>Ga0210398_10002188_pt1 | contig 19267 bp, 18 predicted proteins | sample IncBWC4OmetaG_FD_161047 | JGI IMG/M metagenome (GOLD analysis project Ga0210398, IMG submission 161047) | Forest soil microbial communities from Barre Woods Harvard Forest LTER site, Petersham, Massachusetts, United States - Inc-BW-C-4-O | ecosystem: Environmental > Terrestrial > Soil >... | reverse complement strand
GACGCGCTTGCCGAGCAGGTTCTGCCGAAAACGGCCCTGCTTGCCCTTGAGCATGTCGGCCAGCGACTTCAGCGGCCGCTTGTTGGCGCCGGTGATGACGCGGCCGCGGCGGCCGTTGTCGAACAATGCGTCGACGGCCTCCTGCAGCATCCGCTTCTCGTTGCGGATGATGATGTCGGGCGCGCGCAACTCAATGAGCCGCTTCAGCCGGTTATTGCGGTTGATGACGCGGCGATAGAGGTCGTTGAGGTCGGACGTAGCGAAGCGTCCGCCGTCCAGCGGCACCAGCGGGCGCAGATCGGGCGGGATCACCGGCACGTGGGTGAGGATCATCCATTCCGGCTTGTTCTTGGACTGGGTGAAAGCCTCGATCAGCTTGAGCCGCTTGGCGAGCTTCTTCGGCTTGAGCTCGGACGTCGACTCGATGATCTCCTGGCGCAGATCGGCCGCCATTTTCTCGAGATCGAGCGCTTTGAGCATTTCGCGGATCGCTTCGGCGCCGATCATGGCGGTGAAGCTGTCGGCGCCGAATTCGTCCTGCGCCTTGACGTAATCGTCCTCGGAGAGGAGTTGACGGTCCTTGAGCGGAGTGAGCCCCGGCTCAAGCACGACATAATGCTCGAAATAGAGAATCCGCTCGAGGTCCTTGAGCGTCATGTCGAGCAGGAGGCCGATCCGACTCGGCAACGACTTCAAGAACCAGATATGCGCCACCGGCGCGGCCAATTCGATATGGCCCATGCGCTCGCGCCGCACCCGGCTGAGCGTTACTTCGACCGAGCATTTCTCGCAGATGATGCCTTTGTACTTCATCCGCTTGTACTTGCCGCACAGGCACTCGTAATCCTTGATCGGCCCGAAAATGCGCGCGCAAAACAAGCCATCGCGCTCGGGCTTGAAGGTGCGGTAATTGATGGTCTCCGGCTTTTTGATCTCGCCGTAGGACCACGACAGAATCTTATCCGGGCTCGCGATCGAAATCCGGATCTGGTCGAAGACCTGAGCCGGCACCTGCGGGCTGAAAAGATTCATAAGTTCTTGGTTCATCGTCTGCTCCTCGACACCGTTGGAGGCGATGCTCCGCGGGTCGGTTAAATCTGGCTTCTTGGCCTCTCCGTTCCGGGAGAGGGTTGGGTGAGGGTCCGGTACGCTTCCACCACCCTCACCCGCTCCCTTCGCTCGCGACCTCTCCCGGAACCGGAGAGGCGTTGTTTACTCGGCCGCCTCCGGCATGCTGCTGCCGTCACCGCCGCGCTGTTGCTTGGAATTGTGCAGGTCGACGTTCAATCCAAGCGAGCGCATTTCCTTGACCAGCACGTTGAACGATTCCGGAATGCCGGATTCGAACGCGTCGTCGCCACGAACGATGGATTCGTAGACCTTGGTGCGTCCGGCCACGTCGTCGGACTTTACCGTCAGCATTTCCTGCAGCGTGTAGGCGGCCCCGTAGGCTTCGAGCGCCCACACCTCCATTTCGCCGAACCGCTGGCCGCCGAACTGCGCCTTGCCGCCGAGCGGTTGCTGGGTGACGAGGCTGTACGGGCCGATCGACCGGGCGTGGATCTTGTCGTCGACGAGGTGATGCAGCTTCAGCATATAGATGTATCCGACCGTCACCTTGCGATCGAACGTATCGCCCGTGCGCCCGTCATAGAGCGACACCTGTCCGGAATGATCGAGGCCGGCGAGATCGAGCATATTCTCGATATCGGCCTCCTTGGCGCCGTCGAACACCGGCGTCGCAATCGGCACGCCGTGACGCAAGTTGGTTCCAAGTTCCTGAAGACCTTTTTCGTCGAGCGATTTGATGGTCTCTTCCTCGCCGTAGATCTTCCTCAGAAGCTCCTTGAGTGGCTTGGAGTCCTTCTTGCTGTTGTAGAGGTCGACGGCGGCGCCGATCTTCAATCCCATGCCGGCGCAAGCCCAGCCGAGATGCGTCTCCAGGATCTGGCCGACATTCATGCGGCTCGGCACGCCGAGCGGATTGAGCACGACGTCGACCGGCGTGCCGTCGGCAAGGAACGGCATGTCCTCCGACGGCACGATCTTCGACACCACGCCCTTATTGCCATGGCGGCCGGCCATCTTGTCGCCGGGCTGGATCTTGCGCTTCACGGCGACGAAGACTTTCACCATCTTCATGACGCCAGGCGGCAACTCGTCGCCGCGCTGCAGCTTTTCGACCTTGTCGAGGAAGCGCTGTTCAAGCCGCTTCTTCGATTCGTCGTACTGCTTCCGGATCGCCTCGATCTCCGCCATGATCTTGTCGTTCGGCGAAGCGAACATCCACCACTGCGAGCGCGGATACTCTTCGAGCACCGCTCGCGTAATCTTGGTGTCCTTCTTAAAACCCTTCGGCCCGGCGATGCCTTGGCGGCCTTCCAACAATTCGGCAAGGCGGCCATAGACGTTGCGGTCGAGGATCGCCTGCTCATCGTCGCGGTCCTTGGCGAGCCGTTCGATCTCCTCACGCTCGATAGCGAGCGCGCGCTCGTCCTTTTCGACGCCGTGGCGGTTGAAGACACGGACTTCAACCACGGTACCCTGCACGCCGGGCGGAACCCGAAGCGAGGTGTCGCGCACGTCGGAGGCCTTCTCGCCGAAGATGGCGCGCAGGAGCTTTTCCTCCGGCGTCATCGGGCTCTCGCCCTTTGGCGTGATCTTGCCGACCAGGATGTCGCCGGCGCGCACTTCGGCGCCGATGTAGACGATGCCGGCTTCGTCGAGGTTCTTGAGCGTCTCTTCCGAAACATTCGGAATATCGCGCGTGATTTCCTCGGGACCGAGCTTGGTGTCGCGCGCCATCACTTCGAATTCTTCGATATGGATCGAAGTGAAGACGTCGTCTTTGACAATGCGCTCGGAGAGCAGGATCGAGTCTTCGAAGTTGTAGCCGTTCCACGGCATGAACGCGACGAGCGCGTTACGCCCCAGCGCGAGCTCGCCGAGATCGGTCGACGGGCCGTCGGCGATGATGTCGCCTTTCTTGACCTGATCGCCCACCTTCACCAGCGGCCGCTGGTTGATGCAGGTGTTTTGATTGGAGCGCTGGAACTTCATCAGCCGGTAGATGTCGACGCCGGGCTTGGTCGGGTCCGGCTCGTCGGTGGCGCGAATGACGATACGGGTGGCGTCGACTTGATCGACCACGCCGGTGCGGCGCGCAGCGATTGCCGCGCCGGAATCGCGGGCCACCACGCCTTCCATGCCGGTGCCAACGAACGGCGCCTCGGCGCGAACCAGCGGCACCGCCTGACGCTGCATGTTAGAGCCCATCAGGGCGCGGTTGGCGTCGTCGTTCTCCAGGAACGGGATGAGCGCCGCCGCGACCGAAACGAGCTGCTTCGGCGACACGTCCATGAAGTCCACTTTGTCCGGCGGAATAAGCTGAACGTCGCCCGAATGGCGGACCACGACGAGATCGTCGGTGAAGCGGCCCTTGGCGTCGATCGCCGAGTTGGCCTGGGCGACGGTGTAGCGGCCCTCTTCCATGGCCGAGAGATAGATCACCTCGTCGGTGACCCGGCCGTCTTTGACCTTGCGATACGGTGTCTCGATGAAGCCGTATTTGTTCACCCGCGCATAGGTCGCGAGCGAATTGATCAGGCCGATATTCGGTCCTTCCGGCGTCTCGATCGGACAGATGCGGCCGTAATGCGTTGGGTGCACGTCGCGCACTTCGAAGCCGGCGCGCTCGCGCGTGAGCCCGCCCGGGCCGAGAGCAGAGAGCCGCCGCTTGTGCGTGATCTCCGACAGCGGATTGGTCTGATCCATGAACTGCGACAGCTGCGACGAGCCAAAGAACTCGCGCACCGCGGCGGCCGCCGGCTTGGCGTTGATCAGGTCCTGCGGCATCACGGTATCGATATCGACCGACGACATGCGCTCTTTGATGGCGCGCTCCATGCGCAACAGCCCGATGCGATACTGATTCTCCATCAGTTCGCCGACCGAGCGCACGCGGCGATTGCCGAGATGGTCGATGTCGTCGATTTCGCCTTTGCCGTCGCGCAGATCGACCAGCGTGCGGATCACCGCGATGATGTCTTCCTTGCGCAGGATGCGCATGGTGTCGGGCGCATCGAGGTCGAGCCGCATGTTCATCTTGACGCGGCCGACGGCGGACAGATCGTAACGCTCCGAATCGAAGAATAGCGACTGGAACATGTTCTGCGCCGTGTCGATGGTCGGTGGCTCGCCCGGACGCATGACGCGATAAATGTCGAACAGCGCGTCCTCGCGCGTCATGTTCTTGTCGATCGCCAGCGTGTTGCGGATATAGGCGCCGACATTCACGTGATCGATGTTGAGAAGCGGCAGCTCCTTGTAGCCCGCCTCGTTGAGGACTTTCAGGGTCTTGTCGGTGATCTCCTCGCCGGCCTCGGCGTAGATCTCGCCGGTCTTGGGATTGACCAGGTCCTCGGCAATGTACTGGCCAACCAACTCCTCATCGGAGAGGCGCAGCGCCTTGAGGCCCTTCTCGGCGAGTTGCCGGGCCTGGCGCACGGTGAGCTTCTTGCCGGCTTCCAGCACGACCTTGCCGGTATCGGCGTCGACCAGATCGTTGATCGCCTTGTAGCCGCGCAACCGGTTGGCATCGAACGGCACGCGCCAGCCGTCCTTGGCGCGCTTGTACTGGACCTGCTTATAGAAGGTGTTGAGGATTTCCTCGCCACTCATACCGAGCGCGTAGAGCAGCGACGTGACGGGAATCTTGCGCCGGCGATCGACGCGCGCATAGACGATGTCCTTGGCGTCGAACTCGATGTCGAGCCAGGAGCCCCGATAGGGAATGATGCGGGCCGCGAACAAGAGCTTGCCCGACGAATGCGTCTTGCCCTTGTCGTGGTCGAAAAACACGCCGGGCGAGCGATGCATCTGCGAGACGATGACGCGCTCGGTTCCGTTGACGACGAAGGTGCCGTTATTGGTCATGAGCGGAATGTCGCCCATGTAGACATCCTGCTCTTTGATGTCCTTCACCGAACGGGCGCCGGTCTCCTCGTCGATATCGAACACGATCAAACGCAGCGTCACTTTGAGCGGCGCAGCGTAGGTCATGCCGCGCTGGCGGCACTCGTCGACGTCGTATTTCGGGGGCTCGAATTCGTATTTGACGAATTCCAGCTGCGAGGTGTTGGAAAAGTCGGAAATCGGGAACACCGACTTGAAGACGGCCTGCAGACCCTCGTTGGGCCGGCCGCCTTGCGGCTCCACCACCAGCAGGAATTGGTCGTAGGACGCCTTCTGAACCTCAATGAGGTTCGGCATCTCCGCGACTTCCTCGATTTTTCCGAAAAACTTTCTTACGCGCTTCCGACCGATAAACGTCTGCGCCATCATGTCCTCTCGCTCAATCGAACCATCGGGATCGAACCGCCGGCAGCCAACACCGTCCGCTCAAACCATCACGCTCGCACCGCAAGGCCAAAAGCCCAGAGATTCGAGGCACCGAGGCGATCAAGACGACTCTCCAGAGGGCCGCAATCCATCGCGACCGTCGGGACAGGCGTCACACGCCTATTTCGCGCTCCATTTTCCGGCGATTCGGTCAAAGTTCCGAATCGCCAGGAATTGCGCACGTCTTAGACTTTCGGAGTCCCCGGGCCTGGCTCCGCTCGCCCGGGGATTTCCGTTAAATAAGCACTGCTTACTTAAGCTCAACCTTTGCGCCGACCTTTTCGAGGGTCGCCTTGATCTTGGCAGCCTCGTCCTTGTTGACGCCTTCCTTGACGTTCTTCGGCGCGCCTTCGACCAGATCCTTAGCCTCTTTCAGGCCGAGCCCGGTGATTGCGCGCACTTCCTTGATGACCTCGATCTTCTTCTCGCCAGCAGCAGCGAGAACGACCGTAAATTCGGTCTTTTCCTCAGCCGCGGGCGCCGCGGCCGCGGCCGGACCGGCCGCAACCGCAACTGCGGCGGCAGCCGAAACGCCCCACTTCTCTTCGAGCAGTTTGGCAAGCTCGGCGGCCTCCAGCACGGTAAGGCCGGAGAGGTCGTCGACGATTTTTTGCAGATCAGCCATGAGATTTGTCCTTTGGTTCTAACCTTTGACGATTGGTGCCTTTACGCAGCAGCGCTTTCCGTCTTGCTGGCATAGGCCTGCACCACGCGGGCTACCTTGGCGGCAGGGGCGTTCACCACCTGCGCGATCTTGGTCGCCGGCGCCTGGAGAAGGCCGAGAAGCTTCGCCCTTAGCTCGTCGAGCGAAGGCAAGGCGGCTAGCGCCTTGACGCCGTTCGGGTCGAGCGCGGTCGTGCCCATCGCTCCGCCGAGAATCACGAACCGTTCGTGCGTCTTGGCGAAATCGACGGCGACCTTGGGCGCCGCTACCGGATCGCCCGAAAAGGCGATCAGGGCCGGCCCCTTGAGCAGCGGCGCGATCGAAGCGACGTCGCTGCCTTCCAGGGCGATCTTGGCCAAGCGGTTCTTCGCGACCTTTACGCTGGCGCCCGCCTGCTTCATCTGCCGACGCAGAGTCTGCATTTGGGCCACCGTGAGGCCGGAATAATGAGCGACCACAACGACCTTGGTGGTCTGGAAGACCTCGCCAAGGACCGTGACCATCTCGCTTTTTGCCGCGCGATCCAAAAGCTCTCTCCGGTTGGCGGTCCGCCTTGCGAAAGACCGCCGGGTTGCTGCCAGCCGTCCTGCGCTAAACCCATCGAGGTCATCGACGAACCAGGCAGGACGACATTTAACCCTGCCCCCCGGGCCGGCTTGCGCCGTTCCGGGCCATCGAGGTCAGAACCAAAGGGCAATAGGCTTCGCAAAAAGCCTAACCCTCGTCCTTCACCCGTCTATGCTGGCTTGACCTCTTTTGGAGGCCTCGATTAAGCCGTTGCCGGCACCGGCAGTCTCGGACAGGACGCGCTTGCCGAATTCACTAAGCTATTCAGCCTCTTAGAAAATCCGAACAGGATGTGCTCTAAGAGAAAGCCTCGCTCGCATGATTTTCGAGAAGCGCGCAAAGGCGCGCCGACAAACCGGGCCGGCACGCCCATGCCCTCTATCTAGACTGCAAAAGAGCTCTTGCCAAGCAATTTTACGGCCGCTTTGCCCATTCTCAATCGCGGTCTACCATGCCGGCAAGAAAATTAAGGGGGACTAGACCCATGCCGCAAAACACCGATCGGATCAGGACTACCCATGTCGGCAGCCTGATCCGGCCCCCGAAACTGATCGAGTTCTGGCGCACCATCGAGGATGGCAAGGTCTATGACGAGACGGCGTTCGAAGCGTGTCTCACCGCCTCAGTCGCCGAAGTCGTAGGCCAGCAGGCCGACACCGGCATCGACATCGTCAGCGACGGCGAATTCAGTAAAGGTGCCAACTGGGCCTTCTACGTCCACAAAAGGCTTTCCGGCATCGGCGTGCGACCGGCGACAGCCGAGGAAGCCAGCGACCCGATGGCATCGATGGGCGGCGGGCGCGACCACGATGCCTTTCCCGAATTCTACGCCGAATACGATGCGGCCTCGGGGCTAGCGAAGCGCCTGGGCAATCGTGTCGTGGTCAACGGCCCGATCAAATATTCCGACAAGCAGGTCCTGCGCGACATCCAAAATCTGAAGGCCGGCGTCGCCAAAGCGAAGACGGCGCATCCGAATTTGGAAGCGTTCCTGCCCGTCGTTGCCCCAGCCAGCGCCCTGCCCGGCGCCAAAAACGAGCACTATGAGAATGAAGAGGATTTCTTGACGGCGCTCGCCGACGCATTGCACCAGGAATACAAAGCGATCGTGGACGCCGGGCTTTACGTCCAGGTTGACGATGCGTTCCTGCCTTATATGCATGAGCGCATGGTGCCGCCGATGTCCAATGCCGAGTATCGGCGCTGGGCGCAGTTGCGCATCGACGCTTTGAACCACGCGCTACGCGGTATCCCAGAGGAGCGCTCGCGCTATCACATCTGCTGGGGCAGCTGGAACGGCCCGCACGCTTTCGATGTAGCTCTCAAGGACATCGTCGATCTCGTGCTTCAGGTCGGTGTCGGACACTACTCCTTCGAGGCCGCCAATCCGCGGCACGCCCATGAGTGGCGGGTATGGGAAAGCGTGAAGCTCGCGCCCGGAAAAATCCTAATCCCGGGCGTGATCAGTCATGCCACCAATATCGTCGAGCATCCCGAACTGGTCGCCGAGCGGATCGTGCGGCTCGCCAAGATCGTCGGCCGCGACAACGTTATGGCTGGCACCGACTGCGGCTTCGCGCAAAGCCCCTTCGCGCGCCGGGTTCATCCGACCATCATGTGGGCGAAGCTGAAATCACTGGTCGAAGGCGCGCGCATCGCGACGCAGACGCTATGGGGGAAACGCGCGGCGGCCTGATGCATCAGGCGTTTCCCGGATGCGTTACAGCGCGCAATGGCGCATGCTGGTCCGTGATCGTCCAAGACGCCGCGCTTGTGAAGGAGGTCCCGGGTCGCACCGCACCACTGCGTGCTGCACTACGCCCGGGAAACGTGCCGGCTAATGCGGCTGCTGTGAGCTCGGGAACAACGTTCCCGGCTCGACCTTCACGCCCGGGCCCATGGTCGATGAAATCGCCACCCGGTTGATGAAGTGGCCCTTGGCGCCAGCCGGCCGTGACTTTTGCACCGCGTCGGCGAACGCCATGATGTTTTCGATCAGCTTTTCGACGGAAAACGAGGCCTTGCCGACGCCGGCTTGAACGATGCCCGCCTTCTCGGCGCGAAACTCGACTGAACCACCTTTGGCGCCCTTGACCGCGTTGGTGATGTCCATCGTCACGGTGCCGACCTTGGGATTGGGCATCAGGCCGCGCGGGCCCAGCACCTTACCGAGACGGCCGACCAGCGGCATCAAATCCGGCGTGGCAACCACGCGATCGAAATCGATGGCGCCGCCCTGGACTTTCTCCACCAGATCCTCGGCACCGACGACGTCGGCGCCGGCCGCCTTGGCCTCGTCGGCCTTGGCGCCGCGGGCAAACACCGCAACCCGCACCGAGCGGCCGGAGCCGTTCGGCAAATTGACCACACCGCGTACCGTCTGATCCGCATGACGCGGATCGACGCCGAGATTCATCGCGACTTCGACGGTCTCGTCGAATTTGGCCTTGGCGCGATCCTTGACCATCTTCACGGCCTCGGCGAGCGGATAGAGCTTCTCACGATCGACGCCTTCCCGCGCCGCGCTCGTGCGTTTTCCAATCGTGCTCATGCCTTCACCTCTAACCCCATGGAGCGTGCCGACCCTTCGATCATGCGCATCGCTGAATCGATGGTGTCGCAGTTCAAGTCTTTCATCTTTTGCTCGGCGATCTCGCGGACCTGGGCCTTGGTCACCGAGCCGGCGATATCACGGCCCGGAGTCTTCGAACCGCTTTCGAGCTTGGCCGCCTTTTTGAGAAAGTGCGAAACCGGCGGCTGGCGCATCTCGAAAGTGAACGAGCGGTCGGCGTACACGGTGATGGTGACGGGGATCGGCGCCCCCTTCTCCAGCTTCTGGGTCTGCGCGTTGAACGCCTTACAGAATTCCATGATATTCAGCCCGCGCTGGCCGAGCGCTGGCCCGATCGGCGGCGACGGATTGGCCGCCCCCGCCGGAACCTGAAGCTTCACATATCCGGTGATTTTCTTTGCCATTCTCCAACTCCTGTTAGTGGTGCGGTTATCGACGGCTGGCGGCCGCCTCACCTCCCACGCCTTCACTAATTTAGCGGCGCATCACGGCGTGCTGCACCGCATCCGGGACAAGCGTTATAGCTTCTCCACTTGTCCGAATTCCAGTTCGACCGGCGTGGCGCGGCCGAAGATCGACACCGCCACTTTGAGCCGCGAGCGCCCTTCGTCGACCTCCTCCACGGTGCCGTTGAACGACGCAAACGGTCCGTCCGACACGCGAACCTGCTCGCCTACCTCAAACGACACCGACGGCTTCGGCCGCTCGATCCCCTCCTGGACCTGCTGCAGCAGACGCTGCGCTTCGGCTTCAGCGAGTGGCATCGGCTTGTTGTCGGAGCCAAGGAAGCCGGTCACTTTCGGCGTATTCTTGATCAGGTGATAGGCCTCGTCGGTCATTTCCATCTTCACCAGCACATAGCCGGGGAAGAACTTTCGCTCGGCGTCGACTTTGCGGCCGCGCCGCACTTCGACGACCTTTTCCTTGGGCACCAGAATTTCTTCGAACTGGCTAGAGAGGCCGCGCTGCTTGGCCTGCTCGCGGATCGACTCCGCCACCTTATTCTCGAAATTCGAGTAGGCGTGGACGGCGTACCATCGGCTCGTCATGTCATGAATTCCGCATCTTAAATTGGGTCGTGATCGGTTGGTGAATTTGCAAAGCTCACGTGTTGATGCCGAGCAGGAAGCTCACCGCGATGCGCATGACCTGGTCGGCGAGCAGGAAGAAAATCGAGGCGACGACCACCATGACGAACACCATGATGGTGGTGACGGTGGTCTCCTTGCGCGTCGGCCAAGTGACCTTCTGCGCTTCGGCGCGCACTTCCTGCAGAAACTTGAACGGACTGACCTTCGCCATCGCCTGATCCAATAGTCATTCCCGCCCGACTTTTAAGGACGAGACCGACACCGCGGTTCCTTTTGGGGAATATGCTCGCCGCGGAAGTCCGATACCGGGCCGCTGACGATGGCACTTAACTACTGCCGGGCCGCGGCACCGTCAAGGTATTCGACGCCAAAGACCAGGAAACAAGGGTCAAGGAGCCCTAGGTCGCCAATGATCTGACAGTGGGGGGCCCGATTCCCGCCCTCGGACTGGCAGGAGTGGAGGGACTCGAACCCCCAACCCCCGGTTTTGGAGACCGGTGCTCTAGCCATTGAGCTACACTCCTAGGCGTCCGGGACGGACAAATGCCTCTTCGTCGACGCCAAAGCAAGTCCTTGAACCTGTCGGCGTCGTCAGCCGCAGCGGGATGCCCTTCGCGTGTTGGCCTATAGTCGCTCAACGCACGCTGGGGCGTTACCGACATTGTCTGGTCACATAACGGCAGACCTGAAACCTTACGCGAACATTTCGCCCACTGACGGATTCACTTGAAGCGCAAGTTGGAGCGGGTGAAGGGAATCGAACCCTCGTCATAAGCTTGGAAGGCTTCTGCTCTACCATTGAGCTACACCCGCGCGCCGTTTTGGCGACACGTCGGCAAAATAGCGCATCTCGGAGGACCGGCAAGGGAGAAACGGGTGCCGCTGCGATTTTACCGCTAATGCGTCAGGCGCGCCGCCGCAACCGCCTGCTGGAACAAGGTCTGCATGGCCGCGGTAATATCGCCGTCGGTGGTCACCGAGAAGAACATCCCGGGCGATGCACAGCTTTCCATGTTGGGAGAGATCTGATTTTGAAACGGCGCGATCCAGTCATTGTACCAGGAATTGGTCGGCAGCGGCAGATAGTCGGTGTACAGCACCGCGATCTGGATGCCGCGATTCTTGATCGTGGTGCACCAGGTGGTATCGAACGGTTGCTGACATCGATTGCCGTCAAACGTCTGCGAGCACGACGATGCGACTTCGTCATCGACGCCGTCGCTGACGATAAACAGCACCTCCTGCGGCGTACTCGCCGGAGTACCTGTCCCCGGCGCCGGCATGATGGTGTTAATCGACGACATCGCGGATTCGAAGTTCGTATCGGTATCGCTGTTCTGGCTCGTTTTTGTCAGCCAGTTGTTGGAATAGACTTCCTCCACGTTGATATTGGCCGCCGCCGTCTTCGCGTTACCGAGATTCGACGTCAGCGCTTGTATCGTGCTGAGGCTGGAATTGTTGAACGTGTAGATGGCCATTTGATATTGCTGGTTCGAACCCTCCATCGAAGCCGCCGAGATCATCAGCGACTGGGTCGCACTCGCCAGATTCTGCATACGTGTTACGACGCCGAGATTCTGCGCCAGCGTATAGTTATCCTCGCCGCCCGGATTGCCAAGGTTGTCGGCCACCGGATCCGATTCATGACAGGCGAATGCGCAGCCTCCCTGCGCCGACGTGTTATTGACCATCGTCTGGATGCCGGCCGATGTCGCCGCGATATTCATCGACGGCGAGTTGTCGAGCAACAGATAGAAATTGATGTTCGTCGTCAGGCCGGCTTGCGCCGTCGACGAGCCGGTTATTGTGCTTGTCGGATCGCCAAAAATTCCCATGAACAGGTTGGTCTTGGTCGCCGTGTAGTCGACGACGGCGGTGCGGCCGGTCGTCGAATCCGTCACTGTGGCGGACACATTGCCCACGATGACATTGGGGATATTGACGGCTTCGGCGTTGAAGGTGGTTTGCGCAGTGGTCTGCGCCGCAGCGGGCGTGCCGGTGATGGCCTGATGATCGACCGCAGAGAGTGCTGCCGTATCGGCCACCGCGTCCAGCTTCGACTTCGCCATATTGGCGGTGCCGTAATCGATACCGGCGCCGACGGCAAAGATGAGCGGAACCGCGGTGAGACCCATCATGATGGCCATGCTGCCGCCATCGTCGCGGCGGAAGCGACACGCTTGGCGCATCGCGTCGACCAGCAAGCGAATGACATTCGTCATCGGACCAAACCCTTACGGTTACGAGTGCACTTGCTCAAATAGCCGCCGAAAGCCGCCCGCCACAAAAGCGTGTGTCGTCAGGCTCTTCGCAGGATGTTTTGCCGTTCAATTCCTAAACATGCCGTGAAATCACTCAGCGACGAATCGTTTCTCCACCGCCCCGCCTTTTGCGAAAGCGCAGCTCAAATTTTCGGTTGTTTGCTAACCTTGCGATAAGCATCAGCGACGCGCGCCGGAGCTATTGCGCAGAATTCGCCGAAAACTGTTCAGAGTTCGCCGCGCCGGGCGAGGGCCTTGATGCGATCGGCGGTGCGGCAGGCGATCGCTTGAATTGTCAGCGATGGATTGACGCCGCCGACGGTTGGAAACACCGAGCCGTCGCAGATCCACAAATTAGGGATATCCCACGAGCGGCAGTCGGCATTGACGACGCTGGTGCGCGGATCGGCCCCCATGCGGGCGGCGCCATTGAGATGGCAGGTGCCGTCGGTCTCGTCCCAGATTTCAGTGGCCCGCCGCGTAAGCCGGAAAATGACGGGGAAAATGTCGTGGTCAACTCGCCGTGGCGGCTCGGCGCGTAGATACCCCGTGGCCGACGCTGCCGGTCATCGACGCGGCATACTCGTCGCACAATCGCGCCAGTGCGCCGGCCACCTCGGTCTTGGCCCGCTCGCCGAGTTCAATCAACGGCAACCGTACGCGCGGCGACATAAGACCGAAGCAGTTCAACGCATATTTGAGAGGAACCGGATTCGGCTCGCGAAACAGCGCCGCCGTCAATGGCGCCAGCGCAAGGGCAACCCGCTGCACTCTCGCACATTCTCCCTGACGCAAAGACAGAAACGCATTCCGGCAGAGCGCCGGTGCGGCATTGGAGGTAACCGAAATGCAGCCGTCGCCGCCCTGCGCAATAAAGCCCAGAGCGGTGAGGTCGTTCCCGGAAAGCAATCTAAAATCCGCTCCGACAAGCGGTCGCAATCGGGCCGGCCGCGCGACATCGCCGGTGGCGTCTTTGAGACCCATAATCCCCGGCACCTCGGCTAACCGCGCGACGGTTTCATCGGCGAGGCCGCATGCGGTTCGCGAGGGAACGTCATAGAGGACGACTGGCAACGCGGTCGAGGCGGCGATTTCACAAAAATGGCCGTAGAGCCCGGCTTGGGTCGGCCTGTTGTAGTAAGGCACCACGGACAAGATCGCGTCCGCGCCATTTGCCTCCGCGAGCTTGGTCAGTTCGACCGCATGCTTGGTTGCGTTTGAGCCGGCTCCGGCAATGACCGGTACGCGGCCGCCCGAGATTCTAACGGCGATGCGGATAAGCTCACGGTGCTCGGCATCGATCAAATTGGCCGATTCACCGGTCGTGCCGCAGACGACGAGCGCCGTCGCCCCGTTCCTGATCTGAAGATCGCAAATCCGTTCGAATGCTTCACAGTCGACGCGGTCATTGTCGTCGAAGGGCGTCGGCAAAGCGGGCGCATAACCTGATAATTTCGAGACATGACGGCCGATCGCGCGCATCGCGTGGTCTCATTGATGCCGAGGAAGAAGCGACCGTCACGCGACCCGGAGCTGGCGCTCTATCTCGACGCTAAGCTGCCGTTTCGGCGCCGCGTCCTGCGCGCGTGTTATGTCGAGTTCGATAATTCCGGTAATCGTGACGAATGAGTGCGGCCGATTTCCGTTTTCGGATCGTATGTACCGAAGCGCCTCGGCGCGATTTACGAATAGCCCGCCGCGGGTGCCGGTCAGGTCTTGCGCTACCCAACGCCCTCGACTGTCTTGACCAATTACGAAGATGGGAGGACGCAAGCACGAGGGAGGTTCAGCTTCGTTTTTCATCGATTTTCTCCCGGAAGATGAGTAACGAAATCCGTGCGATCGCCAATGCGATACAAATTATGGCAGCGGCAGATCGTCGTCGTTTTTCGACGCCAGCGTGTATTCGCCGTGGAACAGCTCGCGCTCGATCGCCCTGCGATTTCTCCGCTTGCCGGCAAAGGCGCCGGCAATCTGCGCGACGAGCTTGCGCCATTCGGCAATCGCCATCCCGACGAAGGTTGCAAATTTCGGCGTACGACGCGTTGCCACGTCGATGAGCGCAGCGATCGGCTCGACCAGGCGGTCCCCTTCGTTCTCCGTGTCGAGTTCAATTTCCTCGTAGAGAAACATCATTGCGCAACCCGCCGACCCGCTCTGCTGGCGGGCAAAGCGCACGGCCGAACGCCGGAACAGAAATGCGCCGCCGCAGCGGCCCTCGGCCTCGCGCGCCACCCAGAATCCATGTTTATTTTGGGCGATATAGAACAACGGAATGGTTTCGCTGAGGACGCTCAGATTCGGCCGCCTGGGAAAGTTGATCACCGTACTCCGCCCGTCGGAGCTCTGGCCGCGCGACGCAGGATTGGACCGCGAGTGGGCCATGGCTAGTCTGATGCCTTCCGATCCGGTGGAGCTGGCAAAGCCGAAATTTTTTAAAAGACTGTTCATCGATTTGCCGTGTTATCTGGTCTTGATTACGCCAACCGCGTTCGACATCGAAAGGCGACCCAACTTCGCGGCACGCTGGCGCTGTGGTTTCTTGAACATTAATTGCCGGCAACGTTTGATATCGTCGTCGACCTTGCGCAATTCCTGTTCGGAGATCGCGTGCTTAGTCGGATAGGCGGCCAAGGCATCGAGCCGCTCGGCGAGACCGTGCCAGAAACGCCGCTGTTTGGCCGTACGGTCCGCCGGACTTCGTCTGGAATCGTCAGAAAGGACGCACATGGAGCCCTCTCCTTCTTGTTGTTTTTGCTGAGCCAAATTTGCGCTTGCGGCCATATAAATTCGAGATCGAGCGCGGCGCTATCTCATAAAGCCGGCATAGGAGCGTAAACGGAACGGAAAGCGCAGGTTTCACGCAAAATTCTCGCAACAGACCAGTCCGGCGGAGGCCAGGTCGGCAAGCGGCATGGCGGGAACGGATTGCGCCGCAAGCGCGGTCCGGCGGCGCGCCTGAAGAAACGCCAGCAAAATCGCAAGCGGCATGACCGCGTGGGTGGCGTCCGCCGTATCGTCGAAATCGGTGGGCAAATTAGGGTGCCGGGATAACGCGCAATGCCACTGCCCCTCTTCGCGGATCAGCCGCCGCAGCGTCCAGTCTGGCAATTCCAGCGCGATCAAGGTGAGCGCGGTATCGGCCCAAGCACCGCATTCCACCAAGCGGTCGATTCCCGCGGCCTTTCCAGCTTTGCTCAGCACCGGAATACGGCTGCACGCGCCGGCGATGATTTTCGAAACAAGGCCGTGCGTGGGCTGCGGCGCGAAGCGAACGGCCTCGTCCAATCGATCGAGCAACACCGCCTGGTCGGACCCAAATGACATTGTGACCTCACGACAACGAAAACGCCTTTCGGCGCCGCCTCGTAAGATGCAATGGGAGGCCGTAAAAATGCCAGACGGCACGGATTAGAACGATATAAAGCCGGCATAAGAGACCGACGGCGCCTTCATAGGAATTGTGCAGCGTGACCGATCGATCATTGCGAAACACGCAAATATTTGCGCCAGTTCAAGAATGATCGGGAGGGTGCCGCTTGGGAACGCGAAGATGATCTGGCTTCGGCGGCCTTGGCGCGCGTGGCTGCAGCGCGGACCGCCCGCGATCGCGTCCTCCAAAACTCCTTCTGAGCTTTGAGAAACTCGCGGTATTGCCGCGGATTAAAATCAATCAGCGTCCCGCCCGAAGCAAAGTGCTGAATGAAAGCCATCCCAATTGCGTAAGTGGCCCCGGCGGACAAGGCTGGCATCACGACTGCGCTCACCGCCGTCCCGACGACCGGCACGCTCTTTGTGATGCTGGCGGCTCCCATGCCGCTGCTCGCCGGGATCATCGAGCCTGCCAGGCTGGCAATAAGCGCCTTGCCGCGGTTTGTGGAAAACGGGACACCGTAAATCTGTGAAATACGCCGGAGCATGAGAACCTGCACGCTGCCGACGGCCGCCAGGTCGACGAACGGCAGCGGAATGATTCCTGCAATCCCCGACCATAAAGCAAAGCGTTCGACCAGCTTCGCCGCCATGCCACGCCGACGCTCCGCAGGAGACACGATTACGTCGGGTAAGGTCACTTTCGCGGTCGCGGTGGATGCATCCTTTGCAGATTCCGCGGCTTCAATCGTTTCCATCGCCGGCAGCGCTTCCGATTCGTCGCCGCTTGGCTCACCGCGTGGCGCACCCAACGCTGCCGGACGCACTGGCGCCCCGGCGTCCGCTGTGCCCGCCCCAGCCGCGATGATTCCCTCAAGGCGAGCGATGTTTTGCAGCAGCCGATCGCTGGCGAGACGAAGGAAGAAATAGCCAAACTCCGGGTTATCGAAGTAGATTTCGAGCAGGCGATCATAGGTGATGGTCAGCACCTCGCCGCCCTCTATACATTCGACCGTCTGCGTCCTTCGGTTATTGGGTGTGACAAAGCCGAGTTCGCCCACCAAACGGCCGGGCGGCAATTCGACGCCGATCTCACGCACCAGAAATTTTCCAGTAACCGTCAGGAACATCTCATTGGCAGTCTGCCCTTTCCGAAACAGGACATCGCCGCGGCGATATATCCTGCGATTCATGAACGGCTTGAGCCAGTCCATCGACAGGTCGCCCTGCGCGGCGACGCGGGCTTTCTTGACCAGGCCGCGCATCTGAAACAGGCGCCAGCTGTTGATGGGGAGCAGGAGCAAATACATAAAAAAGGTCGACATCGCTCCGGCGAGCGCGCCGTAGGCCACAAAGAACAAGGCGCTGATGATGCCGAAAACGCGCAGCGGCACCATCGTCCGCATCAGCAAAGTCGCCGCATAGAAGCCTGCGCCGATCAGCGCACACATATTTGCAAAATTGAGGTCAGCCGAAACGATCTCGATCAAGCGCACAAAGATCGCGTGTAGCGTCACGTTGTTGGGGTCGAGGCCAACCTGAATGAGCAGCTTGTCGAACGTCAGATTCTGAGTCGCGCGATCGAGCGCGTGATTCAATATCGTCGTCAGATTTTGATCGTCGCTGCTCATTCCCCCTCCGGCCGACCCGCCCTGGCGGTCGCTCCGACCCCTCGAGCCGAGACCATATCCCGGGACAATTCGGGGCGATATCCCAGGCCTAGTCCCCCTGCAACATCATAGTGCCACGCGATTATGGGACCCATCTTCAGCCTGAACATCCCGCCTGCGAAACGCCCGGACCTTTATGCCGTTCCTACAACGTTATCGCCCTCTTCCCCTCGATTTCCTATGAGGCGGCCGGCACATCTGTCGCAGAATTCGGTCTGCAAAGCGATGAAACGGCGGCTGCTGCGATGAGACAAACTCTCGAGGTTCAATCCCAAAACGGCAGGCCGCGGTGGGAGCTTTCAGCCCTGCTGTCGGTCCTGGCGCTGCTGGCGGCCGCGGCCGGCGCCAAGCTCGGCGCCGCGACACAATTCTTTCATATCGTGCACGCCCATGCGGCCAATGTCCTGTAAGCGCGGCCACGCAGCTTGTGGAATTGGCCCCCATTTGATCGCTTTGGTCCTAGCCTAATCCCCTCCACGCTCGGCCGACGCCACCAATCCGACATATGATGATGACTTCCAGCTATTTGCGAGTTTACGAAAGTCGTCCTCTCACCGCCAAGCTTTATGGAATTCCTATAACTTTCTTCCACCTAACCTCTCGAATTCATATGCCATTAGTGACACCTATCGGCGCGTGAACGGCGGAGTTAATTCAAGACCGCGCGCCGCCGGTGGGTATCAACTGCTGCCCGGGATTTTTATTCGGAGTGCTCCGATGATGGACGCTGTCATGATGGCGATCGCCTTCGTCTTTTTCGCGTTGTCGATCGCCTATTGCTACGCCTGCGACCGGCTCTGAGGGGAACCGCCATGATCTTCGATTATTCGCTGGCCGGTCTCGTGACCGCGGGGCTGCTGGTCTATCTGATCTACGCCCTTCTCAAGCCTGAACTGTTCTAAAGGATAACGACCATGACCGTCATCGGCTGGGTCCAGATTCTGCTTTATTGCGCGATCATCATCGCGATCACGCCGATCCTCGGCGCCTATATGACGCGCGTGTTCAACGGCGAGCGCACATGGCTGACGCCGATCCTGCGGCCGGTCGAAATTGCAATCTACAAGATGGCGGGCGTCGACGAGCGCCAGGAGCAGCATGCATTGACCTACACGGTCGGCATGCTGCTGTTTCACGTCGGCGGATTGCTTATTCTCTACGTCCTGATGCGGACGCAAGCCGTCCTGCCGTTCAACCCCGAAGGTCAAAGCGCCGTCGAACAAGGTCTATCGCTCAACACGGCGATGAGCTTCATCACCAATACCAATTGGCAGAACTACGCCGGCGAAAACACGATGTCTTACCTCGTGCAGATGCTCGGCCTGACGCACCAGAACTATCTCTCGGCGGCAACCGGCATTGTGCTCGCGATCGCATTGATCCGTGGCTTTGCCCGGCATTCGGTGCGCACGGTTGGCAATTTCTGGGTCGATGTGACCCGTTGCACGCTCTATATCCTCATTCCGCTCTGTGTGCCCTATGCGCTGTTCCTGGTCTGGCAAGGCATCCCGCAGACGCTCGGTCCCTATGTCGACGCCACCACGCTCGAGGGGGTCAAGCAGCATATTGCGGTCGGACCGGTCGCCTCGCAAATCGCCATCAAGATGCTCGGCACCAACGGCGGCGGCTTCTTCAACGCCAACGCAGCGCATCCGTTCGAGAATCCGACT
>Ga0210398_10002187_pt1 | contig 19269 bp, 11 predicted proteins | sample IncBWC4OmetaG_FD_161047 | JGI IMG/M metagenome (GOLD analysis project Ga0210398, IMG submission 161047) | Forest soil microbial communities from Barre Woods Harvard Forest LTER site, Petersham, Massachusetts, United States - Inc-BW-C-4-O | ecosystem: Environmental > Terrestrial > Soil >... | reverse complement strand
AGTGTCTCCAGCGGGAGTGCCGCGACGAAGTATGCGGGTGATGTGATCTACGGATACTGTGCCACCGAGGACGGGGGTATCTGCAGCGCCGGTTCCGGCTTCAATGTTCGCTCGACTTTCAATAATAAACTTATTGAGGACCAGTTGTCTGGCAACCCAGGCAATTATGCGGCGACTGGCGCGGCGACGAATGGCTGGACGATGCAGATGGTGGCGCTGAAACCTGCTTCCTCTGTTGTGGGTGGGGCGCCTGCGATCACGAGCACGACGACGGCAAGCGGGATAGTGGGAAGTGCATTCTCGTATCAGATCGCTGCCACGAATACGCCGACCAGTTATGCGGCGACCGGTTTGCCCGGCGGTCTTTCAGTGAACACCGCGACAGGATTGATCTCCGGGACACCGACGACTTCGGCGACATCAACGGTGACTTTGAGCGCAACCAACGGCAGCGGCACGGGCAACGCCACGTTGACGTTGACCATCCACGCAGCGGCAACTCCGGCTCCGGCGATTACGAGCGCGACGTCGGCAAGCGGGACGGTGGAAAGCGCGTTCTCCTATCAGATCACAGCGACGAATACTCCGAGCAGTTACGCAGCGGTGGATTTGCCGGCAGGGCTGTCAGTGAACACGGGTACGGGATTGATCTCCGGAACACCGACGACTTCGGCGACATTAACGGTGGCTTTGAGCGCAACCAACGGCAGCGGCACGGGCACCGCTAGCTTGACGCTGACCATCAACCCGGACCCGCCGGCGAGTCCAGCGATCACGAGCGCGAACAGTGCAAACGGGACGGCAGGAAGCGCGTTCTCCTATCAGATCGTTGCTTCCAACAAACCGGCTAGTTACGCAGCTTCAGGTCTCCCGGCAGGATTGTCGGTGAACACCGCGACAGGATTGATCTCCGGGACGCCAACCACAGCCGGGACTTCGACGGTAAGCGTAAGCGCGACCAATTCCAGCGGAACGGGTAACGCCACTCTAACTTTGACGATCGCATCCGCTGCTTCAGGAGCGTTCGTGCAAGTAGCCAGTAATGCTGCCAGTGGTTCTCCCAGTACCTTGTCTCTCGCTTTCTCCGCGAACACAAACGCGGGCGACCTCATCCTGGTCGCCTTCGATTACAGTACGGCCGCGACTCCGTCCTCCGTCACCGACTCCCAAGGGAATGTCTTTACCGCGGTCGGAAATCAATTGACTTCCCCGGGGGGCGTGCGCAGCCGGGTGTACTACGCGAAGAACATTAAGGGCGGCGCGGATACCGTCACTGTAATCTTAACCGCGAGTTCTAGCTGGCTGGAACTTTATCTGACCGAATATTCCGGCTTGGATCTGACTAATCCCATCGACGCTCAAGCGAGCGCTTCGGGCGGCGCCGGCGCGGTTTCCAGCGGCAACGCCACGACGAACTATGCCGGTGATGTTATCTATGGATTCTGCATCGGCGACTGGGCTTGCTCGGCTGGTTCTGGCTTCACGGGCCGCTCGACGTTCAATGGAAATCTCATTGAGGACGAGATGGCAGGCAACCCGGGCAGCTATGCGGCGACTGGATCCGCAACCAAAGGCTGGACAATGCAGATGCTGGCGCTGAAACTTGCCACTTCGGTTCCCGCCAGCGCCGGCGTCGGCGCCGCACCTGTGATCACCAGCCCGACGACCGCAAGCGGGATGATGGGAGGCGGGTTCACGTATCAGATCACTGCCACGAATGCTCCGACCAGCTACGCGGCGACGGGTCTGCCGGCGGGATTGTCGGTGAACACCGGGTCGGGAATGATCTCCGGAACACCAACAGCCGTTGGTACTTCCACGGCGAGCTTGAGCGCGGCCAACGCTACCGGAACAGGCAAATCCAGTCTGACGCTCACCGTTAACTTGCCAGCTCTCGTGTTTCTCACCACTGCGCTACCGAACGGCCGCATCGGCTCGGCCTATAGCACTACCTTGACTGCAAGCGGCGGAACTTCACCTTACACGTGGACTCTCATCAGCGGCACATTGCCGACAGGTCTGTCCCTGAACGCTTCATCGGGTGCCATCACTGGCACGCCGACGCAAGCAGTGACCAATACTCTGACGTTCGAAGTTAGCGATTCAAGCAACCCCATTCGCACCCAGACCGCCAGCCTGACATTGACAGTCGGCAGCGGGCAGGGCCAGATGATGGCTCTCAGCTCCAATCGAAAATACCTGGTGAATACAATCACCGGGAAGCCTGTTTTCGTGGTCGGCGACGATGCTTTTGACCTGGCGGTTGAACTCAATAGTTCGGATGTATCAACGTACCTCAACGACCGAGCCAGCCGGGGTTTCAACGCCATCTGGGTCGGCGCCGTTGATGGACCAGCTGGAAACGGCTATTCCGCGAATCCGCCAAAGAACTATTACGGCTATTCACCTTTTGATGGCGCGGACTTCACCAACGAGGACGCAAATTACTGGGCGAACGTGGACTCCGTAGTTTCCACAGCCCAGAGCGTGGGTATTACCGTGTTCTTGAACCCCTTCTTTCCCGGCAACGGTTCCGAAGCCGGTTACGTGGACAGCGCACTCAACGCGTCGGACGCAACGATGTCGGCCTACGGAACATTCCTCGGGCAGCGTTACTCTGGCTATACGAATATCGTGTGGCTCCTCGGCGGTGATTCGCTGCCCTCGACATCGGGCCTCTACCAAAAGTTGAACGACGTAGGAGCCGCTATCGCCGCTGCGGACCCGAACCACCTGATTACGCTCGAAGCCTGCGAGAAGTGCACGACCAATGGCTACAACAGCGTCCAGGCGTATCAGGCGCAATCTCTTGCGGTGCCGTCATGGCTCACGCTCAATTGGACTTACCCGCAACTCACCACCACAATCCCCGCCGCGCAGAATGCGTACAATCAGAGTCCATCCCTGCCGCCGTTGTGCGGTGAGAATTTCTACGAGCTGGAAAACTCGATGACGGAGCTGAATGTCCGCTACGAGCAGTACACCGAGATTCTGTCCGGCTGCTACGTCGGGCGAATCTTCGGCAACGGCGCGATCTGGAGCTTTGACTCACCGAACGGAAGCCCTTGCTGCACCAGCGGGAGCCCGACCTGGCAGAGTCAGCTTGGCTCGGCAGGATCGCTCTCGCAGGAGTACCAAGGGCGCCTCTTCAGCAGCCGCGAACACTGGCTGCTCGTCCCTGACATCAATCACACGGTTGTCACGGCCGGCTACGGATCGGGGCTGACCACAACAACCGCCGCACGCACCAGCGACGGACAAACCATAATCGCTTACATTCCCAACGGGAACGCCACTACCATCACGGTGGCGATGAGCCAGATCACCAGTTCCACCAGCACAGTTCAAGCATGGTGGTACAATCCGTCTACTGGCGCCGCAACCAACATCGGCACATTCCCCAATAGCGGGACCCATGGTTTCACCGCTCCTAACTCGAGCGATTGGGTCTTGGTGCTCGATGATGCCAGCGTGAACTTGCCCACACCCTGATACAGCGTCGCGTGAAGTTACGCTTCGGCGGATGTTCTCCGGGTCTTTAGTCTTTGAAGACTGAATAGACGCGCCCGAGTCGGCGGAGATGGCACGCCGTCGGCCGGGCGTCTCTTTTAACAGATCGAGACCCTCTGATTGTTGCGCCTCTTGCATCGCTCCCGGTTTTCGGCGATGCTATGCTCCATTTTTCCCTCAATACTTATTGTGAGTCAGCTACCGTTCGGCGATTATCTCTCGTACAGGTTTGATCTTTGCGCTGCTTTCGGAGAAATTTCCTCTGCGCCTAACATTCCAATCGAAAGCTCACTCCGACAAATACCGTCCAGATATAGACGGTCTCCGAGCCGTTGCCGTCTTGCCGGTACTATTCTTTCATGCGCAAGTTCCCGGATTTGCGGGGGGCTACGTCGGAGTAGACATCTTTTACGTAATCTCGGGATATTTGATTACCTCTGTGGTCCTAAAAGATGTCCTCCAGGGATCTTTCTCGTTCACTTCGTTCTACGAGCGCCGCATTCGCCGGATCTTTCCAGCACTGTTCGGTGTGCTGATTTTCTGCGTTGTGGCAGCAACCATATTATTTTCCCCAAGCGACTTTGTACGTTTTGGCAAAATTATGATCGCGACGACTTTTTTTGCCAGCAACATTTACTTGAAGCGTATCGCGCGGGCGGATGGATATTTTGACCACACGTCCGAGTCACAAGCGCTGCTGCACACCTGGTCCCTTTCAGTAGAAGAGCAGTTTTATCTTTTTTTCCCCGCGATGCTGCTTCTGCTCGCCAAGTGGGCAAAGGGACGGCTCGCCGGATGCCTGATTCTCCTCGCCTCACTATCCTTTCTAGTTAGTATTTGGCTGACCCACCGAAGTCCCGTTAGCGCGTTTTACCTTCTGATCCCCCGAGCCTGGGAGCTGCTTATGGGCGCGCTGCTGGCGGTGAAGGTTCTGCCTCCGCTCAAATCGCGTCTGTGGCGCGAGATTGCGGGCTTGTCCGGGCTGGTGCTGATCGCTTGCGCCGTTATCCTCCTTAATAAGGATTCGTCCTTCCCTGGCGTCAACGCATTGTTCCCATGCCTCGGCGCCGCGCTCATCATTTACGCTGGGGAAAATGGCCAATCGTACGCGAAAGGCGTTTTAAGCTTCGGGCCGCTCGTCTTCATTGGGGTCATTTCTTATTCTTTGTATTTGTGGCATTGGCCAATGGTTGTATTTACCAGATATTTTTCCGCAGGAGATTTGTCCAGCCTCCAAAAAACCGTGGCGCTGCTGCTTTCTGCAGGGCTGGCATTCGTTTCGTTTGAGTTCATTGAAGGACCATTTCGCGGCCGTGAATCCCCTTTTTCAAGGCGGCAGATATTTTCATTTGGGGTGGCGGCGAGCGTCCTTTCACTAGCCTTCGGATTTGCAGCTATTTGGAGACAAGGGTTTCCCGGACGATACAACTCCGCGACTAGACAGCTAGTAGAGGAAAATACCGAGCGGAAGGAGGATTTTCAGGAAGTCTGCGGAAACTGGAGAACGGAAGTCCGCACCGTGGCGGACATCCATTTCTGTACCTTAGGACCTGCGGCTGCGAAGAAAATAATGTTCTGGGGAGATTCTCATGTTCAGCAGTTGTATCCGCTGATAAAACAACTCCATGACAGCGGTAAATTCGGCGATCTCGGCGTCCTCATGGCTATCGCGAACGGATGCGCCCCTGCCGAACATTTAAATCCTATTGAGAAAGGCTATCACTGCGACGCTTTTTCTCATTTTGCGAAGATACGTGCGGAAGAAGCGGACATTGATACGGTCTTCGTCGGCTTCAATACGTGGTGGGCCGTGAACAAATTTCTCTGTCCATCGGTTGACGGCCAATGCGTGGGAACGATTTCCGTCGAAGAAGCGCGTCGTCGCGTGCTCCAGGAACTGGCCGCATTCATCCAAAAACTAAGCACCGAAGGAAAGAAGGTAATTATTTCGCTGCCATTTCCCATGTACGACAAATCGATCCCCGATCTCGAGATCCGGAACGCAATCTTTGGCCGATTTGGGTTTGCAGGGGTAGCGAAGGACATCACGTTGCCGGTCATGCGTGATGACATCTCGGAGATGGCCAGAAGTACGGGAGCAACCATCTTTGATCCGCGAGAGAATCTTTGCGATAGACAAAGCTGTATCACTGATTTGAACGGCGTTTCGATTTACATGGATGATAATCACATTGCCGCGAGCGAAATCCATCTCCTCGAGGACAATTTCAAGCAAGTTTTGCAGAGAGCGGTATCCCAAGGAACTCGTCCAGTCGCTGATATTTCTGCTACGGATCACTCCCCATGAGCGCGGACTGTTCCGCGTGACTGGCCCGCAAGGTGCGCACTCCATCCCACACCAGCTGTAAACCTGCCAGAAGCGCGATCAGCGCGATCGCCACTCTCAGACTCCGTGCCGGAACTTTTCGGGCGAAGGCGCATCCCAGAAACACGCCCGGAATTCCGCCAAGAAGAAGTTGCCAAAGAATCGGCGCGTTAATGGCGCCGAATTTCCAATGGAACGCGCTCCCGAGCACTGCCAGTACGAGACCGAACAGAATGTCCGTGCCTACTACCTGAGAGGGTGGCATTTCCGAATAGTTCATCAGCAATGTCGTCCCCAGCACGCCCGCTCCTGCCGATGAAAACCCAGCTTCCACCCCAATCGGAAGAGCGAGCCAAGCCAGCCAGCGAGAATTCTTTCGAGCGAATTCCCGATTTTGCATCCGCTTTGTGAAGGAAATTGCGGCGGATGCCGAAAGTACGATCCCGAGAATAATGATCACCGCAGGGCTGCTCTTCTTGCTTAGGAATTGAAGAACGATTGTGCCGATGAGAAGGCCAGGAATTGCACCCTGCAATAGAAGACGCAGATATCCTTTATGAACATTTTTTCCGAAAACGTAAAAAGGCGCCGCGATTAATCGTAATCCTCCGGCAAATACGAATGCCGTTCCAACGGCCGCATTAGCAGGCACGCCCGCGATCAGCACGAGCGCGGGAACGGTAAAGCTCCCACCACCGATTCCGGTGAGGCCCACTCCTAGCGCGATCACAAATCCTATAACGAAAGTCATTGACGTGATGTGCTCGGCAGGGCGCGTTGAAGATTGGTACAGACAAGGCACGAGAGCGATTGGCTGGTCGTCGGTACGAGGACTTCGGTCGTGGTGCTGCGGATGTTCGGCTCGTAATGTGTCGGCAGCAAAGAATAAGTTTCGTCAGGTTTGGCCCGCTCGCGCGCGAAGACACGAATTCACATCGCGATCCAGCTGAGGGGCACAGGCCAGCAATCCAGGAAATAGCGGCGAGCGGTTATTGAACCGGAGCTCGGAACCATCCAATTTCCGCACAAATCCTCCAGCGGCCTCGATTAGCGCTACCCCGGCGGCGACATCCCATTCGTTCTTTGGGGACAGTGTCCACGTGGCATCCGCCATGCCCGCCGCCACCAGCGCCAATTTATATGCAACTGAGCCCATGGGACGGATCAAGAAACGTTCGTCCCGGAAACAATCCCATTCGCCTCGATCTAGCTCGCTCCGGCTCGCGAGAACTATGGCGCCTTCCAGGCTCTGGCAATCGCTTGCGCGGACGCAGCCACCGTTGAGCTTGACTCCTTCACCCAGCGCGCCAAGAAACATTTCGCGACTAGCGGGATTACAGATGCCGCCTGCAACGGCGCGCCCGTCTTCAACAAATGCTACAGAGATACACCACTCTGGAATTCTCGATATGAATTCCTTCGTCCCATCGATCGGATCCACTACCCACACATGCTTCCTGTCCAAGCGGCTGAAATCGTCAACACTTTCCTCGGAGAGCCAGCCTTCGTTATTTTGCAGCAAAGCATCGCGAAGGATGCAATTTGCGGTTCGATCAGCCTCGGTGACGGGGTCAGTTGCGGACTTGAATTCTACGGTGTCTTTCCCAGGAAGAAAGGGAGAAATGGAGTGCGCCGCCGCGACCAGCGCTTCTTCAATCCGCGTCAAGACACGCGAGCGAGTGCTGATTTTCATGTTTACTGTCTGCCCTTAATCGCTTCAGAAAAGCGTAACTCGACTAGCCATTTGCTCCGATGAACCCTTCGCGTTGCAGATGCAGGAAAATCTCTTGTGCGGCTTCTTCCGGCGTCAGATCGTTGGTGTCCAGAGTAACGTCAGCATCACCGGGCACCTCGTAGGGATCCGAGATTCCGGTGAACTGTTTTACGATCCCAGCACGCGCCTTCGCATACAGCCCTTTGCGGTCTCTATGTTCACAAACCTCCAGTGCCGTCGCGAGATGCACCAGGATAAATCCGCCATGCGGCTGGACGATTTCTCGCACTTGCTTACGCACTTCGTCAAATGGAGCGATGGGCGCGCAGATGGCGATTCCTCCATTCTTCGTGATCTCTGAAGCTACATACCCGATCCGCCGAATGTTGATGTCGCGATGTTCCCGCGAGAAGCCAAGCTCCGATGACAAGTGTTTGCGGACGATATCTCCATCCAATAGGGTAACCGGGCGTCCTCCCAGTTCGAGCAGCTTAATCAGCAGGACATTGGCGATGGTGGATTTTCCAGATCCGGATAGTCCGGTAAAGAAGACCGTGAATCCCTGACGCTGCCGCGGCGGATAACTGCGCTGAAGTTCGCGTGCCACTTCAGGAAAAGTGAACCACGAGGGGATTTCTCGTCCACCCGCCAGGCGAGCGCGCAGTTCCGTGCCAGAAATATTCAGGACGCGAGAACCGGCGGGCACTTGATCTTCAGGAACGTAAACATCCTTATCCTCGAGATAAACCATCATCGGAAAAGGCACCATAGCGACGCCCACCTCTTTCTGGTGCGCTTCGAGCAATTCCTGAGCGGCATACGGGCCGTAAAAAGGCTTTCCGTTCTCGTCATTTCCTGGGCCGGCATGGTCTCGACCGACGATGAAATGGCTGCAGCCATAATTCTTGCGAATAATGGAATGCCAGACGGCTTCGCGCGGGCCCCCCATCCGCATGGCCAAAGGTAAGAGCGAAAGCTTCACCGTGTCTTTGGGATATTTGGAAAGCAGCGCTTCGTAGCACCTGACGCGGACGTAATACTCGACGTCTCCAGGCTTCGTCATGCCTACCGAAGGATGCAGCAGGATATTCGCCTCCACCTCTTTGGCTGCACGAAGAGTCAACTCCTGATGCGCGCGGTGCATCGGATTCCTGGTTTGGAAAGCAACAATTCGACGCCATCCTAGACGTGCGAATTCGGCGCGCATCTCTGCCGGGCTCAAACGAATTGACCGAAAATCGTAGTGTGAAGGGCGCTGAACTCCTTCCAGCCGGCCTCCTGCATACCAGGGATTACTGCGCTCAAGCAAATAATTTGCGCCGGGGTGCAGCGGGCTTTTCGTGCCAAAAACCGCGATTGCTTCTTCGGATCGATCTGGCTTCCAGAGCTCGTCCACGTGTAATGCCGCCAACATGACACCCTCCGCGTCGCGAAGGGCGATCGAGGCGCCGGATCCGATGGTTTTTGCAAACTCCTCGGACACGTCCAGAGTGATCGGTATGGGCCAAATCGTTCCGTCAGCCAGGCGCATTTTGGCGCAGGTGCTTTCGTAGTCGGCGCGCGACATGAACCCACGCAGAGGAGAAAATCCCCCATTCAGAAGCAACTCGAGATCACAGACCTGCCGGGGAGTCAGATCCCAGGAGGCCCATTCGCGGGAATCCCTTTGCAGCTCCGCGGCTCGTTCTCGCGAGGCAATCAAATTAACAAGCTCGCCACCGTGCGGGCGCGGCAAACTGTCCAGCGTTCGCTTGGAGCCGTGTTCTTCAGCTGTAGTCATTTCTTCTATTTACACCTGTGTCCTTTTTGAAGTTTGCTCATGCCAGGAGCGGTTTGCGCGGCGGCACGGCGTTTCGGGTTAGTAGGAATTGCAAGGTTGCCATTCGCTCACGTCGGTCGCGTGAAGGTGCTGTCTTCCAGCTACAACAATTTGGCTGAACTGATCAGCAACGGAGGATGCTGAGACGAATCCGTAGAATAACGATACCTGGAGTGAGCGCGCTGGATGAGCGGACGTTCCATCACTCGCCATGATATTTCAGCTAGAAGTAGAACGGTGGCGAGCGAAATCAGAGTCAGGAGGATGGCGGGCCAATCATTGACGCTCGGTGTCTTGCCGAAAACCTCACCATGCCATAGAAAATTGACGCCTTGATGGAAAACATAAACGGCGTAGGCGATGATTCCAAGCTTCACCAGCGGGCTCCAGCCGAACACGAGTTTTTCGACTCGCCCCGGATTGACGATAACCAGCAACAGCAGCGTAGCGTAAAATGCTGCCAACAAACTGTACCCAAAACAGACAAACAGAGGATTTCCGAACGGTTCCCTGATGAAGAGCAATCGGAATACCCCCACGCCGAGCAACAAAAATGCCAGGAAAATTTGTTTCCGATGAGACTCAAGGCAAGTCCAAACAATTTCGGAACGTACGAGTATTGCAACGAGCACGCCGAAGCCGAGAGCATCAGCGCGACAAGGCAGGAGTACATACGGAGCGAGCGGTCCGCCGCCAAGCCGCAACATCACAATCCGAATCACAGGCGCGGCGACGATGGCGAAACACACCAGGCGCAGAATTCCTTTGATGCTCAATTGGCGTATGGCCAACGGCAGCAGCAGATAGAACTGCTCTTCGACGGCCAGCGACCAAGTAATTCCCAACCACAGCGGCCCGATCCCACCGTGAAAGGCCATCGCAATATTTTGAATAAATAGAGGATAGGTCCAGAACGGAATACTGTTCCGTTTGAACAGCAGAAAGAGGAATTGCGACTTTGCGCCGCCAAAGAAATACACGCCTACACAAAACAAGACCAGCCACAGATAGTACAGCGGAACGATTCTGTGGAATCGCCGCATGTAGAATGTGTAGTAATAATTCTCAGCTTTTTTCGCATCAATCAAAATCCCGCCGATCAGGAATCCCGACAACACGAAAAACAAATCAACGCCGCTCCATGCAAGCCGCAACAGAGCCAACATATGGGATTTCCAGCCGGGTACGGGGATGATGGCCGCGTCCAACACGTAGTGCTGTACCAAAACCAGCAGGATGGCCAGCCCTCTAATCCCATCCAATTCCCTAATGCGGCCAGCCAGTCGAGGGTTGCGCCAGGTACTGCATACAGGCGACTCAGTCTCCGACCGACCGAACTGGGCCTCAACGCTTGCCGGCGAGCTGCTGGGGAGCTCTCGAGCCATCGTTTGTGTCCTTGGATTTGTACTGTGAGCTGCGATCAGCTCATCCCGCTGTGAGTCTTTGGGCCTTGGCCTATGTAACCCGCTCGGCGGAATTTAGTCGCGCCGGCAATCCAGCGAAAGGTGCGATATTCGCACACGCTTGCGCCAGAGGGTCAATCGAACCTCGCTCAGCGATCTGCGCCGCCAGGTGCTGGCAGGTTAGCGGCCGCGCTGTCGAGCGTAAGAGCCCAATCATTCCCGTCCGGTGGAGTAAATTTGCGAGAGCCGCTCGTCGCATAGGTGCCGATCAAAGTGCTCGAGCCATCGCGCGGATTGAACCACCAACATTTTGCTCGCGATCCGGAATCCGTGATCTTGCTCATGTCAATTGTGATGGTTGCGGCATTGCCGTTTGGCACGTAGGCGACGATCGTCTGCCCATCCGAAGTACGCGCCGCGATCGAGGACGCGCCACCCAAACGGTAAGACTCCCGATGGACCGTACTGTGCACAAATTCCCAAGCTGAACTGAAAGAACCGCGCGAATCATAACCGGCTGTGACGACCACATGGTTTAGATCCGGCACCAATTTCCAATGTTCGCGCGAACGAAAAAGTTTTCCCAGAGCCATCTGACTCATCGAACCAGGAGAAGCGAGCTGGTCTCGCCACCCCGGTTCTCCAGGCTTCGCTTCGGGACCGCCGTTGAAGTACCACAGCGGATCGTTCCCAAAACCGCCATTACCCAGGTACGCGCCGGACAAAACCGCCCAGTATCCCTGCTCCCTCAGTTGCAACTGCGTCATCGAGTGATCGTTCTCGTACCAACCTTCTCCTTGAAACGGAGGCAACCACGGCAACCGCGAATAATTACTTGCCGCGCCGCCCGGAACATTGGTCGTGTGGAAATAAAGCCAGTTCAAATCCATCCAAGTCGTTCCCGCGAAAGTATCCGACGCAGCGTGCTGCGGCTCACCCTCGGCAACAATCAGATGGACGCTGTCCTTCGATCTGATAGCGGTCGCCAGCACATTGAGCTTGGGCACCACTCCGGTGTTAGGGTCAACGTCTCCACCGATCGCCCAAATTATGTTCGGATAGCTCTTGTACCGATCGCCGAGGAACTCGCCGTAAGCGGCAACCACGCTGTCCGAGCTGCTCTGGTAGCTCGCGAGGTATCCCACCGAAGAATTCAACCCGACGAACGCGGGAGCAAGCGCGACTGTAATGCCGTGTGCTTCGGCCCTGCGGATGACGTCGTCAACATGCTCCCAGTAGTGCGCGTCTTCGTTGGTAAAGTCCGGCCCATCAAATGGCGGGTTTCCGTAATAATTCTTCGGCGCATTCGACTGATAATAGTTGTCAGCCGCCGCGCACCAGATGTAGTTGAATCGGCGCGAGGCGCGATCGGACAAATACAGTTCCACATCCGCATTGTCCAGCTGCGTTATCAACGACCACGCGGAATCTCCAGTGATAAATACCGGCTTCTTCGTGATCGAATTGATTAGAAACTTTCCGCCCGGTTCGAGGGTTATGAACTCCCCATCAGCACTGACGATCGGCCGTGCGCCGTCCCGCGAGCCAATCGGAATGGTGGCGTGCGCCGGCGCCACTGAAAATCCAGGGTCGTGAGCCGCCCTAAGAACACGCCGGAAATGAATGGTGGCAAGTAACACGCCGACGAGCACCGCACCCGTCAGCAATGCCCACAGCACAGAACGCCGGCCGTTCTCACGGGTGTCAGGCATCGGGCGATGCACACCCGGAAACCGCCAGGAATTTCTTCATCATTTGCCCAGCTATTCTGAATATCCCATGGCGCGCATTCCCTCTGCGGCTTCGTGCGCGATGATGATGCGTTCAAACCAGGCAAGCCGCGCGCGTTTTGCGGTGCCACCGACTGCGACGGAGAGCGCTTTGCCTTCCTTGATCTGAATGCCCAGCCACGATTCCAGCTCGCGGAAATTCACCTTGCCCGCGATCAGATCTTCATACTTGATGTGCACCGCCGGGAATCCCGCCGGCAGCTGCGACCAGCTGATTGCCAGCCGGTTCCAGTGACTTCCGAAACTAGCAGCCGAATCAACATTCACATCGGGATATCTGTCGTACACCTCTCCCCAACCCGCATCCGCAAGAGATCGGTAGGAGTCGTAGGGATGGCGAGTAATGATCACGAACTTCGCATTTGGGTATAACCATTGCAGTAGGGTGGCATCGGTGGCGCTCAGCCGAACGTCCTTCATGCCCCAGCGGGCAAACCCGCGCTCGCGGGCCGGTTCGCGCAACCATTGATCGAAGAGAGCTTGCAGGCCCGAGCGGAAATCGTCGCTCGGGGGATACAGATTCGCGACCCACGAAGTGGATAACTCGGGCGAGCTCGGGTCCAGTTGGTCCTTCCAAAGCTGCAAATTTCGCTCGCTTATCGAGGGGCTGATCATCTCGGCAATCCTGGAGACGATCGTCATCTCGCCCAGCGGCTCGCCCCAGAGAAGCAGCCGTGGATCAGTCACCAGCACGCGCTGGAGCAATGTTGAGCCTGCTCGCCATCCGGTGGACAGCAGAAAAATTGGCGCCTCTTCTTCTTTTTTGGCGTCGAGCGGGTGTGCGGCGCGGGCATCCAGCACCGCGATGGATTTCGCCAGCTGCGCCACGTCCGGATAAGAAACTTTCTCGAGGTTGGCCCACGCCCAAGCCTCGTGTGGGCATCGCCGGAACGCTCTCCACCATTCGCCCAGCCAGCTATTGCGCGCCCAAGCCCAAATCCGTGTTTGCTTGAATTTGGCTGCAGTGGAAATGGCTCCTGGTTGGGAGCCCGTTTCCACGCGTGACGCTTCAGAAGGTCTCAATTGGAACTCCGTGTCGCGGTTCTTCGCGCATTCGGTTGCTTGCGAGATTCAACAATCCCGCCAAGAATCTGCCAAACCTTGATCTTGCAATCAAATCTTCGTGACGGCTCAATGGTAATCATCCAGCGAAACCACCAAACCGTAAGCCTTCTCACCAGGCCCAACGGGATGCCAGCGACGAACCACCTGAACTCTGGTCCAAGGCCGAACGCCAGGATATCCGAGCGGCTTTTTTGAAACCACCAATTCAGAAAATAGCTTTGCTTAACCCGGTCCGGCGGCACCGAATGATACACGAGCGCCGACGGTTCGTACCGCAGTCGCTCGCCGGCCGCACGCAGCCGGTAGCCGAACTCGTTGTCCTCGCTCTTCTGTAGATTCCCGTGACCGACGCCGGGACCCAAGTCGGTTCGAAAACCGCCATATTTTTGAAAAACCCTGCGGTGATATGCCATGTTCGCGCCGAATGGCGATTCATTCAACGGCCCGGCCTCCAGGCCGCGGTCGAATACCGCCAGCGGAGCCAACGCATCTCTTCGATTCCGTGGAATCCAGCGCGGCGCCGAGAATGCTTTCTCAGTCAGGATCCGTCCCCCCGCGCCAGCCCACTCTCCAGTGCACAAATTCGCAGTCAGGTTCTGCAGCCAGGTCGCCTCAACCGTCAAATCGTCATCAGTGAATGCTAGTATTTGCCCCTTTGCTTCTCGGATTCCCCTGTTGAGCGCATGTGACTTGCCCGAGGTGGGTTCAAACAGATATCGAAAATGAATCGGGTCTCGCTGACAAAAACTCTCTGCGACCTCACGGGTTGCGTCGCTTGAATTGTTGTCAATCACCAATACTTCCCATGCGACAGATTCGGGCAGTACCGACACTGCGAGGCTCTCCAGTGTTTTCGCGAGACTCTGGCTTCGATTAAAAGTGCACAAAATGACCGAGACGGTCACCGCATCACTCCATTAATTTCCATCGATGCAGAACTGATTTTCGATGTCCCCACGTGAAACTCACCGAACGCCAGCGGATTGTTGCAAATCACGCAAGTCCAAGCCGATGCAGCAATAGCTTCAGCGGGCGCCCAATTACCTTAGGCCGCATCGCTACCGCGCGGCCCAAGGCGCTAATGCATTCCGGGACCTTCCTCTCTTTCCAGTAGATGAACGCGATGGTCATGTACAAATCCCCGATTTGCCATCGCTCAACGTATTCCCGGTCGGATCGCAATATTTCCATCGCCGATTGCAGTGCGATGGAATGCTCGCCGGCGAAACTCATATTTCTGATCCATTGGCACCGTTCGGTGACGCTCAAGCGCTCTAGCGTGGCCTGTGTCACTCCCAGTGTGCCGAGCGTTTCAATCGTGATCTCTTGCAGCGAATTCAAAGGATCGGGATTCCCGATTCTCCTCGCCATCGCGGACGATTGGGCGGCAAGTATACAGAGGGACTGTTCTCTCCGCCGGCGCATCGATATCTGCTGTGAGTGAACTCTGTACTTGAGTAACACTTGCTTGAGATTGGCGCACTCGAACCGCTCCGCTATCCTAAGCTCCAGATCATAGTCGTGAGCACATACGAACGCTGCCCTGTAGCCACCTACCGACGCGAAAGCTTCTGTCCGCATGACGACTGTGGAGTGCCAGAACGGACAGCGAGTGACGAGCGCCGCTCTAATTTCCGCGTAAGTGTTCGGAACGTTATGGATATCGAGCGATTTTCCTCTTGCGTCAAACCACCGCGTCGCTCCGCCGAGCAGTGCAACTTCCGGATGGCTCTCCAAGTGTTCCACTTGCGAGGCCAGTCGATTTTGTAAGGACACGTCATCCGCATCCATGACGGCGATATACCGCCCTTGTGCCAGGAAACAACCGGCGTTCCGCGCCACCGGCAACGCGCACGGAGGGATCTCGTGAAACTTCACGCGCGCATCTTTAGCCGCGTAGCCTGCAGCAATCGTCTTGGACTTGTCGGTCGACCCGAAGTCCACAATGATGAACTCAAAATCCTTGAAGGTTTGGCTGAGTATGCTCTCAATCGCCTCGGGAAGGAAGCGCTCGACGTTGCGTGTCACCATGACGACGGAAACTAGTGGTTTGCTCATTTGCTAGCCAGATTGCAGAGCGGGGCCGGTCAGTTACTGGGGGTATTCTTGCGGCGGGCCTTGCGCTTTAAGTATCGCAGCCCTCTCGCAAGCGTGATACCGGGGTTTGCTGCCTTCCACAGAAAGTCCTTGGCGATTGCGAGCGCCAAGTATGGCCGATCGAGCGTCTTGCCTAGGGTTTTCAGCCCCTTTGCATGATATTGCCAGAATCCTGATTCCCGGCCGCGGAGCGCCGCTTCGGCGAGCGCGCTGTAATACTCCCGCTTGGTCCTTCGCTTCAGGGCTGCCGCTTCGCCGGCGTCTAAGAACAACGAGGCGTAGCGCTCCACGATTATGTAGCGGTCAATCGCGTTAGGCTGAAAGCCGCGGACAGCATTCGAAATTGATTCATTGTCCGCGCGCGAAAATGAAAGCACCTGGTGTACGAAGCCGAAATCCCAGTCCTCGAGTATCTCCATGCATTTCTCGGTATCTTCATGCAGCTGGGACTCGTCATAGAACGGCTCGCCCTTCTTGATCAGCGAGGACCGGTACATCACCGTCGTGGGCGAGGCGAACACCCAAAGTCCCGTGCGAAGATACAGGCGCGCCATCTCCTTACCGGGCATGACCGGAGTCGGAAACGGATAATGCGTGCCGCGGACCTCGTTGCCCTTCAACCAATACGAACTCATCAATCCGACGGATTCGGAACGCTCGAATGCTTGAACCATCTGCTGCAAGCACTCCGGGAAAATGAAATCATCCGCCTGCACGATCTTGCAGTAGCGGCTGGCTTCGGAGATCTCGTCCAGAGCCCGATTGTAATTCCGCACCTGCGGGAGCAGCTCAGTCCTCCGAATGAACCGGATTCGGGAATCGCGTCGCGCGTATTCCTCTGCGATCTCCCGCGAACCATCCGTGCTGCAATTGTCCACCAAAACATATTCGAACGGGGCGTAGCTCTGCGCCAGCACGCTTTCAATACATTGGGCCAGGTACGGCGCGGTATTGTGAAATGGCGTGACGACGCTAACCAGCGGCTGGCTCAAGGTGATTCCAGGAGGGATTTCAATCACCGGCTGCTAGATGCCGGTTCGCAGGCCGAAGTGCTTTGCTCCGTACTTTCGAGCCGGGGTGCAGACGGTTTGGGGCCGACGCGTTCCAGCCAAATCTCGCGCCAGTACGCGTAGATGCTTCGAGGACAAAAGAGCCGGCATTCGCTATAGCGGGAATCGCAGATGACCGTATCCAGGATGACGCAGGGAGTTTTCATTTCCCGCATTTTTCCCGTGCGCTCGTTCACGATTTTTTCCACGCGCCGCAGCACGCGATATGTGCCGCCGCAGTAGGGAACTTCCTCGGCGTCAAAATACAGTCCGCGGTTTCTGCTGCCGGTGTCCAGCGTTTTCAGGATCTCGTCGTAGGGTTTGATCTGCACCAGTTCGCCCGCTTGGAGATCAAGACTCTGGACGGGGGTGGATTGCCCATGAGGGATGGTGCCGGTCTTCCGTGGAAACGGGGAGCCGCGCCACAGCCAATAAAATTTGTCGTACAAACGCCTTAGGGTGGGCCCGCCGATGACCTTCGTGACGCTCAGAAAGGCAAAGTAAGCTCCACCAGAAATGATCCGCCAGAGACTGACGTTTCCGGATGTGTAGTCCTCGATGTACTGGCGAGGCTCCCACCAATCGAGTTGCGTCGTTGCGTACGGCAGTTTCGTAGCCTGGCAACTATACGTGGGTACTTCAGGGTCTGAATCGGTGGTTTGTGTACGCACCTCGACGATTGCTTCTGTGCAACCTTGCCCCGCAGCACTTCCGATGGAGCGATTCTCAGGCTGTTGGGCGAGACTGGCCGCTGCCTCTGGCTGCCCGGCATTCTTGCTGACCGGCTTGAGCCATGCATCTTTCCAGAAAATCAGGCAGCCGGCTTGGCATCCGCCGTGTGCGGAGCCGTCACAACGTGTTTCGAGATGCACCGCATCAGCGACCCTGCGTCCCCGAACCGGAAAAACCGTGTCGCAGGTCTTGTGCGCGCGTTTGTAAACTTGAAACCGCTTGCCGCAAAACGCGAACATCTCCGGCATGAACGGCATGCCGTCCAGCTGCGCATTGCTGTCGAGCGTGCTGAGTATTTCCGCTTTAGTTCGGACCTCAACCCAGTCGCCTACGCTATGTTTTGAACTTTTCATTTTCACTATCGCGATGGATTCCCGCACCCAACGAATTTCGGCCAGGTAGTACTAGTTCTGTACCGTTTCTGTCCCAACGCACAGCTGTCTCGCCTTCCCGATCCTGTTAATCTCCCACGGAAAACAAACAAATGAATCTGCACCACAATTCGCTGCGCTCCCTCCGACACAGCGCGCAACTTTTTTCCTGCAGGGCTAGGCTCCTACACCATTCACAGGCCGCGGGCCGCAAGCCATGTATCGCAAATCACCCCGCGCCAAGCCCCAACCGGGCGATTTCTAATCGCTACCGCTATGATTTATTAGAACTCTCTGTAAATTCCAGAAAACAAACAACAGCGCCCCATTCTAATCGCTACTTTTTCGGGATATTCACATCCTGCCCGCGCACCTGCAGTCGCCCCGCGCCAATCGCCAATCCTAACTGCCGACCGCCGCTTCGCTCTTCCTGGCAAACAGATGAGTCAGCAGCTCCGTGTACTCCGCGCGCTGCCCCATCGCGAAGAGCAAAATTCCCAGGTAAATCGCGCTCATCACGGAGAATGCCATGGCAAACAGCGGCAAAGACGGCAGCGAATTCCGCAGCGCGTACTGAGTGCACCACCCGGCTGCGCCTGCAATGAATCCGGCGATCAGCGGCCGCTTGATAGCATCCCAGTAATCGCGGTTCGAAACTCCGGTCCCATGCTTCGCCCAGGCGATGAGCGGTATGAACAGCAGAACCATCGCCGCCGAGTAACCGATCGCCACTCCGTTCGGCCCATAGCGAAGTCCTGCAATCACCGCGAGGACCATGACTGGCGCAATGAACACCGCGATCTTGAGGCTGCGCTCCACCAGGCCCGTAGCCCGCAGCAGCCAGGACATGGGATTCATCAGCGCGAACACCAGCATGGCCGGCGCAAGCAGGCGCACAATGGGTACCGCGCCGCCCCACTTCGGCCCCAGCAAGATTCGCACGATCTCATTGGCAAACAGAGCGCACGAGATTACCGCGGGAACCGTGATCGAAACCACCAGCGAGTGAGCCTTCAGATAGGCTCGAACCAGGCGTGGGGGATCTCCCTGCAACCGGGAAAGCGTGGGGAAAGCAACCGCAGAGAACGAGTCCGTAGCTTGCTGTACGGGCAAATTCGAAAGCTGATACGCCCGGCCATAAAGTCCCAGAGGTGCGGCTCCCCAATAGCGCCCGAGCAGAACTTTTTCCGCATTGTAAGAAATGTAGACTACGAAACTATTGAGCGTCACCGTTCCGCCGTAGCGCAGCATGGCTCGAATTTCCGAAGTCCAGCGCGGCTTTCCGGGGATCCAGCGCATCGCAAACCAGGCCGCGATGGTCTGAACCACCGAGAGGGTGATGTTCTGGCAGATCAACGACCAGTATCCGCACCCGAGCGTTGCCATGACAATG
>Ga0210398_10002186_pt1 | contig 19274 bp, 10 predicted proteins | sample IncBWC4OmetaG_FD_161047 | JGI IMG/M metagenome (GOLD analysis project Ga0210398, IMG submission 161047) | Forest soil microbial communities from Barre Woods Harvard Forest LTER site, Petersham, Massachusetts, United States - Inc-BW-C-4-O | ecosystem: Environmental > Terrestrial > Soil >... | reverse complement strand
GTTCCCTGGTGGTATCGCACCGAATTCAATTTGGCCGAAGGAGGGCGAGCAACACATACGCTGCTGCGTATCAACGGCATCATCGCGAGCGCAGATGTTTGGTTGAATGGGAACCTTGTTGCCGAACAGGCGGCCGTCGCCGGAGCCTATCCCGTGCACGAGCTCGACGTGACACAATGGGTGCACGCGGGCATCAACACCCTCGCATTGCGCGTGCATCCGGCCGATCCGAGGTCGAGCCTGTCAATTGGCTGGGTCGACTGGAACCCGACGCCACCGGACAACAACATGGGCCCCTGGCGCGGCGTGGATATCGTGCGCAGAGGGCCGGTCGAGATAGGTTCTCCGCAGGTGACATCGACGCTGTCGCTTCCCGATCTGTCGCGCGCCGCGCTGACCGTGAAAGTGCAGGCGCGAAACCTCGATGCATCGGCACACGAGGCAACGATCATAGGCGTCGTGGCCGGCGTTTCGCTGCGGCGGACAATCCACCTCGATGCCGGTCAGACGCAGACCGTGTCATTTTCCCCCAAGAGCGATCCGGGCCTCGACCTTAAAAGTCCGCGAGTCTGGTGGCCGGTCGGTATGGGCGGCCATCCGCTCTACACTCTGGAGATGTCGGCGGCAGTTGATGATGTGATCTCCGACCGGGCGAGCGCGACGTTCGGCATACGCAGCGTCAGCTCCCACCTCACTCCGCAGGGTTATCAGCAGTTCGTCATCAACGGCAAGCCTGTCCTGATTCGCGGCGCGGGCTGGGCGCCGGACATGTTCCTGCGCGACGACCCCAAGCGCATGGAGACCGAGTTCAGTTACGTCGCGAACCTCGGGCTCAACGCCATCCGCAGCGAGGGTAAGCTGGAGGACGCACGCTTCTACGACCTCGCCGACCGCGACGGCATCATGATCCTCGCCGGCTGGGAGTGCTGTGATAAATGGGAATCATGGGCCAAGACGGGCGGTGAGCCGTGGGACGCTGCTGACGAGAAAGTGGCTGCAGCCTCGATGGCGAGCGAGGCACGTCTGCTGCGAAACCATCCGTCCGTGATCGGATTTCTAATCGGCAGCGACAACGCGCCGCCATCCGCGATCGCCAAGATGTACGTCGACACTTTGCATGCCGAAGACTGGTCGCTGCCGATCATCGCGGCGGCAGCAGACCAGGTCACGGCCGAGACCGGTCCGTCCGGCATGAAGATGGCCGGGCCCTACGCATGGATCCCGCCCGCGTATTGGTACGCCGACAAGCTGGGCGGCGCCTTCGGGTTCGACTCCGAAGTGAGCGCAGGCGCCTCTATTCCGCTGCTGGACGACCTGACTCGCATGCTCGCGCCGCAGGAGCTGGAGGCACTGTGGAAATACCCGCAGGCGCGGCAATATCACGCCTCGGCTGCCTGGTCGATATTTGCGACGATCGAGTCGTTCGACACCGCGCTGGCGAGGCGCTACGGCACACCCAACAGCCTCGAGGACTACGTCGCCAAGTCCCAGCTGGAAAACTACGACAACGTCCGAGCGCAATTCGAGGCGTTCAATGCGCACATGGACGCAGCCAAACCCTCGACCGGCGTCATCTACTGGATGCTCAACAACGCCTGGCCCTCGCTGCACTGGCATCTGTACGATTATTTCCTGAATCCGGCCGGCGCCTACTTCGGCGCCAAGATCGCCAATGAGCCGGTGCACATCCAGTACTCATACGACACGCGCGCGATCATGTTGGTCAATCACACGCTCGCCGGCGAGCATGGATTGCGGGCGGTTATCCGCGTGCGCAACTTGGACGGCAGCGTGGCCTACGAGCGGCGCCTTCAGGGCATCGAACTCGCGGGAAACAGCGCGCGGCAACTGGCGATGCTGCCGGCGCTGGATGGCTTGTCGCGCACCTACTTCATCGAGCTCGAGCTCGCTTCAGCAGACGGCAAATCGATCAGCCGCAACGTCTATTGGCTGTCCACCCAAACCGACGAGCTCGACTGGGCAAATTCCAATTGGTACCTAACGCCGGTGACGCGATACGCGGACCTGACCCCATTGCAGTCCTTGCCGACCGCTACAGCTACGGTCCGGGCAACGATGCGGCAAGAGGGAGGCGAGGACATCGCCTCAGTCACGCTGACGGTACCCCCATCCTCCAAAACCGTCGCGCTGTTCCAGCACGTGTCGATCAAGCGATCCGCGGGTGGGGACCTGATGTTGCCGATCTTGTGGAGCGACAACGACGTTACGCTGTGGCCCGGCGAATCGCTTACCCTGACGGCGCGTTTCGCGACGCCAGGAGCGGCGACACCGGTCGTCGAAGTGACTGGGTGGAACGTTCCGACGCTGAGCGTTCCGGTTGCTGTCGAGAGTCGGACAGCCGCTTCGCAGGAGAGGAATCATTGAATTCGGCCGGACTCTCACGACGACTGCGCGCACGCCGTAGCCGGGACCAGATATCATTCGCTGGATACCCCGGTTGGGGCGGTTACAGGAGAGAGACCACATGCCTGCGGTACCCCACGTCGCGAAGTCAGCCCGCAAGTTCCACTTCATATCCGGGATGCCGCGCTCGGGCAGCACGCTTCTGGCCGCCATCCTCAACCAGAACCCGCGTTTCCGTTCGGGCATGACCAGCCCGCTTGCCGACATCATGGGGGTGGTGATGGCGGAGACGAGCAGCAAGAACGATTTTTCTTTCGACGTCTCCGACGAGCAACGCGTTGCCATGCTGCGTGGCCTGGTCGAGAACTTCTACGCGGGACAAGCGGACGCCGGCGTTGTGTTCGACACCAGCCGGCTGTGGTGCAGCCGGATGCAATTGCTGGAGGCACTGTTTCCGGAGGCGAAGGTCATCGCGTGCGTTCGCCAGTTGTCCTGGGTGTTGGACAGTATGGAACGGCTGGTACGCAGGCAACCGGTCGGCGTCAGCAAGGTGTTCCGGTTCGACACCAACACCACGGTGTACTCGCGAGTCGAGGCGCTGACCGATCCGCGCGGCATGGTCGGGTTCTCCTTCCAGGCCACCAAGGATGCCTTTTATGGCCAATATGCCCCGGGCCACTTGCTGCTGCTGACCTACGAAAGCCTGGCGCGCAATCCGTCGGCGGCCATGCGTGCCGTCTACCAGTTCATCGGCGAACCCTGGTTCGAGCACGACTTCGACCACATTTCCTACAACGCGGACGAGTTCGACGCGCGTGTCGGCATGCCCGGCCTGCACAAGGTGCGCCCGAAGGTGGAGCCGATCGAACGCACCCCCATCCTGCCGCGCGAAATCTTCGGCCGCTTCGTGAACGAATCGTTCTGGATGGACCCGAAGAACAACATCAGCCAAGTGCCGGTCGTGTAGTGACCCGCCCATAGGCCCGCGCCACCCGCCGAACATCAACGAGGTACGATCGAATGACAATGACAGCGGCAGTGCGCGCCGCCACCTCCGGCAGAAGCCGATTTCTGGTGGCAGTCGTGTTCTTCGTGTTTTTCGTGATCTCGTTTCTCACGAATATCCTCGGGCCATTGGTTCCAGACATCATCGCTGACTTCCATGTGTCGCTCACGATGGCCGCGATCCTGCCGTTCGCGTTCTTCATCGCGTACGGTGTGATGTCGATTCCGGCGGGCTTTGCAGTGGAGCGCTGGGGAGAAAAGAAACCCATGGTCGCCTCCTTCGTTGCGGCAGCCCTCGGCGCGGCCAGTTTCGCGGCCTTCCCCACTTATTCAATGGCCGTGATGTCCCTGTTTGTGATCGGGGCGGGGATGGCTGTACTGCAGGTTGCGATCAATCCCCTGTTGCGGGTGGCCGGAGGCGAGGAGCACTTTGCATTCAACTCGGCGTTCGCACAGCTCATCTTCGGCGCCGCTTCCTTCGTGAGTCCTCTGGTCTATTCCGATCTCGTGAGGCACCTCGATCCCGCACATCGCGATCTCGAGGGGCTGTACGGGGTTCTGGGCAGCATTACAACTCCTGCGCTTCCGTGGGTGTCAATTTATTGGATATTTGCCGTGGTCTCCGGCGTTTGCGTGGTGGTGATCACATTGCTGCGCTTACCCAAGGTGGAGCGTACTGCCGAGGAGACGGCGGGCACACTGTCCATGTACCGGCAGCTGCTACGCAATCCATACGTCTGGCTTTATTTTCTCGCGATCATTGCCTACGTCGGCTGCGAGCAGGGCACGGCCGATTGGATGTCCCCGTTTCTCGAGCGCTATCACCATGTCGATCCTCACCAGGGAGGTGCAGATGCGGTGGCCTACTTCTGGGGACTGATGACCGCCGGCTGTCTCCTGGGGATGGGGCTGCTCAAGCTCTTCGACAGTCGCCGAGTACTAATCGGGTTTGCGGTGGGTGCTCTGTGCATGCTGACGCTCGCGCTGTTTGGCCCGGCCGAAGTATCCCGAGTGGCCTTTCCCTGTATTGGGTTCTTCGCCTCGATCATGTGGCCCACCCTGGTGTCGCTGGGCTTAAATTCGGTACCCCAGCACCACGGCCCTTTCGCCGGGATCCTGTGCTCAGGAATCATGGGGGGCGCGCTCGTGCCCTTTATTATTGGCTGGCTTGGGGATCTGTACGGCCTACGATTTGGCATGCTGTTTTTGTATCTCACCTTCGCGTTCGTCTTGAGCGTCGGCGTGTGGGCGCGACCGCTCATTCGCAATGCAACCAGGGGCGGCACGAACGAATCCTGAGACTGAGCCTAAGATGCATAGATACACTGCAATGTTGGGTTTAGCGATATTAGCGGCCACTTCGCGGATCAGCTGCGCTCCAGCGGCACCAGGACCACAAGTCAACGTGCCGCCGGCGGCAACTACGGCAACCGCAGCGCGCTATGAGAGTGACCCGTATGAATTCGCGGCGGCAGACAGTGTTGCCCAGGTCATCCGACTGTCGAGAATTGCCGACGGCGTACGCTTCACCTGGCCACGCACGGTCACCCAATGGGACACTGCTTTGCTCGCAGTGCGCAGCTGGGGCGCAGAACAAAACCCTTCAGTTGAAGTGTCAGTCGGCGAGTTTCGCATTCAACAGTACCTCGATACCAACGCGCTGGGTGTGCGTTGGTTGAACTTAAGCGCCTTGCGTGGGCAACTGACCGATGGTGCCGAAGTCATCATTCGCACTCATGCGGTGACTCTCGAAGCCGAAGCGGCCACGCTGCGTCTGTTCGATAATCATCTCGACTTGCAACAACGCATCTTGGTGGTCGCACCTCATCCCGACGATGCCGAAGTCGCGGCGTTTGGCCTGTATGCCGATCGGCAGGCCAGCGTGGTCACGGTGACCGCAGGCAATGCCGGCGACATGAACTATCGTGCCAGCGTCAGCGACCCGGCGGAGCATTACGCGCTCAAAGGCTATTTGCGTGCGGTCGATAGTGTGACTGTTCCGTGGCAGGGCAATATTCCTCCGGAGCGGACCGCCAATCTCGGTTACTTCGATGGGCGATTGGATGAGATGTATCGGGAACCAGGGCAGACGTTTCCCGAAGTCTATAGTGCAAATACCGATGTGGCGCTGTATCGGCGCGCAAATTTAAGTAAACTGGTCTCGAGCGCGGCGCGCAGCAACAGCTGGCAACATTTGGTCGAGGATCTGGTGGAGGTTCTGCGCAAGGTGAACCCGGGGATTGTGGTGATGCCCGATCCACGGCTTGACACTCATCCGGATCATGAATTCGCCAGCGTGGCCCTCGTCCAGGCACTCGAGCAATGGCAAGGTAACCCCATCTTCTTGCTTTACACCAATCACGCCGACAGCGACCATTATCCCTATGGGCCGGCGAGCACCGTGGTGTCGCTGCCGCCCGGCGAACGGCATATCGGCGTGCAGAAAATATATTCGCATCCGACCGCGCACGCCCTGCAAATCCGGAAACTGTTTGCCCTGGAGTCCATGCATGACTTACGACTCTCTCCGGATGAGCAAATTACATGCAATTCGGTGACCATTGCGCACCGACCGGATTATCCACGCATCCCGGAAGAAGATTATTTTCGGCGCGCGCCGCGCGCGAACGAATTGTTCCTCCTGTTCAATAAAACCGGCGTACGCGCGGCAATTCAAGAGTTTCTTGCGCACTACAGTGCTACTCAAGGCACGCAATCCGCGCAACTCATCAATTAGGCACGCTTACGTGAGGTCGGTGCTCTGTCCGACCTCGATGATATCCGTCAGGATCGCGGATATGGCATCGAATCTCGCCGTACTTGGGGATCGGCTCGGTGATGAACTCCGCACCTCGACTCTTCCATAACCTATAGCACGCTTGAATATCCGCAACGCGAATATTCATAAAGCTGCTCGTCGTCGAGAATGTTTGAACCGCTGTTCGCTCGGCTATGATTGCATGAAAGCGACAATTCATCGATCATTACGGCAGCGTGATGACAGTGGGAGGGTCGCGATCATGAGTAAAAGCTGCTCGCATCTGGGGACCATCAGAAGGGTTACGCCGAGCGCGCGCGGCTGTGAAGAGTGTCTGAAAACCGGTAGCAAATGGGTCCACCTGAGAATCTGCCGGACCTGCGGACACGTTGGTTGTTGCGATCAATCGCCAGGTCGTCACGCAACCGCTCATTATCATGCGACAGGTCATCGGATCATCGAGGGTTATGATCCTCCCGAGGGCTGGGGCTGGTGTTACGTGGATGAAGTCTTCTTCGACTTGGGAAGCAACACGACACCGCAGGACGGACCGATCCCACGCTATTATTAGATTATTCAGGTTTGCGTCGCTGCTTACCCGCTAGTTCGCTCCCGTGTCATCGGCTTGCTGAAACCGGATACGCGGCCAGCCTCGGAATTCCAGCAAACACGATCGCCGACTTTGAAGTGTTCGTTCATGGAACGAAAGCAATCGTGAGGGATATTGTAGCCCCTGATCATCTAACATCCCTTACTCTGCGGGACATGCCGCGCCTCTTTTGGCTTCTGTCAGGCGGATGTCGGACACCGAAAGATCGAGACGGCCGGAAGTCTCCAGATGAACGATGGTTGGGGTATTAGTGAGATTCTGCGCGGAAAAGCAGTACAGCGGCACGGCCAGGGTTGCATAGCTGCCGATAGGGAGCGCCCTCAGTCGAGTGGTCACAGGCACGGAAGCGGAACCGACGCCCAGTCGCACCCCGGCACTGGGAGTCGTATTGATGCGCAGAGTGAGGGCGAGCATCATCGCGCCGTTTGCCTCGCGGCCGATGTCGCTGGGTTTGTCTGCACCCATTTCCAACCACGCCTTCGATGCGCCGTTCCACGTTGCACGCATAGCGCCATCCTCCTGCGATTCCAGCATGAGGCCCGCCGAGCCATTGAGAATGGTGCGGCTGCCGACATGGTCCACGCGCGGCGTGTTGATGTCTCCGATGGAGAGCTTGTAGCCATTCCAGGCAGTACCTCTGGTGTAGTAGACATTTCTCTCGCCGTATCGGGTCGTTTCAGCCACTTCGGGCAAAGTGGTTGTTTGTGAAGGTGAGGCGTAACGCAGCCCGAACCCGTAGGCGAACTGCGGATCATATCCCGCGTCGCCGACATTCAATGGCGTGTGATCGGGCCGCTTGGGCCACGAGAAACTGAGCTTGCCGGTGAAGTCGTGCTTGCCGGTCAGCACATCCGCCACGCCTTCGCCTTCCGAACCCGGTAGCCACGCTTCAACAAAGGCATCTGCGGCGTTGATCTGCGGATTGACGTACAGCGGACGGCCAGACAGCATAATGGCCACCACCGGAATGCCCTGTGCCTTGAGTTTTCTTATCAGTTCTAAAGACTCGCCATTGTCGTGATGCAGCGCCACGTCGTTCTGGTCGCCCATGAATTCGGCGTAGGGAGTTTCGCCAAAGACCACGATGGCGACGTCTGCCTTTCGCACCGATTCGCCGTCAGGGCTGAATTGCGCATGTCCTCCCGCCTCCTCGAGTTGGGTCTTCAGTCCTTGATAAATGGAAGTGGCGCCGGGGAAGTCTTTTGGGCCATTATCGGCACCCTGCCAGGAAAGTGACCAACCGCCGGACTGCATGGCGACATTGTCGGCGCCGTCGCCCGCGATCAGCACCGTGGAGTTAGGCCTGATCGGTAAGACGCCGTCGTTCTTGAGCAGTACCAAGGACTCTCGCACCGCTTGACGCGCTATTGCGCGGTGGCCGGCGGTGCCGATGGGCTGGTCGGTATCGGGACGCTTGTCCGGCGCCGGCTCTTCGAATACGCCCATACGCATTTTGACGCGCAGGATTCGCCGAACGGCGTCATTGATGCGAGCCGTCGAAATGGTGCCGTCGTTCACCTCGCGCACCAGATTGGCGTACAGCGCTTTCCAGTCCGCGGGCGCGTTGAAGATATCTAGCCCCGCGTTGAACGCGGGGGCACAATCGGAGTTGCTGCAACCGGGAATCTGGCCATGCGCGTTCCAGTCGCCCATGATGATGCCGTCGAATCCCATCTGGCCTTTCAACACTGCGGTCATCAGCGCCTGATTGGCATGCATCTTGACGCCATGCCACGAGTTGAAGGATGCCATGATGGACTGCGTGCCGGCGTCGATGGCTTCGGTATAGCCTGGCGCGTGTAACCGGATCAGATCGGCTTCGGAGGTGAGGGAATTGCCCTGGTCGCGTCCGCCGTCGGTCGAGCCGTCCCCGAGGAAGTGCTTCGCGGTCGAGATAACATGATCCTTGTCGAGGAAGGTCGATCCCGAACCTTCCAGACCCATTACCATGGAGGCGGCATATTGGGCCACGATCTTCGGATCTTCCGAATAACTTTCATAGGTGCGGCCCCAGCGGTCGTCGCGCGCCACCGCAATCGTCGGCGCGAACGACCAATCCATGCCGGTCGAGCGGACCTCGGCGGCGGTGGCTTCGCCGATGCGGCGGATCAGAGCCGGGTCATGCGTCGCCCCCAAGCCAATATTGTGCGGGAAAAGCGTAGCGCCATAGACATTGTTGTGACCATGGACAGCGTCCGCGGCCCAGATCAGCGGAATAATGACGCGGTTTCTCGCCGGATCGACCGAGGCATCGTAGTAGGGCTCGATAGAGCTGACCCATTCATGAACGATCGCATGCTTGTTTCCGCCAGGCGCAGATCCGCCGCCGGCTTCAATCGAGCCGATATGGTATTGCGCTACCTCATCCGGGCTGATCGCCTTCCACTCAGGCTGAATGACCTGACCTATCTTTTCCTCGACTGTCATCTGATTGAGGAGGATGTCGATGCGCTTTTCGATTTTCGGGTTGAGGCCGATCGGCGACTTGCTTTCCGGCCATCGTTTGGGATGTACAACTGGAGCCTGATCATCGGGGTCTGTCCCACCGAGTCGACCGTTGCTGGCGACGGATTCAGCGTAAATGGCGTCGGCCGCAAAACCGATTCCAACGAGCAACGCTGTCAGGATCTGAAGCTTACCTGGACGCACCCGATTCATGAGGACACCTCATCGCTGGCCGACAACCCGATCTTGTACCAATTGATCTTTCGGGTGGCGAGCATGATACGCAGATCTGATGGTGCTAGTCCTGGTTGCGGACTAGCGCATGCCGTCAATGCGGCGGGCCACCTCGTGCAAGTCGCCCATGACGGAGACCGTGGTCGGCCAGCGTCCGGCACCTTGGCCTTGGAGCCTGATCAGCTCCCCGCCTTCGAGTTCTATCTCCAATCGGTTCGCCGGCCCGCGCGCTTGCCCAAGGAAACCATCCGGCGGCGGGCGCTCCGGCCCAACGGAAGCGGAAATACCCCGAGCAGTGCGCTTCGCGCGCGCGATCAGCTTGTAGCCATTCGGATCGCCGGCGATCGTGTCAATGCCGCGAGTGGGGATGTCGTCGGGTGCAAGCCATTGTCCAAACGCGGCCTGCGTCATGAGGACGAGCTTGTCGGCCGAGTCGCGCCCAGAAAGATCGCGGGCGGGATTAATTTCTGCGAATCCGGCTGCTTGTGCCGTGGCGATCGCGTCGTTGCGCGTTTTACCCGCTGCCCACTCGTCCAACACGACCCCGCAAGTTCCATTGATGATGCCGCGAATCTCCCGCACGGGTGACTCGAGCGTCGCCAAGATCTCCAGCACCGGCAGTGCCCCACCCACGGCGGCGGAGTACCAGAGTCGCCGCCCCTCACCATGGGAATGCCTGGCAAGCCCTGGCCCGTGCGTAGCCACCGCAGCTTTGTTGGCGGTGATGACGAACTTTCCCGCGTTCAAGGCGGATGCGATCAGAGGATAAGCGAGCGAGTTGGCCGCAGTACATATGATGACCACATCAACGTTGGCATCTAATGCCACCGCAGGGTCGGTTGTGAGGTGCTCGATCCCGACATATCGCTCGGCCTCGCGCACTACAACGTGGTGAAGGTCAAACGCTTGGCTGTAGCGCCTCACGGCTTCATACACGCCGCGTCCCACCACGCCGCAGCCGACGAGGACAATGCCGAGCGGTCTTGAAGCACTCGCCGGCAGCGCCCACTCATCGCAGGTGTGACCGACGCGGGTGCAGGTCGTCTCGTTCGGTCTCCCGACCTCAAAGGTCAGCGCGTGGCTTTGCGCATAGCGCAGCGCCTTCGGTTGAATCAAAGGTCCCGCCACGTGGATCGCTCTATCCCAAGACAGCGCCGAGAATCGGTGGGCCAACTTATTACTCGCGGGATCGGCGTCGTACACGCCCATGACGTCTTTGGCCAATCTGCACTCGGCACGCAGCGCCGCGGCTAGGAAGAGCGCGGAGAGATCCGAGCCGCCGCGACCGAAAAGCGCGACGCGACCGTCCGAGTCGATCCCGTAGAAGCCGGGTAGAACCAAGATCGGGATTGCGCTCCATAGTTGATCGAGCGCGCCGACATCCACTCGCACCGGCGTGCTCTCCAAAAAGGTGCCTTCAGCCATGAGCCCAATCTCGCGGGGATCTACGATCCGCGAGGGGATGCCAGAGGTCTGCAGCGAACCCACGAGCAACGCGGCCGTCCGCTGTTCGCCGGTCGCAACGTAGTGGGCTGTGGCTTCCGGGCAGTCCGCTCTTAGCGCGTCCGCCACTTCCGCCATAAGATCATCCGTGATGCCCTCGAATGCGGAAACGATTGCAAGGACTCGGTAGCCGCCACGCCAGCGGCGGTAGATCTCATCGACGGCAACGTGCAAATCGCGGGGAGAGCGCAGCACCGAGCTGCCAAATTTTAGGACTTCAACATTAGGCATGTGGCACCTTGAGTAAGAGCAAAGGCGCCAATGCAAGCTTGCGGGATTGGCCGACAGAACTGTCGGCCACTTCGTTTTAGCGAATTTATAACGCGCCCGCAAGCAGAACAAATCAGCGCCGCGGAAGCTTATCGATACAGTGCATCAACTGTCAACGGCCGCTGTCTTCCATTCGAACGTCTGCCGATGTGATCGGCCACCTCGTTACATAAGGGCGGACGATCGCTTTTGCTTCGCTGCACTCAAAACCCGACCCGAAATCCCACCGTGAACTGGCGCAGCATCACGTTGCCGTACGGGCTGGAGAACGCATAGTGGAAATTGTATTTCGCGTCATAGGCCGGCCACGTGTCGAACAGATTGGTGATACCGAAGTTGACGGACAGGCTGGAGATTCCCTTCAAGTGAGACTTGTCCACGCTATAAACGCCGGAGATGTTGTGGAAGGTCTGCGAAGGGATTCGTCCGCCCTGTAATTCCTGAATGTTGGTGTAGTAGGAAGACGGCCCGCCGTCCTGAATATAAGTAGGGCTGCCCGGCGTGCCCGGCGGAGGATAAGAGCTGATATAGACAGTCGACCAGTACAGGTTCCACTCGCGGTATTCCCAACTCAGCCGGAGATTTGCCTTGAGCTTCGGCTCACCCGTGTCTTCGGCATACCCGGCATAATCCAAGAATGGGGCGCCGACCGTGTATTGACGCAGGTCATGCTGGATATCCGTCCCGGAGAGCCGCGCGCCGAACGCGCCGTAGTTCGTGCTCTTTTTGTAACCGAGGGTAAGGTCGAATCCGCTGGTCTTGTACTGGGTGGCGTTGAGCAGGCTGACATCGACCGTCGTGATGAGCCCGGTAGTGGGATCGCGGACGACACGACTGGCGAGGGCTGGGTCGTCCACGACCTCCTGAGCAAAGGGCGACACAATATAATTCGGTTGAATGATGCGGTAATACTCCACATCCGCCCGCAACCCATCAAAGACGCTCTCATGGGGTTCCCAGATCGTGCCGAAGTCCCAGGTACTGGCTCTCTGCGGCTGTAAATTAGGGTTGCCTGTACCGACTATGGTGACGTTGTAGGCCTGTCCGTTCTTCGGATCCACGATGGGTACGTCCGGTTGGGGCTCGGGATCGGAGAGTAGCTGAAGGGCCGTGGGCGGAAGGAATGCAGTCGAGTGAGAGGCTCGAATGGCGAGGTCTTGGAGAGGGTTGTACTTGATTCCCAGGGTGTAGCTGCTCGAAGTGTACTTCACCTTGTCGTTGACTCCCTGGGCTCCGGTATAAAAGCAAGAGCTAGCATCCGGGTTTCCACTCGCCTCGCATGGCGTACCAGTCGTGACCGAATAGCGCTCGGTGCGGACGGCCGCCTGCAGTTCGAGACCACGAACGCCCGGGACGGCATTCTTGGCCGTCACGAGTGGAGTCAATGCCTCGGCATAGATGCTGTTCGTATCTTCCCACTGACCATTGTAGATCGTCCCCCCGTTGTTCGCCGGTACCGCGGGCTGCACCAGGGTGTAGTCGTTGTTGTGGAAGCCCTCCTTGCGATGCTCGAGACCGACAGTCAGGGTGGGATCTCCCCAGGGCAATGACGCAAATGGGCCCGACGCGCGCGCATTGACGTCATCCAGCGTCGCGTCTCCGGTATAGGAGTTGGCTTGCGCATACGGCATCAGCTGCAGCGGGTACTTGATAGTATCCACGAAGGGGTTGATCGCCCCGCTGGCGAAGTCGTTGCCCTCCGTTACGTAATCGGTCGTGTAATAGCTCCCGTTATTGATGTTTCGGGACCAGGTGTAATCGATTTCCGAGGACCAGTTTTTCGGCAAATGTGCGATGAGACCGCCCGAGATTCGTTGCGTGATGCTGTCCGCGACTTGGGGCGTCTGAAGGTTTACGGGGAACGTGACGTTAACGTCTTGCTGGAATGGATTGTCCGGCGCGCCAGCCGGAATGAACGCGCTATCGATGAAACTGGGCGGGGCTATAAGCCTCATATCGTTGCTTAAGGTTGCGAAGTCGGCGTACACGCTGAGAGCGGAGGTCAAGTCGCGGTTGACGGTGACCATCAGCGATTTGACCGTCGGCGCGGCTATGAGCGGAGTGCTCTGTCCACCGGTGTCGGTGGCTCCCGCACCTGGAGTAAAATTCCATCGCCCGGCATTCGCCAAGAGGCCCGCCGACAAATTCGATCCCAGAGCCGTACCGGGGGGAACATAGGTCATCGTCGAATTGAGCGGTGTGCCGTTGAGGAGTACCAGATTTTGGGAACCCTGGATGTTCGTCGCCGCCGCGCCGGTCGGGCTGAACAGCGTGGCGTACAGACACGAGGCGCAATTGGCGAGGCCCGTCGATATCCCCCTTTCATAGAGATTTAGACGATCCCCCAAGGTGAGCGTCTGCTGATCCGAATAATTGGCCGACACTATGATGTGCGTCTTTTCATCGGGCAGCGAAAAGCCATAGCTTCCCCCGACATTGTTCTGATCCACATGGCCGCTGGTGACGTTGCCGTAGGTATAGTGAAACTCGCCGCCCTGAAAGTTCTTCTTCAGGATGATATTGACGACTCCTCCCAGGGCCGAGCCGCCATAGATCGCGCTCGCACTGGAAGGCAGGACTTCGATGCGCTCGATGGCGGCCAAGGGGATGCCATTGATGTCAGGCTGTCCTCCGTTATTGGAGGAACCCCCGTATTGCTGGACACCGGCCATTCGCCGTCCATCCACCAGCACCAAGGTCTCATTGGTTCCGAGCCCGCGCAGATTGATGGAACTGGTGCTTCCAAGTTGCGAATTGCCAGTAGCAGTCGATTGGCTATTGGTGAAGCCGACGGTATTTTGGGTCAACTGCTGCTTGAGAAAATCCTCTATATTGACCGCGCCCGATTGCTGGATCGTTTGCGCGTCAAAGATCGTGTAGGGCTGCACGTCATCTTCGGTGCGCGTGACATCCAGATTCAATATCCTACTGCCCTTGACCAGGATTTCCGCCAAGCCGGCGTTCGCCGACTCCGCAGTGGCCGATTCCTGCGCGTTGGGTGGGCCGGCAATCGATTCGGGTTGCCCCGCCGCGACGCTCGTCGTTCCCGTTGAATTTCGCAGGGCAGCTCCCGACGGAGCAGCGACCACCGTGTACGTGCTGCCGTCCTTGGAAGTCGCAACGAGCCCGGTACCCTTCAGTAGGATCGCGAGACCGTCTTTCACCGAGTGCGATCCCGATACGGCTGAGATTTGCTTGCCACGAACCAATGGTTCCGAGACCAGAATCTGAATCCCGGCCTGCCGGGCGAATTCCGGAATGCCCGTAGTCGCGGATTGAGCCGGGACTGCAAAATCCTTCGCTTGGGCTCGGACAGGCTGGATGCTCGCCAACGCCAGTAAAATACCGACCAGCGAAATGAATGTGCCAGTTGTCCAGCAACGTGTCTTGCCTGTCATTGTTCCATCCTCTTCGATTGGGACGTCGATTGCGTCCTTCTGAAATGACGATGAACGGCGCGTAACTTTCCGTACTATGTCTGGTTGAAATGATTGGCGCTTGGTTCGGCAGTCCCATTAAGCAACCTATTCAATAGGTTGGCGCATTCGGCGCAAATATTTTTGATTCGAGGGACGGATCCGCCGGTCTCGTTCATCGTATCGTTACGGCGGGTTCTGTCGGCTTGGGGCGGGGCGGAGGAAATTGGCGCAGTCGCGGAAGGACATCGTAGCGTGGGTCGGCAGTCATGTCTTGCCGCACGAGGCGGCCGTGCGCGCGTGGCTTAGGCGCTGGACCAGTCGCGACCAGGATATCGACGATGTCATTCAGGAGGCCTATTGCCGTTTGGCGGCCATGGATGACGTCACGCACGTGAGCAATGGGCGCGCATACCTGTTTCAGACAACCCGCAATATCGTGCTGGAGCAAGTGCGGCGCTCAAAGATCGTGCGTATCGACAACGTGACGGATATGGGGTCCTTAAGCATCCTAGATGAAGCGCCCCCGCTGGATAGGGTGGTGGCCGGAGCACGCGAGTTGCAGCGGGTCGAGCAGCTGATCGAGAAGTTGCCGCTGAGGTGCCGACAAATATTCGTCCTGCGACGCATCCACGGCGTTTCGCAGCGAGAGATCGCCCAGATGCTCGGCATCACGCAAGCCGCAGTGGAAAAGCAGGCGACGCGCGGATTGCGATTGATCATGAAGGGATTGGAACGCGATGACAAGTTGGAAACTTCAGCAGGAGAATCTGGTGAGTACCCGAGAGAGCGCACGCGAGATCGCTGATCAGGCGGCCGAGTGGGCAACAAGGATAGACAGCGGTTCGATTGACCGTGCCACGGACTTCGGATTGCGTCGCTGGCTCGATGAAGACCCGCGTCGCCAAGGCGCGCTCTTGCGCGCGGAAGCGGCTTTGAGCTTCGTCGATCGGGGACGTGCGCTCGCCGGTGTAATTCCGAAACCCGAGCCGCGACCGATCTGGGTTCGACGCAAAATGATGTTCGCCGGCGTAGCCCTCGCGGCCAGCCTCATCGGTGTCGCGATTCTGATGACCGCTCCCAATCGCTACCACACCGACCTGGGTGAAATCCGGCAGGTACCCCTATCGGACGGCTCCATGATAGCCATCAATTCACAGAGCGCGGTCGAGGTGTCCATGCATCCGAACGCGCGCGAAGTCGCCCTGACCCGTGGTGAGGCATGGTTCAAGGTGGCACACGATAAGACGCGCCCGTTCATCGTCAGCGCGGGTCGTATCCGCGTGCGCGCCGTAGGAACAGCGTTCTCAGTGCGCCGGCACGATGACGGTGCCGATGTACAGGTGACGGAGGGCGTGGTCGAGACGTGGACGGTCGGGGAGGAGGAGCGGCGGATACAGGTCGCCGCCGGCTCGAAGGCTTATGTAGCCGCTTACGAATCGCCCAAGATCGTGCAAGCGTCCGCGGATGTCGAGCGCTCACTCGCCTGGCGCGAGGGCCAGATCGTTCTCGAAGGCGAAACCCTCGACGAAGCAGTGGCACAGTTCAATCGCTACAACGCCAGGAAGCTCGTGATCTCGGACCCTGGACTCGCCGCCGAGAAACTGGTCGGGCAGTTCAGCGCGACGGACCCGCAGACATTCGCCGGCGCGGTTGCAACGACCCTCGGCGCTAAGGTCGAGGAGGAAGGCGACACGATCCGGTTGTCTCGGCGAAGTCCGCAATAATTCCAAGTGGGGAATCGGACGGAAAGTCACCTGCCGTTCATCTTTCATCATCAGGCGGCTGCTTGAACGAGAACTGATGTGTCGACAATGAATGTACCACCGGAGCGATTACGATGAAGGTGACGAAGAAGGCTGTTGCAGTGCTGTTCTTGGTGGTGGCCGTGCCTCTTTACGTTATCGCCTCACCCGAGCACGTGCCGGCGCCGGCCGCGCAAGCTGCCCTAGAGCGCGCGAAAGCGCTGGACACGCAGAAGCAACCGGCCGAGGCACTGGCGGCATTCTTCCAGGCGATCGAGGCCGATCCGGATTTCCTCGAGGCCCACGAGCAGCTTGAGAAATTCAGGAGTCATTGGCATAGCGCGGCCTATAACCAGAAAGATCCAAAGCTAAAATCGCTGACGGATGACATGAAGAGCACCATCGACACAAAATACAAGGAGTGGGAACGGCGCTTTCCCAATTCTGTCGGCATTCTGTACGGCATGGGCGTGCATTTGGACGGCAGGGAAGATCCCGGTGCGAGACCCTACCTGCTCAAGGCTGCGGCACTCGATCCAAACAATGCGAAAATCTATTCGATGCTCAGCGTCGATGCGCAGCGCTGGGGCGACCAGAAGGCCTCCCTGGAATACATTCACAAGGCATCGCTGCTCGAGCCGCAGAATCCCGACTACGCGTTCTACTATGCCAGCGCCCTGAACTCGGCGGACCCATCCGTGGGGCAAGCGGCCATGCTTGATGTCGCCAAGCGTTTTCCCACCAGCGCGCGTGGCGCGCAGGCGCTCTATTGGCTGGGAGTCAAGGCGCCGGATGATGCCAAGCGAATTGCGATCCTCGAGCAACTGCGCCAGCAGTTCCCCCCAGAAAAGTTCAGCTGGTCCGCCAACGGAATGTCTGATTTGTTCGATGCCTACTTGCGTGTGGATCCGGCGAAGGCACTGAAGCTCGCGCAGGAGATGCAGATCGATAAGGGATTAGAGAAGGAATCCAAGGAGTGGGTGGCTCGAGTCGAGTTGGCGCAGACCTATATTCAGGTCAACCAGAAAGTGGCCGCCGGTAAAGCCGAGGACGCGATGGCGTTGCTGGATAAATTGAGCGCCAACCGCGATTCCTCAAACGCCGCGATGCTGGTGCGCCTGAAGGCACAGGTGATGGTCAAGGCGGGACAATCGCAGGGAGCCTACGCCAGTCTCCTCAAGCAGCAAGCCCGTTGGCCGGAGGATGCGACGCGAGCGGCACTGGAGATCACCGGCAAGCAGCTGAACAAAACGGCCGACCAGGTTCGCGCGGACTTCAAGGGGGCTCTCGACGCCAATGCCAAGTTGGCTCCGCCGTTCAATCTGCACCAATACGGCTCGGCCGGTACCGTGTCGCTGGCAAAGCTACGCGGCAAGGTGGTGCTTCTCACGTTCTGGTTCCCGGGATGCGGTCCGTGCCGTGCTGAATTTCCGCACTTCGAAGAGGTGATGCAACAGTTCCGCCAAAAGGACGTCGTCTATCTGGGCATCAATGTCCTGCGCGATCAGGACGAGTACGTGCTGCCTTTCATGGCGAAAACGCAGTACAGCTTTTTGCCGCTGAAGAGCACCCCCGACGCGAATATCGGCGGCAAAGAGGCTGCAGACTACAAGGTCCGCGGAGAGCCGACGAATTTCGTGATCGATCCTAAGGGTCGAATTGTGTATAGGGACTTTACGATCGAAGACGCTGACGGCGAGTCCGTTGTAAAGCACATGATCGAGTCAGTGCGAAATACCAGCCGCGGAGCAGGGGTCTGATCGAGGTGCGGAACGCGCAAGGTAATCAGAGCATCATGACGTTATTTCGGATTGTACGCGCTGTCAGCGCGGCGCTTCTGGTGTTGGGGTCGTTCGCCGCCCGGGCACATGTGCAAGCCTCGTTAGTTGCGGCTGACAAATCTATTCAGCCCGGCCATGCACTCACCGTCGCCTTGCGACTCGATCAGCAGTCCCCGTGGCATACGTATTGGATTAGCGCAGGCACCGGCTACCCAACCACTCTGCGGTGGGACCTCCCGAGGGGTTGGACGGCGGGAGATATTCAATGGCCCACGCCCGTGATGATCAAGAACGAGCAGGGCGATGTCACGGGGAACGGCTACACCGATGTCGTCTATTTGCCCGTCACCCTGACGCCGCCGGCAACCGCCAAATCGGGTGGACAAGTGACCTTGAAGGCACTCGCCAAATGGCTCATGTGCGCGGATGTCTGCATTCCCGGCCAGGCCAACCTGACGCTCAGTCTACCCATCTCTTCGCAGTCACCAGAACCGGATACGGCGATGAGATCGCAGCTGGCGAAGATGCCTATGCCGGAGGCGGCGCCGGCCGACTGGAAGATTGCAGCCAACCGCTCAGGAAACCAGGTGCTCTTGCGTGTTTCGGGCGGCGCCGTGATGAAGTCCCCGCACTTCTTCAGCGAAGATGCCTACATACAGTACGATGCGGCGCAGAATGTCGCAGCCGGCTCGGATTCGCTTGGGTTGACTCTTGCCGTCTCCGACGACGCCGATGCGTCGACACAGAACGTACGGGGCGTGCTGGCCTATACGGATTCTACCGGGGCCTATCGCGGCGTGGTCGTGAACGCCCCATTCTCAGTCGCGGGCGCCGCTGCTGCCGCAGTTCAGGCGCCGGGATCGGTGGCTTCCTCACCGAGTTCCGCGGGCACACGGGTTGCTACATCCGATGGCGGCACAACGGGTCTTGGGCTCACGCTGATATTCGCGATCGTCGGTGGCCTCATCCTCAATCTCATGCCCTGTGTGTTCCCGGTACTGGGCATCAAGATCGTAGGATTCGTGAACCAGACGGGTAACGAGCGCCACAAAGTGACGATGCACGGCCTCGCATTCACTCTCGGCGTGTTGCTGTCGTTCTGGGCCCTGGCAGGTGTTCTTGCGACGCTGCGGGCCGGTGGTG
>Ga0210398_10002185_pt1 | contig 19286 bp, 14 predicted proteins | sample IncBWC4OmetaG_FD_161047 | JGI IMG/M metagenome (GOLD analysis project Ga0210398, IMG submission 161047) | Forest soil microbial communities from Barre Woods Harvard Forest LTER site, Petersham, Massachusetts, United States - Inc-BW-C-4-O | ecosystem: Environmental > Terrestrial > Soil >... | reverse complement strand
CGCTTGTGATCCTGGGCTCACTGGAATGGTCGGTCACAATTGATGAGTTATCTCATCTCGCCGCATGGGCGCACGAGAATATGTCCACCATTCCCGATAATCGGCGCCTCTGCCGCGATTTCCGCGGCATCTTCCAATGATTCCGCGTTTATGATGATGAAGCCTCCTTCCGTGGTATTGGGAAAGCGGTAATCTTCGGCGCCGTTCTGATCGATCCGTTTCCCGTCCGCTTCCAACGGGTATCCGACCTCCAGACTTTTGGCCTTCGAAAGGTCAGCCATCCATTTCCCCCAGGCAGCCATATGCTTTTTCCGAGCCTCTTTGTCTGCCGTATCAAGATTCTCGTACCGCAACGACATGTTGCCGCCAAAGAAGGTGAGCATGTATTTTTTCATGTGTGCCTTCCGGATCTGACCATCATCGGACGGCATATGTCTACAGCTGCGGGGTGAATCATGAGTAAACCTGCCGTTAAGGCTTTGAGGAACAGGCTTTCGGGAAGAGTCGCCGACGGGCCGGTCTGGGAACGATCCGGGTTATAAAAGGCTACCTGGTTATCCGGAGCGGCCCCCCTCTCGACACCACCGACTGTCCCGGGCGAGGGATTTTGCTGGAGGAAGGGTAAGGGTACTACGTAATCACAGATCTCGAAGGCAGAAAGTGGAGGACGATGAAAACGGAATTGCTGCGATTCAACGGCGCCGTCGAGCGCGATCCCGCCATCGATGCGTGGATGAAAGAGCATGCAGGTGGATTGGGAGCCATCGCGCAGCAGTGGTTTGGAGTGATGCGAAAATGCGGGGACGAAGTCCGGGAGCTTTTGCATGACGGCTGTCCGGTTGCGTGTTTGGGAGATGCGCCCTTCGGCTACGTCAATGTATTCACTTCGCACGTAAACGTGGGGTTCTTTCACGGAGCAGCGTTGCCGGATCCGGCGCGCTTGTTGCAAGGCACCGGCAAGTTCATGCGCCACGTGAAGCTGAGACCTGGAACGGCCACAAACGCCGTAGCGCTCAGCAGACTCATCGATTCGGCGTACTCGGATATAAAAGCGCGCGTCGAAAACGGCACATAATCGTGATGAAGCCACATGCTTGCAAGGAATCACCGCTGGCGTTGGTATTTCAGAGGCGCGGGCGATCCAATTTTTACGCGGGGACATCAATAGCGCAGCAACCAAAAGAACGGCCAAAACGTCCGACTACTGTCCTAACCTACGGCTATACATTCTCACGATCTAAGGTTGTAAACTTTAACAAAAGTTCCCCAACTTGCTCGCAGCCCTGTATTGTTCTCATCAGGGGAAGCAGAGCCTCTCCCCACAGCGGGAGTTAGGCTTAGGCCTACGGAGCCAGTGGGGGCGGACTTGCCGAAATCTTCAACGCCAGCGGCTCATCGGACTTCTCATGGAGTTCGCGAACCCTGGCAAACTCCTTCTGCGATTCTGCAGCTTTTCCCATAGCCTGATAGGCTCGACCTAGTCGGTAATGAGCATCCGGCTGTGCAGGATCCAATTCAACCGCGCGCCGAAGCGCGGCCACGGCGTCCGGATATCGCTTCTGCTGAATGAGAACCGCACCCATATCCATATAGGCAAGGCGTATATCTTTTTCTTCGCTGACTGCCTTGCGGAGTAGGGTGAGGGCCTCGTCCAGATTCGTTTTCTTCATCTCGATGTCCCCCAAATACGCCAGCGCTTGAGAGTGGTTAGGATCGAGAGCTAACACTTTCTCGAACTCGCCCTTGGCTTCCTCGTATTGGTGCGACTTCCAGTAGAGATAACCGAGACCGAAATGCACGTTGGGTTCCTCGGGCGAAACCCTGGCCGCTTCCTGGAACTCGGCGATGGCTTCGGGGTCTCTTTGCAGGCCGTCCAGGGCCTCGCCGGTCAGTATGTGCGCAGCTGCCGAGTCCGGTTGCTGTTGCAATATCTGACGGAATTCTTCGAGGGCGCACGAATACTTTTTCGCCCGCAGGCAGCTCTGGGCCAGCACTTCGTGCAGCTCGGCGTTTGCAGGGTCGGATTTCGAGGAGGGGTCAAGGTATCTCACGGCTTCCACAAACCGCCTGGCGCCGTAATAGCTAAGCCCCAGCAGCGTCGAGGCCTGCCGATTGCGTGGTTCCGCTACCAGAACCGCGCGGAAGGCTGCAATTGCCGCATCGAAGTGTCCCTGTTTGAACTCCGCCAGTCCCAGATTGAGTTCGATGCCAGGCAACTTCGAGTTGAGGGAAAGCGCTGTTTTATACGCCGAAGCCGCTTCCGAGTACTTGTGCTCCTTGGAAAGAACCACTCCCAGGCTCGCATAAGCATCCGCGTCTTGGGGCTTGTTGCGGATGACAGCGCGCCAGGCTTCGGCAGCCTCAAGCCATTTTCCTTCTTGTTGAAGCGTAATTGCCTCAGAAGGAGTAGCGGCCTGCGCACTGGCGTGGATCGAAAACAAACAAATCAGGAGAACGGCGAACAAAACAAGCGGAGCAATGACGCACCGATCCAATTTCGAACTCGTCATAAAAGCTACGAACTCCCAGCAAGATGAGCCGGTAATCCGTGCCGGACCGCGCACCTTATTCCAATATCCTGTCTGGCACCCCTCAATCATAAGCTTCTGGCAATCTCCAGCTGCCGTCGCAGGAAAATCGATCAGGACAAAAAACCCCGCTCACAGGCTGCGAGCGGGGGATGATCAACATTAGCAAGTCTTGCTAGAAGATGAGCTTTGCCCCCAGCTGGAAAACCCGCGGGTCGAAGGCACTCGTCACCTGGCCGAAGTTCCCTGCGCCAAAGTTGTTGCTGAAACCTCCGTTCTGTCCGGCTCCGCCAAACTGGGTATGGTTCCAGGTATTGAAGCTTTCCGCCCGGAACTGGAACGAAGAGCCGCGGGCTTCGCTGATCACGAAGTTCTTGAACAGCGCCAGGTTCCAGTTGTCGCGTCCAGGGCCGCGCAGTCCGTCGAAGCCAAAATTTCCCCAAGTTCCTGTTGCGGGACTGGAGAATACTGAGGGGTTGACCCATTGAACGCCGGTCACCTGCCCAGTGCTACCCACAACCTTCGTCTTGGGATACGAGAGGCTTCCGGTCACATCCGGCCGGTTGGCGACGTCGCCTCCCGGGAAAACGCTGGCAACGTTCTCGCCGTTGATACCGAGGTTCTCTGGAGGGCCTGATTCGGCAGTGACAATGCCGGAGAACTCCCATCCCCCCACGGCTGTCTTCAAGAAACGATTGGAGCTGTCTCGCAGGAACGGAATTTCGTAGACAAAGTTGACGAAAAAGATATTCGTACGATCAAAAACCGAGGGGCCGACATCATATTTCCAGCCCGCGTACGGATTACTGTCATAATCCAAATCCCAGCCGTTCCCACTGCTGCCAGTACTGGGATCGATGGCGCGGGATAGGGTGTAAGCCGCCTGCAAGGTTAGATCGCGAGTGACCCTTCCGCGCAGTTCGGTTTGCAGCGAATTGTAATGGGAATCCGCTCCGTTGTATGCCATCTTGAGTTGGGTGTAGCCCTGGTAGGGGACCAGACCGTTGAATGGTGTGGGGCTGGTTCCACCCTGAAGTGCGGCCAAGTCCGCATAGGGAGGCAGATTAAGTTCCTGCCAGTAGCTCTCATGCCGGTCCACGCTGCCGACATAAGAGATTGAGAATACCGTCCTGGCTCCAATCGCTTGCTGGACACCCGCGCTGTACGACGAGGTCCGGGGTGCAGGATAGCTCCGGTTGATTCCTGTCACCGACCCGGGCACGACTGGGATCGTGATGGTGCCGCTTCCGTTGGCCAGTTGGCTGGGATTGTCGAAAAGGACGTTGTTGGTCGCAAACGACAATCCAAAGGGTGGGTTGGTTGCGCCGTTGTACATGTCATTGCCCTGAATGCGCTCGTACATGAGGCCGTAACCACCGCGAATCACGGTCTTGCCAGTGCCAAACAGATCGTAGGCAAAGCCCAGGCGCGGCCCGAAGTTCCACCAGGCATTATTGGCAAGTCCTTTTGGAATTCCATTCTTGCCTCCGATGCCCATCCCATTGGTGTAGAAGGTATAGGGGGTCAGCGCGGGAATAGTGGTTGGGCCCGATGACAGACCAGGGCTGTTGGCGGCGATTTGCGAATCCGAGGAGTTTGTCCACAGAGGCGCACTTGCCGGGTTGTAAAGATTGGGATAGAAGTTTGACTGGTTTTGGTTGGCTTCGTAGGTGTGCGGAATTCCATCCCAGCGCAGTCCCAGATTCAGAGTCAACCTGTGAGTTGCCCGCCAGTTATCCTGTACATAGGCTTGGGGCGAGATGGCATTCCAGTGCCCCGAGCCTTTGTAGGCGTTCTCGTTGTAGCCCTGTGCGTCCCCCAGCAGGAAATCGGCAAAGTCGTTTCCGCTGAATGAACCATTGAAGGTGAAGCCGCCCTGGGTCTCGGCAAAGTAATCCTGAACCTTCTTATAGAGCGCCCAGCCACCTCCGAACTTGAACTGATGCGATCCTCTTACCCAGGAAAGATCATCGCGAATTTGATAATCATTGGCGGTGTTGTTCCAGGGCAGCCAGTTTACCGTGTAGTGAGTGTTGGTCGTCCCAGACAAATTAATGTCAGGGATGCGGCTGTCGACGTTGACAGCGTTGGGGAAGACTTGAGGCACGGTGTATCCGGCAGGCTGCGTGTAAACACCGAGAGGAAGGATGTGGATGCGGTTGCCATCGTAGTTGAAGCCAATCTCATTCAGCAGATTGGGACGAATCTGCTCCGTCAAGTGCACGATAGCGCTATAGGACGGGACGTTGTAAGTGTCACCGATGGTCGGCACATTGTCACTGCTCCACTGCGTCGTACCATACGTTTGTACAGATTGGTCGGAAATCCAGTGGCCAAAAATAGAGAGCTTATCGTTAAACTGATGGTCGATGCGGGCAATTTCTTCCTTACCCGTCGTCGGCTGCTTGTTGCCACCAATAAACGTGTCGCCCGAAGTAGGGGCGGGAAAGATTTTCGCTGCCAGCAACAGGGCCGCGTTGTGGTCAATCATGCACGAGGGAATCGTATTGCCGGGGAATGCTCCGCCCGGGGTAATTCCAGCTGGCGCAACCCCGCCGGGGCAGTTTCTGAACTGGATCGAAGCTGGAACCTGAGCCGTTGTCGGGTCTGTGATTGCACTGGTGATTACGGCGCCGGTGGCGGTCGGGTATTCGCTCGTCTCCGGCACGGTAACGTTGAAAAGACCGCCCTGAATGTAGCGGCGCCATTCCATGTTATAGAAGAAAAACGTTTTGTGATTTCCGCTCTCATGCAGCGCCACCGGGCCGCCGACATTGAAGCCGAAATCGTCAAGGCGCAACTCGGCCACCGGACTCGGTGCCGGGTTGAAATAGTTGCGGGCATCGAGAGCATCATTGCGCCCAAAATAAAACGCCGTCGCATGAACCTTGCTTGTGCCCGACTTGATCACCATGCTGAGCGTGCCCGCCGACGACAGGCCATACTCGGCGCTGTAGTTCGAGGTCAGGCTGCGGAATTCAGCGATGGCATCTTCAGAGGGCAGCACGATGGCCCCGCCGCCACCCCCGCGGTCCGCGGCCTCGCCACCATCGATCAGCCAGAGATTGTGGCTCACACGCTGGCCGTTAAAGCTGACATTGAAATCGCCGCCAGAAGCGGTCGGAACCTGGAAGTCCGCCTGAATGCTGGAAGCACCGGGGCTAAGCGCTTCGAGTCCAAAGACGTTGCGCCCGTTGGTGGCAAGTTGCGTGATCTGTTGACCGGTGACAACGGAACTCACCTCTCCGCTGTCGGTTTGTACGGCAACCGTATTAGCTTCCACGGTGACGGTCTCGGTGGTTGAGCCGAGTTCCATCTGAAAGTCCACGCGGGCACGATCGGCAACGTTCAGCACCACATCCTTGTGCTCCGCCATCTTGAACCCCGACGCTTGGGCGCTGACGTTATAGTGACCGATGGGCAGATCGGCCACGACGTATTGCCCCGAGTCGTTGGTCACAATGTTACGGACTTCGTTCGTTTCCACGTGGGTCGCTCTGATCTTCACGTTGGGCACGACGGAACCGGAGGGATCGGTAACGGTTCCGAGAATGGTTGCCTCCTGGCTGAAGGCGTGGAATGACAAGCCCAGCAAGAAGACACCAAGGACCGCGAGACTCCGGCCGCAGCCTTTCATGGCAACAACAACGCCCCAGAATTGAGACGAGCGAGCATTCATAGTCCACATCCCTCTGGCGTTAAGCCTTAAGCGTTAACGTTAACGATCACGCGCAGCTTTTATCTTCTTTTCGACAGGCCTTTGTCAAGAAAAATCTTAAATCCCTGATATCAAAACTTCCGATCGGCTCCGACAGGCAGGCGCCCGCCGCAAAGTAACGGGGCAGAGCTTCTACGGATTCCCGTGGGACAAGTGCCTTGCTTGGGAGGTCAACCGACGACTTCAGTCTTGTCGCGGAGATGAGACTTGTTCGCAGCCTTGGCGCGAGTCAGAGGTCGAATGGCGGAGTCGTCGAATTTCACGTCCGCCAGCCGAATCTCTCGGAAAAGATGCAGGTTGGAGGACATCACAACCCCGGGGCTAAGATGGACGGTTGGCGGGAAAGGCACCCGGCCCGTGAGATGGTCTGCCATCAGCCGAACTGCCAACTGGCCCTGCCGGTGTGGCTGTTGATAAATAGACGCCGTGATGGTCCCCTTCTCAAAGTAGGGAGACATCTCTGCGAAAAGATCCGTGGTGATCAACTTGGTTCTTCCGGCAAGGCCGCGCGCCCCGAGCGCTCGGCACACGGGAAGGCAATTGACCGTATTCACGTAGAGACCGGCAAGAGTCGGAACCTGACCCAGGAGATCAAAGGTCTTCTGAAAACTTTCGTCTTCGTCTTCGTGTCCTTCTACAACGCTCGCGATCTGGCCCCCTGGGCAGTGCCGCGGAAAAGCGTCGGAAAAGCCCGCGGTCTTCTGCCGATGATCTTCGGCGCTCAACATACCGGCAATCACGGCCACTTTGGAGCCTGGAGGCGCGAACTTCCCCATGAGTTCTCCCGCCAAGCGTCCGTTCAACAACGGTTCTACACACACGATGCTTGACCGTCGGCTCTCAGGGGCGTCAGTCGATACGCAAACCACCGGTATTCCTTTTGCTTCGGCTTCATCAATCAAGGGTGCGAGAGCTTGCGGATTTCCTGCCGTGAGAATAATTCCGTTCACGCCTTCCCGCATGAGTTCCTTGAAGGCCTGGGTGTCCGCCTCTCCTAAGGTGTGAACCGGCCGGTATACAAGCTGGATGCCATGCTGCGCCACACTGCGAGCTTCATCCAGCACTCCGCCCCACAGTTGATCGTAGAAAAAGTGGATTTCTCTCGGGATGCATACTCCAATGCGAGCGCTCGCTTTGGAGACCGACAAAGAGCGCGCCGCCAGGTTCGGTGTGTAGGCAATCTGCTCGGCGATTTTCAGAATCCGCTGGCGGGTGGATTCGTTAATGCCAGCGCGCCCGTGCAAAGCACGATCTACCGTCCCAATCGAAACATTGGCCAGTTCCGCAATCAGGTGGATTCCGCGCCTATCTTTCTTGTGTTTGGCCGCGCTCATTCCTCTCTCTGTTCCATTCTAGCCTGCTTCCCCAGTCATCTGCCCGCTTCAGTCAGCCGGCTCGGGTGCGTCGGACGCCGACGCCAGGCCCAGGCTCACGCTCCGTGTACGTTGACGGTGCTATACTTCGTCCCGGCTTCGAAGCAATTTCCAGCTGCCCGACATTGTTTCCTAAGGAGATCTTCTTCATGCCTGAACCTCGTGCTCGCGTGTGCAGTTTAGTCGTCGCCTTCATCTTTGTAGCAGTGTTCCGTTCTGTCGCGCAAACCACACCGCCTGCCGGCGCCCCCCCGTACCTCAATCCTTCGCTTCCGTTCAGTGAACGAGTAGACGACTTGGTATCGCGAATGACGCTCGAGGAAAAGGCTTCTCAACTGGTGAACCAGGCCCGAGCCATCCCGCGGCTGCAAGTGCCCGCCTACGACTGGTGGAGTGAAGCTCTCCATGGAGTTGCCAACGCCGGAACTGCAACCGTCTTCCCCGAGCCCATTGGACTCGCCGCAACTTTTGATTCTCCTTTAATCCACGACATGGCCGTCGTGATCAGCACAGAAGCGCGTGCCAAACATAACCTGGCCGTGCGTGCCGGGCGTCGCGACATCATGGAAGGCCTGGATTTCTGGTCGCCGAACATTAATATTTTTCGGGATCCTCGCTGGGGGCGCGGTCAGGAAACCTACGGCGAAGATCCATTTCTGACCGGGCGGATGGGAGTCGCCTTCGTGACCGGAATGCAAGGCGAGGACCCAAAGTATTATCGAGTAATTGCCACACCCAAGCATTACGCCGTCCACAGCGGGCCGGAACCGTCGCGCCACACCATCGACGTAAAGGTCTCGAAGCACGACCAAGAAGATACCTATCTCCCTGCCTTCCGCGCGGCCATTACGGAAGGCAAGGCCGCCTCGATTATGTGCGCCTACAACCGGGTGAATGGCGAACCGGCCTGCGCCAACCAGTTTCTGCTCGAAGATCAGCTGCGCGGCGCCTGGAAATTCAACGGCTACGTCGTATCCGATTGCGACGCCATCGTCGATATTTTCAGCGGCCACCACTTTACCAAGAACATGGCCGAAGCCGGAAGCGTGTCGCTGAAAACCGGCATGGACAATGAATGCGCTGATTTCTTTACCCAGGCCACCGACAACTCCGATTATGTAAAGTTTTTGGAGGCGGTGAAGCTGGGCCTTCTCAGCGAAAAGGATATCGATGTCGCGCTGAAACGCCTGTTCACGGCCCGCTTTCGTCTGGGAATGTTCGACCCGCCCGAGATGGTGCCGTATGCGAACCTTCCCGATTCTGAGATCGATAGCGAGCCTCACCGGGCGCTCGCGCTGCGGGCAGCGCGGGAATCGATGGTCCTGCTTAAGAATGACGGCATCCTTCCATTGCGTCCGGATATAGGAAACATTGCAGTCGTCGGCCCGCTGGCTGAATCCACCCGCGTGCTGCATGGCAACTATAGTGGTACAGCATCCCACGCGACCTCTGCACTCGATGGCATTCGCCGGCAATTCGCTGCCGCCCATGTGACGTATACCCCGGGCATGAACTTTCTTAGAGAAGAGGAACTTATTCCGTCCAGCGCTCTGTCGACAGCGGACGGACAACCCGGGCTCACCGGAGAATATTTTTCCAACCCCAACTTCGAAGGCACTCCGCAACTGGTGCGAGTGGACAAAGCCATCGACCTGCAGCGCTTTCATCCCGAACGCTCTTCCCTTCCTCCTCCTCAAGGAATGGTAGATTTTTCGGTGCGCTGGACGGGATTTCTGACTCCCGACGAATCGGGCGACTATCAAATCGGCGATGTGGGTTCGATGAACCGTCTTTGGCTGGACGGCAAGCTCATCGTGGATGACTTTCTATTGCACGATCCTAAACCGACAAGGGCCACACTCCCGCTTGAAAAAGGACATCGCTACGCGATCAAGCTGGAATATGGGCAAGGCGGAACTGGCCTCAAACTGGTATGGCTTCATCTCTTGCCTGATCCCATTCCAACGGCCGTCGCGTTGGCACAGAATGCCGATGTGGTTGTAGCGGTGGTGGGCATCACCTCTCAACTCGAGGGCGAAGAGATGAAAGTAGACGTACCCGGTTTCGTGGGTGGCGACCGCACCAGCCTCGATCTGCCAAAGGCAGAAGGGGACCTTCTGGAGGCGCTGAAACCCACCGGCAAACCGCTCGTCGTCGTCCTCATGAACGGCAGCGCGCTGTCGGTAAATTGGGCCAAGGAACACGCGGACGCGATTGTCGATGGGTGGTATTCGGGCGAAGAAGGCGGTACCGCGGTCGCCCAAACCCTGGCCGGCACAAATAATCCGGCAGGGCGTTTGGCGGTGACGTTCTACAAGGGTGTCGATCAGTTACCTGCCTTTGAAGACTATGCGATGAAGAACCGGACGTACCGGTATTTTCCCGGCCAGCCGCTTTATCCTTTCGGCTATGGCCTCAGTTACTCCAAATTTGAATACGATAATTTGAAACTTTCGAGCGCCGCGCTCAAGGCCGGCGATTCGCTCAGCGTGGATGCGGATGTGCGAAACACGAGCCCGCGAGAGGGTGATGAAGTCGTGGAACTTTATCTGAGTTTTCCTTCGTCTCCAGTCGCTCCGCGGTGCGCGCTGCGCGGGTTCAGGCGGATCCACATAGGCGCGGGCGGCACTCAGCATGTGCATTTTCTACTGGATGCGCGCGACTTGAGCGAGGTGAATGAGAAGGGAGATCGAATTGTCGCCGGCGGTGCTTACCGCGTGATCGTTGGAGGTGGACAGCCGGGAACGGCTGCTCCGCAGGCGGAAGCGGGATTTAAGATCAAAGGGAAACGCCCATTGCCGGACTAGGGAGCCTGCAGATTGCTTTTTCTTCGACTCCGGCTAGCACCGCGCGTGCTTGCGCCTTCCGAAATGAACGGTATGCGGTTGAGACAGCGGGCAGCAGCGCGCTCGCATGAGGGGAAAGGCATGGCAGCGGCGACCGGCGATTTTGATCGGGACGGCAAAATGGGTGGCGGGAAAGTTCTAATTGCCGGAAGGCGATACTGTCAAAGGGGAACTTCACACCACAATTACCGCTGTTGCGTCCCCGCGCGCGCCATTCTCGCAGTAGCGGGACTCGCGTGTGTACCCACCACCCCTCGGCTCATCTCGTCCGGCAGGTGGCGGCGGCGAACGTGAAGGGCAAAGGCTTCGATCAGGTTATGGGCAAACCCCTCGCTCCCAAACTCCTGTCCGCACACCGAGCAGCGCGGATTTCCCCGCTCGAAAATATTGACTCGCAGCGTTGCCTCGCTTTTCCGCATGCCCCATTGTGCCACAATATTCGCCTTGCGTGTACGTTAACGCTTTGGTTATGGTCCCCTTGCGCGGTATGGAATAATCAAGCTCCGGAGTTTTGCGGCGGCACGGGAAAACTGCTTTCCGGAGCCGGAACAGCGGGAGGTCAGCTTTGAGGTGAGGGCGGGGGCTCACCAGCCGATTGCGTGGAGCAAGTGACTTGTTCGCTCGAAGAATTTCATAAGAGAACTTGCAAATAAGAACTCCTATTGCATTTCTGCTGGCATGCAGCCTGTGCGCCGCGGCAACTGGTCACGCGGAAACCGGTCATGATGCGTGGCTTCGTTATGCTCGGCTGCAGCCGGCTGCCGCAGAGCACTACCGGGCACTCCCCGCGGCTACTCTTGCGCTCAGCGACACCATCGTACTAAGCACGGCTCAAGCCGAACTCGTGCGCGGGGTGAAGGGCATGTTGGGGAGGACTCTTCGAATTGCCTGGGGAGTCCCCACCGAAAACGCCATCATAATCGGAACCGTCGAACAACTTCGAAATGTTGCTCCGACCTTGCGCGTAATCGAAAACCTGCGCGGCGATGCATTTTGGTTGACTGCCGGAGAAGTGCGCGGTTTCCGCTGCATCATCATCACGGCAGCCACCGACCGCGGCGTGCTCTACGGAGTCTTCGCCCTTCTCGGCCGCATCGCGCGGCAGGAGGACATCTTTCGGCTGAACGAATTCGAGCAACCGTCGGCCCCGGTCCGCTGGGTCAATCAGTGGGACAACCTCGATGGCACGATTGAACGAGGCTATGCTGGAGGTTCCATCTTTTTCGAAAGCGGCAGCGTCCGTCCCACCCTCGCCCGAGTTTCTGAATACGCGCGCCTGTTGGCTTCGGTCGGCATCAACGGCTGCAATGTGAACAACGTCAATGCCGACCCGCACATCCTCGATCCCGATTTCATTCCGCAGCTTGCCCGTATAGCCGAAGCCTTTCGTCCCTGGGGGGTTCAACTTGGAGTCGCAGTCGACCTGAGCTTGCCCAAAACAGCCGGGAGCCTAGACACTTTCGATCCGCTGGATGTTCAGGTCACAAACTGGTGGCAGAAAAAGTTCGACGAAGTCTATCGTGCCATCCCGGATTTCGGCGGCGTAGTCGTCAAAGCAGATTCCGAAGGACGCCCTGGTCCTTCCTTTTACGGACGCACCCCGGCGGTTGCGGCCAATGTCATCGCTCGTGCCCTCAAGCCACACGGGGGAGTCCTTTTCTACCGTGCCTTTGTATATGACCACCATCTCGACTGGACCAATCTGAAAAATGATCGAGCCAGAGCCGCCTACGACATCTTTCACCCCCTGGACGGCACCTTCGATGACAACGTGATCATTCAGATTAAGTACGGTCCCATCGACTTTCAGGTGCGCGAACCGGTTTCTCCTTTGTTTGGCGGCCTCCCTCACACGAGCACTGGAATTGAGTTGCAGATCACGCAGGAGTACACCGGCCAGCAGCGGCACACTTGTTTCCTCGTCCCTATGTGGAAAGGGATTCTGGATTTCGATCTGCGCGTAAACGGGCGCTCGACAGCTGTCAAGCAAATTGTCGCCGGCAACGGATTCCCGCGCCCCGCTGGTGGATACATCGGCGTCGTCAACGTCGGTCGCGATCAGGACTGGTTGGGAAATCACTTGGCGATGGCCAACCTGTTCGGTTTCGGAAGGCTCGCCTGGAATCCGAATCTCACGGCAAAGGCCATTGTCGATGAATGGAGCAGGCTCACTTTCGGCAACGACCCCGCCGTGGTCGAAACAATTTCACGCATCCAAATGGCGTCGTGGACGGCTTATGAAAGCTACACGGGCGTGCTTGGTTTGCAAACGCTCACCAACATCCTGGGCAGTCACTACGGACCTGGACCCGAATCACAGGAAGGCAACGGCTGGGGCCAATGGATTCGCGCCGACGGCCACGGAGTTGGCGTAGACCGAACCGTCGCCACAGGCACTGGCTTTGTCGGGCAATATTCCCCCGAGGTGGGGAAGATCTATGAATCGCTGCCTTCCACGCCTGAGGACTTGCTCTTGTTCTTTCACCATGTGCCATACACCTACAAGCTGCACTCTGGACAAACCGTGATCCAGACGATTTACGATTTGCACTACGCTGGCGCCGAGAAAGCCATGCAGTTCGTCGCGCAATGGAAGTCGCTGCAACACCGCGTGGATGACGATCGCTTCCACGATGTGCTCGCTCAACTCACCTATCAGTCCGGGCACGCGATCGTTTGGCGGGATGCCATCGATGACTGGTTCCACCGGCTCTCCGGCATTCCCGATGCGAAGGGGCGGGTTGGAAACCATCGCCGCCGGATCGAGGCCGAGTCCATGGAGCTTCAGGGCTACATCCCATTCGCAGTGACTCCCTGGGAAAGCGCTTCCGGCGGAAGAGCGGTTGTGTGCGTTCAGCCCCAACCGTGCACCGCGAATTATCGCTTCGCCGGTGCGAAAGGCTGGTACGACCTTGAGGTGGCATACTTCGACCAGAATAACGGGGTATCGAAATACGAGGTCTTTGTAGGAAATCAGTTGGTCGACGAATGGCTTGCCGATTCATCGCTTCCCGCAACCGTACCCAACGGTGACTCGTCCACTCGACGCCATGTTGTCGGCTTAGCATTGCGCCCGGGCGACGTATTGCGCATCGAGGGCTTTCCCGACGGCGCCGAAGCAGCGCCACTCGATTACGTGGAGATCTACCCGGAATGAACCTTCCCCGACAGGAGAACACGCGCCCGCCGATCGAGCGACAGCAGCGCCAAAGCGAATCCATCGCAAACCACACCGACGTGGCCAGGGTGTTCCTATAACGCCGGCGCTCAATAGCGAGCTGTTTTCTGAGCCCGTGGTTCGGCATCGCCGTTCTCCGCGATCGATGGCGAAAAGCTCCGCCCTACGAAGCTCTGTTGCCCATTCTGCCGCAGTGCACTCCTGAACCGATCACCTTTTGCGCGCTGTTCTCTAGTCCATCGCGCCTGACGCCTAAGGTCGAGGTTTGCTGGACTTTCTCGACGAATACCTGGGAACCGATCGGGATCCCAGGCCCAAAGATGGTCTCGCGAAAAGGGCATCTCACCGCCAAAATGGTTGCGCCAACCTCGGGGCGTCGAGCGTGCCAGGACAACTGGCAGTGAGCAACGTGGGCGTCAGTACCTGTTTTCGGAGGCGATGGGGAGACATCCCCACTCGAAGCTGTCAGAAAATGCTTGACTTTATTTTAGTGTTATAGTTAACTACAACACTAGTTAACCGACTTGCCTTTCTGCCGCGGGTTTTGGCCAAGAAAGCTGCTTCGGGAACTACACGGAAAAGAGAAAGAAAAGAGATTTAAGGAGAAGAAGAACATGAAATCACGCATAGCACTCTCGGTTCTATTCGTGCTGGTCGCGGCCACCGCTTTTGCCCAGTCCGACGCGCAGACATCCTTCGACAAATTGAAAACTCTGGCGGGCTCGTGGGAAGCCCACGTGACTACCATCCCGCCGCTACCCGACATGGGAGACGGAGCGCAAGCGCTGGTCACCATGCGCGTGACCTCCCGGGGAAACGCGCTGGTGCACGAGATGAAAGGAGCAGGAACGCCTGACGACGCGACAAAGTACGACCATCCGGTCACCATGCTGTATCTGGACGAGGGTCGCCTGCTCCTCACCCACTATTGTGACGCGGGAAACCGGCCTCGCATGGCAGCCCGGAGCTCGCCGGACGGAAAAACGGTGGAGTTTGACTTTCTCGATGTTGCCGGTAATTTACAGTACGGACACATGCAGCATGCGGTGTTCACCATCATCGACGCCAGCCACCACACCGAGGACTGGACGTTCATGATGCCAGGAGACAAGCCGGTCCACGCGCATATGGACTTGCAGCGGACAAAGTGATCAAGCGCATCTCGGGTGAGGCTATCTGGAAAAACTGATGGACCGTGAGTGGAATGACAGTCAGCCGATTTACCGCCAGCTTCGCGACCGCGTCGTGGCCATGATTCTCGACGGCGTGCTCAAAGAAGGCGATCCGCTGCCATCCGTGCGCAGTGTCGCGGCTGAATACCGGGTCAATCCGCTCACGGTTCTGAAGGGGTATCAAGAACTGGTCGACGAGCAACTGGTCGAAAGTAGACGAGGTCGCGGCATGTTCATCAATGTGGGCGCTCGCAATCTGCTGCTCGAGGGCGAGCGCCAGAGGTTTCTGGCGGAAGAATGGCCGCGAGTCTATCGAACCATTCAGCGGCTCGGACTCGGAGCGGAAGAGCTGTTGGATGCTGTTGACCCGAACCTCCCGCCACCCAACTCGGCTGACAAGGGGAAGAAGCAATGACAGTGATCGAAGCGCGGGGCCTCCGTAAGGCCTTCGGTACCACCATCGCGCTGGACGGTGTCAATCTCCGCGTAGGAGAAGGCCGCATCCTCGGACTCATCGGCCCCAACGGCGCGGGCAAGACCACCGCGCTCAACGCGATTCTTGGCCTTACGCCATATCAGGGAGAACTGCGGGTGCTCGGACGCGAGCCCTGGAGGGAGCGCGATCAGCTCATGCGCGATGTCTGTTTCATTACTGACGTCGCCGTCCTGCCGCGCTGGGCGCGAGTTTCGGACCTGCTGAACTACGTCGCCGGTGTGCATCCGCGATTCGATCGCGCGAAGGCGGAGGGATTTCTGGCGAAGACCGACATCCAGCGTGCCCGCAAGATCAGGGAATTGTCGAAGGGCATGGTGACGCAACTGCATCTCGCCCTGGTCATGGCCATTGACGCGAGACTGCTGGTGCTGGACGAGCCCACGCTTGGCCTCGACATCCTGTATCGCAAGCAGTTCTACGATTCCCTGCTGAACGACTACTACGACCGCAGCCGCACCATCGTGGTGACCACGCATCAGGTCGAAGACGTGCAGCACGTTCTCACCGATCTCATGTTCATCAACCGAGGTCGCATCGTGCTCGATTGCAGCATGGAAGAGTTCGAGTCACGTTATCTGGAAGTGATGGTGCTTCCCGATCATGTCGCCGCAGCACGGGCGTACAAGCCGATGCACGAGCGCCAAGTGCTCGGTCGCAGCATCCTGCTTTTCGATCAGGTTGATCGCCAGCAACTCACCTCGCTCGGCGATGTGCGGACGCCTAGCATTGCCGACTTGTTCGTTGCCGTAATGGGCAACAACACCAGCCCTGCACAAGGAGCGAATCGATGAATAGTCCGTCGAACAGCTCGCTCCAGTCTCCTCTCGGCGCCGAGGGAGTCGCGTCCGCGGCCATATCGGCGACTCGGCCCCTGTACTGGTCGGTGCGGCGCGAATTGTGGGAGAACCGTTTCATCTATATCGCGCCACTGGCCGTCGCCGGCCTTACCCTCCTCGGTTTTCTGTTCGCCAGCATGGGCCGCGCCTTGTCGAGTACCGACCTGACCCTTCGCCGCACCATACTCGAGGGGCCTTACGACTTCGCTAGCGCCCTCATCATGGGGACTGCGTTTGTCGTCGGGCTGTTCTACTCGCTCGACGCGCTACACAGCGAGCGTCGCGATCGCAGCATCCTGTTCTGGAAGTCGCTGCCGGTTTCTGATCTCACTACGGTAGTTTCCAAGGCGGCCATTCCGCTTGTCGTTCTGCCGGCGATTGCCTTCGTGCTCACCGTCGTCACGCACCTGATCATGTTGCTCCTGAGCACGGCCGTACTAAGCGGGAGCGGTTTGAATCCCGCCTTCCTGTGGGCGCGGATCTGGTCGCTTCACATGGAGCTTCTCTACCACCTTATAACCGTGCACGTGCTCTGGTATGCGCCCATCTATGCCTGGGTGCTGCTGGTCTCCGGCTGGGCGCGGCGCGCGGCAATTCTGTGGGCTGGCTTGCCCCCGCTTGCCATCTTCATCATCGAGAAGCTTGCGTTTAATACTTCGCATTTCGCCGCTATGCTGCAGTACCGTCTCTCGGGTCCGGAAACTTTCGGCTTCCCCGAACCGGGCTCTCATTCCATGATGCAACTCAATCTGGAGAAATTCCTGAGCACGCCCGGTTTGTGGTCGGGGTTGCTGATCGCCGCGATTTTCCTCGCCGCGGCGGTCCGGCTGCGCCGCTATCAGGGGCCGCTCTGATCCGAATGCATTTGATTCGATCATTCGCATATGACGGAGAAAAGGATATGAGCACAGCAGTGATGACCGAACGAATTGCCGAAGTCTCACCGCGTTTCAGGGCGGTAGCTACCGCTGTCTTTTATTTGCTCACCCTACTGATGGGAGGACTGGTTCTCTTCGTCGACGGCAGGTGGGCGTTGATCGTCGACCTTATCGCGGGCGTAGGCTATCTCGCGGCGACGGCCCTCTTCTATGACTTGTCAAAGCCGGTGAACCGTAGCCTCCCTGGGCTCGCGGCGTTCTTTCACTTTGTGCGCTCAGCGGTGGTCGGAGTGAGCCAGCGGGGCGGGGGAATGATTCATTAGAGGTAGTGAAAAAATGCGCTCACCAATACTGCTTCCACACGATCGCTCGCACATTGCGAATGCTGCCTGGGTTTGCACTGTGTAAAGGGTCCCGTAGGCACGGCGTGGCGGCAAACGCGTCTTTATTCGCAATGCGATGCCTGTCGGCCAGCGGCGTCTACCTGGGGATCATGAAATCCCAGCCGGGCAATATTCCGGGAGGCACTCTCACGTTCTATCTGGTGGCAACGGCTGGGGCGACCGCCAGAGGCAGGGACGACTGCCTCGGCGGTCGCAGTTTTCCATGTGACCTTCCGGTTCGAAGCGGCAATGAGCCCCACGGGTCTGAAGCACGACCATCCCCCAGGGCCTTACTTTTTCCTCGGTTCTGCAGTTCAGCTTGCGCCAAGGCTGAGAGCCTGAGTTCTACACCGTCGGCAGCTGCGATACACCCCAGCCGCCTCCCAATGCCTTGATCAGCAGCACGCTGGCATCCATGCGGCGCCTCAAGATGTCGACATCATTCCGCTCATTTTGAAGGGCAATCGTTTGCGCGGTGAGAACCTGGAGGTAAGGGTCCGCTCCGCCGATATAACGGTCGGTGAAAATCTGCAATGATTCCTGAGCGGAAGCCGTCGCCTCTTTTTGCTGCTGCGCTTCCTGACTGAGGATTCGCAGGGCTACCAGATTGTCCTCAACTTGCTGAAACGCAGCGAGGGTGCTCTCGCGATAGTTGGCAACGGTGGCGTCATAGTTGGCCAGGGCGGCCTGAGAGGTCGCGCGGCGCCGGCCGCCATCAAACAAAGTCTCCAACGCGGTCGGCCCTACGGCCCAGAAGCGGGAGGGCCAGGTGAACCAGTTGGTGATGGAATTTCCCTCGAGTCCCGCGGAGGCGCTCAAGATGACGGTCGGGTAGTAGGCGGCGCGAGCGATTCCGATCTGGTCGTTGGCTTCGGCGACTCGGCGCTCTGCGGCGGCGATGTCCGGTCGCCGCTCCAGAAGTTGTGAGGGCAAACCCGCGGCAACCTCTGGAGGCGCCAAAGTGAGCGGCGATGCGGGCAAACTGAATGCCGCAGGCGGCTTGCCGAGCAGAACGGCGATGGCGTGTTCGAACTGGGCACGTTGCACAGCAATATCGGTGTCCTGCACCATTGTGGTTTCGAGCTGGGTTCTAGCCTGGGCGACGTCGGATTTTGGAGCGGCGCCTCCTTCAAAGCGATTGACGGTAAGCTGCAAAGCATCGCGGTAGGCTTTCACCGTATCCTCGAGAAGCTGCTTCTGGGCGTCGGCGCCGCGCAGTTCGAAATAATCGAACGCCAGCTCCGCGTGTAGACTCAGGCTTACCGTTTCAAGATCACCGGCGGTGGCCTGGGCTTCTTCCCGCGACGCAGACACAGTGCGGCGCACCCGGCCCCAAACATCAAGCTCGTAGGAGAGATCGAAGGGCAGCACAAAATCACCGGTGTTCTTGGTTGCCGGAAGATATGGCGTGTTAGCGGAGTCACGAAGCGAGGCAATTCCCGGCGCGGTGGAAATAGTAGGAAATTCCGCAGCCCGATTGAAGTGAACCATCGCTCGCGCCTGCATAAATCGCGCATTCGCCGCCTTTAAGTCCTGGTTGGATACGGTGAGCTCGCCTTCGAGCGTATTCAGCTGTGCATCGTCGAAGATCTCCCACCACTTCCCACGCAGAAGTTGGTCGCTGGGCTGTGCCGTTTTCCAGCCATCTGTTTCTTTGAAGGCATCGGTGGGTGCTGCTGGTACGGTCGGCCGGGTGTAGCGCGGACCCACCGTGCAGCCAGCGAGCATCATCATCACAAATGCGACGGGAATCGGCAGGAAGGGCTTCATTCGCCGCCTCCTGCTGCCTGCGAACCGTTGACCTGAACGGGCGTGCCACTCGTCAGCGAGTCCGAGGGACTGAGAATCACGTTGTCGGTTGGTTGCAAGCCAGAGAGT
>Ga0210398_10002184_pt1 | contig 19289 bp, 14 predicted proteins | sample IncBWC4OmetaG_FD_161047 | JGI IMG/M metagenome (GOLD analysis project Ga0210398, IMG submission 161047) | Forest soil microbial communities from Barre Woods Harvard Forest LTER site, Petersham, Massachusetts, United States - Inc-BW-C-4-O | ecosystem: Environmental > Terrestrial > Soil >... | reverse complement strand
CAGCCGCAACTACGTCAATGTGATCGTGGCCGGCAAGCAGCCCGCCCTGCAATATTTGAGCATGCAGGACGCGATCCAACATTGCACCGCGGGCATCGGCATTTGGGATTGGGCCAGCAACGATCAGGGCGCCGAGCCGGACGTGGTCATGGCCTCCGCCGGGGATATCCCCACGCTGGAGATGCTGGCCGCGGTGGACTTGCTGCGCCAGCACTTTCCCGGCCTGCGCATTCGCTTCATCAACGTAGTGGACTTGATGACCCTGCAGCCCACCAGCGAGCATCCGCACGGCCTCCCCGACGCGGAATTCGATTCCATGTTCACATTGGACAAGCCCATCATTTTTGCCTATCACGGCTATCCGTGGCTGATTCACCGTCTCACCTATCGCCGCCACAACCACGACAACTTGCACGTGCGCGGCTACAAGGAAGAGGGAACCACCACCACGCCCTTCGACATGACCGTCTTGAACGACATGGATCGCTTCCATCTGGCCGGGGACGTGGTGGACCGCGTACCGCGCCTGCAGCCCGTCGGCGCGCATTTCAAGCAGTTGCTTCGTGACCGGCTGATCGATCACAAGGAGTACATCACGCGCGTGGGCGATGACATGCCGGAAATCAAAAATTGGAAGTGGCCGTACTGATGGGCGCGCGACGCGCGCCTCACTCATTTGTCATCCCGAGTAAAGCGAGGGATCTGTTGTCCGGTTTGGGTGCCCCATCCTTCCGGTTCTTGGAAGGGTGGGGCTTTTGACTTTTGGTCGGCCGGACCCACCCTTCGCAAAAGGCGCGAAGGATGGGGCACCCGCAAAAACAAGATCGAAGAAAAAGCAGATTCCCGGTCTCTCAACGACTGTATAGAAACCATCGTTCATGAACATTCTCGTTCTCAACGCCGGAAGCTCCAGCCTCAAGTTCCAGATCATTGCCACGGACCTCGAGCGCATCCGCGAGAACAAAGACCGCCGCCTGCTGCGCGGCGAGGTCGATCGCGTCGGCGGCGAAGCGGTCGTCACCGTGCAGCAGGACGACGCCCCCAAGCAGAAATTCACTGCGTCCCTGAAGAACATCTCCGCCACGCTCGATTTCGTCATTCGCTGGGTCGCTTCGCCCGAATCCGGCGTCTCGGAGATTCAGAGCGCGGCGGACATTCAGGCCGTGGGGCATCGCGTGGTGCACGGCGGCGAGGCTTTTACCGATTCCGTTTTGATCACTCCGGAGGTGATCGCGGGAATCGAGAACTGTATCGACCTCGCGCCTCTGCACAACCCCGGGAATCTAATGGGGATCCGCGCCATCCGCGAATTACTGGGGCCGCAGGTGCCGCAGGTGGCCGTCTTCGATACGGCGTTTCACCATTCTCTTGCCGAGCGGGCTTATCTGTACGCGATTCCGTACCACTTCTACCTGCGCTACCGCATTCGCCGCTACGGCTTCCACGGCATCTCGCACCGCTACATGGGCTACCGCTATCGCACCATCCGGAATCTGCAGCGGGAGCAAACGAACATCATCAGCCTGCACCTCGGCAACGGCTGCTCCGCCGCGGCGATCCGTGCCGGCCGCTCGGTAGACACTTCCATGGGCATGACTCCGCTCGAAGGGCTGGTCATGGGCACGCGCTCGGGCAATCTCGATCCGGCCATCCTCGGCTACATCGGCGCAAAGGAAGGCCTCTCGCCACACGAGGTGGAGACCCTGCTCAACAAACAATCCGGCCTGCTGGGAATTTCCGGACTGACCCACGATATGCGCGACCTGCTGGCAGAAGTCGCGAAGCACGGCGACCGCCGCGCCCAGCTGGCGGTCGATATCTTCTGCTACCGCGCCAGGAAGTACATCGGCGCATTCCTGGCAGCCATGGGCGGCGCCGACGCCATCGTCTTCACCGGCGGAATCGGAGAGAATTCGCCGGACGTGCGAGCGAACATCTGCACGGGACTGGAATGGGCTGGACTGACGCTGGACGACGAAAAGAACCGCAGGACCATCGGCGTGGAAGGCGCCATCACACGTGACGGCTCGCGCCTGGCCGCTTACGTGATTCCCACCGACGAGGAATTACTGATCGCCCGGGACACGGCTCGATGCATCCTGGGCGAGCCGAATCCCCAGTAAACGACGACCGGCCGGGCCGTTTTGCGCTCGCCTGACCGATTCGAGATGTGGAAGGGTCCTTCAGTCCACTGCGGAATCCTGGAAAATGCGTTCCAGTTCGAAGGTAATCTCGGTCCTGCGAAAGGCCGGAGAGCCGTGACAATCCTCGCCGCGGCGCAGGGAGGGCAGCCACCAACATCCGTTCTCCACGGGGAAGGTGTAGAAAATCGTTGTCCTCGAGCCCACGAGTTCGGTCGACAGCTCTCTTCGCTGCTCCGGAGGAACGGTGGAATCGAGAAGTATCAGATTGAAGCCGCCTCGCTTCACGTATTCCGCCGTGACCTGGTGCGGAGTCGCGTGCGAGATTTCGCTCCGCAGCCTATCGAGTGATTTCAGGACCGGCGTTCCCCAGGAGCCGCTCCGCCCGACCAGCAAAACACTGGGGCACGAAACGGCAGGGGCGGCCTTCGTTTGCGAGCCAATTGTGGGCGTTGTTTCGAAAATACCCGGAATATATTCGATTGCGGTCGACATCTGCTGTCCGTGAGCCATGTAGCCCTCCCACGTCGCGCCGGGAGAGGGAATCTGAGGGACTGCTAACAGCGCGGCAGACTCACGTTACACGGCGGGGAAGCCGGAGTCAAGATCAACCAGTCAGTAGAATTTTTGGTTTTACCGCATGAGTATTGGCTGGGCGGTTGCGATTTCACGGCTTGGAGGCCGGACTGCCAGCAGCGGGCGCGCCCGGGTTTGCCTGGGGGGCCAGATTTACATGTGCGTCTTGCTCCAAAGAGTCCGCCGGGTTGACGACGATCCTGTCCTCCGGATCGATCCCTTGGAGTACTTCCACGGAATTGCCGAGATCGCGCCCGATGGTCAGTTTTTTGAATTGAACGCGGTCGTCCGGACCAACCACTGCGGCCAGTGTCCCCTCCGGGCGGAACAGCAGGGCATTGATCGGCAGGGAGAGATGTGTTCCTGTAAGTTTCACGTCGAAATGAACTTCTGCGTAGGCGCCGGGGAGGAGCGCGCCCGTGGGGTTGGGCACGTCCACTTCGGTCAAGAGCGTGCGCGTATTGGGATCGATCGCGTTGGCCGTGCGGACCACCTGCCCGCAGAAGCTTCTCGAAACCAGCTCGGACAGAGAGAGGCAAGCCTTCAAGCCAGTGTGGATGGATGGCGAATAAGTCTGGGGCACGGAAACATACACGCGCATCGGGTCGATCTGCGCCAGGTCGAACATCTCCTTGGTGGCCGTCCCGCCGTTGCCGCCATTGATCAGCGTGCCTGGATCGACGTTTCTCTTGGTGATGATCCCGGTAAAAGGGGCATACACCCGCTTGAAGGCTTCCATTTCTTCGAGCCGCTTCACGTTGGCATCGGCCGATTGCACCATGGCTTTCCTGGCCGCAAGGTCGCCGTTGGCGTTGTCCAGGTCCTGCCGTGAAACGGAATCGGATTTCATCAGGTCCTGGTAACGCGCCGCAGTGATGGTGGACAGGCTGAGGTTGGCCTGTGCGGTGACGAGGTCGGCACGGGCCTGATTCAATTGCTGGTCGAGTTCCGGCGTATCAATCTCCGCGAGAATTTCGCCTTTGTCGACGTGGCTGCCCATGTCCTTGTACCACTTCTTCAGGTAGCCGTTGTCCCGCGCGTAGATCGGCGATTCGATGTAGGGGCTAAGCGTTCCTGGAAGCACCATGTCGGAGTCGGAACCGATCGGCGTCGCGTGAATGACCGACACGTACGGTACGGCCATGCGCTCGGTCTGCTGGGCCAGGACGCGTCGTTCGGTGCGGCGCTGTGAGACGGCGTAGATTCCCAAAACCCCCAAAATGAATGCCAGAATCAGAAACCAGCGCAGCAGCGGGCCCGTCCCTCCGCTCGTGCCGCCCTCCGGCTCAATATTCTTAGAGGTTTCTGGTGTTTCCACCAAATTTTCCGCCATTCCCGATTCTGCTCCCTATTCTACTCGGAAATACCTGCTTCAACAGCCCCGACCGGCGCTCCAGGGCGCTGGTGCTTATGAATGATCGAAAACACGCAGGGAACAAAAAACAAGGTCGCCAGCGTGGCGATAACCAGCCCACCGATCACGGCCCTTCCCAAGGGGGCGTTCTGTTCGCCGCCCTCGCCCAATCCGAGCGACAGCGGAACCATGCCGATAATCATGGCCATGGCGGTCATGATGACCGGCCGGATGCGGACGAATCCGGCCTGAATGGCGGCCTGCCTGGCATTCAGACCTTCCGACATGCGTTCCCGGGCGAAGGAAACCATCAAGATGCTGTTGGCCGTGGCCACGCCCATGCACATGATGGTCCCGGTCAGCGACGGCACGCTCAACGTGGTGTGCGTGAGCAGCAGAATCCAGACGATTCCCGCCAGCGCTCCGGGCAGCGCCGTGATGATGATGAAGGGATCGATCCAGGACTGAAAATTGACCACGATGAGCAAATAGACGAGGACGATGGCGACGGCGACGCCGGCTCCAAGGCCGGTGAAGGAACTGGTCATCGTTTCCACTTGCCCGCGGCGCACCAGTTGCGTGCCGCGAGGAAGTTTCCCGCGGAAGTCGGCCAGCACTTTCTGAATGTCTGAATCCACTGCAGCCAGGTCGCGCCCCTCCACCGAGGCGTAGATGTCCACCATGGACTGAGCGTCATACTCGCTGAGCAGCGCCGGTTCCGAATTCACGCTAACGGTCGCCAGGTTGCCCAGGATTTCCGGGGTTTTTGTGGAAGCCGAGGAAATCGGCACGTTGTCGAGCGTGGTCATGGAGTCGATCTTGTACTGGGGCACCTGCACGGCCACGTTGTATTCGAAGCGGTTGGACGGGTTCACCCAGAATGAGGGATTGATTTGGAAGCTCGAGCTCATCGAGAGCAGCACGCTGTTGGCCACGTCCTGCTCGCTGAGGCCCACGGACTGAGCGCGGGTGCGGTCCACGTCCAGGTAGATGGCAGGATAGGAGCGCAACTGCTGCACGTGAACGTCCACCGCGCCGGGGATGTGTTGCAGTCGGTCGGTGATCTGCTGGGCGATTTGGTAGTTCTGGGCCACGTTTGGCCCGATCATCTGAATATCCACCGGCGAGGGCACACCAAAATTCAGGATCTGGCTGATCATGTCGGCGGGCTGGAAAAAGAACTGCGTGCCGGGGAATTCCGGGGCCAGGCGTTCGCGCAGGGCGTCCACGTAGTAGGTTGTGGAGGCCTTGCGCTCCGGCTTGAGGCTAATGAGAATTTCGGCATCCGATTCGCCGATCACGCCGGAATTGCTGTAGGCCGTATTCACGGTGCTGTTGTACAAGCCGATGTTATCGAGGATCGTCCCGAGGTCTTCGGGCGGGATCACCCTGCGGATCAGGTTGTCCACGCCATCGGCTTCCCGCGCGGTTTCTTCAACACGCTGCCCCGCGCGCGCCCGCATGTGCAGGCGGATCAGTCCGGCATCCACCTGGGGGAAAAAGTCGCGCCCGAGGAAGGGAAGCAGGGCCACGGAACCGGCGCACAGCACGAGGAACAAGATCACGAACAGGCCCGCATGATCGATGCACACGGTCAGCGCGGAGCGATAGCCGCCGCGCATGCGATCAAAGCCATGCGCGAAGGCGCGCTGGATACGCGAAAACATGTCGTTGCCGGTGGCATGCTCTTCGCCGTGCTGGTTGCGCAACAGGTACTTGGCCAGGGTGGGCACCAGCGTTCTCGAGAGGACGTACGAAGCCAGCATGGCGAAGACCACCGCCTCCGCCATCGGAACGAACAGGAATTTGGCCACGCCGGTCAGGAAAAACATCGGCACGAAAACGATGCAAATGGACAGTGTGGACACGAAGGCTGGCACGGCGATCTGCTGCGCCCCGTCCAGAATGGCCTGCACGATGGGCTTGCCCTGGGCGATGTTGCGGTTGATGTTCTCGATCTCCACCGTGGCGTCGTCCACCAGGATGCCGACGGCCAGAGCCAATCCTCCGAGGGTCATCAGGTTGATGGTTTCATGGAGCGCGCTCAATACGATCAGCGAGACCAGGACGGAAAGCGGGATGGAGATGGCGATGATCAGCGTGCTGCGCCAGCTTCCCAGAAACAGCAGAATCATCAGCGCGGTCAATGTCGCCGCCACCAGACCCTCGCGGATCACGCCTTGAATGGCTGCGCGGACGAAAATCGACTGGTCGAACATCGGCGTGATGACCAGCTGCGGCGGTACGATGCTTTTGATCATCGGCAGCTTGTCGTACACCTGCTTCACCACGTCGAGGGTGGAGGTGTCTCCGGTCTTATAAATGGCCATGAGAACGCCGCGCTGCCCGTCCATGCGCGCGATATTGATCTGCGGAGAAAAGCCGTCGCTGACGTAGGCCACGTCTTTCACGTAGATGGTGGCGCCGTTTACGGTTTTTACTGGCAGATTGTTTAGCTCGGCCAGCGTGTCGGGCGAGCCATTCATGTCCACGTTGAATTCCGTGGAGCCGATCTTGACCGTGCCCGACGGGATCACCAGGTTCTGCGCGGAAACGGCATTGATGACATCCACGGGCGAGAGCCCTTTGGCCTGCAACGCGGGGATGTCCAGGTTAACGGAAACCTGGCGCTGCTTGCCTCCATAGGGCCAGGGAATAGCCGCGCCGGCCACCGTTGCCAACTGGTTGCGGACGATGTTCGCGCCGAAATCGAACAGCTCCTGTTCCGACAATCCCTGACCGTTCATGCCCAGCTGCAAGATGGGCACGCTCGAGGCCGAGTAGGTGAGAATGAGCGGCGGAGAGATGCCCGGAGGGAGTTGGCGGATCATGGTCTGGGAGATCGCCGTGATCTGCGTGATGGCCACGTGCACGTCCGTCCCCGGGTGGAAGAAGACCTTTATGACGGAGCGTCCGGCGACGGTTTGCGACTCGGTGTGCTCGATGTTGTCCACCACCGTGGTCATGAAGCGCTCGTAGGGCGAGACCACGCGGTCTTCCATTTCCTGGGGGGACATTCCGGAGTAATTCCAGCAAACCGCGGCCACCGGGATATCAATATTGGGAAATACATCAGTGGGAGTGCGCTGCAGGACGATCGGCGCCATCAAAATCAGCACGAGCGCCGCCACAATGAATGTGTACGGCCGCCTTAACGCAATTCGGACAATCCACATGCGTTTGCCCTTGAACCCCCGACAATCCCCTGGCTCGATGAATGACTCAGGTGGAGACTCAACATCCCGCTATATCCACAACCGTAACAATTGGATGCTCATCTCCTTCGGACCGTTACATAAGTTGTTGTACAGAACCCGGATAAGTGTTTTCGCGCACCGCCTCATGTCCGCTCTTGTTTTGTGCAGATTCCGCGGATCCTTTTCAGGGATGTTGCATCCTAGGTGACATGGGATAGACCCGTTAGTGAGGGAGTCGCATCGGTTGTCACGGAAGTAGGTGCCGCCGGTCACTGGAGGGAAATCTCGATTGAAATTATTTTTGCGATGCTGGTATAGTGTTGCACGCGGGCGATGGGCGACTGGAAGTATATTTATCAAGGAATTTTAGAAGTTCCCGTGCAAATTCCGGCGGAACCGGAACGACAAGAGCGATGCCGCCGGGTTGTATCCCCCTTAACGGGTCGATGGCGCCGTCTCCCGCATCGTAGTGGTTCATAATTTGCGGCCAGACAGGCGCTAAGACCATCCAAGCTGTGCACCTCGGAGTGTCCCCCGAGGCCGGCAGGTATGGCACAAATCTTTCATCGCAGTACCAATACCATCTCGCGCGTCAGCATCCACGGCGCGGTGATCCTCATTGCGGTCCTGGGCTACGCTGCGAACTTGGTGAACGGGACAGCGTACGTCACCGAGGTGCATAACGCCCGGCCGCAGCCGGTCCCCTTCAGCCACAAACATCATGTGGGCGAGCTGGGCCTGGATTGCCGCTACTGCCACACTTCGGTGGAAGAGTCTTCCTCAGCGGGCATGCCTCCGACGCAAACCTGCATGGCCTGCCATTCGCAAATCTGGACCAACGCAGCCATTCTCGAGCCGGTGCGCGCCAGCTATCGCGATTCGACCCCCATTTCCTGGACGCGCGTCAATGCTCTTCCTGACTTCGTCTATTTCAATCACAGCATCCACGTAGCCAAGGGAGTCGGCTGCACCACCTGCCACGGGCCGGTGGGGGAAATGAACATCACCTGGCGTGAGAACAGCCTGTACATGCGCTGGTGCCTCGAGTGCCACAACGCGCCGGAGAAATATCTGCGGCCCAAGTCCGAAGTGTTCAATGCGTTTTATCAGCCGCCATCGGACCAGGAGACTCTGGGCAACAAGCTGATGATCGAATACAAAGTGCAGAAGCTGACCAATTGCACCACGTGCCATCGCTAGCAGGCGCGCTCCGTGCACCGCACGGATCGGCGCGGAGAGACAAGGAGACCGGGGAGTTCATGGACAACGATCCAACCAACGCCACGCGACCCGATGTGGGCATTTCGGCGCTGCGCAAGGCCGCAACCGGCGCCGGCGCGCCGCGGTATTGGCGCGGACTCGAGCAACTGGCCGGCACGCCGGAGTTCCTCAACCACAAGGAAAACGAGTTTCCGCATGGCGCGAATGATCCTGGGGCGCCGAAGATCGACCGCCGTGACCTGCTCAAAGTGATGGCGGCTTCCGCGGCGTTTGCCGGCCTGTCCGGATGCACCAAGCTGCCCACACAAAAAATTGTTCCCTACGTCCGCCAGCCGGAGCAAATCATTCCCGGCAAGCCGCTCTTCTATGCCACGGCGGTGACGCTTGGCGGTGTGGCCACCGGAGTCCTGGTCGAGAGCCACATGGGGCGACCTACGAAAATCGAAGGGAATCCCGATCACCCGGCAAGCCTCGGCGCCACCGATGCGCTTTCGCAAGCCTCGATCCTGGGGCTGTGGGATCCGGACCGTTCGCAGGCGGAAATTCACGATGGGCGCATCGGAAGCTGGGCCGAGTTTCAGAACGAACTCTCCGCAGCCCTGGGGGCCGAGAAGGGCAACGGCGGCTCGGGCGTGCGACTGCTCACGGGGACAATCACTTCGCCGACGCTGGGCGATCAGATCAAGACCTTCCTGAAGGCCTACCCCTCCGCCAAATGGGTGCAATACGAATCGGTGACCCGCGACAACGTGCGCGAAGGCGCGAAGCTGGCCTTTGGCGAATACATGAACACGGTTTATCGCGTGGACCAGGCCGACGTGATCGTCGCGCTCGATTCGGATTTTCTGACGTGCGGGCCGGGCTGGGTTCGCTACGCGCGTGATTTCGCCAAGAGGCGCCGCGTCGAAAGCCCCGAATCGAAAATGAACCGTTTGTACGCGGTTGAGTCCACGCCGACGAACACCGGCGCGATGGCCGATCACCGCTTACGTATGCGGGCTGGGGACATCGAAGCCTTTGCGCGTTCCTTGGCGCGAGAGCTGGGAATGAACGGCGTGGCGGCCGCGGCTGTTCCTCTGAGCCCCACCGTCCTGGCGCGCGACTTGAAGCAGCATCCGGGCGCGGCCTTGGTAGTCGCCGGCGATCAGCAGCCGCCGATCGTGCACGCGCTTGCTCTCGCGATGAATCAGGCTTTGGGCAGCTTTGGCAAGACCGTTTACTTCACCGACCCGATTGAGGTCGTGCCGTCAAACCAGTGGGAATCGATCGGCCAGTTGGCGGCGGACATTCGCGCAGGCAGCGTCACCACCCTTTTGATTCTGGGCAGCAATCCAGTGTACGACGCGCCGGCCGATTTGGACTTCAAGGGCATTTTGCCAAAGGTCGCGTTCAGCGTGCGCCTCGGACTCTATGAGGACGAAACCTCGCTGCTCTGCCACTGGCACATTCCGCGAGCGCACGAGCTCGAATCCTGGGGCGACGCGCGCGCCTATGACGGCACGGCTTCCGTGATTCAACCGCTGATCGCGCCGCTCTATGCGGGCAAATCAGAGGTCGACTTTCTGGCGATGCTCAACGGGCAAGCCTCCAAGCCGAGTCACGACATTGTGCATGACTACTGGCAAGCACAGCGGACCGACGTGCAACGCTTTGATGCGTACTGGGAAAAGACGCTGCGCGACGGCGTCATCGCAGACAGCGCGTTGCCGCCAAAACAAGTTTCGCTCAAACCGGGAATCGGCGCCGAAACTCCCGCCGTGGCGGCGCAGGGACTTGAAATCGTCTTTCGTCCCGATCACGCCACCTGGGACGGGCGCTTTGCCAACAACGGCTGGCTGCAGGAATTGCCCAAGCCGCTGACGCAGCTCACCTGGGACACCGTGGCCATGTTCAGCCCCAAGACGGCCGAGCGCCTGGGGATCCGGACCGAAGACGCTGTCGAGCTGAAGTACCAAGGCCGGACCATCGTCGCTCCCGCCTGGGTGATGCCGGGACACGCGGATGAGAGCGTCACGGTCTTCCTGGGTTACGGGCGCACGCGCGCCGGGCGCGTGGGAACCGGCACGGGATTTGACGCCGGCTGGATTCGTCCGTTCTCCACGCCATGGATCGGCGCCGGGCTTGAAGTCCGCAAGACGGGCGAGCGCTGGGCGCTCGCTTCCACGCAGACGCAAAACACCATGGAAAGCCGCGAGCCGGTGCGCCTGGCGACGCTCGCCGACTACCAGAAAAATCCAAAATTTGCGCAAGCCGACGCCGCCGAAAATCCGCTCTCCCTTTATCCCGCCGTGAAATATGAAGGTAACGCCTGGGGCATGGCCGTCGACCTCAATGCCTGCACCGGCTGCGGCGCATGCGTGCTGGCCTGTGTGGCGGAGAACAATATCGCCGTGGTCGGGAAAAAGGAAGTGGCCATCGGCCGGCACATGCACTGGATCCGCATCGACCGCTACTACGAAGGCGGCATCGACGATCCGGAGACGGTGCACCAGCCGGTCCTTTGCCAGCATTGCGAAGACGCGCCCTGCGAGGTCGTCTGCCCTGTGGCCGCCACGGTGCACAGCCCCGAGGGCCTGAACGAAATGGTGTACAACCGCTGCGTGGGCACGCGCTATTGTTCGAACAATTGCCCGTACAAAGTGCGCCGCTTCAATTTTTATCTCTATTCCGATTGGAATACGCCGAGCCTCTTTGGCATGCGCAATCCCAACGTCAGCGTGCGCAGCCGTGGCGTGATGGAGAAGTGCTCCTACTGCGTGCAGCGCATCAACGCCGTGAAAATCCAGGCGGAGGAGCAGGACCGTCCCATCCGCGACGGCGAAATCCTCACCGCGTGCCAGCAGTCCTGCCCGTCGGAGGCGATCATTTTCGGCAACATCAACGATCCGGCGAGCCGCGTGGCGAAGCTGAAAGCCAACGAGCGCAACTACAAATTGCTGGAAGAGCTGAACACCCGGCCGCGAACGACGTATCTCGCCAAGCTGCGCAATCCCAATCCGGAGATCGCAAAGACGCCGTCCGTCTAGAGCGAAATCACCATGGCCGACAGCCCCATCGACAAACTCGCCGCGGACGAATTCACCAACGCTCCGATTCTCGGTCCGGGACACAGTTTCGGCTCGGTCACCGACAAGATCAGCGCGATTGTGCTTTCCCGCCGCACGCCGCTGTGGTGGATTTATGGGTTTCTGATTTCGTTTGCCCTGGTTGTTTTGCTGACCGTTTCGGTCACCTATTTGTTTGTGGCAGGCGTGGGCATCTGGGGTATTACCATCCCCATCGGCTGGGGATTCGCCATCATCAATTTTGTCTGGTGGATCGGCATCGGCCACGCCGGCACGCTGATTTCGGCGATTCTGCTTCTGCTGCGCCAGCAGTGGCGCACCTCGATCAACCGCTTTGCCGAGGCCATGACGCTGTTCGCCGTTTCTTGCGCGGGCCTGTTTCCGCTGATTCACATGGGCCGTCCCTGGCTGGCCTACTGGCTTTTTCCGTATCCCGACACGATGAAAATGTGGCCCAACTTCCGCAGCCCGCTGGTGTGGGATTGCTTTGCGGTGTCGACTTACGCCACGGTCTCGCTGCTGTTCTGGTTCATCGGGCTCATCCCGGACCTGGCCACGCTGCGCGACCGGGCCCGCAACCGCCCCGCAAAGATGATTTACGGCATGCTGGCCATGGGATGGCGCGGCTCGGCGGTGCACTGGCACCGGCATGAGATGGCGTCGCTGCTTCTGGCGGGCCTCGCCACGCCGCTGGTTCTCTCCGTCCACACCATCGTGAGTTTTGATTTTGCATTCGCCATCGTTCCCGGATGGCACGCCACCATCTTTCCGCCCTATTTCGTTGCAGGGGCGATCTACGCCGGATTCGCGATGGTCATTACGCTCTCCATCCCGGTGCGCAAACTCTTCCACCTGGAAGATTTCATCACCATCCGCCACCTGGACAACATGGGCAAGGTGATGCTGGCCACCGGTTTGATCGTGGGCTACGGCTACATGATGGAGGCCTTCAGCGCCTACTACAGTGGCAACGTCTACGAGCGCTTCATGATTCTGAACCGCATGACCGGGCCCTACGCGCCGTTCTACTGGATGCTCATCTGTTGCAACATCGTGACGCCCCAGTTTCTGTGGTTCCGCAAGGTGCGGGCTAAGGTGGGTGCGCTCTTCACCATCGCCATGGTGGTAAATCTGGGCATGTGGCTGGAGCGCTTCGTCATCGTGGTAACCAGCCTGCACCGTGATTTTCTGCCATCGTCCTGGGGAACCTATTACCCGACGCGCTGGGACTTTTTCACGTTCTTTGGAACGATCGGACTGTTCCTGTTCCTGGTTTTTCTCTTCATCCGCTACCTGCCGCTGATCTCCATATTCGAGATGCGCACGCTGGTGGAAGAGGAAGAAAAGAAGGCGGCGGGATGATGCGCGGCGCGAAATTCCATTTGGTACGGGTGGCAATATGGCGTTGAAACCGCAACACCCTCTCTACGGATTGATGGCGGAGTTCGCCACGCCGGAGCAGTTGCTCGAGGCCACGCGGCAGACCAGTGAGGCGGGCTATCGCCGCATCGACGCCTTCGCGCCGTTCCCCATCGAAGGGCTGGCCGAAGCGGTTGGATTTCACCGCACCGGGTTCCCCATGATCGTGATGCTCGGCGGGATCATCGGCGGCGTTAGCGGATTCGCGCTGCAATACTACGCCGCTGCGGTCAGCTACCCCATCAACGTCGGTGGCAGGCCGCTCAACAGCTGGCCGGCATTTATTCCCATCACCTTTGAGTTGACCATTCTGTTTGCCGCGCTCGCCGCGGTCTTCGGCATGCTGGCGCTGAACGGCCTGCCGACGCCGTATCACCCAGTTTTCAACGTGCCGCGATTTGCCCTGGCTTCGCGCGACCGCTTCTTCCTTTGCATCATGGCGCGCGATCCAATGTTTGATCTGGAGCTGACGCGCAAATTCATGCTGGCGCTCAACCCGCGCGAGGTGACCGAAGTTGAGCCGTAGCGTGCCAACTCGCGCTCGGTGGACGCGCGCGCGCTGGCTGGCTGCCGCGAGCGTGCTGCTGGTTTGTGCCGGCTGCCGCCTGGATATGCACGTGCAGCCGCGCTACAACCCGTACGATCCCACCGACTTTTTCGGTGACGGCCAATCGGCGCGCCAGCCCGTCGCGGGCACTGTTCCTCGAGGCGAGCTGACGCTTGGCCCGCAGGAGCTGCTGTACACGGGCAAAGTAAACGGCCAGCCGTCCGAAGCGTTCCCGTATCCGGTCACCAAAGAAATCGTCGAGCGCGGGCGCGAGCGCTACAACGTTTTCTGTTCGCCCTGCCACGGTTTCGCAGGCGACGGCGACGGTATGATCGTGCAGCGGGGCTTCCGCCATCCGCCCTCGTTCCATGAAGACCGCTTGAAGACGGCGCCGGTGGGGCACTATTTCGACGTGATCAGCAACGGCTTCGGCGTGATGTATCCCTACGGCTACCGCGTGGCGCCGCGCGATCGCTGGGCCATCATCGCCTACATTCGCGCGCTGCAGCTCAGCCGGCAGGTACCCATCGCCGATGTGCCGGGGGATGGGCAGGCAAAATTGACGGGCAACACGAAATGAGCGAGACCGAACCAATTTCGCTGGGAATCGAACGCCTTCCGGCGCGCATCGGCGGCGCGGGCGCCGTTGTGCTGGCGGTGTGCGTTGCCGCCGGCTTCGCCGAAAAAACGGAGTTCTTCCGCTCCTACCTGATCGCCTACCTGTTCTGGATCGGCATCTCCCTCGGCTCGCTGGCCCTTTTAATGGTGCAGCACCTCACGGGCGGCCGCTGGGCGCTGGTGATTCGGCGCATCCTCGAAGCAGGCAGCCGCACGTTGCCGCTCATGGCCGCGGCCGCGCTGCCGCTACTGGCGGGAATGCGGACGCTATACAGTTGGTCCCGCCCCGGCCAGACCGATCCCGTGGTGCTCGCCAAGGCGGGTTATCTCAACCCGCAATTTTTCGCGGCGCGCATGGTCTTCTATTTCGCGATCTGGTTCCTGCTGGCGTACTTCCTGAACAAATGGTCGAAGCAGGAGGACGCGGGCGAGGCCGGCGTCCCGCTGTGGATGCGCCTCGAGGGCTTGAGCGGGATTGGCCTGGTGCTCTACGGCTTCACCGTCACGTTTGCCAGCGTCGACTGGGTGATGTCGCTCGAGCCGCAGTGGTATTCCACGATCTATGGCTTGCTCTTCATGGTCAGCCAGGCGCTCACCGCGATGGCCTTTGCCATCGCCATATTGATCTGGCTCTCCGACCGGCGGCCGCTCTCGCAGGTGGTGCGTCCCGCCCAATTTCAGGACCTGGGCAGCTTCCTGCTGACCTTCGTGATGCTCTGGGCCTATCTGGAATTTTCGCAATTCCTGATCATCTGGGGCGGCAACCTCTCCGACGAAATTCCCTGGTACATCCGCCGGATGGAAGGCGTGTGGGGAAATGTCGCGCTGCTGCTCATCATTTTGAGCTTCTTCGTGCCTTTTTTTTTGCTGCTTTTCCGCCACGTGAAGCGCCGGCCGCGCTCCCTGCTGATCGTCGCCTTAATGGTGCTGCTCATGCGCCTGGTGGACATGTACTGGATGGTGTTGCCGGCGTTTGGCGGGGGCGCGGTGCGCCTCTCGTGGATGAATGTGGCGCTTCCCCTGGGCATGGGAGGCGTCTGGTTCGCCTATTTTCTGTGGCAACTGCAGCTTCTGCCGATTTTGCCGGTGCACGATCCGCGCATGGAGGAAATTGTGGCACAGGCGGTGGAACATGGATGAGCCGCGCAACGCTCCTGCAACGTCGCCGGGTTACGAAACGCGCGACGCCCACACCGGCGGCGCGTTCGCTTTCCTGGTGATCCTTGGCGTCGTGTTGGTCGTGGTGAGCCTGGTGTGCTGGGGATTGTTCCGCTATTTCTCGGCGCACGCGGTCGATCAAGCCGCTTCGGAATCTCCTTTCGCCGGCACGCGCCAGATCCCACTGGGGCCGCAACTGCAAGTCAATCCGCGTGAGGACTGGCTGAAGTTTCGCGCCGACCAGGAGAAATCCCTGGAAGGCTACGCCTGGGAAAATCGCTCCGCGGGAATCGCGCGCGTGCCGATCGAAGTTGCCATGGACTTGCTTGTGAAGAAAGGCGTGCCGGTGCAAGGTGCGGCAGAAGCACAGCCCCCCGAAACCAAGAAGCCGGCCGCGGAAGGAGGCAAGAAGCCATGAGCTTCCGTTTTCGGCCCGCGTTGCTTGTTGCTCTTGTGGGATTGGCCGCAGCTTCCGCGAGCGCTCAGCAGATTGCCGCCCCGGCGATTCTGAACAAAGTGGGAATCACGCAAAATCTCAATGCGCAGATTCCTCCCGACCTTACGTTTCGCGACGAGACGGGGAAAGCCGTGCGAATCGGCGATTTCTTCGGTAACAGACCGATTGTGCTCTCCCTTGTTTACTTCGACTGCCCTGCGCTGTGCACTGAAGTGTTGAACGGCGAGCTGCGCACCATGAAATCGATCTCGCTCGATCTTGGCAAGGACTTCGAAGCCGTGACCGTGAGCTTCGACCCGAAAGATACCCCGGCCCTCGCCGGCGCCAAGCGCGACGTGTACGCCGGGCAATACGGCCGGCCGGGCGCCGCCGCCCACTGGCACTTTCTCACCGGCGAACAGGCGTCTATCGACGCGCTGACGGACGCCGTGGGATTTCGCTACGCGTACGACTCGTCGATCCGCCAGTTCGCCCACGCCTCAGCGATCATCGTGCTCACTCCGGATGGACGCATCGATCGCTATTTCTACGGCGTCGTCTATCCCGCGCGCGACGTGCGCCTGGGCCTGGTGGAAGCCTCGGAAGGGAAGATTGGAACGCTGACCGATCACGCCATTTTGTATTGCTACCAGTACGACCCCGCGACGGGAAAATACGGGCTGATTGTCATGAACGTTCTGCGCGCGGCGGGCGGCCTGACCGTGCTGCTGCTGGGCCTGTTCATGGCGATGATGTTCGCGCGCGACCGCAAACGCGGCGCAGAAATCCCTCGTGCGGCCGGTGCCGAAGCGCGGCGCCATGTGGGGGATTGAGGATTCGTGAATTGAGGAACCGATCTTGATCCAGACGCTTCCATTCCAGCCGGAGCAGGCCTCCACCATCGCCAAATCGGTGGACGACCTGTACTTCTTCCTGACGGCGATCACGCTGTTTTTCACCGCGCTGATTTTCTCCATCATTTTCTATTTCATGCTGAAGTACCGGCGGCGCTCGCCCGACGAGCGTCCCCAGGCCATCGAGGGCTCTTTGCCGCTGGAAGTGCTATGGACCGCCGTTCCCACGGTGCTGGTGGCGTTGATTTTTGTCTGGGGCTCGACGCTCTATTTCCGGAATTCCGAAGCGCCCAAGGGGTCGCTGGAAATTTTCGTCACCGGCAAACAGTGGATGTGGAAAGTGGAGCACCCCGAAGGGCAGCGCGAAATCAACGAGCTGCACGTGCCGCTGGGCCGCCCGGTCAAGCTGACCATGACCTCGGAGGATGTGATCCACGATTTCTTCGTTCCCGCGTTCCGCGTCAAGAAGGACGTTTTGCCGGGCCGCTACACGTCGCTGTGGTTTGAAGCCACCAAAGTGGGTTCGTTTCACCTCTTTTGCGCGCAATACTGCGGCGCGTTTCACGCCGGGATGATCGGCACGATCGTCGTTCAGACGCCTGAGGAATACGAAAGCTGGCTCGCCGGAGGCGCTCCCGGCGAATCCATGGAGCAGGCTGGCGCGAAAGTGTTTCAGGCCAATGGCTGCCCTACCTGCCATGTAGCCGACGGCACAGGGCTCGGTCCTTCGTTCCTCGGCGTGTATGGAAATCCCGTGAAATTGACGAACGGCCAGACCGTTACCGCGGATGACGCCTTCCTTCGCGAATGCATCCTTCAGCCGGCCACGCGAAGGGTTGCCGGCTTCGCGCCGATCATGCCCCCCTTTCAGGGCCAGTTGACGGAAGAGCAGCTCAACAATCTGCTGGCTTATCTGCGCGCGCTGGGCAAGGCCGCGCCGCCTGCAAAGCCCGCGGCCGCAGGAGGGAAGTCATGAGCACGGCCACCCTGGAGCCGCAACCGCGCGTGCGCGCCCCGCTGAATTATTTGAATGCCGATTACGGCTGGCGGTCCTGGCTGTTCACCGTGGACCATAAACGCATCGCGCTGCTGTACCTCGTCTCCATCACCTTCTTCTTCGTGATCGGCGGTTCGTTCGCCGTGCTGATGCGCATTCACCTCACCGAGCCGCAGGGCGCGCTGGTGCAGCCGGAGACTTACAACAAGCTGTTCACCCTGCACGGCATCGTGATGATTTTCTTCTTCCTGATCCCGTCGATCCCCGCAGTCTTGGGAAACTTTTTGGTGCCCCTGATGGTGGGAGCGCGCGACCTGGCCTTCCCGCGCCTGAATCTGCTGAGCTGGTACATTTACATGGTGGGCGGCATGTTCACGCTGTATTCCGCCGTTGCCGGCGGCGTGGACACGGGGTGGACGTTCTACACGCCCTACAGCAGCACCTATTCGAACACCCAGGTCACCGCTGTGGCCATCGGCGTGTTCATTACCGGCTTCTCTTCCATTCTGACCGGGCTGAATTTCATCGTCACCATTCACAAGATGCGCGCCCCGGGCCTGACTTGGTTCCGCATGCCGCTCTTTCTGTGGTCCATCTATGCCACCAGCATCATCATGGTGTTGGGCACGCCCGTGCTGGCGATCACCATTTTCCTTCTGGCGCTGGAGCATTTGTTCCATGTGGGTATTTTCAGCCCCGCGCTAGGCGGCGACCCGCTCTTGTTCCAGCACCTCTTCTGGTTTTATTCGCATCCCGCCGTCTACATCATGATTCTGCCGGCCATGGGCGTGGTCAGCGAGATCATCCCGTGCTTCTCGCGCAAGCGCATCTTCGGCTACAAGATCGTGGCGTTCTCAAGCGTGGCCATCGCGGTTCTTGGCTTTCTGGTGTGGGGGCACCACATGTTCGTCACCGGGCAGTCGGTGTACGCCGGGCTGATCTTTTCCATGCTGAGCTTCCTGGTGGCGATTCCCTCGGCCATCAAGGTTTTCAATTGGACGGCGACGCTCTACAAGGGATCGATTTCCTACGACGCGCCGATGCTGTACGCGCTGGGCTTCATCGGTTTGTTTACCATGGGCGGGCTGACCGGGTTATTCCTGGCCGCGCTGGCCACGGACGTGCACCTCAACGGCACGTATTTCATCGTGGCCCACTTCCACTACATCATGGTGGGCGGCGCGGTGATGGGCTACCTCGGCGGCATCCATTTCTGGTGGCCGAAAATTTCCGGCCGCAAATATCCCAACGGCTGGGCGGCGCTGGCCGCGGCGATCATCTTCATCGGATTCAACCTGACGTTTTTCCCGCAATTCGTCCTCGGCTACCTGGGCATGCCGCGCCGCTACGCGTTTTATCCCCCGGAGTTCCAGGTGTTGAACGTGATGTCCTCGGCAGGCGCCACGGTCTTGGGCGTGGGCTATCTGATTCCGCTCATCTACCTGATCTGGTCGATGCGCTACGGCCCCATCGCGGAACCGAATCCCTGGGGAGCGACGGGTCTCGAATGGAAAACCGCTTCTCCGCCGCCCACGGAAAATTTCGCCGAGATTCCCGTGGTGGATGAGGAAGCGTACGACTACGCGCCCAAGCCGATCGCGCAGCCGCAGGAGGCTCCCGGTGACTGACGTCGAAGCGCAAGCCCAGCACGCCGGACTGGCGCACCAGTTCCAGGACCTTGAGCAGCAGCAGGAAGCTGACGCCCT
>Ga0210398_10002183_pt1 | contig 19290 bp, 22 predicted proteins | sample IncBWC4OmetaG_FD_161047 | JGI IMG/M metagenome (GOLD analysis project Ga0210398, IMG submission 161047) | Forest soil microbial communities from Barre Woods Harvard Forest LTER site, Petersham, Massachusetts, United States - Inc-BW-C-4-O | ecosystem: Environmental > Terrestrial > Soil >... | reverse complement strand
GACCGCTTTCAAAGACGAGCTGTTGGTTTCGCGAATGATTGGCATTTAAGCCATGGGCATCGCAGGCCGGGCAAATCGGGAACGGCAACGTTCCACCCACCTGAGACGGACGCGCGGCGGTCGGCGAATTACGCAAATGGGGCGGAACCGGACGGGTAACGTTAGAAGCGTGCATCGGGAAGGCGGACGAAATTGACCATCGAAGTCATGCCAGTCCGGGCAACTGGCGGGGACCACGACCGTTCCGGTCATGGTTTCCTTTGCGAAGCCGTTTGATTTCAGCCATCGGGCGGCTACGCTCGGGGCGGTTCTCCCTCACCTGAGGAGGTTGCGATGCCCGAGCCTGAACATATCGATCGGCGCCGGGCGGCGCTGATTGCTTACGACGTTTGCCGGCGCGCGCTCACGCCGTCGGATCCCGCGCGGCGGGCGGCGATGCGCCCGGTGCTCGACGCCTGGGTGCGGATGATCGCGGCAGCACGGGCGGCGGGCGTGCCGGTGATCTACACCACCCCCGTCAGCCGCGCCGATGGCGCCGACGTCGTCATGCTGCCGACCGACCTTTCGGCGGAGACCGGCGTGCCGCCGCTCACCAACGGCGTCGAGGGCTCGCCGGAGGCCGGCTTCCCCGACGAGATCGCGTCGCGACCCGAGGATTACGTCTTTCTCAAGCGCCGGCCGAGCGCCTTTTACGGGACCGGTGTCGGCGAGCTCTTGCACATGCTGCGGCGCGACACAGTCATCATCGGCGGCGGCGCCACCAACCGCGGCGTCGAGACGAGTGTGCGCGAGGCCTTCAACTTCGACCTCGCCTGTGTCGTGGTGCGCGAGTGCTGCTGGAGCAGCGACGCCGCCGCCCACGTCTACAGCCTTGACAAGGCGATGAAGATGTACGCGCGCATCCGCAGCCTCGACCAGGTCGCGGCGATGCTGCGGGAATGAGGGTCACCACCCCTTAACCGACCTTGCCGAGTACTAACCGCAAACCCGACCGCGATCGCGGCGACAAGCGCCGGCGCGACTCCGGGCGTCGCCGCGCTGCGCGCCAGGATTGCGGCCGGGCGCAGGAGGGTTAGGCGGCGGCTCTTTCGCCCGGCGCCGTCTTTGCGACGCGGGCGAGCATCGCAGCGGCATTGCGGTGCAGGATTTGCTCGCGCGCGTCCTCGCCGATTTGCGCGTCCGCGAGCGCCTTCCGGGTCCAGTCGCAGCCGAACTCGGTGCCGTCGGTGCCGCACACGATGCGCTCGGCGCCGTAGAGGCTCACCGCCGCCTCGATCGAGCGCGGGCCGAACGAGTTGCAATCGACGTACACCTTCGCCTTGCGGAAGCGCGCCGACGGCAGCTCTTCATTCGGCGTGTCGAGCAGGGAGCGGTGATCCATGCGCTCGACCTCATAGGGGATGTTGCCGCCCAAATTGTGGACATGGATCATCGCGTCGGGGTAGTCCGCGAGGTAGTCGGTCAGAGACAATGTCACCATCACCGAGGACAGGCTCGCCTGCATGTCGAGCGTGCCGTTGCGGCGGCGCGCATTGTCCGTGTCGCCCGCGACCTTGGGGTAGGCGTCGCCGGGACGCGGCCCGTTGTGGATGAACAGCACCGCGCCGTGACGGTTTGCGACTTCGAGCAGCGGCCGTACCGCCTCGGCGTCCTTGCGCGTCAGGAAGTAGTTGCCCGGTATCTGCGCGCCGATCATGCCCGGCAGCCCGAGCGCCCGCTCGAGCTCGGCGGCAGCGGCGGAAATGTCCGTCAGGGGCAGTGCCGCATAGGCGGCGAAGCGGCCGGGATGCTTCTGGCACAGCGCGGAAAGCCCGTCGTTGACGCGCCGGCACAATGGCCCGGCTACGTCCAGCGGCTGCGACTCGATCCAGCAGAACGAGCCGAGGAGGGACAATACGCTGGTCTCCACCCCCTGACGATCCATCCGACCGAGATGAACATCGACGTCGTCGAAGGCCTCGGCGACCGGCTCTTCACCCATCCGCAGGGCCTTCAGCACCTCGACGCCGTCCGAATTGCGCAGGATGCGCGGTTCCCTGGTGCGGGCGCGCAGGGCGTCGGCTACTTCGGCGGGGCGCCAATGCGTATGCATGTCGATCATCATGACTGTTTCCTCCATGGGACATGCGGCAGCTTAACCCCACGGCGGCGCGGCGCAAAGTACAACAACTGTCAAGATCGATCGATGGCACCAGGCGGCACGTGGATTCTGCCGCGCCCATCAGAATCCCCGGTGGGCCGGATCGGCCTCATCGAGCTCCTCTTTAGCCGGGCCTCGCCGGTGCTCTAATGTCGCCAAATGGCGACCTGGCACCCTTCACAACGCCTTGCACGACCCGTCGCACTCGTCGGGGAATAGGCTCATGCCGCAGGCACAAGGGCCACGATGACCCACGACGCTGATGTCGGTTGTCGGAGCGGGTTGCTCGGGCAGCCTCTCCCGCCGCATCTCCGCGATACGGCTTCGGATTGTCTTGAAATCGTCAGCTGCTCGGGGCGGTGACATCAACCCTCCAAGCCCCGCACCGCGTTCTTGCGGATCACCTCACGCCCGCCATAGGCGGTGATGCGCACCGCCTTGTCGGATGTCTCGAGCCTGTCGGCGGCACCGGGATCGACGACCACGCGCAGTTCCCGCTCACGATCGACGAGGAGCTTCGCAAAGCCCGGTTCCGGCGCGCGATCGCGAGTTGCCCGCAGATCGGCATCGAGGCCGAAGAGCTGCCCGGCATCCCCCGCGTCATAGGCGTGTTTGAACGGTCGCTCCGCATCATGAACAGCCAGTGCCGCACTCGCCGCATTGCACCCGCACAGTATCTTACGCTTTGGTGCAGTCGCACAATAGTCGGGGCTGCCGAAGAGGATGACGTTGGGTGGGCGACTGGGGTCCGCGGCGACCAAGTGCAGCAATGCCTGCCCGGTCTGGTCGGCCAGCGCCTCGGCCACGTCGGTGGCGCCGCCGTTGGGTCCATCAACGATATCGACGCCTTCGAGCGTGCGCGTTGTGGTGCTGTTCTGGGGCGCCGTGCCCGGCGAACGGCGCAGTTGTCGCGGCGGGGCAGGCGCGGTTAGGTTGTCGTCAAGAGCCCGGATCGCAGGAGAAAGACATGGACGGCACCGCGGAGCTGATCGAGGCCGATCGGCGCTACCTGGTTCACCCGCTGCATCATCCCGACGATCACCGGCAGCCGCTGGTCGTGGTCGAAGGCAAGGGTGCGATGCTGTACGACGCCGACGGCCGCGAATACATCGACAGCCTGTCCGGCTTGTGGAACGTCAATATCGGTCACGGAAGGGGCGAACTGGCCGACGCGGCGGCGGCACAGATGCGCCGCATCGCCTTTGCCTCGGCCTATATCGGCGCCACCAACGAGTCGGCGGTGCGGCTGAGCGAAAAGATCGTGCATCACGCCTATGCGAATTCGGCGGCGGTTTACTTCACGACCGCTGGCGCCGAATCCAATGAATCCGCGTTCAAATTCGCGCGCTATTATTGGAAAGTTAAAGACAAACCCAGCAAAACCAAGATCATCTCCCGCGTCCACGCCTACCACGGAGTGACGATGGCGGCGATGAGCGCCACCGGCATGGCGGCCTACCACAAGATGTTCGGACCGCTGGTCCCGGGTTTTATCCAGGTCGCCCCGCCCTATGCCTATCGCTGGGCCGGCAACGAGGAGCCGGGTATCGGCGCGGCCGAGGCGGTCGAAAAGGCGATCCTCGCCGAGGGTGCCGACACCGTCGCCGCCATCATCGCCGAGCCGGTCATGGGTGCGGGCGGGGTCATCGTGCCGCCGCCCTCCTATTTCCCCAAATTGCGTGAGATCTGCGACCGCCACGATGTATTGCTGATCGCCGACGAGGTGATTACCGGCTTTGGCCGCACCGGCAGATGGTTCGCGCTCGGCCATTGGGGGGTCGAGCCCGATCTCGTCTCCTTTGCCAAGGGGGTGACGAGCGGCTATCTGCCCTTGGGCGGGGTCATCGCGTCAAAGCGGGTGCACGACGCGATCGAGAGCGCGCCCGCCGACCGCAAGTTCATGCATGCCGCGACCTATTCGGGCCATCCGGTGTGCTGTGCCGTGGGCTTGCGCAATGTCGGGATTATCGAGAGCGAGGGGCTGGTCGAGCGCGCCGCGGTGATGGGCAAGCGACTGCTCGCGGGCCTCGAGAGCCTGCGCGATTTGCCTGTTGTCGGCGATGTGCGCGGGCTCGGCATGATGTGCGGCGTCGAGCTCGTTGCCGATCGCGGCACCAAGGCGCCGGCAACCGGGCTCGGGCCGCGGATCACCCGCGAGGCGATGGCGCGCGGGCTGTTGCCGCGCCTGCGGGCCGGCAGCGCCGACCCGGCGATCGGCGACACGATCTGCGTCGCGCCGCCGCTGATGACGCCCGAGGCAACAATCGACTGCATCCCCGAGATCCTGCGCGCCGCCATCGTCGCCGCGACGTAATCGGGGCCGGTGGCGGTGTCGCGCTGAGCGGCACCGGAAGCCAGCGCCGGATCGCGGGACGGGGCGTTACCCGTCGATCCGCCGCAAGGCCGTCGCGGTCTCGGGGGTAAACCAGCGCCGGCTTCCACTGGTTGCTCGCGGCCTCCGTGCGTCGAGACTACTCCTCGAAGGCCTCGCGCAGCGCCGCGAGTGTGAGGCCGAGGGTGCGCCGCGGGACCGCGCCAAGGCGGCGCATCAGACGCTGTTTGTCCAACGTTCGGATCTGATCGACCAGGATCAAACCATTCTTGCCTTGAAATTCCACCGGAATGCGGTACGGCGCGGGCCGGTTACCGGTGGTCAACGGCGCCACCGTGACGGTTCGCAGGTAGTCGTGCATCTCGGCCGGAGAGACGATCAGGCAGGGGCGGGTCTTCTGAATTTCGCTGCCCACCGTGCGATCGAGCGCAGCGAGCCACACCTCGCCGCGAACCACGCTGGGCTGTCTCCTCACCAAACTAGATCTTGATCCTCGGCATTCGGGAATGCGGGCCATACCGGCTCGTCATCTCCGGTGGCGGCGATGTCGCGCGACGCCTCGGCCCAGCCTGCCCGAGGCCGCCGCTTGACCGGCGCAATGACGACGCAGCCCTCCTCCAGGGTTATGTCAACCGTATCTCCGACGCTGATCGCGATTTCCGCCAGCATCGATTTCGGGATGATGACCCCGGACGAATTTCCCAATTTCCGCAGCACTGCACGCATCGCAATCTCCCCGGTGACAACAAGGTTATAACAGGACGCTTTGTCAACCGCGTTCACGTGAAACCTCGACATGACGGGCGTGCCTTCATACATTCCGCGGCCATGAGTGAGTTTTCGCGGCGTTACGATGTCGTCGTGGTCGGCGGCGGGCATGCCGGGTGCGAGGCAGCGGCGGCCGCGGCGCGGGTCGGGGCGCGCACGCTCCTAGTGACCCATAAGCGGGCGACGATCGGCGAGATGTCGTGCAACCCGGCGATCGGCGGGCTCGGCAAAGGGCATCTCGTGCGCGAGATCGACGCGCTCGACGGCATCATGGGCCGTGCCATCGATCGGGCCGGCATCCAGTTCCGCATCTTGAACCGCAGCAAGGGGCCGGCGGTGCGCGGGCCGCGGGCGCAGGCCGACCGCAAGCTCTATCGCCGCGCGGTCGCCGATCTTTTGGCCGACGCGCCGAACCTCGCCATCGCCGAGGGTGCGGTAGAGGATTTGCTGCGGGATGATGCCGGCCACGCCGCCGGCCTCGTGCTGGGCGACGGCAGGCAGATCAGCACCGGGCGCGTCGTGCTGACCACCGGCACGTTCCTCAACGGCCTGATCCATATCGGCGAAGAGAAGATCCCGGCGGGACGGGTCGGCGAGGCGCCATCACGCGGGCTGGCGCGGACCCTGGCGCGCGCCTGCTTTGCCCTGGGCCGGCTCAAGACCGGCACCCCGCCGCGGCTCGACGGCACGACGATCGACTGGGCCGGGCTCGACGCGCAACCGGGCGACGACCCGCCGCCGCCATTTTCGTTTGTGACCGACCGGATCCTGACATCGCAGATCGCCTGCCATATCACGACGACGACCCCGGCGACCCACGCTGTGATCCGCGCCAACCTCGCTCGCTCGCCGATGTATTCGGGCGACATCACCGGCATCGGGCCGCGCTATTGCCCCTCGATCGAGGACAAGATCGTGCGCTTTGCCGAGCGCGGGCGGCACCAGATCTTTCTCGAACCGGAAGGGCTCGACGACGACACGGTCTACCCGAACGGCATCTCGACCTCGTTGCCGCGCGATGTACAGGAAGCGCTGCTGCGCACGATCCCCGGTCTCGAACGCGCGGCCATGCGGCGGCCGGGCTATGCGATCGAATACGATTTCGTCGACCCGTGCGAGCTTCACCCGAGTCTCGAAACCCGGCGCATCCCCGGCCTTTATTTTGCCGGCCAGATCAACGGCACGACCGGTTACGAGGAGGCGGCGGCGCAGGGCCTCGTCGCCGGGCTCAATGCGGCGCTCGCCGCGGGCGGCGCCGAGCCGCTGGTGCTCGACCGGGCCGACGCCTATATCGGCGTCTTGATCGACGACCTCGTGACACGCGGCGCCAGCGAGCCCTATCGCATGTTCACCTCGCGCGCCGAATACCGCCTGATTTTGCGCGCCGACAATGCCGATCAGCGGTTGACCCCGATCGGCTTGCGGCTCGGCTGCGTCGGTCCAGGGCGCGGCGAGCGGTTCGCGGCAAAACTGGACGCGTTGGCCGAAGCGCGCGCGCGGCTCGCCGGGTTGAGGATGACACCACCGGTGCTGAAGCGCCACGGGATCGCCGTCAATGAGGACGGCGTCACCCGCAATGCCGCGGAACTGCTCGCCTATCCCGGCATCGACTTGGCGCGGCTCGCGGTAATCTGGCCGGAACTCGGATCGTTCACGCCCGATATTGCCGAGCAGGTCGAGATCGATGCGCGCTACGCCGGCTATCTCGAACGCCAACAGCGCGACGTCGCCGCCTTTCGCCGCGACGAGGCGTTGCTGCTGCCCGATGATCTCGATTACGCCACGGTCGGCAGCCTGTCGCACGAAATCCGCGACAAGCTCGCCGCCGCGCGGCCGGCGACGCTCGGCGCTGCCGCGCGCATTTCCGGGATGACCCCGGCGGCATTGGTCGCGTTGTTGAAGCATGTCAAGCGCCGCGCGGCGTGATTCGCCGCTCAATGCGAAGGGTAGACACCTAACCCATAAGACGTTAAGGTTGTCTTTAGTGTCTAAATTTCCTGACGATTTACCACCGAAAGCAGAGGAGCGCCTTTTCAGCGAAGTGCTCGGCCGCGCGTTAGGAAACTGGCAACACGTCGAGGGGCAGATTTCAAGCATTTTCTCTCGCATCTTAGGCCGCACCAACGACAGCTATAAAGCGGCAAACATCGCCCTTAACACCATCCTAAGTTTCGATACCAAGCTGTCCATGACTCATGCAGCCGTAACGAGTTTGCTTGCTGAATCGGAGGGTGCCTTGGCGGAATGGAACCCTCTAAAGAACAGGGCTAACAGACGAAATGATCGTCGCAACGAACTTGCGCATTTCGGGGTGGTATTTCACCCTAATGATACGCCTGGGCGCCGTTATCGGCTTCAGCCCAATGTTTGGAATATACGTGAGCACCAACGATGGAAGGACCGATCACCGCCCAGTCGAACCCTCTGTGAAATTCATGCTGTAGGACAATCCTTCCTGAAGCTTTCGATGGACCTTCGTCGCTTTTATCTTAAGTGGATTGAACCAATTTCCTCTTACGAGGAACTTGGGGGACGCTCCGAAAACGACTGAGCCGCTGCTCGACGCGCGGGGCTTTGCCGAGATCTTTGCTGTTTCACGTGAAACACTGGCGCGGCTCGAGGCCTATGCCGATCTGCTCACCCGCTGGTCGGCGCGCATCAACCTCGTCGGCCGCGACACGCTGCCCGATTTGTGGCGGCGCCACATGCTCGATTCGGCGCAATTGCAGCCGTTAGTTCCCGACCATGCGCGCAACCTGATCGATCTCGGCAGCGGCGCCGGCTTCCCCGGGCTGGTGCTGGCGATCCTCGGCGTGCCCGAGGTCGAACTGGTCGAGGCCGATTCGCGCAAAGCCGTCTTTCTGCGCGAGGCGGCGCGGATTACCGCGACGCCAGTGACCATTCGCCCGTGCCGCATCGCCGCGGTGCCGCCGCATGAGGTCGATGTGGTGACGGCGCGGGCGCTGGCCCCGCTCGATCGGCTGCTCGATCTCGCGCGGCCGTTCATCGGCGCCGGCACGGTGTGCCTGTTTCCAAAGGGCGAGCGGGTAGCCCAGGAATTGACCCTCGCGCGCAAAGACTGGACAATGACCGCGTCGACACATCACAGCGTCGCCGATCCGCGGGGGGTCGTTCTGCTTTTGCACGAGGTTGCTCGTGAGCCTCACGAGCACTGAGGCTTGCCTGGAGGCGCGTCCGGTCACGCACCGCGCGCGCGTCGTCGCGGTCGCCAATCAAAAGGGCGGCGTCGGCAAGACCACGACCGCGATCAATCTGGCGACGGCGCTCGCCGCCGCCGGGCGTCGCGCGCTGCTCATTGATCTCGACCCGCAAGGCAATGCCAGCACCGGGCTCGGGGTCGCGCGCAGCGAGCGCCGGCTGACCAGCTACGAGCTGATCCTCGGCGAGGCCGAGTTGGCGGACGCAGTTCTGCCGACCGAGGTTCGCGGCCTGTCGATCGTTCCCGCCTCGCAGGATCTGAGCGGCGCCGAGATCGAGCTTATGAACCGCGAGCGCCGCGAATTCTTATTGAGCCGGGCGGTTCGCAGCCGCGTGCGCGACTGGGACGAGGTTCTGATCGACTGCCCGCCGTCGCTCAATTTACTGACGGTCAATGCGCTGGTGGCGGCCGATGCGGTGCTGGTGCCGATGCAATGCGAATTTTATGCACTGGAGGGCTTGAGCCAGTTGATGCGCACAATCGGACGGGTGCAGCGCGCGCTGAACCCGAGACTCGAACTGCAGGGTGTGGTATTGACCATGTACGATGGCCGCAACAACCTTAGCGAGTCGGTTGCCCTCGATGTGCGTAAGCATTTCGGCACGAAGGTGTTCGATACGACGATCCCGCGCAATGTCCGGGTTTCGGAAGCGCCGTCATACGGCAAACCGGTACTGATCTACGACCATCGCTGTGCCGGTGCACAAGCCTATATCCAGCTGGCCGCGGAAATCTTGCGCCGCAACAGCCTGGCCGTGCCGCCCCAATGAGCGAGGGCGCGAGGCACCGCCCGCTCGGCCGCGGCCTGGCGGCGCTGTTTGGCGAAACCGAGGGTGGAGCATCGTTCGATCCGGCGAGCCCACGGCGGGTGCCGATCGAGCTGATCCGGCCGAGCGCATTGCAGCCGCGCCGCCGTTTTGTCGAGACCGAGCTTGAAGCGCTTGCCCAGTCGATCCGCGAAAAAGGCGTATTGCAGCCATTGCTGGTGCGCCCGCTCGCCGATGACGAGGCAGCCTTCGAGCTGGTCGCCGGCGAGCGCCGCTGGCGTGCCGCGCAGCGCGTCGGGTTGCACGAGGTCCCGGTCATCATCCGCGTCCTTGCCGATACCGAGGCGCTCGAAATCGCGCTTGTCGAAAATTTGCAGCGCGAGGACCTCTCGGGGCTCGAAGAGGCTGAGGCCTACAAGCGCCTCGTGACCGAATTCGGCCGCACCCAGGCAAGCCTCGCCGAGGCCGTCGGCAAGAGCCGCAGCCATGTCGCCAACACCCTACGGCTGCTGTCGCTGCCGCTGCCGGTGCGCAATCGGCTCGATGAAGGGGAAATTTCGGCGGGCCATGCGCGGGCATTGCTCGCCGCCGACGACCCGGCCGCACTCGCCGAGGAGGTGGTGCGGCGCGGGCTGAACGTCCGCGCGACCGAACGCTTGGTGCAGCGGCGGACCCAGCTGCCGTCGCCGGCAAGCCGACCCATCCGCGACGCCGACACATTGGCGCTGGAGCGCGACCTTGGCGCCGGGCTCGGCCTGCGCGTGACACTGGAGCCAAAAGCCCGCGGCGGGGCCCTGACCCTACACTATCAAAACCTCGACCAGCTCGATCGGGTCCTGCGCCTGCTACGTGCAGGATGAGGCACCGCGACTAACCGGCGAGGCCGTTCAACGCGGTCGCCAGCAAGTGCGGGGCGAGCGCGGAGGCGGCGCATCCGGCTGCTGTGTCGCGCTCCTCGACCGCCGGACCTGAGTCGGCGAATTCGAGCGCCGTATTTTCCGCGTCACCGGCGACGAGCCACACCACCCGCCAGCCGTCACCGGCAAGCCTGCCGGCACGGGCGAGCGCGGCGGATCTCGCCGGCATATCATGACCATCGGCTGGAACCGGCTCGACCAAAGCGCCGCGAGTCACGTGCGCCAAGATCGCGGATCCGGCGCCGTCCTCATGGAAGACGACGTCCGCCGCGGCGAGAGCGGCTAACGCCGCCGGCGCGGTATCGCTCGGAGGCGCCAAAGCGATCGCCAGCACGCCCGGCCGCGCGCGGCCTGAGCGGCTTTGCGAGAGAAAACCCACTGTATCGAGGGGCATCAGCGTCCTCCCATGGGATCGGCTCAGCATATTCTACATACGCGTCATCCACCGCATAATCTTACCGCGCCTTTGCAGTGTCAATAAGCACATTTACACATAAATATTATGCTTATAGCGAACCCCTTGTTGCGGTGGCGACCGGCTGCGCTAAGCTCGCGTCCGTCGTCGATCGCCAGGTCGGGCCCCAAGGGTTATCCAGAATGCTTTTGCCTGTTTCGCTCCGGACCGAGCGCGTCCGATGAGGCATGTCGCCCTCGCCGTGGCGCTGCTGCTGGCTGCGTCCGCCGCCGCGGCGCCGCCGCAAAATGCCGACCCGACCCTGGCGCCCTGGTTCCGCAGCCTGCTCCAGCCGGGGACGGCGATATCGTGCTGCTCGCTGGCGGATTGCCGTCCGACCGAATACCGGATCAAGACCGACCATTACGAAGCGCTGGTTGGCGGCAATTGGCTCGCTGTACCCCCGGACAAGATCCTGCAGCGCACCGATAACCCGACAGGTCACGCCATCGTCTGCTGGACCCCGCAGCGCGGGATCATGTGCTTCGTGCGCGCAACCGAATCCTGAGCCGGCCGGGGCTTGTGGCGACCGCTCGAATGCGTCTCAGGGCGAACCGGGCAGCTTTGGGATCTGCGCCGGCGGGGGCGCCCCATTGCCGCGCTGGCCGCCGCTGCCATGGGTTCCGGCAGGCGGATTCGCCATTCCGGCGTCGGGGGGGATGCTCGGCATCGGCGGCGGCTCGGCGCCGAGGAGCGGAACATTGGCGAGCCGTTGGGTCTGGCCGGTATTGGGTTCGGCGGGGCGGACCAACGCCTCGAGCTGCCGGTCGGTCAGCTGGACGCCGTAATAGAGCTGGTAGAACTCGCGCGCGACGGTCCGTATGTCCTGCTGGTACAGATTGGGGTAGAACAGGCTGGCGAGCCAATAGAGGCCGATCGCGCGGTTGACGCCCGGCGGGTCGTCGATCCAGCCGAACGGGTCGGCCGGCGCCAGGTAGACTTTCTTGCTACGCACCGCCGCCAGCCCGCGCCATTGCCAACCGCGCAGCAGCGCGTTGTAAAAGCTGCGCTGCTGCGCAATGATAATCTGCGGGTTCCAACCGAAGATCTGGCCTCGCGTCACCCGCGTCAGCCCGCCCCGGCCCAACCCGCCCGCGACGTTGATGACCCCCGCCTGCTCGATGACGCTGGCCTCGGCCGAACCCGGCAGAGCCGTTTCGAGCCCGTCCGGGCCACGGCCGTAGTAAACCAACGGGCGATCGGTGGGCGAGGTGATCAGCAATTCCCCGCGCAGCGCGCCGACCGCGTGAAAGGCATAACTGGCGACGGCGAGACCGTTATCGCCGGCGCCGAAAATCGGGCTCATCTGGCGTAGCATTTGGGGCATCAGCTGGATGCTGTCGTCGAGCAGGATATAGGGCGTATGAGTCTGCTGCTGAATCCTGTCGGCGAGAGCGACCGTCGGCGGCGAAATCGCGCCATAGCCGACGATCAGATCGGGATGCAGCCGGATTACGTCGTCCGCGGTCGCTGTCGGGTACGACCCGCCGAGCTGGCCGACCGCCGGCAGGCGTGCGTATTTCGCCGGCAGCAGCGCCCGCTGGGCACGCGACAACGGCAGCGGCCAGCCGATCATCTTGTTCGGGACAAGCACGAAGACGAAGACCGCAGAGGATGGCCCGGCCGGCATGATCCGGGTGATTTGGTCGGGCAGCATGACTCTGCGCCCGGCCGAATCGGTGAATTCGGCGGAGCGCGCAGGGGTCGCGGCGAGCAGCAGGGCGAGCAGGATTGCGGCTCGCGCGGGAAGCGATCGAAGCGGCATCGGCGTCCCCCAATAATACCATTGGTCGTGTCGGCGGCGACTATAGCGGCGGCCATCCTACTGGCAAGCGCGAGCCGGCGCTGCGCGATGCCGCTTCCCTCGGCCCGGCCGGCGAGTAGAGTGACCCGTTCTTTTCGCGGAGGCAGCTCATGCTGTTCGACGAGGTCGAGGCGATCCCGCGCAAGGTTGCGCTGCGGGCGCGGTTCGGGCTGAAACTAGACGTGGACTTGATCGGCAACACCCCCTCGACCGCAAACCGCGGCAGCTGACAAAGGTGCGCCTCGAACCCTATCGCTGGCGGTTGTCGGGAAGCTTTGTCGCCCATTTGTTCAAAGCGACAACGCAGCAGCACCACCAAGACCTGTTCCCGACGATCGCTCGCTTTGTGCCGTCATCGGCTGTCGTCTTCGACGTTGGCGCGCATGCCGGGCAATACACTAAGCTGTTTGCGCGTGTGGCGTCTTCCGGCCGGGTCTATGCCTTCGAGCCCGGCAGCTACGCGCGCACGATCCTGCGCATGGTGGTGACGTTGCACCGCCTCGAAAATGTCTCGGTGGTGCCGATGGGGCTGGGTGCCGCATGCGGCATCGACACGCTGAGCGTGCCGGTCAAGGCAAGCGGCAGTTTTGGCTTTGGCCTCTCGCATATGGGAAGCCCGCAACAGCGTTGGCCCGCCGTCGCCCAGGAGCTGGTCGGGCTTACGACCCTCGACGCGGTCGCCGCCGCGCTCGACCTCGACCGGCTCGATTTTATCAAGGCCGATATCGAAGGCTGGGAAATGGCCCTGCTGCGCGGCGGCGAACGGACCTTGAGGCGATTTCGTCCGATATTGGTGATGGAGTTGTTGAGCCAGCATCTAGCCCGCGCCGACCACCGTGTCGAGGACGCCTTTGGCTTTCTCGCCGGGCTCGGCTACACCGCGTTCGAGTTGAAGCTCGATGGCGAGCTGGTCCCGACCGACGGACCGCGCGACGGCGAATTCTGGTTTTTCGCGGACGGCGACCCCAAACCCGCCATCGGCTAAGTTTCTGTTGCTTTGATCAGATCGACGCCGCAGGAGGCAGGCATGACCCGACCGTTCGAGGGCATTCGCATCATCGACATCACCCATGTATTAGCCGGCCCGTTTGCCGCCTATCAGCTCGCCGTGCTCGGCGCCGAGGTGATCAAGGTCGAGGATCCGAACGATCCCGACCAAACCCGCGGCACCGGCACCGACCGGGAGTTGAACCGGCGCCAGATGGGGACCGGGTTTCTGACCCAGGCCTCGAACAAGCGCGCGATCACCCTCGATTTGAAGAGCGGGGCCGGTCGCGGCATTCTAAAGCGGCTGGTCGCCGGCGCCGACGTGATGGTCGAGAACTACCGGCCGGGGGCGTTCGCGGCGCTGGGTCTCGGCTACGAGGCAATGTCGGCGCTGAACCCGCGGCTGATCTATTGCTCGATTTCGGCCTTTGGCCAGGACGGGCCGCGCGGCGATCAAACCGCTTACGACCATGTGATCCAGGCGACCTCCGGACTGATGGCGACGACCGGGACGGAGGAGGTCAACCCGATCAAGTTCGGTTCTCCCGCGGTAGACTATGCGACCGGGACGATGGCGGCTTTCGCTCTCGCCAGCGCATTGTTCCAGCGCGAGCGGACCGGGCGCGGCCAGCGCGTCGACCTGGCGATGCTCGATGTCGCGATGATCCTGATGAGCTCGCACCTGACCGGCTATCTGCGCAATGGCACCGAGCCCAAGCCATCGGGCAATCGCCATGCCCACGCCACCAACAGCTGCTACGAAGCCAAGGACGGCCTCGTCATGCTCGGCGCCAGCAATCTGCGGCAGCAGCGCCGGCTGTGGCTCGCGCTGGAGCGGCCGGACATGGTCAAGGAAGACAACGAGGCGCGCGACCACGACCGCGACCGCGAGGCGGGACTGCTGGCGGATATCTTGAAGACGCGCACCGCGGACGAATGGGAAATATTCTTTCAGGCGCGTCACGTCCCCGCGGCGCGGGTGCGCCGGCTTGCCGAAGCGGTGCAGGACCCCCAATTTGCGACGCGCGGCGTGACCCATCGACATGACGGCGCCCCTGGCATCGAAGGCGGCTTCGCGGTGCCGCTTGCCGCGTTCAAACTTGCCCATGGCGGCCCCAGCATCGAGACGCCACCGCCGGAATTCGGCGCCGACACCGATGCCGTCCTCGCCGAACACGGCTACGCACCAAGCGAAATAGCCGACTTCCGCCGCGCGGGGGTCATTTGAGGGGCTCCCCTCGCCCGAGCCCCCGCCTCGCACCCGGGCAGGTATAAGAGAGCGGGTCGGCGTCGGCGCCTCAGCACTGGTTGCTGTCGCCGCCGCCGAAATCGCCGCCGCTGAAGTCCTGGTCCTGGCCGCCGCTGAAATCCTGGTCGGAGCTGTAGTCCTGACCGCCGGCGCTGGGGTCGAAGCTGCCGCCCGAGAAATCCTGGTCCTGACCGCCGCCGCTCGGGTCGTAACTGCCGCCCGAGAAATCCTGGTCCGTCCCGGCCTGACCGCCGCCCGCGTCGCCGTAATAGTTGTTGACGACCGTCTCGCCGAGACCCGGCGTCACCCCTTGGCCGCCGAGAATGCCGGCGCTGGCGTGCTGGCCGAACAGCGACTCGATCCCCTGGAACAACAGCGCGCCGCCGGCCACTCCGGCCGCGGTCGCCGCCGCCGAGCGCAGGAAGCCGCCGCCTCCACCTGGACCGCCGCCCATGAAACCGCCGCCCGCACCCATCGGCTGGCCGTATCCTCCTTGCGGATAGGGCTGCCCGTAAGGCTGTGCCGGCGGTGCGGCTGCGACTTGCGGTGCGCGGGTCCACGGCCCAGCCGGCGGGACGCTGCCGGCGACGGGCGCAGGCGCGGGCGGCTGTGGCGGGCGCGAGCCGAACAGGCTGCCGAGGAAGCTCGTCGGGGCCGGGCGCGCCGCCTGCTGCTGCGCGTCGGTCAGCTGGCGCTCGAGCTCGTTAATTCGGCTCTGCGCGTTGTGTAGGCTCAAATCCTGGATCAGCACGGTTTGCGCCAGGTAATAGGGCGCGTCCGGCTGCTCGGCCATGGTCTGGCGGATCAGTCCATCGGCGTCGGGGTCCTTGGACTGTCCCGCCGCGTTTTTGAGCCGCGCGAGCAGGGTCGTCAGCAGGTCTCGTTCCTGGGGCGTCATGATTGCCTTCCGCTGGGGAAAAGCGGCGCTCCTCTGATGAAGAGCGCCAGCGCATGCGGCCTTGTGCAGAGAGTCCGGCGCGCCGCGCTAGATGTGGGGAGCGAGGGTGCGCGGTCAATGACCGCCGAAATCGGCGACAATTGAGCCCGCTCAGGGACGATCAAGGCCGGTCAGAGCCCGTGACCGCCCATCGCCAGAAACTTTTCCCGGCGTTGTGCGCGCAATCGCGGGCCATCGAGGCCGATCAGCGGCCGCAGCGCCTCGTTGATCGTCTCACCGAGCGCCTCGATTGCCGCTCTCGGCAGGCGATGGGCGCCGCCCAGCGGTTCGGGCACGACGCGATCGACAATCCCGAGCCGCAGTAAATCCTGCGCGGTCAGCCGCAGCGCGTCGGCCGCCTCGCGGGCATGCTCGCCGTCGCGCCACAGAATCGAGCCGCAGCCCTCGGGCGAGATCACCGAATAGACCGCGTGCTCCAGCATCAGCACGGTATTGCCGGCGGCGAGCGCGATGGCGCCGCCCGAACCGCCCTCGCCGATCACGGAAGCGACAAGCGGCACCTTGATGTCGAGACAAGTCTCGATCGCGCGTGCGATCGCCTCCGCTTGGCCGCGCGCCTCGGCGTCGATGCCGGGATAGGCGCCGGCGGTATCGACAAAGCTCAGCACCGGCAGCCCAAACCGCTCCGCAAGCCGCATCAGCCGCCGCGCTTTGCGATACCCCTCCGGACGCGCCATGCCGAAATTACGGTCGAGCCGAGTTTCGGTGTCGGCTCCCTTTTCGGTGCCCAGCACCAGCACGCTGCGCCCGCGAAAACGGCCGATGCCGCCGACCACCGCCTTGTCTTCGGCAAAGGAGCGGTCGCCCGCCAGCGGGATGAACTCGGTGATCAAGCCGCCGATGTAGTCGAGCGCGTGCGGGCGCTCCGGGTGGCGCGCAACCTGCACCTTTTGCCATGCGGTCAGCCGCCCATAGGTCTGGCGCAGCAGCCGCGCGGCGCTGGCTTCGAGCCGTCCGACTTCTTCGGCGATGTTGAGTTCGCTCGTCGTCGACAAATGCCGCAGCTCTTCGATCTTGCCTTCGAGCTCGCCGATCGACCGTTCGAAATCGAGGAAATGGCGCATCATTTTCGCCGCGCCAGCGGGTGCGCGGTATGCACCAGCTTGCGCAACCGGTCGGACAGGACGTGGGTGTAGATCTGCGTCGTCGCGATGTCGGCATGCCCCAACATCTGCTGCACACTGCGCAGATCGGCGCCGTGATCGAGCAGATGGCTGGCAAAGGCATGGCGCAGCACATGCGGCGACACCCGCGCCGGATCGAGCCCGGTCTTCGTCGCCAATTCCTTGAGCAACTGGCCGCAACGCTGGCGTGTCAGATGCCCCTCGCCGCCGCGCGAGGCAAACAACCAGCGCGACGGCCGTCCGTCGGGCAGAAAACGCGGCCGGCATTCGAGATAGGCAGCGACCGCCGTTCGCGCCGGTTCGCCGAGCGGCACCACCCGCTCGCGCCCGCCTTTGCCGCGTATCAGCAAAAAACGCGGGTCGCGCAGCGCCGCCGCATGCGGCAAGGACACGAGTTCCGAAATGCGCATTCCGGTCGCGTAAAGCAGCTCGACCAGGCACAGCACGCGCACGCCCTCGTCTCCCGGCCAGTCGCGGCCGGCTTTGAGCAATGCTTCGACCTCACCTTCCGATAACAGCTTTGGCAGCGGGCGGCCGAGATTTGGCGTGTCGAGACCGATCGTCGGGTCGTCGGCGCGGACCCCGTCGACGATGATGAATTTGTAGAATTGCCGGATCGCCGAGATCCGCCGCGCGAGGCTCCGCGGCGCCAGCTGCGCCGCTGTCGGCGCGGTGAGATACGCATGCAGGCTGGTTTCGTCCGCGGTTTCGAGCGCCTCCCCGCGTGCGGACAGATACCGCAACAGATCGCGGAGGTCATGACGATAGGCGGCGATCGTCAGCCGAGCGGCGCCGCGCTCGGCTGTCAGCATTTCGAGAAAGGCCTCGAGATGCCTGGAGAAGCCGGGTGCCGAACTGTCGGCTGAGGTTACCGGCGACGGCTCACTTCGGGAAGCGGGCATCCGGCAAGACCTTCTCGACAGGCGCCGTTGGCGCCGGCGGGTTCCAGAACGCGAGAAAGGCCGCGCCCCCGAGCACCGCCAATATGACGACGAGAACGAACCCAATTGTCAGCTTTCCCATGCCGTGGCTCGCATGCCCCCTGGCCGAAGCGTTTCGGCCGAATCTGCCGGGTTCAACCGGTCTCGCCGATTGACGACCCGGCCGCACGATATGCTAGTACCCTCCCCGCGCGCCGTGAAAAAGAGCAGCGCCTGTTGGAAAGGACCGGGGTGGAGACTGAAGCGCTCGGAACGGAACGGCGAACCGTAACGGTGCGGCGCTTTGTCCCGTGCCGAACCGTCGTTCTGGTCGGGCTGATGGGCGCCGGCAAGACCAAGATCGGCCGCCGCCTCGCGATTCGGCTCGCCCTGCCGTTTTTCGATTCGGACCAAGAGATCGAAGCCGCGGCGGGCGAGACGATCGAGGAGATTTTTGCCAATCGCGGCGAACGGGTTTTTCGCGAGGGCGAGCGGCGGGTCATCACCCGATTGCTGGCGAAGCCGGTGCACGTGCTGGCGACCGGCGGCGGGGCCTTTATGAACCCGCTGACCCGGGTGGCGGTTCGGCGGCGCGGGGTGTCGCTGTGGCTGCGCGCCGATCTCGACGTCTTGGTGCAGCGGGTGTCGCGGCGCAGCGACCGGCCGTTGTTGAACGCCGGCGACCCGCGCGACATCCTGGCGCTGCTGATCGAGCAGCGGCACCCGATCTATGGCGAGGCCGATGTCACGATCGACAGCGGCGACGGGTCCCCCGAAGCGACGGTGAACCGGGCGATCGCGGCGCTCGCCGCCTGCCCGCTCGCGCTGACGCCGCCCGAAATGGAGTGCGAGAGATGACGATACCATCCAAGCCCGCGCCCGAGCGGCTGCGCGTGGCGCTCGGCGACCGCGGCTACGACATCGTCGTCGGGCCGGGCCTGATCGCGACCGCCGGGCGCGAGATTTTGCCGCTGATGCGCCGCCATCACGCCGTTATCGTCACCGACGAGAACGTGGCCGGGCATTGGCTGACACCGTTGCGCGACAGCCTCGCCGGGGCCGGCATCGCAGAACACGCGGTGGTAATCCCGCCCGGCGAGGAAACCAAGGAGCTCGGCCATTTCGGCCGGCTTGCCGACGACATACTGGCGTGCGGGATCGAGCGCGGATCGATGCTTGTTGCATTGGGCGGCGGCGTCGTCGGCGATTTGACCGGCTTTGCGGCGGCGACCTTGCTGCGCGGCATCGATTTCGTGCAGATCCCGACGACCTTGCTGGCCCAGGTCGACAGCTCGGTCGGGGGCAAGACCGGGATCAACACGCGCACCGGAAAAAATTTGATCGGGGCGTTCTATCAACCGCGGCTGGTGCTCGCCGATACCGATGTGCTGTCGAGCCTGCCGCGCCGCGAGCTGCTCGCGGGGTATGCCGAAACCGTCAAATACGGACTGATCCGCGACGTCGAATTCTTCGATTGGTGCGAGCGCCAGGGGAATGCACTGTGCGCGCTCGAACCCGAGCCCCTGCGCCATGCGATCGCCACCAGCTGCGCGATAAAGGCGGCGGTCGTCGCCGCCGACGAGCGCGAGGAGGGCGACCGGGCATTGCTGAATTTCGGCCACACCTTTGGCCATGCGCTCGAAGCCGAAA
>Ga0210398_10002182_pt1 | contig 19291 bp, 11 predicted proteins | sample IncBWC4OmetaG_FD_161047 | JGI IMG/M metagenome (GOLD analysis project Ga0210398, IMG submission 161047) | Forest soil microbial communities from Barre Woods Harvard Forest LTER site, Petersham, Massachusetts, United States - Inc-BW-C-4-O | ecosystem: Environmental > Terrestrial > Soil >... | reverse complement strand
TGCCACGTGCCTGCTCGAACTTTGCGGCGAGGGCCAGCATCTCGGAGTCTTTTGGATACTGGTCGAGGCCGTAGCGCAACCAGGTTTCGGCGATCTTCATATCGGCGGCGGCGAGCGCAGCGCCGACGGCAGCCTTGTAGTCGGAGGCGGTGGCCGTCGTCATGTCCTGCGACTTGAAGATGAGGACGGCCTGTTTGGGAAGGCCAGCACGAGCATAGCCAGAGGCCAGAGTACGTAGGACGGCTGGGTTGTTCGGAAAAGTGAGGGCGGCGGCATTGAGGATGGCCAGCGAGCGTTTGAAGTCGCCGGCGGCAACGGCCTGGTTGGCGCGGCGCACTGCCCAGCTTGTCCAGATCATTTGAACGGAGCGGCGCTGTTCGTCGTTGAGGTCTTCGCGGCCGCCAAGCAGCATCAGTTGGCGATAGAGGACTGCATCGTTGCCGCTGTTGAAGAGCAGCCACGCGTCCTGTATGTCGATTTCTGCCGGTGCCGCTGTGCTCTCGGCCGCGTAGTGCTGCTTGATGCGGTCCATGAAGACCATCGCCTCTCGCGGCTGGCCCAGACTGTTGTAGATGGCGCCGACCGTCTCCAGATACTCAACGTCGCTTTCAAGCTGCCGGCGGACGGGCGTCGGAATCTGGTGGACCTGCGCGAGAGCCTCCCGGTCGTGGCCGGTGGTGTGGAGCGCAGAGAGCAGGCCCTTCCATGCGTCGGGACGATCACTGTTTTCCGACAGCACTGCGCGGTAGATCGGGAGGGCACGCTGCGGATCGTTGCGGGAGAGATAGATTTCAGCAAGCGCGAGCGAGGCTGCAGCCGACGGCCTCTTGCCTGCGGCGGTTTGCTGGGCGACGGATTTTTCGAGAATGTCCTGGGCGATCTCCAGCTTGTTCTGACTCTGGTAGACGGAGGCGGCGGTGATCTGAAAACCAGGACCTCGCATCACCGCGTCGTAAGTGGATGGCGGCATGGCCTGCAAGCTCTGCAGGGCCTGCGGGTCTTCCTTCATGGCGTGCTGGATGCGCACGAGACCTTGCCATGCTGTGACGTTTCCGGCATCCACGGCGAGGACTTGCTTATAGAGCGCCGCGGCCTGCTCGAGACGGTTGGCCTGCTGGAGAAGACTGGCATATTGAAGTTGGGTCTCGACCTGAAGACCCTGGGCTCCGGGGGGGACTGGCAGATCGAGAGCGGTCTGCAGGGCCCGCTGGGCATCGGCGTCACGGCCAACGGACGTGTAGGCAGAGGCCAGCGAGCGGAGGAAGACGGGATCGCGCATGAGCTGCGCACGAACGGCAGGCGGGACGCTGCGCTCCGTCAGCAGGGCCTGAGAGACGTTGCCGGCACCGAATTGCGCCAGGAAGAGACCGCGCCAGGCAGCGGGAGAGGATGGCTGTACCTGGACGTCGCGCTCGAAGACTTCGACTGCGGCACTTGGCTGTTGGGCCTTCAGCAATGTGCCGCCGAGGCCGTCGAGGGCCTCCGGACTGGCTGGGCGCACAGCCAGCGCGGCGCGGTACCGCTGCTCGGCTGAGGTTAGGTCGTTCTGGTTGAAGGCCGTCGAACCCAGGCCAATGAGCAGGTAAAAGTGCGCGCTCTTGAGGGCGGAGTCGAGGCCAGCGTCGTGGGCACCGTTCTGTTTGGCTTGCTCAAGAAAGCCGATCGCTCCAGCGAAGTTGGACTGCTGCATGCGCACGTAACCCATACCGGCCAGTGCGCTTGCGTTTTGCGGATCTCTTGCGAGCACCGAATGAAACCGTCTTTCGGCCTCAGGCAGGTCTTTCGCGGTGAGCGCATTGTAGGCCGCCTTTTGCGGCGGGACTTGGGACGAACGCACGGGGCCAGGCTTGGGCTGGTTGCGAAAGCCCTGGCCCAGTTCGGGTGCATTGGGATTGATGGCCCTGATGCGATCCAGGTACGTATTAGCGAGAGCAGGGCTACCACTCAACCTAGCGGAACGGGCGAGACCGGCAAGAGCGCCCACGTTTTTCGGATCTACGAGCAGGACTTGCTGCCATTCTTGCGCGGCCAGATCAATCCTTCCGCGGGCCTCTAATGCCTGGGCCCGATCGAGCAGGGACTGGGTCGCGGATTCGGTCGTCTGGGCGCGTAGGATTGACTCGCTCACCATGAAGACGAGCGTGCCTAGCAGCAGCGCTGTTGCTAGCGGCCGGGATGACCAAACGTTCTTCATAAAGTCTGCTACAAAGCCAATGCCTACAGCGACGAGAGAGCGGTAGAGACACTTCTGCCGTCCTTCTGAGGTTATCGTTTTTTGTTGCCATATTGTCTGTTTTGTTGGGGCATTGACTGGTTTGCTACTGACTACTTCGCGACCATTTCTGCTATTGCGAACGCTGCTTCATGGCGAAGATCGCCGTCCCTGTAGAAACGATCCGTGTGCGTCTAGTCATTCCCCTGCAGGCGGGAGCGGGCCTTCTTGCGCAGAATGGTGCGAATGGCCACAGCCATTAGGAAACAGAAGCTGAGGATGATGATAACCATCAGCCACTGATAGCGTTCAAAGAACATGTTCAGACGGATCCAGAGTGAAAGAGAACCGACGTTGTAAGCGTCATTGCCAATGCGGTAGGAGGTAAAGCGCGTGCCATGCAGAACGCTAACCGATTGGGAGATGTCGGAGGACTGAGACGTTTTTAGAAACACTGACAGGAAGTTAGGGACCACGTCCTTGTCGCGCAGAACCACGACAACGACGGAGCGGTTCGACCCGCTGGGCCACTCTATGCCTTCGATCAGCGCGTCGGGCAGGCCGCCGGCGGTCTCAAGCTGACCGGACTGGACGCGGTCCGAGCTGCGGACCTTCCACCAGGCGTGTTGCAGCTGCGCGAAGAAGCCCTGGGTGTCCTGAATGTGCAGGCCGCTGCCGTCTACCCCGACGGGCAGTGATGGATTCAGGCGGCCGATGGCGGATTGATCGTCGACTGTGCCCAGCACCAGATAGTCCTTCTGGCGATCGGACTTCATACCGGCAGCGTTGGTGACGGAGACGTTGAGGACAGGGTAGCCGGTTTGCGCGCCGAAGTGGCCCATCAAGGTGAGGTATATCTCGATCTCCTCCGAGCCGGGAGTGTCGGGCAACACGACTGCAGCGTCGGAGAGGTCGGCCCGCCGGGTGAAGGGATATCCGGCGTTGGCGAAGATCTCGAGATTTGGGAGGGTCGTCCAGTGAGGGACTCCCTGAATGTCGAGGTAAGAGTCTTTGAGGACTGAGCCCTTCAGGTTATTGGGTGCGACGTCCTGACACTCGTCTTTATTGGGCTGCAGGAAGATGAACCTCATCAACATGGAGTTCGAGAAAGGGCGGATGTCCGAGACAGGAAGAGGCACGATGGTCTCAAGTTCCGCAGAGGCCTTGTCGGTGTGCGGCAACGGTGTCGAACTGACATAGGAGTCGTTCAGAGAGACCTGCAGGGTGCTATCGCTGGAGATGGGAATGCCGTTATAGCGGTAGCCCAGATGAAAGCCGAGGTTTCGCTGTGCGCCGAAGTAGAGATCGGGCGGAAGGCGCATGTAAACGGCAACGGGGGCGCCGCCGTCCGTCTCGAAGTTGCCGGGCTGTGCGATGTCGCCTATGCCGGTGCTCTTCTCTGTGCTGAGCCAACGTGGTGCGTCGTCGGGCTGACGGGGCGCGGGCATCTTGATCGACTGCACGCGGACGGTGGCCCCTTCAAGCAGGTCGCGCTGCAGGGTTAGCGCCATGGCTGCGGTCAACACGTCGTCGGCCGAGCCGCCGGTTAGGACGAGGACCTTTGAGTATGGGTCGGAGGGGTTTGCGCGCATGGCGATGGTAGGGCCCGAGGCCGTGTTCACCTGGAGCGAGGCCGGAAGGGTCGCGCTGCTCTCGCTGATGACGATCGCGTTGCCCGGTGGAATAACGCCCACGGATACGGGAAAGCGGACGGACCGCGAGTCCGCAAGGATTCCGAACCAGGACGCGACGATGCCGGCTGCCTGCAAGGCCCTGGGTGAGGGTTGAGTCAAAAATACGATGGGGACCACCGGGTGAAGATCGACCATAGAATCGTAGAAGGGTGCCGGCAGCAGCTTGAGGTCGTCATGCAACGCAACCAGCGAACCTGCGAACTCGATCGTCGAAGTGCTGTCGACATGACTCCATAACGTGGAGTGAGACGGGTCCTCGCACTTCATGGTGTAGTGGCCGACGAACTCGAAGGTTAGTTTGTTGTTTGGCGTAAGCATCTCGGCAGGGAGCGTAAGGGTCGCCTCCAGCAGCGCGTTGTTTTCGGTGTGTGCGCCGTTCGTTGTCTGCCCGGGCGCGGGCTGGGCGATCGGATCTGGCTCCATTGTTACCGGGAGCGTGGCGAAGAGCGTGCCGTTCAGACCCACCTTGAGATGGCTGAGAGAAGGTATAAGCCCAGGTGAAAAGTGATAGCGCAACCGCATGGTCGCGGTCTTGACGATCTGATTCTGCGGGAGTGAAAAATGGACCGTGTCGAAGGCGTCCACACCGTGGAGAACGATGGTGTTGGGCACTCCCAGGTCGGCGAGAGTGAAGACGTGGTCGAAGGTGGCCGGCGCTTCAGGGGCGCTCGACGCGGGCGCGCTATTTACCTCCTTGGGTACCTGCGCCGACAGGATGCTGGTGCTCAATAGAACGGTCAGCAAGACCAGCGGCACGACGCTGGTGGCAAGTTTTCCCTTGGTTGGAGATTCCCTGGGCTCCGTCCAACTTCGGAGCGACCTTCCCAGGCCGTGGAAGGCGAGTTTGAATATCCGGGCCAGACTGGTCAGAGGCCTGTCTGCCTCGCGCGTCTCGCCCCAGCCGAGCCAGGTGTCGGCGCGGGAGTAAAGCACCATCGTGAGTGCCTCTTCCTCCTGCAAGGTGAGCGGATCGAACTGTGCCCGCAGAATACTGCCGCTGATTCCCACGATAGTGGCAGGCAGTGTCGCGTTGCCGTCGAGGACGGGGAGGGTGAGCTTGATGGAGTCGCCCAGGTTCGCGGTAAAGTCGCGCTCCATGCGGACCATGAGACCGCCGCTAGAGACGTCGGCGGTGACGCCAGGGACGATCGCCCCGCTGGCGAGCTGCACATCGGCTGGAACCGTCATTGGAAGGCGGACGGTCTGCCGGCGTTGGCGACTCTCCCACGCAACCGAAGTGGCGACTCCAAGGATGACGAGGTTGAAACAGCCCCAGAGCAAGTTCATCACAATCGTGCCGACGTGATTGCCGTCATACATTTTGGCAGGTAGGTTGAATGGAAAGATGAGACCTGCGCCCGGAAACTGAAAGAACCTCGGGAACGCGCAGAGCAACCCGACGAAGTTCATCGCGATCAGGAGAACGAAGGGCTGCGCGACCCGCTTGTCAAAGAACCCGCGGTTCACCACGCCGCCCTTGGCCGTGACGTCGAAGCTGCCCAACCTGGGATTGATGAGAGCAAAGATGGTGGGAAGAAGGATGTAAGGCGCGAGTACGGTTTCGTAGATCTCGTTCCAAAAGGAGTGGCGGTGCTGACCCTGGATGCGCGAGTTCGCGATGTTCGAAAGCACCAGGTGAGGGAAGGCGTAGGCAAGAATCGCCGCCCAGTAGCCGGGAATATTGACGTGGCCGAAGACGAGATAGATCAGCGGCGCGGTGAGAAAGATCAGTCGCGGCAGAGCATAGAGAAAGTGCGTCATCGCATTGAAGTAGCAGAGCCGCTGGGCCACGCTCAGGCCGCGGGCGAAGAGCGGATTGTCGGTCCGCATGATCTGGACCATGCCGCGCGCCCAGCGGATGCGCTGCTTGACGTGTCCACTCAATCGTTCGGTAGCGAGGCCGGCCGCCTGCGGGATGTTAATGTAGGCCGTGTTCCAACCGTTCATCTGCATGCGCAGCGAAGTGTGGGCATCTTCTGTCACGGTCTCGACGGCGATGCCGCCGATCTCATCGAGCGCGGAACGCCGCAGGACAGCGCAGGAGCCACAGAAGAATGTCGCGTTCCAGAAGTCATTGCCGTCCTGGACGACGCCGTAGAAGAGTTCACCCTCGTTGGGGATCGTGCGGAACTGGTCCAGATTGCGCTCGAACGGATCGGGCGAATAGAAGTGGTGGGGGGTCTGCAGCATGGCCAGTTTGCTGTCGCGGAGGAACCAGCCGAGGGTGACCTGCATGAAGCTGCGCGTGGGGACGTGGTCGCAGTCAAAGATCGCCACGTAAGGGGCGTCGAGTCGGGCGAGGGCGCGGTTGATGTTGCCGGCCTTGGCGTGCAGGTTATCGTCGCGCGTCATGTAGCCGATGCCGGCCTCTTCGGCGAATCTGCGGAACTCATCACGACGGCCGTCGTCGAGGATGTAGATGTTGAGCTTGTCGGCCGGCCAGTCGATGTTCATTGCGGCAAGGGCCGTGTACTTTACGACTCTGAGTGGCTCGTTGTAAGTGGGGATGAGCAGATCGACCGCGGGCCACAGGTCGGGATTGTCAGGCAACGGCACCGGGATGCGACGCAAGGGCCAGAGCGTCTGCATATAGCCGAGGAAGAGGATGACGAAGGCATAGGTCTCGGCAAAGAGCAGCAGGACGATGAAAAAGGCATCCAGTACGCTCCATACTGAGCCGGGATCTAGGAATAATCTGGAGGTAGTCGCGATTCTCCAATACCCGTAGCGCAAGGTGGAGAACATGGAGACCAGCAGCAGCGTCAGTGTGACCAGGTAAGAGCTTGAGCTGCGGTCGAGCCAGATGACGAGGGCGACCGTGAGGATGCCGAGCACGATCTGCTGCGGCCAGGTCAGCTCGAGGACGCCGGTGAAGCAGAGCAGGAATACCCCGCTTACTAGGATGAGAAACCGAAGAGCTTTGAAGAAGAGACCGTCACCTGACTCAAACTGCTTAAAGAGCGGTGACGCAATCATCTTTCACTCCACCTGACGTTGCGGAAGCCTGCAGTGGCCGGTGCGGCGACAGTGCGGAGCCAGGTGGCAAGGTTGAGATAGTCCTCGGCGACCGGCGCGTCGGGAGCATAGTCGACCACGGTCATGCCTTCAGCGAGTGCTTCACTTACGGCCGGGGCGCGGCGAATGACGAAGGGCATCAGGCGGTCGCCGAGTTGGCGGCGCATCACCTCACGGACGTCGAGGTGCAGCGGCAGCGAGGTGTCGAATTGGTTGAGCACGTAGTAGGGCTGCAGAGGACGGCCATCGCCGTCGTTGACGCCGCTGAAGAATTTTTCGACTGTCTGCAGGCTAATTACCGAGTTCATGTCGGGCGCGACCGGAACAAGGATGGTCGGGTTCATGCGGGACAGTCGGCGGACGATCCAGCTTGAGCCGACGGTGAGGTCGAGCAGAATGCGTTGGGTGCCCCGGCTGTTGTTGATGATCTCTTCGGCGAGTTGCACCTGCGCGGCTTCGTCGCTACCCTTCTGGTCTACGTCGTAGCTAACCAGATAGATCGGTGCGTCGGTGCTGCCGCTGGGTGGCGAGAAGGTGCGGACTGTGCCCTGACGCAATTCGCTGGCCCCGAAGTAGAACGGCAGCAGACCGTGAGAGGTCGTGTCGGTCAGGAGGACCTTTTCTCCCATGGACGAGAGAGCGCGGCCAACTGTAGCAACGAGGCTGGTCTTGCCGACACCACCTGCGAGCGAGAAGACGGCAAGGATAGGTGTACGGGTTTCCTTCTGGCGCACCGGTGCGGCCTCGGCCTGGTCCTGACCGGGCTGCTCGAAGACGCCCTTGAGCGCAAACCAGCGAGCGGCGACACGTTCGCGTGAGTGCTGCAGCGTATCAGCGACCGAGGACTGTAAAGGAGACGGCTGCGAAACAATGGGCTTCGGTGTGAGCTGCGGCGCGGACGGAGCATAGAGCCACGCCGGACCGGCGGGGTCTGACGGATGAGCGGGCTTTGGCGTGGAGAGCGGGGCGGGTTCGGATACGGACTCCGACGTACCACGGCGCTCTGGGAAACCCTGCGACTGCTGGTAGTCGAAGTCATCCTGGGCGCGGCGACCGCGAGTCGAGTCGGACGGAACCAGCGCCTGAGAGAACGGCGATACGGGCCTGGGAGTCGCAGTGGAGGGGGTGACCCGCGAAGACATCATCGGTCGCGAAACTTGGGGCTTGGTTGCCGACGGATTTCCATTTACTTCGAGGTTGGAATCATGCGAAGCATCGACCGGTAGGGAGTGATCTCCTGAACTCGGAGGCCATTGGCCGCCGGTAGCGGAGGTTGAGGAAGTGACGGGCCCGGTCTGAGACGGACCGGCCGCGTGTACTTGGGGATCGGAGTGACGTTGATCCATGAGCGTAGCCTGACTTTCGTTTACGTTTGAAGGGGAACGTGGTGCGGGAACCGATCGCCCGACTAACGGCCCTATTCCCTGGGACGCCGCGGACGCAGCAACGGCGCGACCCTCCGCTGGAACTGAATGTCGTAACGAACTAGTTGAAGTGTACTCGGCTTGTGCAGCAGCGAGATCGGGGCCGCGGTATATCTGGCGAACTCCGGATGCATCGTCGGGATGGTAGCCTTGCGGGCGGCGAGACGAACCCTGGTGACCTCCGGAGGTCCGACGTGCTGGTGAGACAGGGGCGGTCGTATAAGGACGGTATTCGTGACGGTCGGGACCGCCGGTTGGGAGCGATTCATCGGATGGGGCCGTCTGGTCCAGCGCTGCCGGGCCTGTCGTGGGCCGCAGCAATGGCTGAGAGTGGACAGGGACCTGCGGAGTAGAGGCGACCGTATACGGATCTGAAATCCTGCCCGGGAGCTCTGTGGGCGCCTGCTGAACGGCGCCCGCTGCTTTGCGGCGCATCTCAGAGTCTGCATAGCGAGCAGCTTGCCTTTGGGCGGACTCGTGCGCCTCCGCGATCTCGCGTTCTTCACGGCGTGCGGCCGCCTCGGCAACAGCGGCTGCCTCGGCACGCCGAGCGGCTTCGACGCGCTCTGCTGCGGCGGTGCGGGCGGCCTCCTCGGCCTCACGCAGAGCACGACGCATGGAGGAGTCAGCGTCTTCTGCCTGATGGGTACGGACGGTCTGTTGCGCATGACGCGCAGCGGACTCCGCTGCGGCGGCGGCGGCCTCGGCCTCAGCCTGGGCCAGCAACGCCTGTTCGCGGACCTGCTCGGCAGCACGATGCCTCAACTGCGCGCGATACTCCCGGCGCGAAGCCGAGAAGTCACGATACTTTGCTCCGTGAAGATTCGCCCAGGAGTAAAGGACCGCCACATCTTCGGGGGTCTCCGCTACTGTCGGCTCATCGATCCTGTCGGTGCTGCGAGAATCCATATTTCCAGTCCTATAACATCCGGTTACCGTGGTGGTTTTAGTTGAACTGCGCCGGTTCGCTGCCAGTTCAAAAGGACGTGTTTGCACCCGTTATCATGCAATAGCCTGAGGCTACTGTGGGTAATAACCCAAGTCAATGAAAGCGTTGTGCGACTTAAGTGTGACCGGGCGATGAATATGGGGGATAACCGCGTAAAAAACAAGGCGAAAAGCGACCAACGCTCACCCGGCCCAAAACGGGACTCTGTGTTTACCCCTGGCGATTCCAACAATGCTACGGCCGGCCTTCGGTCACGATTTTCTGGGAGCAACTGAGGGTCTCAGGTGGTGGGTCTGCCTTTGTGCGAAGGAGCTCTGCCAGGCAGGAAAAGCAACAGTCTGTAAAGGCTTGCACAGCCGCTGGTTGGCCGCGAAATTACCTCGGCTGAATGTGCTAACTTGGTAATGTGGTTTGAGAGCGTAGCTCAGTTGGTAGAGCATCGCCCTTTTAAGGCGTTGGTCCTGGGTTCGAGCCCCAGCGCTCTCACCATCAGCCCCTTATCGAAGCCGGATTTACTGCTCCGTCAGGTTCTTCGATCCTAAGATGGACTTACGCCGTGGGTTTGTCCGGAGCGGGCTCTATGGCGCAAAACTCCTCCAGGAACCTATCGCTGTATTCCCTTACGAGCGTTTCGACGCGCTCGGCGGAGTTCGCGCAGACGATCAACCCGGCGTGATGGTGTCGATCGAGATGCTGGACGACCTCGGGTGCGTTGTAACTGCTGGTGTCAGGCCGTTCCTGGCGGGCGAGACAGATGACGCTTCCGGCGTAGAGATGCTTCACCTTTGGAAGAGCGTACTCCATGTGGAAGAGTGCTGAGACCTCAATCCTCGCCCACTCGACCCAGGGATTGATCCCAGAGGCAAATTCGACGACCTCGGCGATGTGGGCGCCTCCCACGCGGGCCGCGGTCTCGAGGAAATAAAAGCTTCCGTTGGAGTGCGCCTTGATGAACTCCGTGTGCGTGACGCCGGAGATGAGGCCGAGCGACTCTATCACATGGGTGTGCATTCCGACGAGGCCGAGGGCATCGCTCGATTCCCTCTCCAGCGCGCGTGTGCTGAAGACGCCGCCCTGATGCATGGTCTGCATGGGCGGCTTGCCATATTGGTAGGCAGAACCAAAGAGGGTCCTACCGTTCCAGGTGATGCCCTCAACGTGAAAGATCTCGCCTGGGATGAAGCGCTCGAGCAGGTAGTGCGACTGTAGATCGCCGAGTTCGTCGAGGACTGGCCAGAGCGCTTCAGGGGATTCGAATTTGCGAATGCCGATTGCAGAGGCGTTGGTGCGAGGCTTCAGGAGCCAAGGGCCGGGGACGTGACCGATAAAACTGCGGAGGTCAGCGTAGTTGAAGACGGAGGTGAACTCCGGCACAGGGACGCCGCACTGCCTGGCGCGCACACGCATTGCGAGCTTGTCGCGGAAGTGACGCGTTAGCGATTCACCCATGCCGGGCAGTCGCATGTGCTCCCGCAGTAGAGCAGCCACTTCGAGATCAAATTCGTCCAGCGCAACAATGCGGTCGAACCTGTTTTCGCGCGCGAGGTAACTAACGGTGTTCAGGACCTGGCCCGCAGTGAGACCCTCCGGCATGGTGAAGAGTTTAGAGATAGAAGCACGAGGCCAACCGGCGTGCTCGAGTTTGTCGACCGTGAGGAGAACGACGTTCACGCCGAGACGCGCGACCTCTTCCAAGAAGAGATAGCCCTTATCGTAGGTGCTGATGCAGAGAATCGTCGGCTTCTGTTGCTGGTCCGTCACGCTGGCTCCTCCTGCTGGCAGAAACAACCGGGCCTCTGGTTCAACAGGTACGAATGTACGTTTAATTCGTGTAGCGAGAGTAAATCAGGAGACCGGTCCTTCGGCAAAGGTTTGTTTCACCCCGTCTCCAATCGGAGTAAACCCGGCGGTGTAGCCCGCTGCCCGCAGACCCGCGATGTCGGCCTGGGTGTAGTGCTGATAGCGGTCCTTCAGGTCATCGGGAAAGGGAACGTACTCGATCTTACCCTGGCCGTGGACCTGCATGAGCGCCTCGGCTACGGCCTTGAAGGTGCGGGCCTCCCCGGTGCCCGCGTTGACTACTGCGTGAACGGGTTTTCTGGGGCCGTCGGACAACAGACCGCCGAAGAACATGTTGATGTGGGCGAGGTCCTTGACGAAGACGAAGTCGCGGCGTTGTTCGCCATTGGCGTAGCCGCCTGAGCCCTCGAACATTTTGATCGTACCGGTGTCCTTGAGCTGTCGCGTGAAGTGATGGATCACACTGGCCATGCGGCCTTTGTGCTGTTCGCGTGGCCCGTAGACGTTGAAGTAGCGAAGGCCGACGACCGTGCTCTTCATCTCTGGCAAAAGACGGCGGACATAGTTGTCGAAGACCAGCTTCGAGTAGCCGTAGACGTTTAGCGGACGCTCGTTGGCCGGGACCTCTGTGAAGTTGGTGCTTCCTCCGTAAACCGCCGCCGTGGAGGCGTAGACGAGCGGAATTTTTCGGTCGAGCGCGAAGTGCAGCAGCTCCTTCGAGTAGGTGAAGTTGTTGTCCATCATGTAGCGGCCGTCGTCTTCGAGTGTGTTCGAGCACGCTCCCTGGTGCAGGATGGCGCGGACCTTTGCGCTCTCGAAATAGCCTGCCTTCAAGGCGGCGCGGAACTCGCGTTTGTCCATGTAATCGCTGAACTCGGCACCGGCCAGATTGAGAAACTTGGCGCCGGTCAGGTTCGGCGCAGGGGCAAAGTTGTCCACCAGCAAGATGTCGCGCTCGCCCGCTTGGTTGAGTTCGTGGATCAGGTTGCTGCCGATGAAGCCTGCACCGCCGGTCACGATGATCACTTCTGCATCTCCTCGCTGCGCGCAGAGTTCGCGGTGAGCTTTCTCACGATGTTGGTGGTGGAAAAACCTTCGACCGTTGGGACGATCTCCACTCGCCCACCGGTGGCGATAACGTCTTCGTGGCCGACCACCGTCTCGATGGTATAGTCGCCACCTTTGACCAGGACATCAGGCTTGAGGGCGCGGATAAGCTCGAGCGGTGTGTCCTGTTCGAAGAGCACGACAGCGTCGACCGCGGCAAGGGCGGCCATGACGCGAGCGCGTTCCTGTCCCCCTACAATGGGACGAGCGGGGCCTTTGAGACGGCAAACCGAGGCGTCGGCGTTGAGGCCCAGCACAAGCTTCGAGCCGAAGCGGCGACAGTCTTCGAGCAGCTTAATGTGGCCGACGTGCAGCAGGTCGAAGCAGCCGTTGGTGAAGACGATGGTCTCGCCCGAGGCGCGCCACTCGGCGACTCGCAGCTTGATTCGCTCAAGGTCGAGGACCTTTTCGCCCGCGGTGATTCCTGAGCTAGGGGTCAAAGATGCCACTAGTTCGTGTCCGGCGATCGGGACGGTGCCAATCTTGCTGACTACGATGCCCGCCGCGAGGTTTGCGAGTTCAACGGCGGTCTCGACCTGAAGTCCACCGGCGAGGCATGCGGCCAGAGTAGCGATCACCGTGTCTCCTGCGCCCGATACATCGAAGACCTCGCGGGCGCGGGCTGGCGAATGGTATACGCCAGTATTGCCGGGGGACGCGGGGCGGAGGAGGCTGATTCCCTTCTCGCTCATTGTGACGGTCAGGAATTTGAAGTCGTGTTCTGCCACCAACGCCTGGCCCGCAGCGAGTAGGTCTTCGGTGTGGTGGGCGGGGACGCCAGTTGCGGCGGAGAGCTCACTAAGGTTTGGGCAGACCGTAGTTGCCCCCGAGTACTTGCTGAAGTCGAGGGTTTTGGGATCGGCCAGGACGGGAATGCCGGCCGTTCGAGCGGCGCGGATGACGGCTTCGCAGAGATTGCGCGACAGTGCGCCCTTTGCGTAGTCGGAGAGGACGACCGCGTGGACCTTCGTCACCAGCTCGGCGGCGCGCTCCTGCAGGCGCTGGATTTCGGCGGCTGACGGCGCGTCACGGCTCTCGATGTCGAGCCGCAAAAGTTGCTGCATGCGGCCGACGATGCGGGTCTTGGAGATGGTTGGGAGAGAGCTTGAAACAACGCCGACGGTGTCGATGCCGGCTCGCTCGAGGATCGTCGCCAGTTCGGTCTGCTCGGAGTCGCTGCCCCAGAAGCCGCCGAGAAAGGTGTGACAGCCGAGGCCCGCGAGGTTCATGGCGACGTTGGCTGCGCCGCCTGCTCGCTCATACCGCCGGGCGTGCCGAAGGACCGGAACCGGGGCCTCGGGCGAAATGCGCTCTACGTCGCCATGGATGTAGCGGTCGAGCATGATGTCGCCAACTACCAGCACCTTGAGCTGACCGAAGCCGCCCTCCAGCAGGTTCAAAATCGAATGAAGTTCCGGCAGCATGCGCGAGAAGATCTCCTTGGAACCATCATCGCATCTCCACCGGCTTGTCGCTGACTGCTAGCCGAGGACAGCGCGGACTTGAGTGACAACCTCATCGACTGTAATCGAGGTGAGGCACTTTTTGCGTTCGATGACGCATGTCTCGAGGCCGCACCCCCAGCATTCGGTCTGATGGTAGAGGACGCGATGCTGTTTTCCATAGGGAAACCAGACCCGCGGCTTGTTGCGAGCAGCAAAGATGGCCACGCAAGGCGTCTGGACGGCTGCGGCGAGGTGCATGGGGCCGCTGTCATGCCCAACAAAGACTCGAGCATGCGCCAAGACGGCGGCGCTCTCGCGAGGTGTCAGGAGGCCACAGAGGTTGACGACCGGACTCTTAGAGTTTTCTCGCCAGCCATCCGCCGTAAACTCACTGGCGTCACTTTCTTCTGCGGCCCCGCATAAGGCCAATGCGTGATCTGAGTAGAGAGTAGCGAGGCTATTCAGAAGCGCCCGCCAGTTGTCGCGGCCCCAATCCTTCGACTGGACCTTGGTTCCGACGCTGACGGCGATGATGCAACGACCAGCGGTTGCCGACAAAGCTCCCGCCGCCCGTGTCTGTTCCGCTTCGGTCAGGCGAAGGTCCCAGCTTGCCGGAGCATCAAGATTGGCATCACCCAACTCCGAAAGATTGCGGGCAAGACGCGCCCCTTCCGGTTCGAGTGCCTGGTTGGGCTCCTCCCAACGGTTTTGCTGCATATCCTCGGTATCGGGAACGCCGATGAGGCGTGGAATTCCGCAGAGCCTGAAGAACCTGGCGTCGCGGCGTGCGGACTCCACTCCGCGAGCAGGACCCAGGTACACGAGAACCTGGGGGCGCCAGCGGAGAAGTTGCCACCACAGGGTGAGGAGTTTGCCGGGACTGCGAGTGCCGGCGACGTAGCGGAAGTAGCCGTGGATTAGGGTAGTGTTTTCAAGTATTGCGGCCGCGGGCGGGGCTTTAGCGTTGACCGGGAAGTTCGTCAGGAGACGGCGCTCGGCGTCTGGGAATGCCCGAGCGACAAGATGAAGTGCCGGTAGTGCAACGAGGGTATCGCCCAGGCTCCCCAGCCGGTAGATCAGGACCCGTTTTGTCGAGCTTGCCATTGTGTGACTCTAGTCTGCTTGGTTCGCTCGCTTCAGGCAAGCGCGGTGGAAAGACCAGGCCAATGCTAACTTATCTTCGTCCAGGACTTGCCGCTGAACGCTGCTCCCCCGCGGCTGCTAAAGTTTATGGGGCGGTCGGAAAGGAGTACCGATGCTCGATGCTCTTTTGATAACGCGGATGCAGGACGAGATGACGGCGGCCCTCCATGAAACTGCGGGCCAGTTGAAGATAGAAGCAAGTGCCGATGGATTGATGGCGCTTGCGATGGCGCAGCACCGCGCCAACTTTGAACTCTGGCATGAGGAGGACAAGGCCCGCGCTCCAGAGGCTGCGGACGCGGAGATCGCGCGGGTGAAACGGGCCATCGATGTCTTGAACCAGAGACGGAACGACCTGGTGGAAAAGATGGATATGTGGCTGATTGAGAGGCTTGAGCAGGAGGCTGCCGTGCCGTTGCACTCGGAGACGCCCGGGTTGATGGTCGATCGGCTTTCCATCCTGGCGCTCAAGATCTATCACACCCGAGAAGAGACACATCGGGGGAGCGCGACGAAGGACCATCGGCTCCGCAATGTGCAGCGGCTGGCGCTGCTGGAGGAGCAAAGAATGGACCTGGCAGCGTGCCTGGACGCTTTGTGGGCGGAGGTGCTGCAAGGGACCCGGCGATTCAAGCTTTACCGGCAAATGAAGATGTATAACGATCCAGAGTTAAATCCCGCAGTCTACCGGCGGGGTTAACACATGGCAGCACGGTGAAAAACCGCCAGTTGACCAGACAGCCGGGTCTGCGTATAAAACCGACACGAGAAGAAACCAACAATGAGCTACCGTTAGAATGAGACAGCTCAGAAACGCCAGAGGCGACAGGAAAGACCATGGCCCAGACAAAGACAGTAACTGCACCCGCAACAAAGCGTGCTCCACGCACGTTGGCTGGAACACTCCCTGCAAACGACATTGCTCGCGCGCAGATCGTTGCTCAGTATGAGGTCGCACTGCGGCTGATGCAGGACGGGAAATACGAAAAGGCCCATGCGGCGTTCGACAAGATGCTGGCAACAGGTGCCGGTGAACTGAGTGATCGCGTCCGGATGTACAGTAATGCCTGTCTACTGCAGGCTGCGAAGGGAAAAAACACCTTTGCGAGCCATGAAGAACACTACGACTACGCCGTCTCTTTACTGAACGACGGGCACTATGAGGACGCCCGCGAGCAGTTCACACTCATCCTGAAGGCAAATGATAAGGCCGACTATGCCTTATACGGATTGGCGGTGCTGTCCAGTATGACGGGGGACTCGCACAGATGTTTGGAACATCTGACGGAAGCGATCCGGCAGAACCCGCGCAACAGGATACAGGCGCGTGCCGACTCTGACTTTCAAGATATGGCGGACGACCCGCGCTTCACGGAGCTGCTCTATCCGGAGGTCTAGCCGCTCTAAATCCAGGCCAAGACCCTTTGCGTCTAAGCTTGGGTAGGAGACCTCGCGCATGTCGCTGCATAGTTCTGCCGAACCCAAAGAAAAGGAGCTTCAGGTAGTTGCCATTGGTGGCGGCACTGGGTTGTCGACCCTGCTGCGGGGGCTGAAGCGGTACGTCGTGACTCCGGATAGGAGAAGAGGGATACGGATTGGCTATACATCGGAGCCCCAGGGCCCACCTCCGCCTCCCTCCCCGGCTTTGCGGTGCATTATCCGGCAGCTTTCAGCAGTGGTGACCGTGACTGATGATGGCGGCTCCTCGGGGCGTCTGCGTGAAGACCTGAAGATGCTGCCTCCCGGGGACATACGGAACTGCATGGTGGCGCTGTCCGAAGATGAGCACCTGCTGTCGAAGCTGTTTCAGTTTCGCTTTGAACACGGCGACCTTGAGGGGCACAGCTTCGGCAATCTCTTCGTTGCTGCCCTCTCCCACATCACAGGAGATTTTGCCCAGGCGGTGCAGATGTCTTCGCAGATCCTGGCCGCAAGAGGAAAGATCTTCCCTTCAACCAACGCGAATGTCGGGCTGATTGCGCAGATGGACGATGGCTCGCTCGTGCGTGGCGAGACCAACATCACGGCGAGTAAGCGCAGCATCGTCGAGCTACGCCTGGAGCCGGAGACGGCGGACCCGTTGCCAGAGACGCTGGAAGCGATTGCCAATGCAGACCTGATTACGCTGGGACCGGGGTCGCTCTACACATCGTTGATCACCAATCTTCTGGTTCGCGGAATTCCGGAGGCGCTCGCCGCGTCAAGGGCCACCAAGGTCTTCGTGTGCAATCTGATGACTCAGGCAAACGAGTCCCTGGGACTAACGGCGTCACAGCATATCGAAAAGATCATGCAACATGCTCCTGGGACTCAATCGCCGATCTTCGACTATGCCCTGATCAATACGGGACCGATCTCTGCGAAACGGCTGGAACAGTATGCGCGTGAAGGCCAGCGGCCGATTGAAGCCGATCTTGATCGAATACGGGCGCTTGGGGTGGAGCCGGTGACAGGGGACTTCGTCCACGAGGGCGACCTGTTGCGCCACGACTATGATCGAGTGGCAGAGCGGGTGCTCGTACTCGGGCTGGAGCGGCTGGCGCCAGCGTTGACACAGTAGGAAATAATAAGGCGTGGCTGAATAAATGAAGACTACGAGATGAGGTCACGATGACGCCTGTGCTCGAAGGCCCAAGGCTGCGGTTGGAGCCAATGACGATGGGACATTTGGCCGCTCTGGAAGCTGTTGCCTTTGACGACAGGATTTGGCGGTACATGATGCACAGGGTAAAAACGCGGGACGATTTGCGGCGCTGGATGGAGGGGGCGTTGAATCTGGAGGCGGCGGGGACCGTGATGCCTTGGGTGACAGTCCTCAAGGCCAAGAATCGAGTGATCGGGAGCACGCGCTTTATGGACATCGACAGGGTGCATAAAACAACGGAGCTTGGATCAACTTGGCTGGCACCGGAGTTTCAGGGATCAGGCTTGAATACTGAGGCAAAACTGCTGCAACTTACTTACGCCTTCGATGATTTGAAGCTAAACCGCGTGGCCCTGAAGACCCACCACGAGAACCTGCGGTCGCAAGCGGCGATGAGGAAGATTGGGACGATGGAAGAAGGAACGTTTCGAAACCACTACGTGATGCCGGACGGTTCGCTGCGGCATAGTGTTTGGTTTTCGATTATCCGGGAAGAGTGGCCGCGGGTGCGATCTCTACTAGAGGCGCAGTTAGAGGCGTCTCAACCGTCCGCTTGAGCTGGCCACAGGCTGCGTAGATGTCGCGACCACGCGGACGGCGGATGTACGCAGGGATACCGGCCGCCATGATGCGCTTCTGGAAGGCGAATACACCGGACTGCGGCGGTTCGCGGAAGGGCATATCGGGACCGGAGTTCCAGCCGATCAGGTTGATCTTGCAGCGGGTGCCGCTGATCAGGGCAATAAGCTCGTCGGCGTGCTCGAGCGAGTCGTTGATGCCGCCGAGTAGCACGTACTCGAAGGTGATCCACTCACGGTTGCGCAGCGGGATGGTCGCGAGGGCGTCTAGGAGAGTAGCGATGTTCCATTTGCGCGTGATGGGCATGATGGACTCGCGAACCGTGTCGTTTGAGGCGTTGAGACTGATGGCAAGCTTGGGGCGGACGGCTTCGGTGGCGAACCGCTGAATGCCGGGAAGGATGCCAGAGGTGCTGACGGTCATGCGCGATTCTGGAATCGGCATTTGGGTGAGGAGGCGGACAGCGCTCATGAAGCTGTCGTAGTTGAGAAAGGGTTCGCCCATTCCCATGAAGACGAGGTTGATGCGCGCGGGAGTGTAATTGCCGCGGGTACTGCCAAGTTCGACGTCATGCCGGTTGAGGACTGCGGCAACCTGTCCTGCGATCTCCCCAGGAGTGAGATTTCGTCGGATGCCAAGTTTGGCGGTGAGGCAGAACTGACAGTTGACCGCGCAGCCGACCTGACTGGAGACACAGATGGTGGAGCGGCGATAGGGAAAGGCGGCAGGAATGGGTGCGCGATCTTCCGCCTCTTCCTCTTCGGCGGCCTGGGAGCCATCACCGCGTTCGCCGCCGTCACCGTCGGGCATCCAGACGGTCTCGACTGTCTCGCCGTCCGCCATGCGGATGAGGTAACGCTCGGTTCCATCTACGGAGCGGGCGGTCTGGACGATCTCGGGCAGACCGACGATGTAGCCTTCGGCGGCGAGGGTGTCGCGAAGGGCCTGGGAGAGGGTGGTCGCTTGGTCAAGTGAGGTAATACGCTGACGGTAGAGCGCCTGATGGAGTTGCGAGGCGCGATATGGGCGCTGGCCGAGGCGTTCTATGACCTCCGTAAGTTCAGGTAACGATAGGCCGAAGAGCGGCTTTGCTTCAACTGGTGGCTTCGGAGTTTTCTCTAAACTGTTCATACTAATAATTTTGTGCCGGAACCTCCATTTTCTCATTTAGCGGTCGGGGATCACTGCACTGATATCAGTCTACTCCGGCCTCAATGGGGAACCGTTGCCCCGTTGTGAAACAATAAAGATTCAAGGAGCCGCATGTCCGCAACGCTGA
>Ga0210398_10002180_pt1 | contig 19297 bp, 14 predicted proteins | sample IncBWC4OmetaG_FD_161047 | JGI IMG/M metagenome (GOLD analysis project Ga0210398, IMG submission 161047) | Forest soil microbial communities from Barre Woods Harvard Forest LTER site, Petersham, Massachusetts, United States - Inc-BW-C-4-O | ecosystem: Environmental > Terrestrial > Soil >... | reverse complement strand
CGGCATGCTGGTCGACGACGCGACCGTGGAAATCGAGAATATCCATCGCAATCACGCGATGGGAAAACCGCTGCTGGTCGCGATTCTCGATGGCGCCAGCCAGATCGCGACGCCGGCGTTCGTCGGCACGCTCGCGATTTGCATCGTGTTCTTCCCGGTCTTCCTGCTGGGCGGCGTGGCGAAGTATCTGTTCACTCCGCTCGCATTCGCGGTCGTCTACTCGATGCTGACCTCGTATCTGTTGTCGCGCACGCTGGTCCCGAGCATGGCGCGCTGGCTGCTTTCCGATAGCCACGAGGACAACGTCGGCGGCGGCAGCGGATGGTGGAATCGGTTCGTCACCGGTTTCGATCGCGGCTTCGACCGCTTCAAGGAACGCTACAAAACCACGCTGGCGAAGTTCATCGCGCGGCGAAAACTCTGCCTCAGCTGCGTCTCGATCATGGTGCTGGCGAGCCTGGTCCTGATTCCGGTCGCGGGGCAGGATTTTTTTCCCAGCATCGACGCGGGAATGATGAAGCTGCATATTCGCGCGGCGACCGGGACCCGCATCGAGGAGACCGAGCGGATCATCGACAACATCGAACGCGCGATTCGGACGGTGATCCCGCGCCAGGATCTGGGCGATATCAGCGACACCATCGGATTGCCGCAATATTTCAATCTGGCGTTTTATCAGACTGATAGTATCGGTCCGCAGGACGCCGACATGCTGATCCAGCTCAAGCCGGGCCATCGCCCGACCGAGGGCTACACCGAGAAAATCCGCGCCCTTCTGGCCCACGATTTTCCCGATGTCGAAGGCTATTTCCAGGCGGCCGACATTGTCAGCCAGGTGCTCAATTTCGGCTTGCCGGCGGCAATCGACGTGCAAGTGCTCGGCAACGACATCAATTCGGATTACGAGGTGGCGTCGCGGCTGCAAAACAAAATGCAGCGGATTCCGGGCCTCACCGATATCCGCATTGCCCAGCGCCTCGACTATCCGACCCTGCGGGTCAACGTCGATCGCTCCAAGGCGTTGCAACTCGGAGTCGACCAGTCGGCGGTTGCCAGCGACCTTTTAATTTCGCTCAGCTCGAGTTTTCTGCTGGCGCCGAATTTCTGGCTCGATCCGAAAAATGGCGTGAACTACAACGTCAACGTGCAGGTCCCGCAGCATATCGTCGACTCGGTCGGCGAGTTGGTGAACACGCCGCTGACGCCGGCGGCGGTGGACGGGGTTGCGCGCGCGCCGCAATTCCTCGGCAACGTCGCCACCGTCAGTCAGACCGTCGAGCCCGCCGCGCTCGATCACTACACGGTTCAGCGCGTTATCGATGTGAATGCGGGCGTGAGCGGGCGCGATCTCGGATCCACCTCGAACGCGGTGCAGCGCGCAATCGATTCGATCGGGCAACTGCCGCGCGGCACCGACGTGGTGATTCGCGGCCAGAGCCAGGCGATGCACGAATCGTTTGGCGCGCTCGAACTGGGCTTGGTGCTCGCGATTATCCTGGTCTACTTGCTGATGGTTTCCAGCTACCAGTCGTGGCTGGAGCCCTTCATCATCATGTTGGCGGTTCCGGGCGCGCTCGCGGGCGTGTTGTGGATGCTGGTTTTGACTGGGACCACCATCAACGTTGAATCGATGATGGGCGCCATCATGGCGGTCGGGGTGGGCGTCGCCAACGGCAATCTCGTGATAACCTTTGCCAACGAACTTCGGGAAGATGGCTACAATCCGGCGGCCGCCGCGATCGAGGCGGCGACTATCAGGTTGCGCCCGGTGTTGATGACCGCGCTGGCCATGATCCTCGGCATGTTGCCGATGGCGCTGGCGATCGGCGAGGGCTCGGAGCAGAACGCGCCGCTGGGACGCGCAGTGATCGGCGGCCTGCTGGCGGCGACCGCGATGACGCTGCTGGTGGTACCGGCGGTATATTCGATGTTCGGCGGAAGCATAAAGGGCAAACACGAGCGCGACGCCGAGATCGACGCGATTACACTTCCGGGCGCGTGAAGAATCAGAGCTCATGGCTGAAGAAGACGATCTGAAAAGTTTCACTCCTCCCGCGACCGGCAAAATTTTTGTCGTCGGATGGATGGGCGCGGTGGTGCTGGTGGTCGGCTTGACTGCCGGGTTGGTGCTGGCGCGCGATCTCTGGATCGGCAGGCAGACTTCCGATCTGGAGCATCAGTACGAGGAAGGTCAGCGCGTTCTCGTCACCCACGTGGTGCACAGCCCCAGGTCGCGGCAGCTCAAGATTCCCGCGACCATTCATGGCTTCGTCGAAACGCCGGTCTATCCGAAGGTGGCCGGCTATTTGAAAACCGTCAACGTGGACAAGGGCGATCGCGTCAAGCTGGGCCAGGTGCTCGCGGTGGTGGATTCTCCCGAGCTCGATCACCAGGTGGAGAACGCGCGGGCCACCTACCAGCTCGATAAAATCACCGACGATCGCAATCAAATGTTGGCGCGGACCGGCGTGGTCGCCCAGCAGGTTGCCGACGATTCGCAAGGCGCGATGCTGGCGGCGATGGAGACTCTCAACCAGCTCATCGCGACGCAGGCTTACGAAGTGATCCGGTCACCCTTTGACGGCATCATTACCGCGCGCAATGCCGATCCGGGCGCGATGGTCGCGCAGGCGACCGTCAGCACCACTGCGAGTGGATCTCCCATTCTGCTGATGGCGACTTTGACGCCGCTGCGAATTTACGCCGACGTGCCGCAGAGCGCGGCGCCGTTCATCAGGAATGGCGACCAGGTTACGGTGAGCGTCGGGGAATATCCCGGACGCCCATTTCGCGGCACCATTACGCGCCATCCCGACGCGCTCGATGCCGCGACCCGCACCATGCGAGTCGAGGTGGACCTCGACAACCACGATTCCGCGCTGCTGCCCGGGATGTACGCGATCCTGACGCTCTCAGTATCCACGCCTGCGGGGGTTCCGATGGTGCCCGACGATGCGCTGATTTTTCACGGCGGCAAGGTGCTGGTCCCGGTGGTGCGCGACGGTCGAATGCATCTGGCTCCGGTGACCCTCGGTTACGACAACGGCATCAATGTCGAAATCACCAGCGGCATCGGCGAAGACGACGTCGTCGCCGTCAACGTCGGGCAGTCGGCGCGCGAGGGCGAGGTCGTTCAGGCGGTGATGCAGGACACCCAGCACGCGGGAGCAGAAGATTAGCAATCGAGCGCCAGGCCTGGTCCTCCGGCGAAGGCCGCCGACCACTTAGGGAAAATATTTTCTGAAGACGGCGGAAGAGCAGGGCGGGCGGGTTGCTACTTCTTCGGAGGAAGCAGCCCGAACACCGTCAGCCGCTTTTGGGAGCCGACGAAGACGCGCCCATTCGCCACGGTTGGGACGGAGAATTTGACGAAGCCACTGATCCCGTCGCGCGCCTTCTTCTGTGCGCTGTTGTAGAGCTCGTTGGTCAGATCGCTCGCGTCGAATGCGTGCAAGACCGCGGTTCCCGAACTTCCGAGAGCCCATACGATCCCGTTCTGGATACCATTGGCGGACACCACCGGCGTGGTCCCGGGATAGTTAAAATTCATCTTCGAGATGCTGACCGGCGACGTCGATAGTTGTCCGTTCGCGAGGCTGAAAGCTTTCAGGTTGTCGGCTTCGCCGTCGACGTAGATCAGTCCGTTGAAGTATGCCGGCGTCGACCACTGTCCGGTCGTCTCGCCCATGATCGATTGCACGATCTGGCTGTCGTCGATGGGGTTAAATCCGCCGAGGTTGTCGGCATCAAGCAGATAGAGCGTTCCCTCTTTGCTGCCGGTGAAGAGCAGGTGTGCGGGACCGACGCTCTGGTCAGGCAGTGCGAGGACTCCACTCGACCCGTAGTCGAGATCCATATCGTCGATCTTGCCCTGATCGTAGGGAGTGAAGTAGTCGATGACGCCAAAGTTCGAGCTGTCGGTCGGGCCCAGCTTGAGGAGGCTGTCGCCATAGTCGATGCCTCCGTCGAGATTCGCGTCGAAAGTTCCATTCCCGGTTGCCACGAAGAGACCGCCCTCGTCGTTGATAACCGGCGCGCCGCCAGCCATCCAGATTCCGCCTCGGACTCCATCGGGAGTAACCGCGAATGCGCTTACCTGCGCCAGCGTCGAGGCATCGTAGCCGAGCATCCAGCCGTGATACCCGCCGTTGTCGCCATGCGAGGCGAATGCGACATAGACCACGCCGTTGTTGAGCGTGAGGCCGGAGCGCTGATTGGCGATCAGCGGAACGAAACTGATGTTTCCGTTCGCATCGCTGCCCACGCCGGTGCCCGGCAGCGTCGCGTTGATGACGATCGGCCCGCCGAACTTCTCGGCGCCGGTCGCAATGTCGAGCGCATGCAGCCGATAGAAGTAGGCTCCTTTCTCCATCGTCGCGACCGCGACATACAGAGTGCCGGATGCGGGATCGATCACCGGGGTACCGGTAATTCCGACTTCAGGTACGAGGTCCGTGGTTCCTACGCGCTCCCAGGGGATGGTGGTGGTGCGCTTCTTCGGGTTGATGAAGCTGACCTTCCAAAGCGGCGCGGAGATGGCGCCGCTCGCATCGAAGGCGTAGACGCTGTCGTGCTCGGTGGCGATATAAACGACTTCGCGCGCGCCGAACTTTTGAAACTGCACGCCATTTACATAGAGCGGTTCCGCATAGACATAGCCGTCGACCGCACGCGAGAACAGTTTGCCGAAAGTGGTCTGGTTGACGTTTGACGGAGTCAGGATGGTTTCGTTGGAATTTAGCCCGTCGCGCGCGTTGTCGTAGTGATAGGTGTAGATGCCGGCAATCGGGTCCGCGCCGGCAACTTGACAAAATGCCAAGATTATCGCGCCGGCGATCATGGCCAGTCCCCCGAGTCGTTTCATGGAAATCTAACGCTAACGGCGCCGGCCCCATGAAGCAACGATCAGCTCGCGGCGAAGCTCCGATTCGCCGTACTCCACGGCGGTGAATTATGGATCGCATCGAGCACGTGATCCGGCTCGTCGACCACCACCCACATCGCGCGATGGCGTTGGTCCATGAAGTGGCCCTCGATCGAACGCTCGAGCATCTCCAGCATCGGCGCGTAGTAACCGTTGGTGTTCACAATGATGATCGGACCCGCATAAAGGCCGAGCCGCTTGAAGCTCATCGCCTCGAACAATTCCTCCCAGGTCCCGCAACCGCCCGGCAGCGCGATGACCGCGTCGACTTCCTGGATCATGAGCCGTTTTCGTTCGTGCATGTCGTTGACCAGGATTAATTCGCTGAGGCGCTGATGGCCCCATTCGACTTCGTCCATGAACCGGGGCAACACCCCGATCACGCGTCCACCCTCCGCCAGTGCGCCATCGGCGAGCGCTCCCATCGAACCGGATTTGCCGCCGCCATAGACGATAGTGACGCGATTGCGCGCGAGGATCGCGCCGAGGCGCGCCGCCGCATCATGATAAAGCTGGTCGCATTGCCGGCTCGATGCGCAATAAACACAGACTCGATTGATCGCCATAGAGGCGAGGGTACCGAATGGATTCCAACGCCGCCATCGCGCGGAACCAAGGCGTGATCTGGCGCGCGGACCGATCGTTTTGCGCGACAGCTCGAGGGTTCGCGCGCGCGCAAGTGTGGGGGCCGCGGGATCGAACGACGCGCGCCGCCGTCCATTCAGGGTGACAGCTCGCTAAGTTCTATCGGGAACAATTCCTAGCGCGGCTGGTTTGGTAAATCGATGGAACATTGCTACGGTCGCGGCAATGGTAGTGCGGGCCGGCGCGTCTAACACCGGTGCCGCGGGAGAAACATGATTCATCGCGTATTGGCCGTCGCCGTTGTGCTCGCACTTTCCGCCGCGCCAGCTTTCGCATTCGACATCGATCGTCACGGGACCTTCACCACCGCCGCCGGCGCCGCGCCGCAGTGCAAGAACTTCGTCGGCACCGATGACAATCGCGGCCACTGCACTGACTGGTGCAGCGACTACACCACCGCGAACGCCGGCGCCTCATGCAGCTGCGACGAAGGGGCCTGTCCCGACGAGCCCGCGGCGGCGGCCCCCGCGGCGGCGCCCGCACCTGCACACTGAAATATTCGCACCTTGCTACGCCAATGAGTTCCGTCTCCGCGCAACCCTCTGACGCTGAACTCCGCAGCACCCTTGCGCAGCTCGATTCCCCGACCGCGTGGCTGATGGTCGCGGTCTCCTTCGTCGCGCTGTTCACCGTCTATGGGGTCGCCTACAGCTTCGGCGCCTTCTTCAAATCCATGGCGCATGAGTTTCGCGCCGGCCCCGGCGCTACCTCCGCGGTTTTTTCCACCACCGTCTTCATCTGGGGCGTGGTCGGATGGCCCGCCGGACATCTCGCCGACCGCTTCGGCCCGCGCCCGGTTATCATCTGCGGCGCGATCGCGATCGGCGTCGGCCTGGTGATGACCTCCATGATCAACCAGCTGTGGATTGCCTATCTCACCTACGGAGTTGGCGTCGGGCTCGGCATCGCATGCGCATACGTGCCGACGGTCGCGGTGGTCGGAGGATGGTTCCTTGGTCGCCGCAACACCGCACTCGGTATCGCGGTCGCCGGCATCGGGTGCGGGACGCTGTTCGTCGCGCCGATTTGCGCCGCGCTGATCCAGCGCCTCGGATGGCGCGAGACCTTCGCCGTGCTCGGCTTCATCAGCGCGACGATCCTCTTCGGATGCGCCGCGGTGGTTAAGCGTCCGCCGGTTCATGTCGCGCTGGCACCCTTCAAGATTCGCGAGGCGATTGGGACCCGCGCTTTCAAGCTGCTTTATGCCTCGTCGGTGCTCTCCTCGATGGGACTGTTCACTCCGTTCGTGTTCCTGCCCGCGTTCGCGCGCGATCATGGCGCGAGTGAGGTGGCCGCCGCGACGCTGGTAGGTCTCATCGGCGGTGCGAGCGTGGTGGGACGGCTCGGCCTCGGCGCGCTCGCGGATCGCGTCGGCGTGGTGAGGCTCTACAAGCTCTGCTACCTGGTAGTCGGGGTCAGCTTCACGCTATGGCTGGTCGCGAACTCCTACCTGGTGCTGGTCGCGTTCGCCCTGGTGCTCGGGGTCGGCTACGGCGGGTATGTGGCGCTCTCGCCGGCGGTGCTCGCGCATTTTTACGGCACCCAGCGTCTCGGCAGCTTGCTCGGCGCGCTCTACACCAGCGGTGGCGTGGGGGTGTTGATGGGACCGCCGGTCGCAGGCTTCATCATCGGGCACAGCGGCTATCGATGGGCGATCGCATTTTCGCTAACCACGGGACTGGCCTCATATTTGGCACTGCTATCGCTCGCCGAAAAACCGGACGGGCGTCCGAACTAAGCTCTGGCCGTTCTTTCACAGATATATTTGGCGCGGAAAATTGAAATCGGTCACTATCGGAAGCCAGGACGTCTATCGCCCACCGACGAGAAGAATTGCTCGCGAACCGGCGGTTCAGGTATCCCGCCGCGGAAAGGAAGGGCAATCGAAAGCGACCGCCGGGGTGGTGGATCATTCCGCTAGAGGGCGTTCGCGAACGCCCGCCACCGGAAACGCAGACGCCCCGCCGGCAATCGGCAGGGCGTCGATGCGAACCTCAAGAGTCCAGGCTGCTGCGACCGCGACGGGCTCAGAAGGTGGCTGGTTGCAACGGCGTCAGCGGAATTTCGCCGGGGCAGGTGCAGATTCCGCCGCCGGTGCTATTGCCGACCAGCGCGCCGCATTGATTCTGGAGATAGATAAGATTGTTCGGGTCGCCGCCCGCGTCGTCCGACAGTGCGACCTCGGTGATTCCAAATACGTTCGGTTCTTCAGAGAACGGAGATCGGAAACCGACCTGATTGTGAGTAATGCTTCCCAGCAGGTTGTTGGCGACGGTGACGCTGTACCCTGGAGTATTGGTCGGATCGCATCCATCGTTGCAGGCGCCGCTCTGGGTGCTCGTGCAGCCTAGCCCGTTACCCAAGCCAAGGATGCCGGTGTTCTGCGCCGCCGCGACGACCGCGAGCGAACCGTAGGCGTTCGATTCGGCAAATCGTTCGCCGATTAGTCCGACCGCCCAGTCCGCGGTCAGGTTTTGGTAGGCCGAGAAAGTTAACAGCTTGGCGGAGCTCAGCGGGCAACCACAACATTCGCCCATTTCCTGGTCTTCGTCGAAAACGTAGATCATCGCGCAGACGGTCTGTTCTTTCGCGCCGGCGAGGTTGCCGTTTGCGGCTCCGTTGGGGTTCAGGAGACGAAGGATAGTGTCCCCATTTCCAAATTCGCTATCTTCTGTCTGGTAGTATCCCCAGAGCACCTCACCCGGCAGCGAACCGGTCACGGTGCCCGTCTGTCCGGCTGCTCCTTCAAACAGCGAACCCGCGTTGGCCGATGCCGACAGGGTTACGGCCAACAGGAACATCCCGGTGGCCAGCGCAAGTCCTTTGGTGGCGTGATTCCTCATTCGGCTCCCTCACAATTCGCATTAGTGCCCACCGGCCCAAAAGAATCGCTGGCGAACTTGCGATTCTGATATCATGCCTCTGCGTCGGAGGGCAATCTAAAAGCGAAGACGCCCCGCCGGTATTCGGCAGGGCGTCGATGCGGGCCTCAGGCGTCCGAGCTGATTTGATCGCGACCGGGGTTAGAAGCTTAGGGGTTGTACTGTCGCCTCCGGAATTTCGCTTGGACAGGTGCAGATTCCGCCGCCAGTGCTATTGCCCACCAGCGCGCCGCACTGATTCTGGAGGTAGATAAGATTGTTCGAATCGCCGCCCGCGTCGTCCGACAGTGCGACCTCGGTGATTCCAAATACGTTCGGTTCTTCAGAGAACGGAGATCGGAAACCGACCTGATTGTGAGTAATGCTTCCCAGCAGGTTGTTGGCGACGGTGACGCTGTATCCTGGGGTGTTGGTCGGATCACAACCACTATTGCAGGCGCCGCTCTGGGTGCTCGTGCATCCTTGCCCGTTACCCAAGCCAAGGATGCCGGTGTTCTGCGCCGCCGCGACGACCGCGAGCGAGCCGTAGGCGTTCGATTCGGCAAATCGTTCGCCGATTAGTCCCACCGCCCAGTCCGCGGTCAGGTTTTGGTAGGCCGAGAAAGTTAACAATCCCGCTGAGGTTATCGGGCAACCGCAGCATTCGCCCATTTCCTGATCTTCATCGAAAACGTAGATCATCGCGCAGACGGTCTGCGCTTTCGCCCCAGCCAGGTTGGTGTTGGCCGCTCCATTGGGATTGACCAGACGAAGGATGTTGTCCCCATTTCCAAATGCGCTATCCCATGTCTGGTAGTATCCCCAGAGCACCTCACCCGGCAGCGAGCCGTTGACATTGCCGCTCTGTCCGGCCGCACCTTTAAACGCCGAACCCGCATTCGCCGATACCGCCAGGCTGGTCGCTAACAGGAAGACCCCCGCGGCCAGCGCAAGTCCTCTAATGGCCTGATGCCTCATTCTGTGTTCCCTCCCATGCGTCGTCGTTGCCCACCGGCCCGGAAAAATCGCTGGCGAACTTGGCGATTCTGATATCATGCCTGGCAAAGCGAGAGCAAGCGTCGCCGATTAGCCTGGCCGATTGGACTGGCTCGGTGGACGCCGGCTTAGTCGCGAAACTAAATGCCAATCTTGGCGCCCAGAATAGGGGATCGCCGCGGTGGGTTTCGATGCAGGATCAATCACCTAAGGATCGCGATATGAATCAGACGGATTTTCACCATTACTACGCCAATCTCAAGGGCGTGCGGCTGCACTACGTGACCCTCGGCCAAGGCCGCCCCGTCATTCTAATCCATGGATGGCCGCAAACCTGGTACGAATGGCGCCGGCTGATGCCGCTGCTCGCCGACAAATTTTTCCTCGTCGCGCCCGATCTCCGCGGGCTCGGTGATTCCTCGCGTCCCTCCAAGGGCTATGACAAGAAAACCGTCGCCGGCGATCTATGGAACCTGATGCACGACCATCTCGGCTTCGCGCGCTTCGACGTCGTCGGTCATGATTGGGGCGCACCGACCGCATTCAGACTCACCGCCGACCACGCCGACGCCGTCACGCATCTGGCGCTGCTCGATGCGCCGGTCCCGGGTGACCTGCCCGCGGGCTCGGGGCTCGGCGGTGCGCCGCGGTGGCATCACATGTTTCATCAGGTGCCCGATCTGCCCGAGGCGCTGGTCTATGGCCGCGAGCGTATCTACCTCGAATGGTTTTTCATGGCGGGGACCGACCAGGCGGGCGTCTTCAGCGATGCCGACATCGCGGAATACGTCCGCACCTATTCCCAGCCGGGCGCGATGCGCGCGGGGTTCAACTTCTATCGCGCGTTGCCGCAGGATGTCGCCGACAATCGCGAGCTGTTCGCGACCGGCTTCAAGCTTCCGATGCCGACGCTCGGCATCGGTGGTGGCGGCAGCCGCGGCCGCGCCGATCTCATCGTGCAGTCACTGCGCCGCGTGGCATTAAGGGCCGAGGGCGGTGCGATTGCCGATTGCGGGCATTTTATCCCCGAGGAAAAACCCCAGGAGTTGGCGCGTCTGCTGCGCGAATTTCTCGATAAGTAGCTGTTGCCGAGAGCGCTAGCATCTATAGGATGCAGATCGGCAGTGCTTCCATTTAGATGTTAATCGTTCTCGCTAGTCGCTCGATAGCCAGTTATCCGCTCGGGGGCGGGGTCTGGTCGTGGATACTCCAGTATCCCTTGGGTCTGCGCGCGCTCGGTCACAATATCTTCTGGCTCGAATTGATGAAGGCCTCAGGTGATCGCGCGCGCGACGCCGAGCTGGCGAAGAACTTTCTCGCGCGCATCAGCCCCTACGGCCTCGCGCCGCACGCCGCGGTTCTGGTGTTCGATGATATCGAGACGCAGGACCTCGATCGCGCGGTGATTTACGGCCGCCCGAAGCTCACCGTGCTCGACATCGTGCGCAGCGCTGACTTGCTGTGGAACGTTGCCAGCGCGGTGCATCCGCCCTTGCTCTCGCGATTTCGCCGCAAGGCCCTGATCGACGTCGATCCGGGTCATCTGCAGATTCTTGCCACCGAGTTCGAGTTCGGCCTCAAGGATCATGACGTCCATTTTAGCGTCGGTGCCAACCTGCCCGACCCGGATTGCGAAGTGCCAACTCTCGGGCTCACCTGGCGAACATTTTTACCCTTCGTCTACTTGCCGATGTGGGATGTCGCGCCCGATCCAGGCCGGGAGGCGCCGTTTACTTCGATCACCCAGTGGACGTGGGAGGAACTTTCATTTCAGGGCCGCGCGCTGAGCGCCTCGAAACGCATGGCCTACATGCGCTACCTGGATTTGCCCAATCGCGCCGGCCGACCCTTTGAGATTGCCGCCAACATCGGCTCGACCGATCCGATGCACGATCGCGAGGCGCTGGGGGCCGGTGGATGGCGCGTCGTCGATCCGCATCAGGTGACGCCGACGATCGAGGCCTATCGCGAATATCTACGCGCCTCGCGCGCCGAGATTTTGTGCCCCAAGCCAATCTTCCGCGAGATGAACACCGGATGGTTCAGCGATCGCAGCGTTTGTTACATGGCGCTGGGCCGGCCGGTCCTCGCCGAGGACACCGGCTTCGGCCAATTTGTGCCGACCGGCCGCGGCGTGCTCGATTTTCGCGACCTCGAGGAGGCGCGCGCCGGGGTAGCCGAAATCGACGGCAACTATCAGCTCCACAGCCGCTGGGCGCGCGAGCTGGCGGAAGATTTGTTCAGCTCCGATCGGCAACTCACCGCGATGCTTGACGCCTGCTAGGCGAGCGCTGACGGTCCCCTCTCTCGCCAGCGAGAGAGGGTGGACGGCGTGACTTGCGCTCTTCATCCCCGCGCAAGGCATGCCGGACGGGTGAGAGCCGCGCGCGTTGCGCGCGCGGTGGTGGAGATGCCACGCGCTCCGAAAAAGGGACCGAGAGGAGAGGAGATCGGTGGCAATTCCACCACCGCCGGGCGAGGAAGCCCTCCGGCTCTCATCCGGCTGGCACGCCGGTCGCAAATCCGCAGAGCGACCGCCGCGCCAGCCACCTTCTCTCGCCAGCGAGAGAAGGGACCGTTAAGGAGCAGAAATACCAAACGAAGCCAAATGGTGCTCCAGCAACTCGTTCATCTTCGCAAGGCGATGAACAATTGAAGATGAAATCCCGCAACGCGGGCGCAGTGGGCTGTCCCCTCTCTCGCAAGGCGAGATGAGGGTGGACGGCGTGACTTGCGCTCTTCATCCCCGCGCAAGGCATGCCGGACGGGTGAGAGCCGCGCGCGTTGCGCGCGCGGTGGTGGAGATGCCACGCGCTCCGAAAAAGGGACCGAGAGGAGAGGAGATCGGTGGCAATTCCACCACCGTCGGGCGAGGACGCCCTTCGGCTCTCATCCGGCTGGCACGCCGGTCGCAAATCCGCAGAGCGACCGTCGCGCCAGCCACCTTCTCTCGCCAGCGAGAGAAGGGCCATGGCGAGGAGTACAAAACTGCGAAAACGAACCCACTCTAGGCGTCACCAACCGTCTGTCGACGTGATATCGATAGCCGGTTAGGTCGTCGGTGCCGAGTCCTTCCGCGCGCCCCATTTCTCCCAGAAGGTGACCGATAGCGCGGGCTTGCGCTCCGGTCGCGCCCATCGCCCCTTGGGATAGCCCATCGGTATCAGCGCGATGTTGGCGTATTCGTCCGGTACCCCAAGCTTCGCATCGATCTCGGCGGCGAACATCGTATGCAGTCCCGTGATCGAGGTTCCCAGCCCGTAGCCGCGCGCCGCGAGGCACAGGTTCTGGATCGCCGGGAAGAGCGCGTTCTGCATCGGTTGCCCCGTGCGGGCGCGATCGGTGTAGCGTTTGACGCATCCGAAGATCAGCACCGGCGCCTCGCCGACGTGCTCCGCGAGGTACTTCGCCGAGCGCAAGACGCGGCCGCGCTGGCTCTGCGGTTCATTCTCGACGATGGCGCGCGCAGCCGGCGTGAAGTAGCGCTCCCATGCGGCACGGTAGCGCACCGCGACGAAATCCTTCATCTCGGGCTCGCGCACCACCACGAAAATCCATGGCTGGCGATTGCCGCCGCTGGGACCCATCGTCGCGGCCTCGATTACCTTGACGATGAGCTCGGGCGCGACCGGGTCGGGCTTGAGCCGGCGCATCGAGCGGGTGGTGTAGATGGCCTCGAAAAGGTCGAAGGGAGGATGTCCAAACATCGCGCGAAAATATTACGCTCTGGCCAATACGGCAATGACCATATAGAAGGTAGCGCTGCACCCTGCATCGAGGAGTACGCCGTGGCGGAAATCATTTTGCATCAATATGTGAACTCGCCTTTTTCGGAAAAGATCCGCAAGATTTTTGCGCATAAGAAGGTAAGCTGGCGCGCCGTCGAGCAGCCGGTCATCATGCCCAAGCCGAAGCTGATCCCGCTGACCGGCGGCTACCGCAGAATTCCCGTCCTACAGATTGGCGCGGATATCTACAGCGACACCGGCAGCATCATCCGCAAGATCGACGAGCTGTTTCCCGAGCCGACGCTGTACCCGCAGGGGCTGGAGGCCGCGGCGCATCAGATCAACATCTTTGCCGACCGCCGGATGTTCTGGTCGACCACGCCGGTGATTTTCGAAAAGCTCGGCGCGAGCGTGCCCAAGGAGTTCATCGAGGATCGCTCCAAGATGATGCAGGGCGCGGACTTCGGGCAGATTGCGGCGGCGGCGCCCGATGCGCGCACGCAACTGCGCGCCTACCTCGACATGATGGATCGGCAGCTCGAGCATACCACCTACATGCTCGGCGAATCGTTCAGCCTCGCGGATGCGGCGCTATATCACCCGGTGTGGTTTCTGCAGGCGGAGCCGAGTTCGTTCGCGCTGGCGCAGAAGTTTCCCAACCTGATGCGATGGTTCAAGCGCGTTGATGCGATGGGTCATGGCGACATGAAGGGAATGGATCCCGATGAGGCCCTGAAAATCGCGCGCGAGAGCACGCCCGCGAAGGGCGGCGATGAAGATGAGGATGATCCCAACGGCCTCAAGCTGGGGACGATGGTCGCGGTGATGCCCGACGACTACGGATTCGATCCGGTGGTCGGGAAGGTGGTGTCCACCTCGACTTACGAGATTGCGATCGAGCGCGAGGAACCGAGCCTGGGCAAAATCGTGAATCACTTCCCGAAGGTGGGCTTCCGCATCAGCGCGGCATGAGTAAATCCCCGGCGCTTCGCGCATCATCACGGATGTGACTACCTGCCGTTTCGATTCGCGTGCGACACGGAGTCAACTGCGTCCTCGATGCATGACTGAATTACCGACACGATGACAGAAATCGCTACTCTCGGCACCAGCGGTGCCGATGCCGGAGAGAAGACTTCGTCGATCTATACGCCGGCCAGGCGCGCTATCTCGTCGAGCAACTTTTCGGTGGTGAGCTGACGGCAATAGCCCCGATTGTTACGCAGCGACCAGTCGTGCCGTTCGGCCGACAAGGTCACGCAGGCATCGGTCGGAACGGTCACCAGATAACCAAGGTCGCAAGCGTCGCGCACCGCCGAGTCGACGCATTGATCGGTCAGGCAGCCGGCTATGATGAGGTAGCGGATGCCGAGATTGCGTAGCACGTAGTCGATGTTGGTGGAGATGAAGACGGAGGAGGATGTTTTGGGAAAGACCATCTCATCGGCCTGTGGCGCGAGCTCATCGACCATCTTTGCGTCCGGCGAGCCTTTCGGAACATTGAAGCCGCTGATCTTGTAATCGAGCGAGCGGTCGCGGCCGTCGCAGGTCATACTCTCGATGAGGGTGTACATCACCTCGATGCGCGCGCGGCGGCAGGCCTGTTGCAAAGCCACCATGTTGGGCAAGGCTCGATCGCGAAGCGTGCGGAAGAAGTAACCATAGCGCGCTTCTTTTTCGGCGGGATCGAGCGGTGCATATTCGCCGCCATTCCACGTGCAGTTGTACTTCTGCACGTCGACGAACAGTAACGCGGTGTGCGCAGGCTCGATCTCGACTTCGCGGCTGAGCGGATGGCGCGACGGGCGGTCAGTGGGTCCATTCATCGTTATAAGGCTCAGTAGACTTCCGCGTAACGGCGGCAGATCTCATTTTCATCGAGGTCGCGCAGACCCTCGACTTCCGCTTTTTTGAAGAGCAGGTAGCCCGACAGGAGCTCGGCTCCGAGCCATTCGCCGGCCGCATCATTCGCCTCGAGGAGCGCCAGCGCGTCGATCAAGGAAGTCGGCAGCGGGCGCACCTGAGTGGTGTCGATGCGCCGCGCGTGCCGGATGCCGTCGAGCCCGGCTTGAATCAGCACCGCGAGCGCCAGATAGGGGTTGGCGGTAGCGTCGGCCACCCGAAACTCGAGGTTGAATTGCCGGGCGCGCTCTTGCGGATCGCTACCGAACAGCGGAGCGACGCGTACCGCAGCGCCACGGTCGAGCGGGGCGGCATCCGCCTTCACCGGCGCCCAGCGGTCCGGGCGCAGGCGATAATAGGACGCCACGGACGCCGCGGTTATCGCGCACAGAGCAGGCAGGTGATGCACGATCCCCGCGACGAAGTGAGTGCCGAGGGTGGAAAGCTGCCAGGGACGTGCTTCATCGTAGAGGACAGGCTGGCCGTCGTTATCCAGAAAGCTCCAATGAATATGAGTTCCGTTGCCTACGCCATCAGGCTCGTGGATAGGAGCGAAGCTGACTCGATGGCCGAAACGGAAGGCGACCGCCTGGGCCAGCTCGCGAGTGACGACTGCATCGTCGGCGGCACGCAGTCCGAGCGCGGGCGCGGCGGTCACTTCGTACTGCCGCGGGCCATACTCCGACAGGAAAGAATCCGGAATCACGCCGGCCTGGCGCATCGCCGCCAGCAAGGTCTCGCCGAATAGCCCTTGGCGTCGGTAGGCGTCGAGCTCATACGGCTGCGATGGATGCGCCGCGACGCCGCTATAGGTGAGCTCCTGCTCGAAGCTGGCGAGCAGCCGCAGGCCGGTCTCGCGCTGCAGCCGCTCCAGTGCTCGGCGCAGAACATTGCGCGGGCAGAATTCCCAGGGCGCGCCTGCCAAGGTGCGAAGGTCGCCGAGGAAGAAGTTTTCCGCCCGGCCATCGCCAAGAGGAACCGACACCCGGGTGGTGGGATCGAGCATCAGGACCACTTCGCCGCGGGTCCCGAACGGGGTCGCCTGGATGGGCCCGAATGCCGATAGAAACATGTTGGTGGGCGCGAGGTACACACCACGCTGCATTCTCGAAGGCAGGTCCGCGGCCGGGAAGCTCTTGCCGCGAAAATGCGCGGACAGGTCGCTGGTGCCCGCGAAGATGATCGGCTCGCGCTCCATCGCGCAAACGTAGCATCATGGCTCCAACACGGAATAGCGGCAGCGGCCGCCGGGAGAGTCCGCCAGGAGAATCCAATGACCGCAGGGTCGCCGAAGAAATCCACCATCGCGGTTTGGGGTGGGGAGACCGATCACCAGTCCTATGAGCGCGCCACCCAAGTGCCGGTGGTGCATAGCGTGTCGTTCGGTTACCACGACCTCGATACCTGGCAGGCGGTGGCTCTCGGGCGGGAGCCGGGGCATATCTACTCGCGCAACAGCAACCCTACGGTGCGCGCGTTCGAGGAGAAAATCCGCGACCTCGAGGGAGCGGAGGCCGCCACCAGTTTTTCCTCCGGCATGGCGGCGATAAGCGGGACGTTCTTCGCTTTGCTACGGCCCGGCGACCGGGTCGTTTCCATCAGGGATAGCTATGGCGGGACCAACAAGCTGTTTACCGAATTTCTCCCGGCCTTTGGTATCGAGGTGCGGCTCTGCGCGACCACCGACTTCGCGCAGCTCGAAGCAGAGGTGGCCCGCGGCTGCAAACTGCTGTACCTCGAAACGCCGACCAATCCCACGGTCAAGATCGTCGACATTGCGCGGTTGGCCAGAGCCGCTCACGCCGTGGATGCATTGGTGGCGGTGGATAATACCTTCGCTACCCCCATCAATCAGAATCCGCTCGAGTTGGGCGCAGACCTGGTTCTCCATAGCGTGACGAAATATCTGGGCGGACACGCCGATGCCTTAGGAGGTGCGGCCTGCGGCAGCCAGTCGCTGATCAAAACGCTTTTTCATTTCCGCGAAATAAACGGTGCGGCGCTAGCGCCGATGGACGCCTACCACTTGCTGCGCGGGATGAAAACGCTGGCGCTGCGGGTCGAGCGGCAGAACCAGAGCGCGCTCACCATTGCGCGTTGGCTACAACGGCAGCCCGCCGTCGAGCAGGTGAACTACCCGGGACTCGAAACGCATCCGCATTACGACGTCGCCCGTCGTCAGATGCGCGGCTTCGGTGGGATGCTCAGCTTCAGCATTCGTGGCGGACTCGACGCGATCAAAGTGGTTCTGCCCCGGCTACGGTACGCGCACCTGGCGGCCAACCTGGGTTGCGTGGAGACAGTGGTGGGGCCGCCGTTGGTGACGAGCCATGTTGAATGCACTGCGGAGGAGCGCGCGGCCGCGGGCATTCCGGAGGGTCTGATTCGCTACTCGACCGGTATCGAGGATCTCTCGGATCTCATCGCCGATCTCGAGTACGCGCTCGCCGCGCTGGCGTAACTCTTGGGGATCGAGTCCTCGCGCGGAGGTTCCAGCGCTTTTTCGAAATCGAAGGTTGGCCGGCTTCGATTTCGCAGGATCGCGCAAATGTGGTTGCGCAGCGATTGGTTGGGGCGAATCGATCCATCCCGATATCTGGCTTGCAGCTCCTGTAACTTCCGCGCCCACATCGACGCCAGTTTTTCGATCTGCTCCGAGGCCGATGCTTCCAACCGAGGTCGAACCATCAGAACCTCGGGGAGGTTGTGGTTTTCGACGCGGATCGAGCCAACCCTGCGCAACAGCCCCTCCCTGCGCAATCGCGAGAGCAGCTGAGAAACATGAGGCTGGTGCGCGAGAACCGGAAAATCGGCGATAAGTTTGGAGAAGTGGAAGGGCTCGTTCTCGTAGCGCTCAATGAATGGCCACGCCTTACCAAACAAAGACAATCGGCGTGTTGGGGATATTTTGCCTTGCTGACACTTATGCAACCGCCTGAGGATTTGCTTAAAGCGTGCTTCATAGAAGGCATTGAGGGCCTCGATCCGCCGCTCGAATTCGTAACAGGTGACGAATTGCACATACGCCGCATTCTTCTTCCAGACGATCCTGCCTGGATTCCGGTTCGCGCCGTATAGCTTTGCCATCACGGCGCGGCGGATCATCCGGGTTTCAATTTGATTTACCCGCTGCCGGCTCAGGCCAAGCACCCCCGCGATCTCTCGCAAGCGATACCCTTGTTCTCTAAGATCCAGCAGCAGCAACTCCCTGAGAGATTCCGCCTCTTCCCGAATTTCGGATGGTGTTACGAGAGTATCCGCTGCTTTGGAATCGATTCTTCCTGGCGCCTTAAAGCGTCTTCGCGGCCTTCGCATCGGAGAGCTGAGATTCAGTGCCGTCTCTTTGACGCGCCTGACGCCGCTTAGCTGACTTTGGTCGGAGGCTTTCGATGACATCGGGCGCTCCTTTCGATCACTGACAGTTAGCCCTGGACCGTGAGTTGAAGCACAATGTCGATCCTCGCAAGCAAAGGGCGGCCACGGTAGTTTCCCGCAGCCGCCCCCATTTGCACCAAATCAAGCGGTTAGATTTCGTAGCTGAAGGTCGCCTCGAGCTCGCTCATGCGCTGGTTAACGCTCTGGAAGAACGGGTCGGTATACCGACCGCTGCGTCCGACGTACCAGATCGCATTGACGCCGAGCAGGATGTTGCGCGAATAGCGATACACGTTGGTGCTACCGAGATCGCCGACGTTATCGTCGATGTCCCAGACGAAGGCGTTGGTCGAGGTCAACTGGCCATTGATCAGCCAGTTGGTCGCTGCCACGAAGGCAAAGTTGCTGTCCTCGCGCAGTTTGCCGTTGGTTCCGAATACGCCCTGGCAGGCGCCAAAAGGCCGGTCCGGATACCAGGTGTTGACGTACTGGGCGACCAGGAACGTGTGCTGCTTGGAAATCCATGGAATGTAAGTCGGACGATCGCCCGCGACAATCCAGCGAGTCTGTTCCGTCCACGCACTGCTGGGAGTGCCTGTAAAGCTGCCGCGCGTCGTCGGGTTGGCGAGGTAGATGCCGACTTTCGGGGCATACAACACGTCGTAACGATAAACGATATCGGTGAGGTCCTTGTCGTAGTAAGTCCCGGTGACGCCGAAGAAATTATTACGCCGATAGTCGGTCACATCAGGCACGCGCAGCGAGCCGGCCGTGTCGAGGCTGGTCGGAGCCAGATCGAAGACACCCCCGGCAAGATAGATGCCGTTAAAGAATCTGATCGTCCCGAACGGCGGCAACCCGGCCTT
>Ga0210398_10002179_pt1 | contig 19299 bp, 15 predicted proteins | sample IncBWC4OmetaG_FD_161047 | JGI IMG/M metagenome (GOLD analysis project Ga0210398, IMG submission 161047) | Forest soil microbial communities from Barre Woods Harvard Forest LTER site, Petersham, Massachusetts, United States - Inc-BW-C-4-O | ecosystem: Environmental > Terrestrial > Soil >... | reverse complement strand
CGATCTGGCATCGGGCGGCATCGTGCCGATGCCGGCGCGGCAGGTCATGAACAATCGCGACGGAACACCGATGCTGCAGCCCGTCCGTCATGTGCTGGCGACCGACAAGGTGCGGCATGTGGGCGAGGCGATCGCCTGTGTCATCGCCGAGAGCATCGCCGCGGCAAAGGATGGCGCCGAAGCGGTGGTGATGGAGATCGACCCGCTGCCCGCGGTCAGCGAGCCTGCCGCCGCGGACGCGTCCGACGCGCCGCTGCTCTACGACGATGTCCCCGGCAATGTCGGGCTCGATTTTCATTTTGGCGACAGCGAGCAGGTCTCCGCCGCCTTTGCCGCCGCGGCGCATGTCACGCGGCTGCGGCTGCGCAACAACCGCGTCGTCGTCAACCCGATGGAACCGCGCGCGGCGCTCGCCGAATACGATGCCGGCGAGCAGCACTGGACGCTGTATATCGGCTGTCAGGGTGTGTTCGGCTTCCGCAACTACATCGCGCAGGTGATGGGGGTTGGACGCGATAAGGTCCGCGTCGTGACCGACCGGGTCGGCGGCTCGTTCGGCATGAAGCAGCCGAACATGCCGGAGCATTTTTGCATCATGCACGGGGCGCGGGCGCTCGGCCGTCCGGTCAAGTGGACCGACGAGCGCTCCGGCAGCTTTGTCTCCGACACGCATGGCCGCGACCACGACATGACCGCGGAACTGGCGCTCGATCGCGACGGCAATTTCCTCGCCGTGCGGCTGACGGGTTACGGCAATCTAGGCGCGACCTATGGTGCGCCCGGCCCATCGACCCGCAACGCTCAGCGCAACACGCTCGGCGTCTACAAGACACCGCTGATCGAGGTGAACACCAAATGCGTGTTCACCAATACGACGCCCGTCGGGGCCTATCGCGGTGCCGGCCGCCCCGAAGCGAACTACTACATGGAGCGGCTGGTCGATGCCGCGGCGCGCGAGACGGGCATCGATCAGCTCGAATTGCGCCGCCGCAACCACATCCCCGTGGCGGCCATGCCGTATAAAAGCCCCAACGGTACGACGTATGACAGCGGCGATTTCACGGGCCTCTTCGACAAGACGATTGCGCTAGCCGACTGGCAAGGCTTTGCGAAACGCAAGGAGGAGAGCCACGCGCATGGCAAGCTGCGCGGCCGCGGCATCAGCGACTATCTCGAGTTGACCGGCCCGCCGGGCCGTGAGATGGGCGGCATCCGCTTCGAGCCGAATGGCGACGTGACGATCGTCACCGGCACGCTCGATTACGGCCAGGGCCACTGGACGCCCTTCGCTCAGGTGCTCGCCGCCCGGCTGGGGGTGCCGTTCCAGCGCATCCGGCTTTTGCAGGGCGACAGCGACGAGCTCATCGCCGGTGGTGGCACCGGCGGTTCGAAATCGATGATCGTCAGCGGCAACGCCATCGTCGGCGCCGCCGACAAGGTCATCGAGCGCGGCAAGCAGATCGCCGCGCATGTGCTTGAGGCCGCCGCGGCCGATATCGAGTTCCGCTCCGGCAGGTTTGTGATTGCCGGCACCGATCGCTCCGTCGGCGTCATGGAGCTCGCCGCGCAGCTCAATGGCGGCCTCAAGCTACCGTCGGAGTTGCCGCAGACCCTAGACGTTGCCGACATCTATGACGGCCCGCCTTCCGCATTCCCCAACGGCTGCCATATCGCCGAGGTCGAGGTCGACCCCGACACCGGGCATGTCGACGTCGTCAAATACACCTTCGTCAACGATTTCGGGGTGGTGATCAACCCGCTGCTGGTCGATGGGCAGGCGCATGGCGGCATTGTCCAAGGGATCGGTCAGGCGCTGCGCGAGCGCACCTATTATGACGACGACGGACAGCTGCTGACCGGCTCGTTTATGGACTACGCGATGCCGCGCGCCGACGACGCGCCGTTCTTCATCCATGACTTCCATTCGGTACCGGCGACGACCAATCCGCTTGGCGCCAAGGGGTGCGGCGAGGCCGGGTGCGCGGGCGCGCTTCCTTCCGTGATGAACGCTCTAGTCGACGCGCTGTCGGAATTGGGCATCAGCCACATCGACATGCCCGCCACCCCGGAGCGTGTGTGGCGTGCCGTGCAGGAGGCGCGAAGCTGAGCGCTTAATTTTTGCGGAGAACTTTCGGCGCCGCGCCCATTCGGTCAATCGTCCGCTTCTGATCCATTTGACGGAAACCGCCCTTCCGGAGACGCACAGCATGCCAGCCAACCCGGGTTCCGTTCCGTCCGCGAGTCATGTCCTCGGCGCCAAGCTCGACAGCATCCCGTTCAGCGGCTACCACCTGATGATCATTGTGGTCCTCGGCCTAGTCGCGTTCGTCGACGGATACGATCTGGCGATGACCGGCTCCCTCCTCGTATTGGCAAAGGGGCCGTTGCACATGACGGCGGGAGAGACCCGTTTTCTCGCCGTCGCCGCCAATATCACGGTGGTCATTGGCGGGTTGATGGCTGCCGTGGTTTCCGATCACTGGAGCCGGCGCACCTTCATCCTGGTCGGCGTCACTGCGATCAACCTGTTCACGCTGATGATCACGGTGGTGCAAAGCGCCGATCAACTGATCGTCATCCGGCTGCTCACCGGCCTGGCGGGCGGATTTGCCGGCGCCGCGCCGTTTCCGATCGCCGCCGAGTTGATGCCGGCCCAGCATCGGCGTACCTACGGCGCCATCTATGAGATCATGTTGGCCAGCACCTTCACGGTGCTGCCGTTCGTCGGCTTCCTGCTTGCCGGTAACCCGGAAGCTTTTCGACTCATGGCGCTGCCCGCGGCGCTGGGGCTGTTTGTCATCCCGGTGCTGGTCTATCTGCTGATTCCGGAAAGCCCTCGCCTACATTTGCGGCGCGGCAACCTTCAGGCCACGGTTGATGTCGTCAATCGCATCATCGCCCGCGGCGGCAATCGCGTGCCGCCGCTGACGGTCGATGAAATCAGATCCCGCGATCCCGACGGCAGACCGGAGCCGCTGCCCCCGTTCATCGCGCTGTTTCGCCGGGGTCAACTGCGCTGGACCGTCGTCGGCATTCTCTGCCTCATTTGCGCACAGGTTTCTTAATGCGCGATCTCCGTTCTGCTGCCCAAGGCACTGGTCGATCAGGGGGCCGCCGTTTCGATGAGCTTCGGGCTCAGCTCTCTCGTCTTTATGGCGAGCATCCCGGGCAAGGGATTCACTGGCTTCATCATGGAGATCATCGGCCGCCGCTGGGCGATAACCTATTGTCTCGCGGGCTCGGTCCCAGGCCTGTTGCTGATGGCCACGGCACACCTCACGGGCGATTATTCGACAGTCGTCTTTGTTGCCGGCGCCCTGATCACCGGCTTTACCGTCTTGTCGACGTTTCCGGCGGTGCGGGTCTATCTCTCGGAACAATTCCCAACCGCGCTGCGAGGACGCGGACATTACTTTGGCGAGGCGAGCAGCCGCATATTTTCCGCGGTGCTCGCACCGTTCCTGCTGGAACCCTATACCGGCTCCGCCACCATCTTTTTCGGCGCACTCTTGATCGTCGCACTCATCGGCGCGTTCGTGCCGGTCTTGTTCGGGCGCGAAACGACCGGACAGCTGGAAGCCGTGACGGAGAGCAATCTTAAACCGGCATGATGCCGGCAGATGTCCGCCGCGTCACTTGAGCCCGAGCGCGCTCGCGACGGCTTCCTGCAGATCATGCTGCCGAAACGGTTTCGGGAGGAAGACAAACTCCTCGGACCACCCGGGTGACCTTTTCCCAATTTCGCGAGGGTAGCCCGATGCGAGAACGACCTTGAGATCGGGGCGGCCACGGCGAGCGCCATTCGCGAGGTCAAGACCGCTGACGCCATTTGGCATGACCATATCGGTGAGCAACAAATCGATCGATTGCTCGCCGCGCAGAATCCGTTCTGCTTCCACGCCGTCACAAGCGGTCAGTATTTGGTAGCCAAGCCCTTCCAGAAACATCTCCATGATCTCGCGGACGTCGGGCTGGTCTTCGACAATGAGGACGGCCTTGCCGCGGCCATGAAACGCGATCGGGTCTTCCGCCGGCGTCGCCTCGGCAACATCAGAAATTTCCCCTTTGGGAAGATAAAGCGAAACTGTCGTCCCGGCGCCCAGCGCGCTTTCGATTACGGCGGTGCCGCCCGATTGTGTCGCAAATCCATAAATCTGCGACAGTCCAAGACCCGACCCTTTGTCTACATCCTTCGTCGTGAAAAATGGCTCGAAGGCGCGCGCCCGCACCTCGGGCGACATTCCTGTGCCGGTATCGGTAACGCTGATGACGACATAGTTGCCAGCCGCAATCCCGAGCCGGTCGGCCTCAATCCCGGCGATCGCCCGTTCCGGGCCGCAAAAATCAGCCGCCCACTCTCGGGCATGGCATCGCGCGCATTCATCGTCAAATTGAGCAGCGCGGACTCGAACTGCGCGAGATCGACCAGCACCGGCCATAAATCGGAATCGGCGCGAAACTCAACCCCGACCGTTTCGCCGGCGGCACGTTTTATAAGATCATCGATCTCGCCAAACGTCTGGCCGAATACGATCGCTGTCGGTTGGAGCTGTTGACGCCGCGCGAACGCGAGCATTTGGCGGGTCAGCCGCGAGCCGCGATCGGCCGCCCGCCCGATGGCGGCCGCCATCTGCGCCACGCGCGGATTGAGCGCGGTGGTCACGATCACGTCCGCGTGCCCCAAAATCACCGTGAGCAGGTTATTGAAATCGTGGGCCACACCGCCGGTGAGCCGGCCGACGGCCTCCAGGCGGAGCGCCTGTTGCAGCGCCGCTTCGGTCTTCTGACGTTCGGCCATTTCGGACACAAGTTCCTGGGTACGCTCCTGCACCTTGGCTTCGAGGGTTACATTCAGCTCTTTCAGCCGCTGCTCCGCCTCCTGCCGCATCCGCGCCATCTCAAGATGCGCGGTGACCCGGGCGATCAGCTCGCGGGCGGAAAACGGCTTGATCAAATAATCGTCGGCGCCCGCACGCAGTCCCTCGATGCTGGCCTCTTCGCCGGCCCGCGCCGACAGGAGGATCACGGGCAATTTGGCGAGCTCCGGGTCAGCGCGGATCGCGCGCAGAAGCCCAAAGCCATCGAGGCGGGGCATCATCACGTCGGCCAGCACCAGATCGGGCCGCCGCGCATGAAGGGCGGCGAGCGCCGCTTCGCCATCGGCGACCGCCTCGACCTCAAAACGGTGGCTAAGCAGCCGATGTACGTAAGCCCGCATATCCGCGTTGTCGTCGGCGATGAGCACGCGCCCGCTGACATTGCGCCCCGGAAAGGCCGTAGCGTCGTCGGCTTCGAATGCCCCCGCGGGCGACGAGGGGTTTTCGTCGGGTCCCCACCCGAACGCCTCCTGCACGTAAGCTCGCGCGCGAACAGAGGCGGAAGCCGGCTCGCCCCGGCCGACGCCGATCCGCTCTCGCGGCAGGTGCGCCGAACCAAAGGGCAACCGCACGATAAGATTCGTTCCCTTGCCCGCCGTGCTTCGCGCTTCAATGGTGCCGCCGTGAAGCCGCACCAACTCCTGGACGAGCGCGAGCCCAATGCCGCTTCCCTCATAAGTGCGGCTTCGTTGACCCTCGATCCGATGAAAGCGGTCGAACAAGCGGGGCAGCTCATGATCGGGAATTCCGACCCCGGTATCCTCGACGCGAAACTCGGCAAACTCGCCGGAAACCGACAGGCCGATCGTGATGCTGCCCTCAAAGGTGAACTTGAACGCGTTCGAGAGCAGATTCAGAACGATCTTCTCCCACATCTCGCGGTCAACAAAGACCGGCTCGGGCAAGGCTGGACAATCGACCACCAGGTCAAGCCCGACCTGCTCGCATGCCGACCGGAAATTGCTGGCGAGCGCCTCGGTGAGCCTGGCGAGATCGACCGGTTCGAACGCGGCCTCCATGCGCCCGGCCTCGATGCGCGAAAACTCGAGCAGCGTGTTGACAAGCTTCAACAGGCGCAGCCCGTTGCGATGCATCAGCTCGAGGTCGTTTCGCGCGATATGGCCAACTTGCGCGGGCGAAGACCGTGTCAGCGCATCTTCCAACGGGCCGAGCATCAACGTAAGCGGCGTGCGGAATTCATGGCTTACATTTGTAAAAAAGGCCGTCTTCGCCCGGTCGATCTCGGCGAGGGCTTCGGCGCGGCGTCGCTCCTCCTCGTAAGCAGAGGCCGTCGCGATCGCCGAAGCGACTTGCGCCGCCGCCAGTTCGAGGAAGCTGCGATACTGTCCATCCAACCGCAGCCGCGAGCTAATGCCCGCGACCAAAACTCCGGCTATCTGGCCGGCGCGGTTTGCGTAGATCGGCAGCGCAACCGCACATGCCGGCGGGTCTGACCACGGGCCTGGAGGCACCACGGGCAGGAGCGCCGGCAGATCCTCCACCGTGACCGTGGCCAGGTCGCGGATCACTTCGGAAAGCGGCCAAGGACAATCTCGAGGATCGCCGCGTAACGACACGACCGCGGCGCCGGCCTCTTCCATGCCGACCGACCCGACAAGGCGCGCCTCGGCAGCGTCCTGGTCGATCAGATAGAACGCGGCAAATGGAATATCGAGGGCATATTTCGCCAAGATATCGGCGGCGAGCTTGCACGCTTCGACGGCAGTCCTCGCCTCCCCCGTGCGAGCGGCAAGGTCACGCAGCAAAGCGACGCGACGTTCGCCGACGACCTTCTCCGTGATCTCGTGAACCGTCGCCAGGACGCCGCCAATCCCGGACGGGATCGTTTCGTCGGGTACGGGGCTATAGGCAATCGTAAAATGCGTCTCTTCGATAAAATCGTAGCGAGCGATTTCCAGCGGGATGTCCTCCATCCACGTCGAGGGCCCTCCATTGAAGGGGGTATCGATCAGTGGCTGCAGGACATGCCAAATCTCGGACCAGCACTCGCGAACCGGCTGACCCAGCGAGCGCGGATGCTTGTTGCCGAGGATGGGGCGATAGGCGTCGTTGTAAATCGAGATGTATTCGGGCCCCCACCATAGGAGCAGCGGGAACCGGTTGGCGAGCAGGACACCCACCATCATCCGCAAACTGGGTGACCAGTCCGATGTCCGGCCAAGCGGTGTTTCGCCCCAGTCCTTCGTCCGGATAAGCGCGGCCATTTCGCTATCGTTCGCAAAACGATCGGCAATGTGCGGACGGTCGAACAGCGCGCTCATGCGGCTGACTATCCCTTGCTTCTGACTGGAGGCCAGCTCCCCGAACTTCAACGCGGAGCGCTTGTTTCCGTTCCTGGGGATAAGCAGCTTCGGGAGCCGCGCAGAAAGCGGGCTCACCCAACGCAATTATGGCGCGACCAAAACACTACAGTCGCACTACCACTTGTAGACTTTCTGCAACGTTCCTCCCATGAGCGCCGCCTTGTCGCTCGCGGACAGGTGCTTGGTATCGTCGCGGAACGGCGCGACGCCCTGCTCATAGGTCAGCATGCCGATCGCCCGCGTCCAGTCGGTGCCCCACATGCAGCGATCCAGCCCGAACGCATCGATAACCCGCAGTACCGGCTCCCAGATATCGTCGTAGGGGAAGGGTTGGTGCGACATCGTACAGGCGCCGCTGATCTTGACCCTGACATTCTTGTACTGAGCCAAGTCGAGCAGCTTCGGCAGATCGGCCCAAACATCGGCCGGGACAGGCGGGCGCGCCGGCTGCAGCATGCCGAGATGGTCGATAACGATCACCGTATCCGGATGTTGCCGGATGTGCGGCAGCCCTTTGTCGATAATGCCCCAGCACAGCAAATTGACCGGCAACCCGAGTTTCGCGGCGGCATTGAAAGCGCGGTTCAAACCGGGATGGTCCGCGTCCATCGGCAGGCCCTCGCGCATTCGGATGCGAATACCGCGCGCGCCCGGCTTCTTTGCCCAGTTCGCCACGATATCGTCGATCGCTGGATCGGTCGCGTCGACCGGCGTCACCACCCGAAACTTGTCCGGGTACTTGTTGTAGACCTCAAGCGCGTAGCTGGGATCGTATTCATAAGCGCTGAACGACGAGACCATGATCGCGCCGTCGACGCCGACACTGTTCATCGCGGCGACCATCTCGTCGCCTGAGGCGGACTCGAGCCCGTGCGAGGGACTGGCCCACGGCCGGCCCGGGTGATTGCGATCGAAGGGATGAACCTGAACGTCGATGACTGGCATGGCCATCCTCCTGCTTGTTCAACCAATGGCCGCCGTCGTAGGCCCCGAGTCAATCCCGCGCGCGGCGGCGGGTGCTGCGGGCGAGGATGCTGTCGGCGATCAGGACCACGGCATGCTCCGTTATCGCGGTCGGCGGCAGGCACGGCGACATGTCACGATGCGTGCTGTCACACCCCATCCTTCAGCACTTCTCATATTATCGCGCGGCAGGTCAACGAATGACCTTGCGCCGCGGCGGGCGCTCGACCTCAATACGTCAGGTCGCCCAGTCCGCTGGGTTGGGCGGAGCGCGCGGAGTAAAACGATGCCGAAGCTGATCCCCGTCGCCGACCCGTTGAGCAAGCCATTCTGGGACGCCGTCAATCAGAAGCGGCTCGTCTTGCAGCACTGCACGGCGTGCGACAGGCTGCAATACCCGCCGCAGCAGACCTGTCAGGTCTGCAACGCACCCACCGGTCTGACCTGGAAAGAGGTCGAGGGCAAAGGCCATATCGCGGCCTACATCGTGATCGAGGATGGCCGCCTCAACCGGCGCATGCCCGACCAGCCGTATAACCTGGCCATGGTGACGTTGGACGCCGACCCACGGGTTAACTTCTATTCCAACCTCCCGGGCACACCGCCCTACAAGGTGCCGGTGGGCGCCGCCGTCGAAGTGACGTTCGAGGAGGTGGCCCCAGAGCAACTCATCCACGAGTGGCGGGTCGTCGCCTAGTTCGCTGCCACAGATAAGGGAAAGGTAGAGCCATGGCCGCATCAGCCGGGTATCAGTGGCGGCGAGACAAGGACGGGCTCGGCGTCTGGGAGCATCGCGGCAAGGTCGCGGTGGCGGGTTTCGGACATTCGCCGGTCGACCGCCGCTGGGACGAAGTCTCGATGGACAAGACGCTCGGCGCCTACTCGATCCTCGCCTGCCAGAAGGCGATGGACGAGGCCGGCGTGACGCCGGATCAGGTCGACGGCATCATCTGCTGCGACAGCCACATCGCCGGCGGTAGCGGCGGTACCGCGTCGCAATGGGCGCCGCGGCCCTATTTCGCCCCGCCCTACGATTCCGAGCTGGGGCTTACACTTATCAACGGTCAGTGGCTCGCCGAGCAGCTGGGCGCGCGCAATGTCAAATTCGCGCCGACCGGGGTGCCGACGATCAGCGAAATGGTCGGCATGGCGGCGCAGGCGGTGGGTGACGGCGTTTGCAGCACCTGTCTCGTCATCTATCCGACCGGCAATCTCGCGGGCCGCTATCGCCGCGGAGGCGAGAACGCCGACGACTACGCGCGTGGCGCCCGCCAATGGGTAGCGCCCTGGGGCAATCACGGCGGCAACGATTTCATCAACAGCTTCCCGCACGGCCAGTACTGCCGGAAATATGGCGGCAAGCATGACGACCTTGCGCCGTTTGTCGTCAACCAGCACCGCAACGGGCTCATGACGCCGTGGGGCTACAACGCCAGCCACAACCTGCCGCAGCTGACGATCGAGGAGTACCTCAACTCACGCTACATCCTGAACCCACTTCGGTTGTGGGACTGCGATCGGCCGGTCAACGCATCGACCGCGTATCTCTTCACCACGGCCGAACGCGCCCGCGACATGAAGCAGCCGCCGGTCTATGTGCTCAATCACTCGCAGCACAGCTTCAGAAAGCGCAGCACGCAGGAAGATCTGGACGAGATCGAGGAGTGGACCGACCGCGCCGCTAAGCGGATGTACGAAGGCGCCGGGCTCGGGCCCAGCGACGTCGATGTGTTCAATCCCTACGACGGCTATTCGATCATGACGCAGTTCTTCCTCGAGGGCTTCCAGTGGCACGGCGTCAAACGCGGCGATTCCTTCGCGTTCTACGCCGGCGATATCCGGGTCGAGGGGCCGCACCCGCTGTGCTCGAGCGGCGGCAATCTGGGAACCGGCCGCCTCCGCACCGCGATGTACACCGACAGCATCGAGCAGCTCCGCGGCACCGCCGGCCCGCGGCAGGTCAAGGTTCGGGCGGAGACCGCGCTGGCGGCTTTCACCACGCCCAGCAGCGGCGGCTGGATCATGTTCGGCAAACACCCGAATTGACGGCCGGTTGAAAGATCAGGACGACAGTGCGGACCGTGTGGCGGACGCGATCGTATTGACGAGCAGCATCGTGACCGTCATCGGGCCGACCCCACCGGGAACCGGTGTAATGAGTGAAGCCTTCTCCCGAATGCCTTCGAAGTCGATATCACCGACCAGCTTGCCCGTCGGCAGACGATTGATACCGACATCGATAACCACGGCTCCGGTTCGCACCATCTGGGGCAGGATGAGATTTGGGTGACCCGCCGCGACCACCAGCACATCGGCGAGTAGCGTAAACTGCGCGAGGTCGCGGGTCTTCGCATGGCAGATTGCCACCGTCGCGTCGCGCTGCATGAGCATCAGCGCCATCGGCTTGCCGACGTTGTTGCTGGCGCCCACCACCACGACATTCTTCCCCTCGAGGCCGATACCCTCGTACTCCAACATCTTCATCACACCGTAAGGCGTGCACGGCGGATAGACGGCGTTGCCGGTAATCAACGCTCCGACGTTGTAAAGGTGAAAGCCGTCGACATCCTTCGCCGTATCAATGGCATGCAGCACCGTAGGCATGTCGAATTGGCGCGGGAGCGGCAACTGCACCAGGATGCCGTGAACCCTCGGGTCCGCGTTTAGCGCCGCGATTTTTTGAAGAACGATTTGCGGATCGACATCCTGTGGGTATTCGAATTTGAAGGACGTGATGCCGACTTCCTGGCACGCGCGGATCTTGTTGCGCACATAAATCGTAGAAGCCGGATCGTCGCCTACCAGGATAACGGCGAGACCGGCCGAAACGCCCGTCTTCCGGTTCAATGCTTCAACGTCCAGGCGGCATCGTGCCCGGATCGCCTTCCCGATCGCGACCCCGTCGATGATTTTAGCCGTCATGCCTACTCCGTGCCGCCAAACACGACGAGGGCGTCGACCGCTTTCACGCCCTGGCCTGACGGCAGCACCATCAGCGGATTGATGTCTAGTTCGGCCAAGTGACCTTCGAGGTGCATGGCGAGGTGCGATACGCGCACCAACGTGTCCGCGAGCGCCGCGATGTCCGCCGCCGGCCGGCCGCGAAAGCCTTGGAGCAGCCTGGCACCTTTGACTTCGGCGATCATCGCCTGAGCTTCCGAGCGGGTGATCGGACAGCGGCGCAGGGCCACGTCGTTGTAAACCTCGACCATCACGCCGCCGGTGCCGAACAGCAGCACCGGGCCCAGTTGCGGGTCGCAGGACACGCCGACGATGACTTCGACGCCGTCGCGCACCATCTCCTGCACCGACACATGGGCGACCCGGGCCTGTGGCGCGTGAGCCCTAGCAATGGCCATGATCTCCGCGTAGGCCGCACGCACTTGCGCCGCATCGCCAAGGTTCAGCCGGACGACCCCGGCCTCCGTCTTGTGCAGGATATCCGGTGAGTCGACCTTTAGAGCCACCGGAAACCCCAGTTGCTCAGCGGCCGCGACGGCCTCCTCCGCGGAATTTGCCAGGCGCTCGCGCGCACTGGCCACACCCCAGGCGGCCAACAGCTGCTTGCTCTCGGACTCCGATAGGGTCAGACGTCCCAGGCCAAGCGCCTGGGCGATGGCCGCATCCTGCGCCGCCGTGCGCGGCGGCGCCGTGGCAAAGCCATCGGCAAGGCGGCGCTCGCGCCATGTATGATACGCGAGGCGGCTCTGCAGACCGCGAGCCAGCTTGTCCGGCGTGTAGAAGATCGGGATGCACGCGCTCTTGAGCTGCGGTAGACCAGATTTGGCGTCCCGGCTTCCCGTCCACAGGAACACCACACCCTTATCGGTCCCGTCGCGCTGGCTGATGACCTGCTGGGCCTGCGAGTCCGCCCCGGCGCTCGCCACGACCAGCGTTCCCATTCGGGGATCGGCGACCATATGCTCCATGATTTGCGGGAAGGACTCGCTATTGGCGAAGCCCGTCACATCGGCCGGGTTCGCCGCCCAGCCGAAGCCCTTGAGTATCCCGTTGATGCCGTCGCGCGCCGCGTCCCCGAGCGTCGGCAGATCAAGCCCGGCCTGACCGCACATGTCGGCGGTCAGCGAGCTGATTCCGCCCGAATGGGACACCACCGCGAGCCCGGGCACCGCAGGCTTTGGGGTGTGGGCCAGAAGGTGCGAAACCTCGATGAGCTCGTCGTAATCCTGGACGCGGATCACCCCGTATTGGGCGAAGATCGCATCGTACCTCGCGTCCGCGCCGGTCAGCGCCGCGGTATGCGAGCTGGCCGCACGCGCCCCGAGTTCGGAGCGGCCGATCTTGATGAGGACGATCGGCTTGCCGCGCTCCGCCGCGAGCTTGGCGACTTCGAGAAACTTGTCGGCCCGCTTGAAGCCCTCGACAAAGCCGGCGATGACCCGCGTGTCCGGGTCGTCGAGCAGGTAGCGGGCGAAATCGGTAAAGTCGAGATCGGCCTCGTTACCGGTCGAGATGATGTAGCTGAAGCCGATGCCGTTCTCGACCGCCCGCACCAGAAACGGCCCGAACGCCGTCGCGCCGCTTTGGCAGACGAGGCCGATCGGCCCGGTCAGACCGGACGCGCCGCGCGAGGAAGCGGTGGCCCAGATATCGTCTTTGACGTTCGCGAGCCCGAGGCAATTGGGGCCGCTGATCCGCATGCCGGAGGTGCGGGCAAATTCACCCAATTCCCCCTGCAAATCGCGCCGATCGTCCAGCCCACGCTCGGCAAAGCCGGCCGAGATCACGATCGCCGAGCCCGCCCCCTTGCGATGGCTCTCCTCGAGGACATCCAGCACCTGATCGTAGGGCACCACGACGGCCACCACGTCGGGGGCCTCCGGCAGGTCGGTGACGCTCTTGTAGGATTTCTCCCCCATGATTTCGTCGTAACGCGGGTTCACGGCATAAACCCGCACCCGCTCCTTGGCCTTGAGCGCCGCGGCCAGAAACCGCCCGCCATATTGCATCCGCGGCGTCGCGCCCACGATCGCGATCGAGCGCGGATTGAGCATTTTGTGGATCGAAGCCATCTGCGGCTCTGTCCAGAACTCCATGACACCCCCTGAAAAGGACAGGTCCGTCGGGTCGGCAACGCCTCAGACGACGCCGTCGCTACGTAAGGCCGTCACCGCCGCTTCGTCGAGGCCGAGCCAATCGTGCAGCACCTCGGCCGTGTGCTCGCCCAGGAGCGGCGCCGACGTCACCTTGGCGGGAACCCCGTCAAAGCGCACCGGCCAGGTCGGCATCGCCATCTTGCGCTCGCCATGCGTCATGTGTTGCAGGATGCCGCGCTCGTAAAAGCTCGGCTCGTTGACGAGTTCGTCCGTATCGAGGACCGCACCGGAAGGGACTCCAGCGCCGCTGAGCTGCGTCATCGCCTCCTGCTTGGTGCGCTGCCGGGTCCAGGCGGTGATGATCTCGTTGACCTCGGCCTCGTGCTCCACCCGGCCTTCATACGTGTCAAAGCGCGCGTCGCCGATCAGGTCTTCGCGGCCGATCAGCTTCAACAGGCGCGGCCAGTGCTCCGGGTTGGCGCGACTGGTCAGGAGGTAGACGTAATCGTTCGGGCCTTCCGGCTGGCATGGGAAGATGCCGCTCGGCGGGTTGGGAGCGGCGGCGCGGCGCGGCGCGGCCTTGCCGGTGCGGGCCTGGGCGATAAAGCCGCTGCGGCTGTAATGCATGATCGAGTCCTGCATCGCGACTTGCAGCCGTCGGCCCCTGCCGGTGCGGCCGCGTTCCAGCAGCGCGCTGACGATGCTAAACGCCATCAACATGCCGGTGCCGGTGTCGCCGATCGTCGGGCCCGGCTTGATCGGTCGCCCGCCGGGCTCGCCGGTGATGCTCATAGCGCCGCCCGCCGCCTGCGCGATCGGGTCGAACGCCAGCCCATTCTCGAACGGGCTGCCGGCGCCAAAGCCCTTGATCTGGGCATAGATGATGCCGGGGTTGATGGCGCTAACGACATCGTAGCCGAGGCCCAGCCGCTCCACCGCGCCGGGCGCAAAATTCTCGGCCATGACATCGGCCTTCTTGACCATCTCCTTGACCAGCGCCAGACCGCGCTCGGACTTCAAGTTGACGGTCAGCGACCGCTTATTGGCGTTGTACATCATGAAATAATAGGCATCGCCAAAACCGGTGCGGCCGGCCTCGCCGCGCGGCGGCTCGACCTTGGCGATGTCGGCGCCCATCCAGGCCAATGCCTCGGTGCAGGTCGTCCCCGCCTCGAATTGCGTCAGGTCGAGAACGCGAATGCCGGAGAGGCAACCGGGCGATGCGGGCGTTACGGGCATGATGGGCTCCTTCATGGTGCGAAGCTGTTTCGCGCGACAGCTTATTCCGATACCCGGGGGCTGCGACAGAGTTGCGGATGCGGAAATTTACAGGCTGACCTCAGAATGCCTGCGTTGCATAGGAGGATCATCGGTGGCCACATCGTTTCAATTTGGTCTCGTCATACGGGGCCAGGCCGAGGCCGGCGAGGACATCACCAAGCGCTTTGACGAGACGATCGAGCTGGTCCGGCTCGCGGACCGCCTGGGATACGACTCGATCACCAAGACCGCCCATTACAGCGCGCACCCTTGGCAGATGCTGCAGCTGGTGCCGATGCTGGCGCGGTTCTCGGCCGAAGCGCCCAATTTGCGTCTTAACGCCGGGGTCGTACTGCTGCCGTTGATGTCGCCGCTGCATGTCGCCGAAGAGTTCGCGACGCTCGACGTGATGTCGGGCGGCAAGATCATCCTTGGCGTCGGGCTTGGCTACCGCGATGTCGAGTTCAAGGCGTTTGGCGTCCCACGCGCACAGCGGGCCCGGCGGCTCGAAGACAATCTGGTCGCGATACGGCGTTTGTGGACCGAGGACAGGGTTACGATGACGACGCGGCATTTCGAGCTCGACGGCGCGTCGTGCTCGCTGAAGCCGGTGCAGAAGCCTCACCCGCCGATCTGGGTCGGCGCCTTTGCCGACCCGGCGATCGAGCGCGCCGCTCGCCTCGGCGACTGCTGGTATGCCGGCCCGAGCGTGACGATCGAGGTCACCGCGCGGCAGATGCAGCTCTATCGCCGCGCACTCGACACCGCGGGCAAGCCGTTCCCCGTGGAGTTACCCCTGCGGCGCGAGGTGTTCGTCGCACGGACGCGAGATGAAGCATTTCGCCTGTGTCGGCCCTATCTCGGCGCCAAATACGCCGCCTACCATAGCTGGGCGCAAGAACTGCCGGCCGACGATAGCGGGCTCGGGCAGGATTTCGCGAGCCTTGCCGCCGACCGCTTCCTGATCGGCACACCCGACGAGGTCGCCGAGCAGATCGTGGCGATCCATCGCCGGCTGGGCGTCAACCACCTGGTCATGAGCACCGAATGGGCCGGGATGCCGCACAGCCTCGCCAAGGAAACGATCGAGATGATCGCCTCCGAAGTGATCGTTCGCGTGCGCCAGGGGCTATGAACATCCCCGCGGGAAGCGACGGGCTGAATCAGCCCGTGCCATGTGTCGGGCTGATCGCCCAGGTGCCGGCGAGAATAAGGACGGCTATTACGGCCGGGATGACGGCGAGCAAAGTGCCGGCCGCGGCGAGGGCACCGACACCGGCCCAGGTGATCGACGACAGCGCCTCTGCGATCGTCGCGATCCGCGACGATGTCTGGCGCCGCCGGAAATAGGCGCGCTTCGCCTGGCCGCGGAACCAAAACTGGATCAACGTCGCCGAACCCGCAGACAGCGCAATGCCGAGCAAGGTCGCCAGCGCGGTGCCCGGGTCGGTGATCGCCAGCACGGCGAGAAACGGCGCGAAGACGATACCGATTGCGCCAAACACCGCCTCGACCTTGGCGCGCAGCACCCGCGCGGCGGTGACCGGGGCCGAGGCAATCAGTTCGGGTGCGTCCTCGCCCGAAATCGCCAGCCATGCCAAACCGCCGGCGAGTTGGCCGGCTGCCATGACCAGCACCGGCGTGAGCAGTGTCGATGCCCTGCCGGTTTCGTAAAAGCTGCGGTACAGCAGGAAGATCGGCGGCAGCAGATAGAGGAGCTGCATCAAGCTCTGCGACATCAGCCAAGGGTCGCGCAGCAGCAGCACCCATTCTTTGCGGCGCAGCGCCCGGGCCGGTGATGCCGTACGGAATGCCGCGCTGCGACGCGCGCGGCGCCCTGGTGCGACCGAGGCGCCGCCGGCCGCCAAGGCGAACTCACCAAAGCGCGGTGCATAAGCGACGATCGCGGCAGCAAGCGCGGCGGCGCAAACCACGAGCAGGATCGCGAGGGCCACACCATCTCCGACGGCGGCGCGGGCCGCCAGGTACAACGGGTTGCCCGGCCCCGGTGCGCGGCTCATCACCGCGTCGGATTGCAGAAACGCGGTCCGCGAAAGCGAGCCGTAGGAGCCTATGGCGGCAAATTGCAGGCCGATGACAAAACTGGCGCCGATCACCGCGGCCACGATCTGCGCCGCGACCCGGGTGCGGCGCGGACCGATCAACCGGAACAGCCATATGGTCAGCATCGCCGCGATCGCGACCGACAACATCGCCATCGCGGCAACGACACCATAGCCTTGAAGGTAGGCGAGGCCGCCGAACCAGGCGGCGATGTCGATCACTGGCGCGGCCAGCGCCAGTGACATCAACGTGATCGTGACCGCCATCGCTGCGAGACGCACCGCGAAGACACGCCAGGCCGGAACCGGCGAAGTCAGGATCAGCTCAAGGTCGCCGCGGGCATAGAAGGCGCGCGTCACCGCCTCCATCGCCTGCGACAGCATCAGCGAGAAGTAGAGCACCAGGGTGCCGGTGACATAGACCAGCATGCGCTTGTCCGGCGGACCGGTAAGCAAGGCGGTCGATCGCGCTAGGCCGCCATAGGCCAGTGCGTGCAAGAACGCCACGAAGCAGCCAAAGCCGAGCGCGAGCGTGACATTGCGCCGGCGCCGGCCTCCCGACAACAGAACCCGCCAGTCGCGCCAGGCGAGCCTCGCCTCGTGCCGGGCAAACCAGGTGACACTCGCCGCGCCGGTCACGCCGCCAGCGCTCCGGCCGGCTTTGCGCCGTCAGCGGTGAGCGCAAGAAAGGCGTCTTCGAGACTCGTGTTGCCGGGTCCGGCGCGACGGCGCAGCTCGTCCAGCGTCCCTTCGGCAACGAGGCGACCGCCGGCCATCACGCCGATGCGGTCGGCCATGCGCTCGGCGACTTCGAGAATATGGGTGGTCATGACGACCGAGCAGCCGGCGGCGACGCGTTGGCGCAGTACATCCTTCACCAGGCGCGCCGCCGCCGCGTCGAGCCCGGTGAACGGCTCGTCGAGGATGATCAGCCGTGGCTCGTGCAGCAGTGCCCCCGCGAGCGCCACCTTCTGGCGCGTGCCTTTCGAGAGGCCTTCGCAGCGCGTATCGGCATATGGACCGAGGCCGAGCCAGCCGATGAGATCGCCCGCGCGGACCGCGGCAAGCTCGCTCGGCACCGACCACAATCCACCGACGAACTGGAGGTATTCGAGCGGCGTCAGCTTGTCGTAGATCATCGGTTCGTCGGACAGCCACGCCATCACCCGCTTCGCCGCGACCGGATCGGCCAGCGCGTCGACCCCGAACACCGCGATCGAGCCGCGATCGGGCTTCAGCAACCCCGCCACCATGCGCAGCGTCGTGGTCTTCCCGGCCCCGTTCGGGCCAAGCAGCGTGTAGTACTCACCGGCGGCCACACGCAGCTGCAATCCGTCGACCGCCGGCCGCTCGAAAGATTTGGCGAGATCGCGGATGTCGAGCGCGGCGGATGAGGCGGGTTCAGGCATCGACGGGCATCACCGGGTGGCTGGTCCGGCTAGCCTATCCAGGCAAAGGTACAGTTCAGGTTAATGGCGAGGGCGCGCTGCACGGCGTGACCACCGGCTTGAGGATCAATGTCAAAAGCGTCTCGCGGTCGGACGAGCCGGTCGCGCCGAGCGTCGTACCCAGTATTTGCTAAACCGGCGATAGTTCTTTCGAGCGCGCTATCCCGCTTTTCAGGACTAGTTTTATCAATGCCTTACATCGTAAGCTAGCGAGCCTTTACGGTGTGAAACTCGTGGTGGAGGGGTAGGGACGTCATGCGGACATTCGCGAAGTGGGCGGTCGCCCTGATCCTGATCGCGCTGGCCGGCGGCCAGGCGATGGCCGACGACACGCTCGCCAAGGTCAAGGCCGCGGGAACGATCGCGGCAGGCGTCAAAAATGACTACCGCCCGTGGGGCTTCCTCGACCCGTCGGGGCAGATCGTCGGCATGGAAGTCGACCTCGCCAACGACATCGCCAAGCGGCTAGACGTGAAGCCCAAGCTGGTGCCGGTCGTCGCCGCCAATCGCATGGAGTTCCTGGCCCAGGGCAATATCGACATGGTCATCGCCACGATGAGCGACACGCCGGAGCGGCGCAAAGTCGTCGGCATGATCGAGCCGCAATATTACGCCAGCGCCACCAACATCCTGGCGCCGAAATCGGCGCATCTCAAAGCCTGGACCGACCTCACCGGCAAGAAGGTCTGCGGCGTCCAGGGCGCGTTCTACAACCGCGGCGTCGAGCAGAAATACAAGGCCGAGATCGTCTCGTTCGCCGCCGTCCCCGACGCGCTGAAGGCGCTGCAGGCGGGAACCTGCGTCGCCTTTGTCTATGACGACACCTTTGTCCAGTCGACGCTGTCGTCGAAAGACCCGCAATGGGCCGATTACGAGATGCCGCTCACCTCGGAAGACCCACAGCCCTGGGCGATCGGCGTCCGCCTCGACGACCTCAACGGCCCGTTCGGCCAGTTCCTGTCGAAGACATCGGAGGAATGGCACAAGACCGGCTTCCTGATCGACCTCGAAAAGAAATGGGGCATCAACCCGTCGTCGTTCCTTGTCGAGATGCACAATAAATACGCCGGAAAATAGCGCGCCTATACTGCCCGCATGACGATCGCCGAGGCGTTCCAGCATCTCAACGACGCCTACGGGATCAATCTGAGCATCGTGTACGACCCGTTCGATCGCGAGCGGTTCGTACACGGCTTCTTGATGACGCTGCTGCTGTCGCTGGTGTCGATGGCGTTGTCGGTCGTCATCGGGCTTGGCGGCGTATGGATGCTCGGCGGCCGGTCGCGCATCCTCAAGGCGGCGACGAC
>Ga0210398_10002178_pt1 | contig 19307 bp, 17 predicted proteins | sample IncBWC4OmetaG_FD_161047 | JGI IMG/M metagenome (GOLD analysis project Ga0210398, IMG submission 161047) | Forest soil microbial communities from Barre Woods Harvard Forest LTER site, Petersham, Massachusetts, United States - Inc-BW-C-4-O | ecosystem: Environmental > Terrestrial > Soil >... | reverse complement strand
CCGCGCGGCGATCTCGCCGACTGTACGATGTCCCTGCGGCCCCCACGCCCACGACGGCAGACATACCGCCGTGCACAGCCACGCCACCACCCGCGCGGTCCGTTTCATCGCTGCTCCGCTGGCCACCAACGCTGCCAGTATTCACGCGATGCGAGGCGGTATTCAACCGCGTAGACTTGCGCGCCTGCGCGGCTCGGCCGCAACTTCTGTGGAACCAACAATATGACAGCCATTCGCAGCGCGCTGTGGCGCGCGTCGATTCTCGTCCTCGGCTGTGGCTGGCTCGCCGGCACCCTGGCCGCGGACGCCAGCCACGGTGTGGACGTCGCGGGGATGGACCGCGCCGTGCTGCCGGGCGATGACTTCTTCCGCTACAGCAACGGCACCTGGCTGCAGAATACCGAGATCCCCGCCGACCGCAGCTCCTGGGGTCCGGATGAGCAGCTGAGCGAACTCACCGCGCAGCGAACCGCGGATCTGATCCGCGCGGCCGCCGCCTCCAGCGCGCCCGACACGGAAGCCCGCAAGATCGGTGACTACTACGCGACTTTCATGGACGAGGAGGCGATCGAAAAAGCCGGACTCACGCCACTGGCAGCCGGGTTCAAGGCCATCGACGCCATCAACGACCGCACTGCACTGGCGCAGGCGTTGGGGCGGCAGTTGCGCGCCGACGTCGACGTGCTCAACGCCACCAGCCTGCATACCGAGAACTTCCTCGGTCTGTGGGTGGCGCAGGACCTGGATGATCCGACCCGCTATTCGCCGTTCCTGCTGCAGGGCGGCCTCGGCTTGCCCGACCGCGACTATTACCTCAACCCGGCGCCGAAAATGGCGGAACTGCGCAGCAAATACCAGGCGCATATCGCCGCGCTGCTGACACTAGCGCAGCAGCCGCAGCCGCAGCAGGCGGCCGCGCGCATCTTCGAGCTCGAGCGGCACATGGCCGAAGCGCACCTGGACCGGGCGCAGTCGGAGGAAGTGCTCAAAGGTAACAACCACTGGGCGGCAGCGGAGTTCGCCCAGCGCGCTCCGGGTCTCGACTGGAAGGCGTTCTTCGCGGCCGCGGGGCTCGGCGCGCAGCCGCGCTTCGTCGTCTGGCAGCCGCGCGGACTCATCGGACAGTCGGCGCTCACCGCGAGCGTGCCGCTCGCCACCTGGAAGGAGTATCTGCGCTTTCGCCTGCTCGAGGATGGCGCGAACTATCTGCCCAAGGCGTTCGTCGACGAGCGGTTCGCGTTTTACGGCCACACGCTCTCGGGTACGCCGCAGCTGCGCCCGCGCTGGAAGCGCGCGATCAGTGCCACCAATGACGCGCTTGGCGAGGCGGTCGGCAAACTGTATGTGGCGCGCTATTTCCCGCCGGCCGACAAAGCGCGCGCGCAAGCCCTGGTGCACAACCTGCTGGCGGCCTTTGCCACGCGCATCGATCATCTGGAGTGGATGGCGCCGGAGACGCGCGCCACGGCCAAAGCGAAGCTCGCCGCGCTCAGGGTGGGGGTCGGTTACCCGGATCACTGGATCGATTACTCGGCGCTGACGGTGCAGCGCGGGGACGCTTACGGCAACTATCAGCGCGCCGAGCTGTTCGAATTGCGGCGTAATCTCGCCAAGCTCGGCAAGCCGGTGGATCGCGGCGAGTGGGTGATGGTCCCGCAGCTGGTCAACGCGGTGAACCTGCCGGCGATGAATGCGCTCAACTTCCCGGCCGCCATTCTGCAGCCGCCCTACTTCGATTCGCAGCGCGACCCGGTCATGGACTATGGCGCCATCGGCGCGGTGATCGGGCACGAGATCAGCCACAGCTTCGATGACCAAGGCGCGCTGTTCGACGCCAGCGGGCGCTTGAAGAACTGGTGGACCAAGGCGGACTTCGCGCATTTCGAGGCCGCCGGTGCCCGCTTGGTTCAGCAATTCAACGGCTATCACCCCTTCCCGGACATCAGCGTCAACGGCAAGCAGACCTTGAGTGAGAATATCGCCGACGTCGCCGGCCTGGCGGTCGCGTTCGACGCCTGGCGGCTGACGCTGCAGGGCAAGGCCGCCGCCGGCGCGGATGGCTTCAGCGGCGAGCAGCTGTTCTTCATCAGCTTCGGTCAGAGCTGGCGCGACAAGATGCGCGAGGCGGCGCTGCGCCGGCTCATCGTCACCGACGGCCATGCGCCAGCCGAATATCGCGCCGACACGGTGCGCAATGTCGATGGCTGGTATCAGGCCTTCGGCGTCAAGGACGGACAGAAGTTGTATCTGGCGCCGGCGGAGCGGGTGCGCGTCTGGTGAGGACGCCAGCCGGCCTAAGCGGCCGGCTGCAACTGCGCGAAATACACCAGCGTCTGGTACGGGAAAGTGATCCGGCCGGCGCGCTGGTGCCGTTCGAACAGTTGCTGCAGCCCCTGCAGCAACGCCTGGTGGGTCGGTTGTCCCGCCTGCGGCGCATACGATGAGGACATCAGCCGGCCGCGCAGGCCCTCGAAGTCGAACACCTGTTCGTTGGCAAATGTCGCCTGCTGCATCGTGCCGCCGAGAAAGGCGCGCATGCTCGCCTCGTTGGCGCGGCTGGCGACGATCTGCTCGTACTCCGGGGCGAACCGTCGCAGCAGCGCGTCGTACTCCTCGAGAAACGCCCCCGGCTGCGCCGGCCGCTCGTTCCACAGGAGCGCCGCTGCGCCGTCGCGCCTGATGATACGCAGCGCCTCGCGCCGCGCCGCGGCGACGTCGAACCAATGGAAAGCCTGCCCTGCGACCCACAGGTCGACGCTGGCCGAAGCGAGCGAGCTGTGCTCGGCGCTAGCGTTCACGCTGTGGAAACGCGATTGGTCCCGCAGCTGTGCCTCCGCGGCCGCGCGCATGCTGTCGTTCGGCTCGACCGCGTACACCTGCGCGCCCTGCGCCAGCAGCGCCGCCGTCAGCAGGCCCGTGCCGGAACCGACATCGGCCACCACTGCGCCCGGCCGCAGGCCGCAACGCGCCACCAGCAGCGCGATGGCCGCCGGCGGGTAGCCGGGGCGATAGCGCGCATAGTCCTCGGCGCGGCTCGAAAAGCGCTCGGTCGGACGCATCAGCGCCGCTGCGCAAACGGCGCCGGCCGCTGTACTGGGCGGGCGGCGACACAGTGCACGCAAAGCGGGCGGTGCCCGTCTCTCCATAAAGGCATAACGACACGGTAGCGTATCCACGTGACAATCGCACCGCGCAGGGGAATTCCATGAACGACGCCTACCGACGCCTCGAAACACAGCTGGTGCACGCCGGCGAGCCCACGCCGCGCTTTGCCGGCGCGGTGGAGATGCCGATCTTCCAGTCAGCCACCTACGAATACGCCGGCGAGGGGAGCTACCACGACGTACGCTACCTGCGCACCAACAACACTCCGAGCCAGCTGGCGCTGCACGCGAAACTCGCGGCGCTCGAGGGCGCCGAGGCGGCGCTGGTGACGGCCAGTGGCATGGCAGCAATCTCCACCACACTCTTGAGCGTGCTCGCCCCGGGCGATCACCTGTTGGCGCAGCGTTGTCTCTACGGCGGCACCCACGACCTGGTGACGCACGAGCTCGCCCGCCTCGGCATCGAGCACGACTTCATCGATGCCGACCGGCGCGACTCCTGGCGCGAGCTGCTGCGGCCCAATACCCGCGCCATCTACGTCGAGGCGTTGACCAACCCACTGCTCCAGGTCGCCGACCTCGAGGGTGTGGTGCAGTTCGCACGCGCCCACCGGCTGCTGTCACTCATCGACAATACGTTCGCGACGCCGGTGAACTTCCGCCCGCTCAGCGCCGGTTTCGACCTGGTGCTGCACAGCGCTACCAAGTACCTCAATGGACATGCGGACATCGTCGCGGGCGCGGTCGCTGGCAGTGCCGCACTCATCGAGCGCATCCGCCAGCGCGCCAACCACCTGGGTGGCAGTCTCGATCCGCACGCCGCGTTTCTGCTGAAGCGCGGCCTGAAGACCCTGGCCTTGCGGGTGCGGTACCAGAACGACAGTGCGCAGCAGCTGGCGCAGTTCCTGAGTGAGCAGCGCGCGGTCGCGCGCGTCTACTACGCCGGGCTCGCCTCGCACCCGCGCCATGAGCGCGCCCGGCGGCTGTTCGCCGGCTTTGGCGGCGTGCTGAGCTTCGAACTGCACGGGCCGCCCGAGCGCGCCGAGGAGTTCGCGCGGCGCGTGCGCATCGCGATCGTCGCGCCGAGCCTCGGCGGGGTACACACTCTGCTGACCCGTCCCGCGACGACCTCGCACGCCGGTCTGACGCGCGCCGAGCGCCTGGAACTGGGCATCGGCGATGGTCTGCTGCGGCTGTCGGTCGGCATCGAGTCGACCGAGGATCTGATCGAGGACCTGCGCCAGGCCCTCGCCTGATGAGCACGGCGTGCGCAAGTTACGGGTGGGGGGCGCGTGCGCCGTGTGTCAATCTTGGTCACCCTGCCGGAGTTCCTCATGCCCAGTGCGACTGACAGCTCGAGCGCCGCGCCGCTGCCGCTTCCCGCCGGGCGCGAGCCCGGCGCCACACACGCCGAACCGGCCTGGCGCACGCCGCTGGAGCTGACACTGCTCGGCGCGGTGTGGGGCGGCTCGTTTCTGTTCATGCGCGTCTCCGCTGCCGACTTCGGTCCGCTGCCGCTGGTCGAGGTGCGTCTGGCACTCGGGGCACTGGCGCTCACGCCGTTCCTGTGGCGTGCGCGCGCGCAGTTCACGCCGCAGCTGTGGCTGCGCGTCGCCGGCATCGCGCTGGTGAATTCGGTGCTGCCCTTCACCCTGTTCGCCTGGGGCGCGGAGCGCGCACCGGCCGGCATCGGCGCCATTACCAATGCCATGACGGTGATGTTCACGACGCTCGTGGCGTTCCTCTTATACCGTGAGCACATCAGTCCGCGGCGCGCAGCGGGCCTGCTCATCGGGTTCCTCGGGGTGTGGGTACTGGCCAGCGGCAAGATCGCCGGCGCCAGCGTCGGCAGCGCGGCACTGGCCGGCACCGCCGCCTCGCTCTGCTACGGCTTCGGTATCAACTTCGTGCGCCGCTATCTGACCGGTTACCCGCCGGCCGCAGTGGCGGCCGCCAACCTCGCCAGCGGCGCGCTAATGCTCGCGCCGCTGGCGCTGTACCACTGGCCGACGCATCCGATTGGAGCTGCCTCGTGGCTGAGCGCGGTACTGCTCGGCGTGCTGTGCACTGGCGTCGCGTTTGTGTTCTATTACCGCCTGATTGCCCGCATCGGTGCTGCGCGTACTTCGACGGTGACCTACCTGATCCCGCTGTTCGCGGTGATCTGGGCGTGGCTGCTGCTCGGTGAGCCGCTGACGATGACCATGGCGCTCGCCGGAGCGCTGATCCTGGCCGGCGTGGGATTGAGTCAGCAACGGGAGAAGAAGTCGTGAAGGTTGGGAAACGGTGCCGGAGCTGAAACGGGAGCTGCATTTTCCCGACCTGCTGAACGCGCGCGATCTGGGTGGCTATCCGACGACCGACGGCGCCAGCACCCGCTGGCGCTCGCTGCTGCGCGCGGACGATCTGGCACAGCTCACCGACGCGGGCCTCAGCGCCCTGGCCGACTACGGCGTGCGCACCATTCTCGATTTGCGCTGGGCGGATGAGGCCGCACGCCATCCGAGTCCCATCCCGGCGGGACTGCCGGGGGTGCACTTCGAGCGCATCTCGCTCCTGACCCACACCGAGGATGAGTGGCGGCTGCGCAGCCGCGATGTTGCCAAAGAGCTGTGGAAATGCGTGGTGCTCGAGCACGTGCGTTTCGAGCTGCATCGGGTGCTGAGTTTCATCGCCGCCGCGCCGCCGCAGCCACTGCTGTTTCACTGCGTCGCCGGCAAAGACCGCACCGGACTCATCGCCGCGCTGCTGCTGGCGCTCGCGGACGCGACGCCCGCGGCCATAGCGGAGGACTACGCCGTGAGTGCCAGCAACCTGCGCGAGGGTTATCTCAAGCGCTACGCCGACGCCGAGCCCGCCCGCATTCTCGAGGCGCTGCGCTGCCCGGAAGAAGGCGCTTACCAGATGCTGCAGTTCCTCGAGCGCGCCGGCGGCGTGCGCGCTTACCTCAGCCAGATTGGCCTGCAACCCGCGGAGATCGAGCAGCTGCGCGCGCGGCTGCGCTGATTGTGCCGCTGCCGAGCGTTCACCAGCGGTTCAGGGCCGCGCGCCAATACTCGCAGCTGCACCGGATTGAACGCGCTCTCGAGCAGCCCCCAGTTTGCAATGCGCGGGCACCTTTCAGATGATCGCTCGGATTTGAGACGCGTCCACTCCGGTGCGTTGGTTTTAGCTATGCTGGTGCGCCGCAACCCCGCCGAGGAGCGCTGCACGCATGGCCATCACCGGAGGCTGCCTCTGCCGGGCGGTCCGCTACACGATCGACGCCGCACCCCTGGTCGCCCGCAGCTGCTGGTGCCGCGTGTGTCAGTACATCGGCGCAGGCAGCGGCACCGTCAATGTGTTCTTCCCCACCAGCGCGCTCAGCCTGAGCGGTGAGCCGCGTGACTTCAGCCTGGTAGCCGACAGCGGCAACGTCCTGCACCGGCGTTTCTGTGCAGCTTGCGGCACGCCGGTGTCCGTCGCCTCCGAGGCGCGCCCACAGCTGTTCGCCGTGCGCGCCGGCACGCTCGATGACCCGGAGATTGCGCGCCCCGCGATGACCATCTGGACGGCAAGTGCGCCGAGCTGGGCCTGCCTCGATGCGCGGCTGCCGCAGGTCGAGCGACAACCGCCGCCGGCCTAACCTGCTGACTTCAGTCCCAGCGCCGCGCGCAGCTGCGGGGCGGTCAGCAGCCGGGTGTAGACGGGGGTACCGACGTCGAACTCACGCGCCCGCGCGAGCGGACCGACCACGACCGGCGCAAAGCCGGCCTCGCGCACCAGCTGCGCGGCAACGGCGAGCGCCTCGGCGTCATCGCCTGCGAGCGGTATGGCCACCGGCTCGCCCTGGCGGTGCGCCTCGTCGCGCAGATCCCCCGAATTGATGGCGTTGAAGGCGCGCACCAGCCGCACGCCGGGGAGAAACTCGGCCGAGGCGATGCCAGCGCCCTTGCGGCGGGCCTCCAGCGCCATCGGCCCATCGCGCTGCGGATAGGGATTGCCGGTGTCGAGCACGATCTTGCCGGCCAGCTCACTCTTCAGGTCGCGCCCGATCTGCGGCAGGGCCGCATAGGGCACCGACACCAGCAACACCGGACCGAACAACGCCGCCTCGCGCGGCGTACCGACGCGGGCGCGCGGCCCGAGCGACTGCGCCAGGGGCCGCAGCTCATCCGGGTGGCGTGAGGAGATCAGGACTTCGTGGCCCGCCTGCACCCACAGCGCCGCGAGCGTGCCGCCGATGTGGCCGGCACCGATGATGCCAATCTTGAGGGGTTGCGCCGCAGGCGCAGCGTCTGCGGCACGCGCCAACCCCGCCGCAGCCAGCGCCACGACGGAACACACAAACAGGGCTGCCGCGAGCAGCGGACTTACGGGCTTGCGCAAATCACCCCCCACACGAGTGTTGCTTGGGGGTTGTCAGAAACGCCGGCGGCCGCCTTGCCGCTGTTACTTCTTGCGACGCGCTCCGGCGCGCTTCGCGGCCCGGAAGGAAATTCCGGCGCGCATGGCCTTCTGCTGAACCGCAGCGGCCGTGCGTCCGAGTTTCTTCGCAACCTGTCCGGTCGGGGTTCCTGCTTTGGCGAGCGCTCTGAGAGTCTGCAGTTCGCGGGCGCTCCAGGAGGCGCCATCGTTCGGTGGACGTCGTGCCATCATTCCTACTCCGCTATTCACCCAACGACTGGGCCAGGGGCGGAATAATACACCGATCAACAGCCGTGCGCGCGTCCGCCTACGATCCGTAACATGTTGGAAACGCACTTGCGCGCGACGACGCCTGCTGTTGCCTCCGCGCTGCGGACCAACTCGCAACAGCAACGGCACGTGTCGCCGGGCCGCGGCGCGCTGGGCAATGCAAAGTTTTGTTAGGCAAAGCCAGCGCCTGCGTCGCATACCGCTGTTGGCTCAGCGGCGTCGGCAATAGCCGACAGTGGCCGCTGACAACTCTGACAGTGAGAAGTTTCATACAACTATTGCACCTGTATGGTTCCGACCATCTGCGGATGAATTGAACAGGTGTAGCGGTAGCTGCCGGACTTGTCGAACCGGAACGAGAAACTGTCGTTGGTATCGAGCGCCCCGGAACGGAACAGCCCGTCGATGCTCACGACGGTATGCGGCTCCTGGTCCTTATTTGTCCAGGTGACGGTCGAGCCGGCCGGCACCTTGAGTACCGTGGGGGCGAACATGAAGTCTTTCGCCATGACGATGGTCGGTGCGCCGGCGGCATCGGCGGCCGGCGCACCCGGTGACAGGGCGGTAGCGGCAAGTCCGAGCAGACTCAGCAGCGGCAGAAGCTTCGGGGTCGGCATGATGAGGGTTCCTTCAGGCGAGGGTGAGATCGTTGAGCGCTAGGGCGCGCGGGTGCCTGACCTCGCTAACGCTGGTCACCCCCAGCATGCGCGGCAGTTCCTCGGCGGCCACTTTGAGGGGCGCCGGGCCCGGGCCTGCGCCGGCCTGTGGCTGCGGATAAGCGGTCGAGCGCGCGGTGTGAAAGGTCACGTTGCCTTCTACCTTCTGGACGATCTGGTGGATGTGACCGTTGAGCACCGTCACTGAGCCGAAACGGGCCAGCTGCTCGAGCAGCGCCGGCGCATCGCCGGTGCCCCAGCCCCAGGGTTCGTAGATCGTCCACAAGGGCATATGCGCAAACACCACGATCGGCGTGCTGGCCGTGCGCCCGCGCAGATCCTCGGTCACCCAGGCCAGCTGCTCGGCTCCGAGTGTGCCCAGGCCACCGGGCTTGAACTGCAGCACGTTGATCAGAGCGATGAAGTGCACGCCAGCGTGATCGAAGCTGTAGTACCCCTTGTTGGCGGAGGGCGCGCCGAAGCGCTTGAAGTATTCGCTGACGGTCGGGTCGGTGGTGTCGTGCTCGCCGGGCACGGTGTGCAGCTCGCTGGTGCGTAGCGTGCCGAACAGCTGCTGCGCGAGATCGAACTCCTCCGGCTTGGATAAATGCGTGATGTCGCCGGTGTGGATCAGCAGCTGCGGCTGCGCCGGCAGAGCGTTGATCAGGGTGATGCTTTCGCGCAGCGTGCCGCTGACATCCGGGTTGGCATCCTTATTGAAGCCGATATGGGTATCGCTGATCTGCACGAACAGCGGCTTGCCGGCCCGTGCGGCGGCGCTCTTGTCGGCGGCCGCTACGGCCAGATCAATCGGGGTGAACACCCCACCGGCGAGCGCGAACAGCGTGCCCGCGCCCCCGAATGCGAGACACTTGAGGGCGCTGCGGCGTCCACGCACGGACTCGTGCTGCGACATGTCGACTTCTCCTGCGGTTGAGTTGCCAGGAGAAGACTGTGCGTGGCAGATTTTTATTCCGTCGCGGGCGGGCTTTCGCGGGCGGCGAGTGTCTGCAACAACCGGCTGAGCGCGGTGAGTTCATCCCAGCCGGTGTCGGAGACGGCGCAGTACTGCAGATCGGCGCCGCGCCAGCACGTCACGTGATAGCCGCTGCGGCTGCTGGTGCGCGGCAGGCTGTCGCGCCCGGCGACCCAGCTGAATACGTTGATGATGTGCGCGCCGTGCTGATACACGACGGCTGCAGCGCGCTGACCGTTGAGGTAATCGGCCCGGCCACCGAGCAGGCGGTATCCCTGCTGACTGAAGTCGGCGACTACCGGCGACACATCAGCATGCCCCGCAAACCAGGGCTTTACCGTGTGACGGTCGGTCGAGATGACGTCGGTCAGGTGCTCGGGCATGAGCGAGCGCACGTGCGCCGCGACGAGCTCATCCGTCAGCGGCACCGAGCGCACCGGCCACAGCAGCAGCACTGCAAGCCCGGCGGCCAGCGCTGCGCCGAGACCACTGCCGGCGCCGAGCCAGTAGCTACGCGTGCGCCACGGCGCGCGCGTACGCGGCGCTGTGTCGGCGGGCCGCTCGGCGGCCAGTGTCGCCTGGATTCGGGCGCGCAGCGCCGGCGGCGCGCCCGTCAGCGGCAGCTGCCGCAGGCGCGCCCGCAGCGCCGTGAGTTCCTCGAGCAATTCGCGGCATTCAGCGCAGCGCTCCAGGTGGCGCTCGATGTCAACGGCACCGACCGCGTCGACCTCGCCGTCGAAATAGGCCTGTACGCGCAGTTGCTCAGCGCACTGCACGCGGAGCTCCGGGCAGACTCTTCAGCCACTGCACCTTGAGCGCTGCGCGCGCGCGCGCCAGGCGCGACATTACCGTGCCGAGGGGCAGTTGCGTCACGGTGGCGATCTCGCGGTAGCTCATGTCCTCCATCTCGCGCAGCAGCAGTACCTCGCGGTGCTCGGGGGCGAGCGCCGCCAGTAGTCCCTCGAGCACGCGTTGCTCGTCGCGCTCGATCGAGGCCCGCTCCGGATCGCCCTCGGCCGCGGGCCCGAGCGCTAGGCCTGCGCCCTCCTCTTCCTCGCCGCTCAGCGATACCGTGCCGCGGGCGCGCTGCTGCTGCAGCGCCGTGGCATGGCAATTGCGCACGATGGCCAGCAGCCACGCCTTGGCGTCCGCGCTGCGCAGCGTATCGAAGGCGCGGAACGCGCGCAGGAAGGCCTCCTGCACGATATCGTCCGCGTCGCCCCCGGAACGCGCCAGCCAGCGCGCGAAGCGGTACGCCGCGTCCAGGTGCGGCAGCACCTGCGCCTCGAAACGACCCCGTGGGTTATCCATGCGCGCGAGGCCCGACCCGAGGTGCCGGCCGCGGCACAGGACCAGCCCCTGATACGTTAGACCTGCCGCGGTGCAAGTTTATTCCCGTGGCGCGTGGCGGCAGTTAACGGGCGCCCGAGCGCAGATTGGCGGCCACGACCGTGTTGGCGAGCAGCATGGCGATGGTCATGGGACCCAGGCCACCGGGAACCGGCGTGATCCAGCCGGCACGCGCGGCAGCGCCCGCGAACTCCACGTCTCCGACCAGGGCGCCGGAGGCGCTGCGGTTGATGCCGACATCGAACACCGCAGCCCCGGGGCGCACCCAGTCACCGGGAATGAAGCCCTCTTTGCCCACCGCTGCGACCAACACCTCGGCGCGCTCGACCTCGCCGCGCAGGTCGCGGGTTCCGGTGTGGCAGACCGTCACCGTGGCGCGCGCCAGCAACAGCTCCAGCGCCATCGGTCGGCCGACGATGTTGGAAGCGCCGACCACGACCGCGCGCTTGCCGGTGAGCTCGATGCCGTACTCCTGCGCCAGGCGGATCACGCCGTACGGGGTACACGGGCGCAGCCGCGGGCGCTTCTGCGCCAACAGGCCGGTATTCACCGGGTGAAACCCGTCGACGTCCTTGGCCGGGTCGACCGCATCCATCACGCGATCGGCATTGACTCCCTTGGGCAGCGGCAGCTGCACCAGGATCCCGTCCACACGCTCATCATGGTTCAGCGCGTGCACCAGCGCCTCAATGTGCACCTCGCTGGTGCTCGCCGGCAGGTCGTGCGCAAACGAGGCGATGCCTGCCTCGAGCGAGGACTTGCGCTTGTTGCGCACGTACACACTCGAGGCCGGATCCTCGCCCACCTGCACCACCGCCAGCCCGGGCGGGCGGCCGCAGCGCGCGGCGAACTCGGCCGCGCGCTGCGCCACCTCCGCGCGGACGCGCGCGGCGACCGCCTTGCCATCGAGCAGTACGGCGCCGCCTGGATGGCGCACTGGGTTTGCGGCGCTCATCAGTAGCGGTAGTGGTCGGCCTTGTAGGGGCCGGCCACGTCCACGCCGATGTAACGGGCCTGCTGATCGGTCAGCTGCGAGAGCTGCACGTTGAGCTTCTGCAGCTGCAGGCGCGCGACTTTCTCATCGAGGCGTTTCGGCAGCACGTACACCCCGAGCGGATAGCTGGCGGTGTTGCTGAACAGTTCGACCTGTGCGATGACCTGGTTGGCGAAGCTCGAGCTCATCACGTAGCTCGGATGTCCGGTGCCGCAGCCGAGGTTCACCAGACGTCCCTCGGCCAGCAGGATCAGGCGCCGCCCGTCCGGCAGGATGACGTGATCGACCTGCGGCTTGATGTTCTCCCAGCGGTACTGCTTGAGGCTGGCGACGTCGATCTCGTTATCGAAGTGGCCGATGTTGCAGACGATGGCGTTGTGCTTCATGCGCTGCATGTGCGCATGGGTGATGACGTGATAGTTGCCGGTTGCGGTGACGAAGATGTCGGCCTTGTCGGCGGCATACTCCATGGTGACGACGCGATAGCCTTCCATCGCCGCCTGCAGCGCACAGATCGGGTCGATCTCGGTGATCCACACCTGCGCCGACAGGGCGCGCAGCGCCTGCGCGCAGCCCTTGCCGACGTCGCCGTAGCCGGCCACTACCGCCACTTTGCCGGCGACCATGACGTCGGTGGCCCGCTTGATGGCGTCCACCAGCGACTCGCGGCAACCGTACAGATTGTCGAACTTGCTCTTGGTGACCGAATCGTTGACGTTGATGGCGGGGAACGCCAGCTGCCCCTCCTTGGCCATCTGATAGAGACGCTTGACGCCGGTGGTGGTCTCCTCAGTGACGCCCTTGATGTGGCGGATGCGGCTCGAGTACCAGTGCGCATCGGTCTTGAGGCGCGCGCGAATGGCGGCGAACAGTGCGGTCTCTTCCTCGCTGGTGGGCCGGGCGATCACACTGGCATCGCTCTCGGCCCGGGTGCCCAGGTGCAGCAGCAGGGTCGCATCGCCGCCGTCATCGAGGATCATGTTGCTGTGGCCAGCATCCGGCCACTCGAAAATGCGATGGGTGTACTCCCAGTAGTCCTCGAGCGATTCGCCCTTCCAGGCGAACACCGGTGTGCCGCGGACCGCGATGGCCGCGGCAGCGTGATCCTGGGTGGAGAAGATGTTGCAGGAGGCCCAGCGCACCTCGGCGCCGAGTGCCTGCAGCGTCTCGATGAGCACCGCGGTCTGAATGGTCATGTGGAGCGAGCCGCTGATGCGCGCGCCGCGCAGCGGCTGGGTGCGCGCGAACTCTTCGCGAATCGCCATGAGACCCGGCATTTCAGTCTCGGCGATCGCGATTTCCTTGCGGCCCCAGTCGGCGAGCTTCAGGTCGGCGACTTTGAAGTCGCTGTTGACGGACGGTTTGAGTGTGGCGTTCATGCTGAATACTCCCGCAAATAACTGCAGTGAGCGCCGTATGGATGATCCGACCTCTGCTGAGCCTGGCGGGCTGACCCGTCGCAACGCTCCTCAGCGGGGGCGGCTGCCGCGATGCGGCCTTCAGATGCTTGGGATCAGGCGGCGCGAATCCCCTTGGCCTCGGCGGCCAGTGCCTCGGCGCGGTCGGTGCGTTCCCAGGTGAACTCCGGCTCGGTACGGCCGAAGTGACCGTAGGCAGCCGTCTTCTGATAGATCGGCCGCACCAGGTCGAGCATTTCACGCAGCCCGTAGGGCGTCAGGTCGAAATTCTTGCGCACGATCTGCGTCAGGCGGTCGCGCGAGAGGCGGCTGGTACCGAAAGTCTCCACCATGATAGAGGTGGGCTCGGCGACGCCAATTGCATAGGACACCTGCACTTCGCAGCGCTCGGCAAGGCCTGCCGCCACGATGTTCTTGGCGACGTAGCGCGCGGCGTAGGCGGCCGAGCGGTCGACCTTGGAGGGATCCTTGCCGGAAAAGGCGCCGCCGCCGTGGCGCGCGTAGCCGCCGTAGGTGTCGACGATGATCTTGCGTCCGGTGAGACCGCAGTCGCCGACCGGGCCGCCGATGACGAAGCGCCCGGTGGGATTGATGTGATACTTGGTGCGCTTGTCGAGCCACTTGGTCGGCAGCACGGGCTTGAGGATCTCCTCCATCACCGCCTCGCGCAGCATCTTGGTCGATACGTCGGGGCTGTGCTGCGTCGAGAGCACCACTGCCTCGATGCCGACCGGCTCTGCATCCTCATAGCGCAGAGTCACCTGGCTCTTGGCATCCGGCCGCAGCCAGCCGAGCTTGCCGGACTTGCGCACCTGCGCCTGGCGCTTGACCAGACGGTGCGCGAGCGTGATCGGCGCCGGCATCAGCACGTCGGTCTCGTTGGTGGCGTAACCGAACATCAGGCCCTGATCGCCCGCGCCCTGGCGGCGCTCGTCCTTGCGGTCGACGCCCTGGGCGATGTCGGGTGACTGCTTGCCGATGATGTTGAGCACCCCGCAGCTCGCGCCGTCGAAACCCATGTCGGATGAGTCGTAGCCGATGTCGAGCACGGTCTTGCGCACCAGGGCCTCGACATCGACCCAGGCGCTGGTGGTGATCTCGCCGGCCACGATGACGACGCCGGTCTTCACCAGGGTCTCGCACGCCACCCGGCCGCGCTCGTCCGCCTTCAGGATCGCATCGAGCACCGCGTCCGAGATCTGATCGGCCACCTTGTCCGGATGACCTTCGGAAACCGATTCGGAGGTAAAAAGATAGTCATTCGCCATGGGGATAGGACCGCCTGCTCGTCGTCTGGGCCGTGAAGGGCGCCAGTTTAACCTACGGCTGCCGCGCTGCGCGCTAGGAAAAAGCCGCCGCCAGGCGCCGGCTGAAGCCGGCAGCGTCAAAATGGTGATTCTGCGTGCCGCGCGACTCGATCTTGATCGCTCCCATGAGCGCGGCAATATGTCCGGTGCGGCGCCAGTCGAGCCCGTGCAGCAGTCCATGCAGCAGTCCTGCGCGGAACGCATCCCCGCAGCCGGTCGGATCGACCACTGCCTGTACGGGGGCGGCCGCAATGGTGAGCTCCGCGCCGCGGGTATAGATGCTGGCGCCGGCCGCGCCGCGCGTGACGATCAGCGCCTCGGCCCGGGCCGTGATCTCGCCGACGTTCCAGCCGGTCTTCTGCTGCACCAGCTGCCACTCGTACTCATTCAGCGTGACCCAGCGCGCCTGTGAGATGAAGCGCTGCAGGTCCTCGCCGCCGAACAGTGGCAGCCCCTGGCCGGGATCGAAGATGAAGGGGATGCCGGCGGCGGCGAACTGTGCCGCGTGCTCGAGCATGCCCTGGCGACCATCGGGCGCGACGATGCCGACGGCGATATCGCGCGCCTCGCTCACGCGGTTGGCATGGCTGTGCTGCATCGCGCCGGGATGGAACGCAGTGATCTGATTGTCGTCCAGGTCGGTGGTGATGAAGGCCTGCGCGGTCAGCTCGCTGTCGATGACACGCAGATGCTCGGTCGGCACTTGCGCGCCTCGCAACCACTCCTGGTACGGCGCGAAGTCACTGCCGACCGCCGCCATCGGCACACCGGTATCGCCCAACAGGCGCAAGTTGTAGGCAATGTTGCCCGCGCACCCGCCAAACTCGCGCCGCATCTGCGGCACCAGGAACGACACGTTCAGCATGTGAATCTTGTCGGGCAGGATGTGGTTCGCGAACCGGTCCTGGAACACCATGATGGTGTCGTAGGCCATCGAACCGCAGATCAGCGCCCGCCCCGAGGCGCCAGCGAGCAGCGTCATGCCGCGCCGCCCTTGGCGGCAGCGCTGGCGGGGGCGCTGCTCGCGGCAGCCTGCAGCAGCGCCACGGCGCTCTTGCCGATGTCGGTGAGTCCGGCGCCGCCGCGCTCCTCGTAGTACTTCAGCATCTGGGCGCGCATGCGCGGCTCCCAGTAGCGCTTGATGTGGTTGGCCACGTCGCGTGCCGCCCCGTCCTTGTCGGTCGTGCCGGCGAAGAATTCGCCGATCTCGTTGGTCATCTTGATGAGCAGATCGATGTTCATAGGCGCATCTGTCAGGTCAGTCGCTGTGGATGCGCATACACCACGTGCTGCTCGGCGCGCGCGAAGGCCACGAGCGTGAGGCCGCAGCGTTGCGCCAGGCGCACCGCGAAGGCGGTCGGCGCCGAGAGCGCCACCAGCAGCGGGATGCCGACGGTAGCGCACTTCTGCACCATCTCGTAGCTGGCGCGGCTGGTGATCAGCATGAAACCGCCGGCGAAGTCCGCCTGCGCGCGCGCCAGCGCGCCGATGGTCTTGTCGAGCGCGTTGTGGCGGCCGACATCCTCACGCACCAGACGAATCCCTGCCCCGGGGACCACCCAGGCGGCGGCATGCACGCTGCCAGTGCGCGCGTTGATCGGCTGGCGCTGTGCGAGCTCGCTGATCGCCGCGTGCAGCTGTGCCGCGCTCACCGTGACGCCGGCCGGCACCGCGCCGGGCTCGCGGATCGCATCCTCGGCCTTTTCCGCGCCGCACAGCCCGCAGCCGGTGCGACCGGTGAGGTTGCGCCGTCGCTGCAGCAGCTGCGTGAAGCGCTCCCAGGCCACGCTGATTTTGACGTCCGCCGAGGCCTCCCCCTGCACCACCTCGACGCCGCGGATCTCATCGACGGAAGCCACCAGGCCCTCGCTCAGGGTGAAGCCCACCGCGTAATCCTCGAGGTCCGCCGGCGTCGCCAGCATCACCACGTGCGGCACTTCGTGATAGACCAGCGCCACCGGGCGCTCCTCGGCGACCTCATCGGTGGTATGGGCGATGTTGCCGGGCGTCCAGCGCTCGATGACGACCTGCGCGCTGACCGGATCTCCCGAGCGCTGCTTCCCCGGGGCTGGACCGCTCATTGCATCAGGCAGGCGTCCGGTCCTGCTTGCGCTTGCGTACCGGCTTCGGTAGCGCACGCTCGGCCGCGGCGCGCTTCTGCCACGCTTCCTTCTCGTTCACCAACACCACTTCCACCGCGGTCACCTTGTACTCCGGACAGTTGGTGGCCCAGTCGGAGTTCTCGGTGGTCACGACGTTGGCGTTGGTCTCGGGGAAGTGGAAGGTCGTATAGACCACGCCCGGTGCGATCTTCTCCGAGACCTTGGCACGCAGCACGGTCTCGCCGGCGCGGCTGGTGAGTCCGACCCAGTCGCCGTCGCTGATGCCACGCACATCGGCATCGTGCGGGTGGATCTCGAGCACGTCCTCGGAATGCCACACCACGTTGCCGGTGCGGCGCGTCTGCGCACCGACATTGTATTGGGTGAGGATCCTGCCGGTGGTGAGGATCAGCGGGAAGCGGCTGGTGGAGCGCTCACTGGTCGGCACGTACTCGGTCGCCCAGAACTTGCCCTTGCCGCGCACGAACTGTCCGACGTGCATGGTGGGCGTGCCCCCGGGATGTTCATCATTGCAGGGCCACTGGATGCTGCCGAGGCGTTCAATCTTGTCGAAGCTCATGCCGGCGAAGGTCGGCGTGAGCCGCGCGATTTCTTCCATGATCTCGCTGGCATGGTTGTAGTGCATCGGATAGCCGAGCGCCTCTGACAACAGACAGGTGATCTGCCAGTCCTGGTAGCCGGCCAGCGGCTCGATGATCTTGCGCACCGGCGAGGTGCGCCGTTCGGCGTTGGTGAAGGTGCCGTCCTTCTCCAGGAACGACGATCCCGGCAGGAACACGTGAGCGAATTTTGCCGTCTCGTTCAGAAACAGATCCTGCACGATGACGCACTCCATGGAGGCCATCGCGGCATTCACGTGATGGGAGTTCGGATCGGATTGCACGAAGTCCTCACCCTGCACGTACATGCCCTTGAAGCTGCCATCGAGCGCCGCCTCGAACATGTTGGGAATGCGCAGCCCCGGCTCGGACTGCAGCGGCACTCCCCAGGCGGCCTCGAAGCTCTTGCGCACCAGCGGATCCGAGACGTGCCGATAGGCGCTGAACTCATGCGGGAACGAGCCCATGTCGCATGAGCCCTGCACGTTGTTCTGTCCGCGCAGCGGGTTCACGCCGACGCCCTCGCGGCCGAGGTTGCCGGTGGCCATGGCGAGGTTGGCGATCGCCATGACGGTCGTGGTGCCCTGGCTGTGCTCGGTCACGCCGAGCCCGTAGTAGATGGCGCCGTTGGGCGCGCTCGCGTACAGCCGCGCGGCGCGGCGCACCTTGTCCGCGGGCACGCCGGTGATGCTCTCGGAGGCCTCCGGGGAGTTGCGCGACTCGGCGACGAACGCCCGCCATTTCTCGAACGAATCCACCTCACAGCGCGCGGCGACGTAGGCCTCCTTGACCAGGCCCTCCGTCACGACCACGTGCCCCAGCGCGTTCAGCAGCGCGACGTTGGTGCCGGGTGTCAGCTGCAGGTGCTCGTCCGCCTCGATGTGCGGCGAGCGCACCAGTCCGGTCTCACGTGGATCGGCGATGATGAGCTTGGCGCCCTGTCGCAGCCGGCGCTTCAGCTGCGAGCCGAACACCGGGTGCCCGTCGGTCGGGTTGGCACCGATGATCATGATCGTGTCGGCCTTCATGACCGAATCGAACGCCTGGGTGCCGGCGGATTCGCCCAGCGTGTTCTTCAGACCGTAACCGGTGGGCGAGTGGCACACGCGCGCGCAGGTGTCGACGTTGTTATTGCCGAAGGCAGCGCGGACCAGCTTCTGCACCAGGAAGGTCTCCTCGTTGGTGCAGCGCGAGGAGGTGATGCCGCCGACCGAGTCGCGACCGTACTTCGCCTGGATGCGCTTAAGCTCGCTCGCCGCATAACTGAGGGCCTCGTCCCAGGAAGCCTCGCGCCAGTTGTCGCGGATGCTCTTGCGGATGAGCGGCTTCAGCTGGCGATCCTCGTGCGTCGCGTAGCCGTAGGCGAAGCGCCCCTTCACGCACGCGTGACCGTGGTTGGCTCCGCCCGCACGGTCGGGCGCCATGCGCACCACTTCAGTATCTTCACCGCTGCCGCGCACCTCCGCGCGGAAGCTGCAACCCACGCCGCAGTAGGCGCAGGTGGTGGTGACGGCGCGCTCGGCTTTGCCGAGACCGACAATCGCCTTCTCGAGCAGCGCGCCTGTCGGACAGGCCTCGACGCACGCCCCGCAGGAGACACACTCCGACTCGAGGAACGGCTGGTCCTGGCTCGCCGAGACCTTCGATTCGAAGCCGCGTCCCTGGATGGTGAGCGCAAAGGTGCCCTGCACCTCATCGCAGGCGCGCACGCAGCGCGAGCACACAATGCACAGCGTCGGATCGAAGGCGAAATAGGGATTGCTCTCGTCGCGCTCGGCCGGGCGGTGCATGCTGCCCTTGGCGTAGGAGCTGTGCTGCAGGCCGACCGCGTGCGCCATGTCCTCGAGCTCGCAGTGACCCTGCGCCGGGCAGGTGTCGCAGTCGAGCGGATGATCCGACACATACAGATCGATGACGCCACGGCGCAGCTGGGTGAGCTTGGGCGACTGCGTGCGGATCTTCATACCGCTCACCACCGTGGTGGTGCAGGAGGCGGGGTAGCCTTTGCGCCCCTCGATCTCCACCAGGCACAGACGGCACGAGCCGAAGGCCTTCAGCGTGTCGGTGGCGCACAGCTTCGGCACTTTGACACCGGCCAGCGCC
>Ga0210398_10002177_pt1 | contig 19329 bp, 11 predicted proteins | sample IncBWC4OmetaG_FD_161047 | JGI IMG/M metagenome (GOLD analysis project Ga0210398, IMG submission 161047) | Forest soil microbial communities from Barre Woods Harvard Forest LTER site, Petersham, Massachusetts, United States - Inc-BW-C-4-O | ecosystem: Environmental > Terrestrial > Soil >... | reverse complement strand
GCTGTTCCTACAAGGAGATCGCCGCGATTACATCCATTCCCATTGGTACCGTAATGTCCTCGCTCTCCCGTGCTCGTCGTCAGTTGCAATCCGTACTCATAAATCCTGGCTGCAAGGAGCTTTAGCGTGGACTGTGATCTTACCTGCTCGACCCTTCATGGGTATTTCGACAAGGAGCTGAGCGCTCCCAGTGATGCCGAATTCAAACGTCACCTCGAACATTGCCCTGTTTGCGTCGCAGAACTCGATGCCTGCTATTTCGTTCGCGACTCCTTGCAACGGTCACATATCTATGAGCAGGCGCCCGCCTTGCTACGACGGAAAATTCGCGCGGATCTCCGCTCTTTCACGCCCACGACGGCTTCGTCGCAGCCTCGATGGTGGTACTGGCTGGCAGCTGCGGCCGCACTACTTTTCGTCGCGATCTTGCTGGGGAGAGTGGGTCACGGACTCCGCGGTGACGACTATCAAGCCGAACTTGCCGGAGAAATCGTCGACGCCCATGTGCGCTCACTACAACCTGGCTCCTTGACTGGGATCGCCTCCAACGATGGCCGCATTGTCAAGGGATGGCTCGAAGCCAAACTTACGTTTGCTATCCCTGTCCACAATTTCGCGAACGAAGGTTTCGCTTTAAAGGGTGGGCGCCAAGACGTCATGGAAGGCCGCTCTGTGGCGGTGCTGGTCTACGAGCATAACGGACATCCAATCAATGTATTCATCTGGCGCACCCGAGAGCCGGACAGTTCGCCGCGCGCAGGGTCCGGGCAAGGCTTTCAATGGGTTGATTGGCGAAAGGGGAAAATAGAATTCTGCGCCGTTTCTGACGCAGATCTTGTGGACCTTGAGAAGCTCCACCAGTTGATCAGTTCTTCCGCGTAGGCAAACCGCGAATATTATCAGGCAATCCCATTTCAAGGATCGAATTTCGAGCGCGCTTCTGCGCACGGCAAATACAGAATCAAGAAGTCACTCATTCCGTTTGTCCTTCATTCTTAAGCGGCGGCATCCCTCACCAGGTGGAATAGAACATTGGTAACGCAGGTATCCAGAGAGGAAGCCATCGGTGACAGAGCTATCCAGAGATGCAGGCAATTGAGCTCCTCTAGAAACCTGGTGTCAGCATGGCTGAAGTACGGAAGGGACCAACAATGTTCACACCAACAATCGTGATATGGCTTGTGCTGCTCATGCTGGCTCTAAATGTAATCGCCTTCGTGACCCGCATCATCGAAAAATGCAGACTCCCCACGACTCCTCAAGAACATCCGAAAGAACCGTCTCTGTTGTACAGACCGGTGAACCGGCGATATTGAAGGATCAACTGAGCCAGCCGACACACTGGTAGGCATCGTCTGCTCTACGTGAGGCGATGCTGGGGCATGTACGATCGAGAAACCGTGGAACAAAACGTCTGGGAGGAAAGGTGTCAGGGATGGAGTCGGGAGGAGGTACGACAATGGAGAGACAGACCAGAAAGGGTCGCAGCGACTGGGTGATCGCGGTCGAAAGCGGAAACGAACAACACCAGGAGATCATCCTGTCGACAATCGCCAAACGTGCCTACCAGCGTTTCGAACGGCGCGGTCGCGTACATGGCTTTGATTTGGAGGACTGGATTAGTGCCGAGCAGGAACTTCTACAGGACGACTTTAGTAGGGACACGTCCCAATTTGACTGCTTCATTGAATCTCCGCGAAATCCGGAGATGACCACGATTCTTAGCGTGACAACTCATAGCATGATTGCTTTTCGCAGCCATGCTCTACACGCCGGAGAGATCGATCTTGGGCCAGATGTGGCATGTGTTCATGTCTTTCCAGACGAAATTGACACAACGCAGGTGGAAGTGAATCGCGTAGGTTGGCTCCTGCACCTGCACGCTCCAAAGAAGAACCATAGAAACGCAAGCTGACCGCGCATCTTGATCAGGAACCCACCGACAGGGATCAAACGGCGTTTCCCTGGCGAAATAACTTGACGGAGGCATCCGAAGCACGGTTTTTTATGACAATCTTTCAAGAAAGAGTCTCTAAGCACGTCAGCCTGATTAGCTCAGCAGCCTTTTGCCTGGGACTACTTATCACCTCTTCGCCGTTAGAGGCGCAGTCCAGCAAGGCATCGACCTCGGCCGAAACCAAACACGCAATCTTGGACCGCAGTTTTGATCCGCTTCAACAAGTAAGCGCATCTCTGCAGGTGCTGTCGAAACGGGTGAGCCGCAGTGTTGTACAGATCTTTAGCACGGGCTACAACCCAGATGGCGACCGCGAGCATAGAAACACAGATCTGTTGTCGCGTGGCCTGACCTCCGGATCGGGCATCATAATTGCCTCCGACGGGTGGATCGTAACAAACGCGCATGTCGTTCAAGGAGGACGTCGGATTCGGGTTCAGCTTAATCCCGATGCGGCGTTATCTGCACCACAGGATGGAGGATCACGCCGCGCTTCCTTTGATGCCAAACTGGTAGTGGCTGATCGTGAAACGGATCTTGCGCTGCTCAAAATCGACGCCACCGATCTGCCAACACTGGAATTGTCTGATTCGAGCGACCTACAACAAGGGCAACTGGTATTGGCCTTTGGCAGCCCCTTAGGTTTCGATAATTCTGTGAGCATGGGGATTGTGAGCTCCGTCGCGAGACAACCAGATCCAGACAGTCCGACGATCTATGTACAGACAGACGCAGCCATTAATCCGGGCAATAGTGGCGGACCGCTGGTGGATACCAGCGGTCGCGTCGTCGGGATTAATACGCTTATTCTCACCCAGTCGGGCGGCAGTGAAGGGATTGGTCTGGCTATTCCCAGCAATGTAGTGCGCAGTGTTTACCACCAAGTTCGAAGTGAAGGCCACGTGCATCATCATCAGATCGGTGTTTCTGTGCGCAATATGACGCCCGCTTTGGCATCGGGATTAGGTCTCGATCGCGAAGACGGTATCCTGGTTGAGGATGTGATTCCCGGGGGGCCAGCGGCGAGCTCTGGTTTGATGCCCGGTGACATCGTCCTATCGGTGAATGAAAAGCGGGTTCAAAATGTCCGTCAATTTGCGCTGGCTCTCTATTCTTTTGCCGTGGGCGAGAAGGCCACGCTGGAAATCCAGCGCGGCAAACAGACTATCTCCTATCAAATACCGGTTAGAGAAAAGCAGGACCTGCAGGAACGCCTTGCTGACCTCGTGACAAGGGAACAGGCCAGAATTCCGCAACTCGGAATTCTGGCTCTGACTCTCAATGAGACGCTTGTGCGGATGCTTCCTCCGCTGCGCAATCGATTCGGAGTTGTCGTTGCAGGTAAAGAAACCTACGGAGCTTACGAGGGTGAGGGGCCGCTCCCGGGAGATGTCATCTATTCCGTCAATGGGACGCCCGTGGACAGTGTCGATTCTCTGCGCTCAGCACTCGACGTTCTCAAGACGGCCGACGCGATCATATTGCAAGCCGAACGAGCAGGTAGTCTCCATTATCTCGTTCTTGAGACTAATGAATGATCTAATAATTCATCGTGCAGTGTCACCCTTCAGTTGCTGAAAACTCCAAACAGCATGCGCTCTCGTCATGGCGCTTTCTTGGCAATCCATGGCCAGGCCCGTCTCTGCCCGCTTTGCAAGAAGGAAAATAAATACCACGGCCGCAGTTCCTCGACCAACTGGCGGTATTGTTACGGTTCGGCTTTAGCGTTTTCCAGGCAGACTGGACTGTCCTAAAGGGTCCGCTCTCCATTGTAACTTGCATCCCGAAATCAATGACGAACGAGAAAGACATTCTTTACGGTCGATTCTGTCGCTTCGTAGCGAAAACCGCGTCTCATCATCTCCACACGCTTGAGGATGGGATGGTGCAAAAGCGCCGCCCTTTTGGAATAAAAGCTTCAAAGCAATAGTTATCTACAATGACGCTCTAAGAAAGGAGGGCCGGTCCATGAAAAAGTCTAGCTCGGGTCAAGCAGATCAAGCTATAGAACGAGCGCGGCAGTCCCTATTTGCTGCAATCGAGTGCATTCGCCGTGGACGTTAAAGCACATTGGGAAAAGGTTTATAAGACAAAAGCGCCGGACACCGTCAGCTGGTACCTCCCGCATCTCAAAACGTCCCTCGCCCTCATTGAGCGAGTGGGCGCAGGTCTTTCTTCCTCCATTATTGATGTAGGCGGCGGCAAATCCACTCTGGCCGACGACCTCGTCTCACGCGGATATCAGAACGTCACGGTCCTCGATATTTCCCAGACCGCGGTCAACGTCTCGAAGCAGTGCATGGGAGAAGCTGCGGACCACGTTCATTGGCTTGTTGCCGATGTCCTCGCTACGGAACTCGAGCCTCTTGCATACGATGTTTGGCATGACCGGGCCGTATTTCATTTTCTGACGACCATGGAGCAACGGCTCGCCTACGTTCAAAGCGCTGCGCGTTCGGTAAAACGCGGAGGTCATGTCATTGTCAGCACCTTCGGGCCGGAAGGTCCAAGAAAGTGCAGCGGCCTTGAAGTCATGCGTTATGACGCGGACTCTCTGCATGACCAGTTCGGCGCACGGTTTCGTCTGATTGAGAGCTCTCAGGAACTGCATGAGACCCCGCAGGGAGCAACACAACAATTCTTATACTGCTATTGCCGCGTGGAGTAGGAGAACGCGGACTGCGGCGTTCCGGCGCCGAGCAATCGCTTCCCAGAATCGAGACTTCCGAGTTGGTGGTTGATCTCGAGATGCGGATGGTCCAGGTACCGTGTCCACCTGACGCCTAAAGAGTTTGATGTCCTGGGCGTGCTCGTCACGGAGCCGGGAAAACCCATGACCCTCAACTGCCTCCTGGTTGAGAAACAGCCTCTGCGCAAAGTCTGGCCTTCCTGCCCGCAAACGGCTTTGTTACGGATTGCCCTTCCTGATCGCCAGCCTTGGCGAACCCTCCTTGTTCTCGACGGCTTCATCTGTGCGTGCGCCGAGCATGACTCACCCGCACAGCTCCAAACGCGAACATGCCGGCTCTTACGGACCTCTTATAAATCCATCCGGTCTTCTTAACTGAAATACAAATAGCATCTCCGAAGTAGAGAGTTCGAATGTCGGAAGAACCAAGAATCGTTCTCTTTCGGAGAAAAGAAATGCGTAGGACGTTGGTAGCCATAGTAATCGCTTTGATGTACACCGTTGGGCCGGTGGAAGGCCAGTCGACTTTTGGCAGTATCGTCGGCGTGGTGCACGACGCCTCTCAGGCGTCTGTAGCAGGAGCAGCCGTTCAATTGCGGAGTCTGGAAGACAACAACATTCGCTCCACCACATCGGACCAGGATGGAGCCTTTGAATTCGTGAATCTGAAACCGGGCAAATATGCCCTTTTGGTTCAAGCCGAGGGTTTCAGAGACTTCGTGATCCCATCTGCCGAGCTGAGTGCCCGGCAGGCCCTGCGGCTTGATGTCGGCCTGAGCATTCAAAGCCAAAGCCTCACCGTGGAAGTCACGGACGCGGCAACGACGATCAACACTGAGAACGGAGTGATCGGTGACGCCAAAGGCGCTGCCCAGATCACTCAGTTGCCATTGAACATCCGGGCCGCCACCACCAGCCCCTTGGCTTCGATGTTCACCTCTCCCAATGTGGAGCAAGATAGCCAAGGCAACATCGCTGTTGGTCCGGCGACTGCCAACATGGTGGGCTATTCCGTCGATGGAATCTCCACGGCCAACGTTTTTCTAAGTGCCGCTGGAGCGAGCCCCTATCCCTCTTCCGAAGGGATCGCCGAACTTCAAGTGACGGCTTTCAATAACAATGCGGAGTTCTCCCAGGTCGGTGATGTCACCTTTACCACCAAAGGCGGAACGAACACGTTCCACGGGAGTCTGTTCGAATACCTGCAAAATGAGGCGCTCGATGCTAAGGTGCTCAACTTCGACGTGAAAGCGCCGAAGCACTTCAACACCTTTGGCGGGAGCCTGGGTGGCCCTGTGTTGTTTCCCAAGCTCTACAACGGGCACGACAAGACTTTTTTCTTCTTTGACTACGAAGGAAATCGCAGAAAGACCTCTCAGCCCGAGCAATTCTTGCTTCCCACGCAAGCGGAAAGGAACGGTGATTTTAGCGGATTCGTTACCCCGAACAATCCGACGCCATTTACGAACCCAAAGACCGGACAGCCGACCGCTGTTTTGATCAATCCCACGACCGGTCAGCCGTTTCCCAATAATACCATTCCGGCCTCCATGCTGAATCCGTCCGCGCTAACGCTCCTGAATAATTTCTATTCCTTGCCGAATGTGCCCAACGCCACGTCTGCGTCTAGTTTTAACTATGAAACGCTCCAGCCAATCCCATCCAACACGAACGGATTTGACGGCCGGATCGACCAGATCATCAACTCGAAACAGCAGCTCTATGTCCGCTTTAATTGGAAGAATCAAGTGGCCGACGTTGCCAACCCACTCGTACCGAATGACGTCGACACGGAACATGACCGCAGTTTTCTAGTCTCTCACAACTATGTCATTACACCCCGAGTCGTGAACGAATTCCGTTTCGGGTTCACCCACACTCTGCTTTCTCCCAACTTCCCCATCGAAGGTGCTGCCGCCATCGCGCAACTGGGACTCCTTGACGTCGATGTCGCCAACCATCCGACCGATGGCGGTTTCCCAAGCATCAACTTCTCGGCTGGCACGGGTTTCACGCCCATCGGAAGAGACCATGTGGGGCCAACGGTGTCGAGTACCAACCAGATCGCCGACAACATTAACTACGCCCGCGGCAAACACACCATTCGCGCGGGCGTGGATTTTCGGTGGGTGCGTTTCGCGGTTCCCGAAATAGAGACGCCGTCCGATGACTACGGCCTGTTTACCTTCAATCAAGGCGTGTTTACAGGCAGTGCCTTCGGCGACCTTCTGCTCGGACTCCCGACGACCACCTACTTCGCGGTGACTGGCCCAAGGAATGATGCGGGTGGTTTGCAGAGCGGCTTCTATGGACAGGATGAATGGCACGTTACCGACCACCTGACCGTCAACTTTGGTTTGCGCTGGGAATTGCTGCCTCCCTTCGTCGATGAGCATGGCATCCAAGCCAACTTCGATCCGCGAACCAATTCAATCATCGTGAATGACGTGCTGTACCGCTCGTTGGGCGGCCCCGTTCTCGCCTTCTTGCAGTCATTCAATGCCTGCAATGCGGCACCTCCGGGATTCTCCGCTCCCGCGGACGCAGGTTACGTTCCTTCGTCCGCCTTGCCGTGTACTCACGTCGTTTCCAGTGGCCAGGAAGGGTTGGCCGAGGGTCTGCGACAGTTCTATCTTCGCAATCTGGATCCGCGGATCAGCGTTGCGTATCGTCCCTTCAAGGATAACAAGACCGTTGTGCGCGCCGGCTTTGGGATCTATACCGTGACAAATCTGGGGCAACTCCAGAACAACAACGAGAGCAATCCGCAAGCATCGGTCCACACCTATCAGAACGCGCTCGGTCCCAATGGTGCACCTCTGATTCAATTCCCGAATACCATTGCGGCAAGCCAGCTCGTACAGATCGGCGGCGGAACCCTGGAACAGGCTACCGACCCTCGCTATCGCGATCCTCAGTCCGCGCAATGGAACCTGACGGTGGAACGGCAACTGCCGTTCGATACAGCCCTGCGCGTGAGCTACATAGGCATGAACTCGTATCGCTTGAACGTAAGCGAAAACTTAAATCAAACGCAGCCGAGTGCCCTGCCCTATAATCCGGCGCTGGCCCCGTTCCCGAACTGGGGAATCATCTACTCCACGGAAAACGCCGGAAACCAGAACTATCAGGCCATGCAGGTGGAAGCCACGCACAAGAGCAGCCATGGCCTCTTCTTCCAGGCGGACTATACCTGGGCGCACGACATCAGTGACGCTCAGGGGGATGCTCCCGCCGGGTTCGGCGGCGAAACCAATTACGGCCTTTCCGTTGTAGACCGGTTCGACATCGGGCTCGATCGAGGCAACGTTGCGGGCGAACGCCGCCACCGGTTCCTTTTGACCGGTATTTATCAGTTGCCATTTGGGCAAGGTCGCCCATGGTCGAGTCCGTCTAAGGTCGTGAATGGAATTTTCGGCGGATGGAGCCTCAACACGGCAACACTCCTGGAAACCGGTCCGTACCTGACCCCAACCATCAGTTGCAGCTTCGACCAGACCAATACCGACCCCGTGGCTGCTGGGTCCGTTTGCCGTCCGGATTTGGTTGGCAATCCCGCTAGCCACCTCCCGGGCCAGGAATTCAACCTCAATGCCTTTGCCCCAACGCCCGCAGGCGCGGCGCGCATCGGCAATGCGGGCGTGGGCATTCTGGAAGGGCCGGGAACCATCGCCGTCAACGGAGGGCTGTCGAAAGTAATGCAACTTCATGAAAATTTGCGGCTACGGTTTGAAGCCACGTTCACGAATATCCTTAACCATACGAATTTCGCGCCCCCAGCTGCGAACGTAAGTAACCCGAGCACCTTCGGAGTCCTGCAATCCGCCCAAACTGCAGAGTACGGTGGAAATCGCACTGGCCAGCTGGCATTACGTCTCGATTTCTGACCCAAATCAATCCGCCGTACGGCTCCGAAGGGGCGATCACGCGAAATGAATATGGGAGGTAGTCATGTTGAGGCGAAAGAAGATCGTGTCGGTTATCGTGACCACTACAATGTTGGTATCGACCTGGGGGATACTCGCAATTGCGGGCGCACAAAAGGCAGCAGTTCCAAAACCGCAGGACAAACTCGCAATCGGAGAGGACAAGGCTAGACAATTGCTGCTTCTTATTGATATCGACAAAAATGGCAAGATCTCGAAACAAGAGTGGATGAAGTTTATGGAAGCAGAGTTTGACCGACTGGATAAAACCGGGAACGGACAACTTGACCTCAAGGAACTGGCGGAATCGCAAGTGCACGTGAGCCCGTTCTTAAGTGTTGGGAAATAACGCCGCTTTCGCTATCAGACGCCGTGGTGTGCATCGCTAAGGGCCGGCACGGTCGTTATTATACAACTTCAGAGCGCTACCCAATTAAGGTAGCGCTCTGACGACCGCCCGGAGTTAAGGCATCGCATTCCCATATCCTACGGAGCGAGGTGCAGCGTCACCGACCCAGCAGAGTTTTGATGCCGTTCCAGGCGATCTGGGCACCGATACAGACCAGCAGGAATGACGAGAGCTTTGTCATCACGGACATTCCAGCCGGACCCAGAACTCGCGCCAGTCGGAGAGCGAATCCGTAACACGGAAAGGTACCCATCGCGACCAGCGCCGAGCCGACGAGGGCGGCCAAAATCGTTAAAGGGTGGAGCGCGTGGTTGCGCGCAGCGTTTGCATCTAAGGTGACCGCAACAGAAATTGAGCCTGGACCAACCGTTAGCGGTAGAGTCAAAGGGTAGAATGCCTCACGAAGCGCGTCTTGCGGATGAATGTTTTTGCGATTAGCGGCATCGCAGCCCCTCGTCTCGCCGCAACGGTATCGCCCATCCCATCGCAACCTGAACGATCCCGCCGCCGACCTGCACGATCGCCAGAAACGTGGCCCCTACCCCCTTGACAGAGACTGCTAACCATTCGACCCTCGCATAGTCTAACTATGTCATGAGGTGGTGATTTGCACCAAGACGAGATACCCCCTGGAACACTCTATCTGTTGATTTTGAAAACTCTGGCGCGCTCCGGCGAAATGCATGGGCTATGAGATCGCCAATTCCATTCAGCGGATATCGGATGACATTCTCGAAGTCGAGGAAGGATCGCTGTACCCAGCGCTACAGCGGATGCTCATCAAGGGATGGGTTACGGCGAACTGGGGCACGACGGCTGGCAACCGCCGCGCTAGGTACTACCAGCTAACTGCGGCGGGCCCGAAACAATTGACCGCCGAGACGTCGCAGTTCGAACGCGTCATCGGCGCGATCACACGAGTGATTGAGGCAGTCTAGAAAGGAGTTCAGGCATGAACTGGCTTAGCGAACTTGCAAGGCGACTCAGGATGCTGATGCATCGCCCCCAGTTCGACACGGACCTGGAAGAGGAGATGCGCTTGCATTTGGAGTTACGCCAGCAGCAACAGATCGAATGCGGCATGGCCCCGGACGATGCTCGGGCTGCTGCGCAACGCGGGTTTGGCAACCTAACCTCCCTGAAGGAAAAAAGCCACATGGCGTGGGGCTGGGAATGGTTCGAGCAGCTTGTGCAGGACATACGTTACGGCCTGCGCATGCTGGGCAAATCTCCCGGCTTCACCGCCGTCGCTGTACTCACGCTGGCCCTCGGTATCGGCGCCAACACCGCACTATTTTCCGTAGTGAACGGCGTGCTCCTCAATCCACTTCCCTACCCTCATCCGGATCAAGTCGTCACCATGGTTGACTGGTTCCCTGGATATGGCGAAAGCTCGATTTCCTATCCGGATTTCCTCGATTGGGTGCGCCTCAACCATACATTTTCCTCGCTCGCTGCGTATCGGCGGGACAGCTTCAATTTGACTGGCCAGGGCGATGCCGAGCAGGTCACCGCCATGGACGTTTCGGACGGTTTTTTTTCTCTCCTCAGCGTGAGTCCTATCCTCGGCCGTGATTTTTCTTCTGCTGAAGATCAATTGGGCGGTCCGCCTGCCGTCATTCTCAGCGGCGGCTTTTGGAAAACGAAATTCGGCTCCTCGCCGGACATCATTGGCAAGGCGCTGAATCTGGACGGCACGGATTACACCGTCGTAGGCGTTATTCCGGAGAATTTCTACTTCTGTTGCTCCTCGACCGGGTTTCGCTTGAGCGATGTTTACGTCACCATTGGCGCATCAAAGGACCCTCCGGTGCGTGACCGGCGGATGATCTCGACTTGGGCCGTGGGAAGAATGAAGCAGGGGGTGACGCTGGATCACGCGCGAGCGGATATGGATGGCGTAGCGCGCAGTCTGGGTGTGGCCTATCCGGATACCGACAAAGACGTGGGAATTGTGGTTACGCCGCTCGAGCAAATCATGGTGCGCGATATTCGGCCGTTCCTTCTCGTATTGTTAGCGGCGGTGGGTTTCGTGCTGCTGATTGCCTGCGTGAACGTAGCCAATTTGCTTCTCGCGCGCTCCACGGGACGCGGACGCGAATTTGCCATTCGCGCCGCGCTGGGCGCAAGCCAGGGCCGCGTCATCCGCCAACTATTGACCGAAAGCGTGCTCCTGGCGCTGGCTGGCGGCACGCTCGGCTTGCTTTTGGCTTCTTGGGGAACCCGCGCCGCGTTGACCGCGCTTCCCAGTGCGCTGCCGCGCGCCAATGACGTGCGACTGGATCCGCGCGTGCTTCTCTTTACGCTCGTTATCACGCTCGCTGCCGGCGCGCTCTTTGGACTCGCACCGGCGCTCAAAACTTCGCTTCCTGATTTGCACGACACGCTCAAGGAAGGCGGACGCGGCGCAAGCGGTGCGCGCTACCGCACGCAAAACATCTTCGTGGTTGTGGAAATGGCCCTCGCCGTTGTGTTGCTCATCGGCGCCGGACTTACGATCCGCACTCTCGTCGGTCTCTGGAGCGTCAGTCCCGGGTTCGATCCGCACAACGTGCTCTCCTTCCGAGTCGGTTTTCCGCCGTCCATCAGCAACGCCGACGCAAGTAGAATTCGCGCAAGCCTCCGGCAGTTCACCGAAAAGATCGCTTCTGTTTCCGGCGTCAGCGCCGTTTCTCTAACGACCGGTGCAAAGCCCTTGGACCGCGAGTCGGGACTGATTTTTTGGCGCGAAGACCAACCGAAGCCGCCAAACGAAGTCAGCATGCCCTATGCGCTGTGGTATCGCGTCGGCCCGGATTACCTCAAAGTCATGAAAATTCCTCTTCTTCGCGGGCGATTCCTCACCGCGCAGGATGACGCTAATTCGCCTGGTGTCTGCGTCATTGACGAAGATTTCGCGCAGAAATTTTTCGGCAATGAGGACCCGATAGGGAAACGCCTCGATTTCAGCCTCGTGTACACGCAGGCACTCCAGATCGTCGGCATCGTTGGTCATGTCAAACAATACGGCCTCGACGAAACTGCGAACTCGCCTATACAGGCACAGTTCTATATGTCACCTTGGCAACTGCCCGATGACCAGCTCAAGACTTGGGCCGTTTCCGCTGCGGGCTATGTGATTCGCACACAAAGTTCGCCGGGGGCATTCGCTGGCGCCGTTCGCGATGCCCTGCGCGAATTCAACAGCAAAGCTGTTTTGTATCAACCGGAAACCATGGACTCCGTTATCGCACGCTCTCTCGCGTCGCATCGCTTCGCCATGATTCTGCTTGCTGTCTTCGCCGCACTGGCGCTCGCGCTTGCAAGCGTCGGAATTTACCGCGTGATCTCTTATATCGCCAGCCAACGCGCGCATGAGATCGGAATTCGCATGGCGCTGGGCGCACAAAGAAGCCACGTGCTCAAGATCGTCCTGGGACAAGGCGCGCGCCTTGCGCTTCTCGGCGTAGTGATCGGTCTCGCCGCCGCCACGGGTTTGACGCGCCTGATGACCACGATTCTCTATGGCGTCAGCGCCACCGACCCGCTCACGTTTTCCGCCGTCGCCATCGTGCTGACGCTCGTCGCGTTAGTCGCCTGCTACATTCCCGCGCGCCGCGCTATGCGTGTCGACCCTATTGTCGCGCTGCGGTATGACTAGCCCTTCGCAGATCGTGCGCAACTTTTCCTCGGAACAATCTTGGGCAAACATCCGGCGATTCGGTTGACATTCCCGGCCGTCGCTCCCGAGGGACGGGCAACTCTGACGTAATGCGATTAAGCAAGGGGTGAACGACGATCCGCTAGCCAACTCGTGTCTCTCTTCTCCGATCCGGATCCCGATTCTTGTAGTTCCATCCGCCCCGCAGACGGCCAAAGGTTCGTTATGGCACTCTGCCGCTTCTGCGACAGTAGCTGACGGATCGTTGCACCCAAATTTTGACCTGGAAAGCGGAATTCCTGGTCCGAAGGTTAGTCTCGGACGCAACTCTTTCTTCCATCGGGATTCGTAAAGACATGCTCGCCCTTTGGACAACCTGTATCGTGACTATCTCGGGCTCTGGCATCAGTAATTCTTTGATCTTCGGCTCGTCTTTGTTCCTCAGCCCGCTTTTCATCTTCCGCGCGGCGCCGATCTGCGCCTTGCCCTGGATCTCCGGTCGCACCCGTCGCGCCTGGCTGTCCCTGTGGTCCAGCCGGCCCCGGCGTTTGGGTCCCGGTACAGCCAGCTAAAAATAGCGCTAGCGAGAACGCGCCCACAGCTAAAGATGTCTTCATTTTCATTCGGTTTTCCTTCTTGGCGTCGTTCGGTTTAGAACGCGTCAACTTCCGATCAATGCACGCACCTAAAATGGTACTCATGGCAGAGCGGTGGACGCTGTTCGAATTCGCACAGTGACGAAACGGCATCGAGAAGGGCGGGTGGCTTGCTTGGTCGATGGGGTTCGGATACTCCGCTTAGCCAATCGCAAAGTCCCGGTCAGCCGCGTTGAGAGAAACAGTTGCGACGACCATTGGTTAGCGAGATTGCGGGTCACTGTGCAACTGGGTGATAACGGGATTCGTTAGGCTGAACGATTGGGGTAAATGTAACGTTCGCCTTGTGAGACTGTCCCGCGATCTCTTTCTTCTTGGATGTCGCTGATTTCAAAGCCGTTCACGCCGGATAGCATATTCGGTATGGACAGGCTGGCGAAGTGTCATTCCTGTTGAGACAATTTAATAGGGACACTGTCTCATGGGTTCGAGAACCGTTGAGGGGCGATGGGCGGTATTTTCACCTGGCTGTCACTCGACGCCTTTGCGGGATTGGGCAATAGGCAGACTCGGCGATCGCCTGAACTGATTCTGAAAGGGTTAGCTGGATTCCCGACCGTACCGTGACGAACTTCGACTAGTCGCGGACCCGAGGAGCCGGCTTTGCTGGGTTTGGCTTCAGGCCAGACGCCTAAAACCTGATGTGAGCCGCGACTTGCAGGATGCGCGGGTCGTAGGCGCTGATGACCTGCCCGAACGTCGAGCCGATGTCCTGAGCGTTGTTGTCGAGATTTTGGAATTGAGTATGGTTGAAGAGGTTGAACGCGTCGACGCGAAGTTCGAGCGTAATGCGCTCCCTGTAGAGCGGAGTCACTTTCGCCAGAGACAAATCCAAGTTGGTGCGTCCTGGTCCACGCAACACATTGCGAGGAGCGGAGCCATAGCCTTGCGTGACGTTGTCGTTGAAGGAGGCCTGCGAGAAGAATTGCAGGCCATTCGACTTAGGATTCAAATATTGGATAGGCGCAGTCAAGTTGGCGTTGATTAGAGCTTGATCACCGGCTCCTGTGGGCCCCGGCGCATTATCCAGGGTGTTAAAACCACCGATGGCCGTAAACGGAAAACCGGTTCGCCAGGTAAGGATTGGATAGAGACTCCAGCCTTTCACCAAGCGGTGTGCACCACGGTTGAACGGCAAATCCCATCCACCCGAAAACGTAAGATATTGGCGGAGGTCAAAATCAGACGATGCTCGAAAAAGTTGTGGATCGAAAAATGGAACTGCGAAGCTGCCTTGCCTGAACCCGGAGGCGTTATCAATGCTGTGAGCCCAGGTATACCCAAGCGTGTAATACATACCCCCGAGCTTCCACACGTTGGTGGTCTGCTGAGTGAGGCTCAACTGTAAGGCGTTGTAGTTGGCATTGGAAGCGTTTTCAAATTCCTGTTCCTGGCCAAAGCTGCCATTCGGGACATTGGGGTTAAAGCCCGGAGGTGTTACGCCGTTGGGATCTGAGTTGGTGAAAGCAGGGAGGTTCCCGGCCCTCTCATTCAGAAATCGCTGTGGATTAGCGCTGTTCAGGGTTGCAGGATCGAAGGGGTTGATGTCGACCAGCGCGGTCAATCCGTGAGATGAACTGCCCACGTAGGAAGCCCGGGCTATCAATTTGTTCGAAATCTGGTGCTCGATGCTCAAATTGTACTGATAGGTGTACGGCGTGCGCAGATGCGGGTTCACGATGGTTGCGCCGGTGCCGTTGCTTGTAAACGTTCCGAACGTATTCGCGAAATTGACGTTATGGTTTAAGGGTTGGCCAAACGGATCCGGGTTGCCGGTAGAGCCGAACGGATCGCTTTGGAATCCGAACCCCGACGCCGTGGCGGGACCCGAAGGCTGAAAATTGCCAATGAAGGCGGCCGAAGCAAACGGCACCTGGCCGTTGAATTGAAAGTTATCTTCAGCTTTCAAAACGTCGTAAAACATTCCCCAGCCTCCACGTACGCTGGTCTTTCCGTCATGGAACGGTTGCCACGCAAAACCGAAGCGCGGCGCGAAGTTGGTTTTGTCCGGGAAGTTGGCGCCGTTAGGCGCTCCTTTGTCACCGGGGAAAAGCAGCCCAAGAGGCGCGCCCGGAAACACGGTGGATTGGGGCGCGCCTGGAATGATGGAATAGGTTCGGCCTTCTGTGTCGGATTTAGGCGTGCTGTACTCATAGCGGAGGCCATAGGTCAGCGTCAGATTGTTGGCCACGTGCCATTCGTCTTGCGCAAACACATAGGTTGCCTTGGTGCGGATGTTAGAAGGTGCGGATGGACCTTGATCGTAAAAGTCCGGGAGTCCTACGAGAAAGTTAGCGAATGGATCGCCTGCGGCACCTGCGGTCGAGTAGAAAAACTGTCCGTTGATTTCAAACTGGAAGATCTGATTGTCCTGGTAGGCGGAAAGAGAGGCGCCGAACTTCATGGTGTGCTTTCCATGGATCCAGGAAAGAACATCCGAGTAGGCAAAAGTGTTGTCAACCAATCGAGACGGACCCTGAATGCTAAAGCCAATGACGGCATTTGGAAAGTCGAGTTGCGTGGGTCCGGTCGGATTGTCGGACTTTATGTTGATGCCCAGTTCCGTGGAAGTTGGCTGCTTGGCGGCCGGAACTCTTTGAAGGGTGTCGCTCCGCTGAGCCGTTGCTCGGAACTCGTTCAACAAGTTGGGCGAAAGAGTACGGATATAAGCGATGTTGAAAAAACGGCTGTAAAGCGTGGAAGTGGAACCGTAGCCCGGAATACCGCCTGGACCTGGGTTTAGCTGAGGATCGAGAATGCGGCCAAACGTAGCGGTAAAATGATCCTTTGGCGAAGCCTCGTAGTCGAGCTTTCCGGTCCACTCATCTGGATTGTCAGTCAGCGGATTCTGAAAACTTGCCGCACCGGTGGGCGAGTTCGAAGTCGGAATCAGACCAGCTTTTATGTACGCCTGGGCAACGGGGTCGATGCTCGTCGGATTGATGATGCCTTGCGCAGCAAGCGCCGGGTTAGGCTGAAAGAAGGGATTTGCTTGCAAGAAACTGGCAACCGCCGCTTGATTTGGCGAGCCTGAAAAATTTCCTTGAAGCTCGGCGGCAGTCGGAAGAGTCACTTGATTGCTCACCGAAGCCTCGCTTAGTTGCTGCTTTTGATAGGCAATGAAGAAAAACAGCTTGTCTTTCTTAATGGGGCCGCCCACGGTCCCCCCGTACTGGTTTCGATGAAGCGTTTGCCTGGGGTCGCCATTCAAATTGCTGAAGAAATTGTTTGCATCGAATGCAGTGTTCCGAACGAAATCATAGGCGCTGCCGTGAATAGCATTCGTCCCGGATTTGGTTACCTCGGTGACGATTCCGCCTGCGCTTCGCCCATACTCTGCGGTGAAGTTGCTCGTGAGAACTTTGAATTCTTGAATGGAGTCGGGATTGGGATTGTAGACAACTCCGTTGTCGAGAAGATCGTTGTTTAGGCCACCGTCCAGCACGAACGTGTTTGAATCGCTGCGACCGCCGCCGATACTAAACTGCATCCCCCCAGTCCCGCCGCTTCCATTAGCCGGATTGTCGGCAGGCAACACACCCGGCTGCAACAGTGCCAGATCCAGTGCGTTCCGCCCGTTAAGGGGCATGTCTTGTACCGTGCGATCGGAAACGGTGGAACCGAGCGTCGGATTAATGGTTTCGACAGTGCCGGTGGTGGATTCCACCGTTACCGTCTCCGTTGCCGAGCCAACTTCCATCTTGATGTCTATTTTCAGAGTTTGATTGATCTCCAGTTTACTCTGGGCAGTCGTCACAGTCCTAAATCCTTGGCGCTCCACAGATACAGTGTATGAGCCGATGGGTAAGGCAAGGACTTGATAGAAGCCCGTCCCGTCCGAAGTAGTCTCGCGAGAAATATGCGTAGCGACGTTCGTTACGGTTACATGCGCGTCTGCGATGACTGCGTTACTCTGGTCGTAAACGATGCCAACGACGCGGCCAGTTGCGTCCTGGCCATTTACGTTCGGCCCGGAAAACAGGGCCAGCATTGTGAACAATACAAAATAGAGAATCGTCCTATTAAACCGAATCAAGAAAGCCTCCAGATTGGATGGACTCCAAAAATCCGATGAAATCGCCGAGCCTGTTAATACCCCACCAGGTGAGCAATCGAAATGCCGGAGTCAACGGATAGAAAACAAAAGAGTTTTCAATCGCCGCAAGCTAATCGAACTACTTCTTATAGAATCTAAATATAAAGTTATGGATATAATTTTTTGATTTCCGCTTTCTTGGGGAATTTTTGGAGCGGCCTTCCTATTTCATTCGAACTTAGAATTAGAACGCTCCATGATCCGAATTGATTCCTGATTTTCGGATTTGCAACTCGCGCACAAAAATTTCGCGACTCTGCTTAAACGGCTCGTCAAGCTGCGTCCTGATTCCCGGAGGCTCCGTTGGGGGGCTCGCGGCGTCAGGACAATAGAATCAGGAGGAACTGACCGGGTAAGGTTAACTGAATCATCGTTAGTTATGGAGCGGACGAAGGGGATCGAACCCAACACCCGGAGAAAGCCACGAATCGGCGTAATTGATTGCCCACAAACTGGCCGCCGGTCAGGTAAATGGCAGAGGGTGAGGCACTTCTCGACAGCGGATTTGGCGCGCACAAATCATACATTTTGGGGCAGTCTCGAAAAGGGATCGCTGTTGCAGTTCCTTTGCCGATTCCAGTTTCCTCACCAGCTGCGGGAGTTCCCCTTTCAGAATGCAAGTCGCAGCCGCGAAGATGGGGCCGCGGTGTGGTTGGGGATTTCCTTTCGGCTTTCAGCCGGTGCCGAATGTAGCCAAGGCAGAAGTCCGACGGCGGCTCACTGACTCCCGCCGTGACTTTTGGCCAGATCATCGAGATAGTCGGGCTTGCTCTCGTCGCGGATGAGATGCGGATAGCGGGAGCCACCGTGGTAATCCACGTTGCACGTTTTGTAGTAATCGTCGACCACAACGAGCAGAGTGATGGGCTGCGAGCTATCTTTCGCCGACTTGATCGCATCTTCAAGGAGATCGTGCGTGTAGACGCGACCGTTGACGCCCACTATTTTCATCCCTGAAGTGATGCCCGCGTTGAAGGCCGGACCGCCGACGATCGAGTCACCAACGTTGCCGTCCTCTCCAACTTGTAAACCAATGGAATACCGATCGCCGGGTCCGCCTCGGCGCTGTTGTCCACGAGGAGCGACGTCGTTCAGGAGGAACTTCCATCCGCCGTTTCCAATTCCCCCCAGCGGCGGATTGGACGACGTCGAAGTCAGCCGGTCGTCCAGGAAACTCACCCAGTCGTAAGGTGCAACCGAGTTCAATGCGTGAACGATGTCATCGAATGTGTAGGTCTTCACTTCGGGCCCGTTGTTCGGTCCGCCGTAGAACAGATGCGCGAAGTCTTCGAGGGCCTTCTGTCCGCGGCTTTGCTGATGGATGATCGTGGCCACTTCAAGCCACAAGAGGTCGCCTTCGTCGTAGTAATCGGTGCCCCGGCGCCAGTTGGCCCAGCCTCTCGAAAACCCGAGGCTCTGGCCAACCGCCGTATCGAGCAGCGGCCGCCACTTCCGGCCGGGGCGGCCCAGGCCGAGAGACGCGGAAATGTTTGCGAGATTGTCGCGATACTGTTCGGGTGTCCAAATACCGCTGCGTGCCGCAAGCAGCGGACCAGCAAACTCGGTAAAACCTTCGTAATCCCAGAGCAAGTCCGTTTTCATTGGGACTTCATAGTCCGGCGTTGTCAAACCAGCGGGACGCCGGAACTTTCCGCTCCAGGAGTGAGCGTACTCGTGTGCAAGCAGGCCCCCGAGCGACAACCCGGCGTCGGGCGAGAGAAGTACGCGCTCAGGCAGGCGGCTGTCGTTGCACTCGTGGTGTTCCAGGCCGAAGTGCGCGACGTGGTCGCTGAGCGTCAGCAGAAAATGATATTCGTGATAGTGGCGCGAGCCGAAGAGTTTTCCGGCCTCAGCAACGAGATTCGTCATACCCTTCTGCGCTTCCAGACTCATGTCGAGTGCAGCTTCGCTGTCGGCAACGATATCTATCTCGTGGTGGATCGGCTCGCCCGGCGG
>Ga0210398_10002175_pt1 | contig 19348 bp, 14 predicted proteins | sample IncBWC4OmetaG_FD_161047 | JGI IMG/M metagenome (GOLD analysis project Ga0210398, IMG submission 161047) | Forest soil microbial communities from Barre Woods Harvard Forest LTER site, Petersham, Massachusetts, United States - Inc-BW-C-4-O | ecosystem: Environmental > Terrestrial > Soil >... | reverse complement strand
GAAGATTCCTGCATCCGCCCGGCTTCCGCTAAAGCCATTGGTGGTGCCGGCAAAGATGCGCGGCGTGCCCGGCGTGGTGGTGGTATCGATAGCAAGCGAGGTGAACGAGGCATGGTCAAAAGTTCCCGCCGGGCCAACCGTGGTCCAGGACTGCCCCAAGTTGGAGGACTTGTAGAGACCGTCTCCATATAGGGAGTCGATCGAGCCATTGCCCTCACCGGTGCCAACATAAATCGTGCTCGGAGTGGTGGTGGTATCGAGAGCTACGGCGCCGATCGCTTGTGTCGGCTGGCTATCGAACACCGACGTAAAGCTGGCACCATTGTTGGTGCTGACCCACAACCCACCTGAAGCGGCGCCAACGACGATCAATCCGGTGGAGTCGGCGGCGACCGCAGTCAGGCGACCGGTCATCGCGGTGTTGCTGCCGATAGCGAGGCCGGTAAAGTTGGCTTTCTCCGCCATCGGTAGAGGACCCAACGACTGCCATACGCCGCCCGTAACGGTGGTTGCCGGAGCACTGGCATTTCCAATCCCGCTCGAGACAGCGGCGGAGGTTGCCTCAGGTCGGACGCGCTCCATCGCGCGCATTTTGGCTATCGCCCGTGGAATCGCCTGCTTCGGCACCCCGAACTGTAAACCGAGGCGAGAGGATAGAAAAAGATCGCGCCTGGAAGCTTTAGAAGAGTGATCTTTGGATTGGGGAGCGACCTTTCGAATGTTGCCCGACTTGAGGGTTGCATTTGCCGCCGCCAGGTCACGATTGCAAAAGATGAGAAAAAAACCTAGGGCGAGTGCCACAGCACCAGCCTTACATACGCTGGGTAAAAAACGACCGGAACTCATTGACTTTTATCTCTATCTAAGGCGCCGCCGCTTCAATTCGATGGTTCAGAAAACGGGATTGATACACTCATGCAAATGGATTTCGAGGCGGCTCGGTCACAGATTCTTTATCGGCCTGTTTTAGGCGAATCGAGAATCGCTACCAAAGCGCGCGACGAGGTGAGATCCACGACGCCAGTGAGGTCGAGAACCAGCACTCCCCTTTTAAGTCACTTACGCTGCTTGGAACATCAAATTTTACCAGAATGACGAACAACAGTGCAAATAATTTTCCCCAAGACAACCAAATCGTGACCGCTGGACCGTGAAGTGATTCCATAAAGATGATTTAGACACCATTTAAATGCAAGCAAATAAATGGCAATCAAAGGAGGGTAGGGCGAATTCACGTCGTCCCAAAGTCCATTCGATCACCCGCTTGATCGCGAGTGGCTAGATAGGATTAAAAGATGAAGTCTGGCCGGTGGGGAGGAAGCAAAGACGATGGAGAGGAAATGGCTACGGCCCTCCGAGTGGCTGCATTCCTCGCTTTTTCTCCCGCTGACCCTCGCCGCGATGACGCTTGCGATGTTCGCGGGCGTCATTTTTTCATCCGGCGACCGAACCCTGTCGCAATTTGGAACCGACCTTGCCGCTGAGTTTGTCTATTGGCGAAAATTCGGATTCGACCAACTGCGGGCTGGACATATAGCCCTATGGAACCCTTATGTATTTAGCGGGGTGCCATTCATGGGGGGATTCCAGGCCGCGCTATTTTATCCACCCGACTGGATCTACCTGGTGTTGCCGCTCAGGACCGCGATTAACTGCGAAATCGTTCTGCACGTCTTCTTGTTGGGGTTGTTCACTGCCGCATGGCTAAAGCGCTACCAGCTTCATCCGCTAGCGGTGCTGCTAGCTTGTACCGTGACGATGTTCGGCGGCCCGTTTTTCCTTCACGTCTACCCGGGGCATCTGGCGACTCTCGATGCCATGGCATGGATTCCGCTGGTTCTTCTTACCGTGGACCAATTGTTAGAGGAGCCTACGGCGCGATGGATATTGATCGGAATTTTCGCCTTCTCGATGCAATTTCTTGCCGGGCATCCACAGACGTTTTTCAACACCCTCATCATGTGTCTGGTCTATGGGTCTTTGCGGATCAGGCAGGCCCCGCACTGGAAGCGAACCCTGGTGGCGATCGCGGTTATAGGAGTCGCGGCAGTCGCGATCACGGCGGTCCAGCTTTGGACTGGGCTAGATGCATCCGCCGAGGGGACGCGACAAAAAGGAGTTTCGGTGGCCTTTGCCGCGATGTTCTCCTTTCCGCCGGAAAACTTCCTTACCCTGCTGGTGCCCGGACTGTTCGGTAACATGACCGTTCTCCCATACTGGGGTCGTTGCTATTTGTGGGAAATGTCTGCCTTCATCGGGCTAACGAGCCTGACGATGGCGATTTTCGGGACCACCGTGAGATTTCGCGGACGCGCTATCTGTTTGGCAATGATTGCGGCGGCGACCATCCTTGCGTTGGGAAACCACACTCCCTTGTTTGTGGTTCTTTATCGCTTCCTGCCAGGTTTCGATCGCTTTCGGGCCCACTCGAAGTTCCTGGTCCAGGCGACACCGTTTCTCGCGATCCTAACCGGCCAGGGGATGAATCATGTACTGCGATCCGCGCGCGGCAGCAGGTTGGCAGCAATGGTGGTGTTGGGGGTGGTCTTAGTAGTGGGAGCGGCGGGGGTCTGCCTGGCATACTTCCCCGGTCTACCACCGATCACGAAAGGCTGGGAGCGGCTTATGACCGTGCTCGAGGCTACTGGCGAATCCTATCTTCCAGCGAATGAATACGCGGACCCGGAGTTCGTTGCGAATGCCGCTTCTTTCGCTGGATTACAATGCCTTGTAAGCGCCGGGATCTTACTTGGTATAGGTCTACTACTCTATTTTCGATCATGGCAGGAGAAGACAGCCTATGCGCTGGCTCTCCTGGGAATAGGGGAGATATTTTTTTTCGCGAACTCATCGATAGTATCATTTTCCCTGGCGGATACCGTTCCTACGACCGTGCGTGATTTTCTGAGCGACCGTCCCGGGGATTATCGGATTCTTCAGCTCCCTGACCCGCCAAGTTCCAACGGCGCAATTGCTATCGGCGCGCGAGACATTTGGGGCTATGACCCAATGGTGCTGGGACGCTACTCGGAGTTCGTTACTTATTCCCAGGGCGGCAATCCTGACGACGCCGATATGTATGTGACCTTCACGAAGGTAAATCGCATGCTTGAGTTGTTGCGACTTCGATATGCCTTCCGCAATCAGATCATGGCTGCCGAAACCAGTAAGCCTCTCCCACACCTTCTTCTCGTTGGCGAATGGGCGCGACAACCCGATCGCGACGGAATACTCAGCTCGTTAAATTCCACGGACTACGACTTCGAGCGGACCGCAATTCTGGAAACCGATCCTGATCCGCCACCGACTTCCTCTGAGGGCCCGCCCGGCACCGCGCAACTCGTCCGCAGCGATACGGACTCGATGACCATAGCTGTGCACATTAGCAGACCTAGTCTCTTACTCATCACTGACTGTTACAGCCGCTACTGGCGCGCGATCGGTGAGCCCGGAAGCGCCCAGAAGCACTATACCGTGATGCCCGCGGATTATACTTTGATGGGTGTGCCGCTCTCTGCTGGCGATCACCTGATTCGTCTTGAGTACGCTCCGCCTGGATATCTGATTGGGCGCTGGGTCTCGCTGGCCGGTCTAGCTCTCTACGGGATAGCGATTATTGTTTTCCTGAGGCGCCGAGGAACGCGCCGATTGCAGGTTAGCGGAGAAAAGCCTGAGACGCGGGACTACTATGCCGATTAGAGGTCAGGATTCAGCCGGAGAATTAACCACGAGCTCGTCTGGATACGTTCTCTACAGCGTCATCGCCATTTTCTTTGTACTTCTACTGGTAGGATTCTGGGCAGCGACGCGGGTCGAACTGCTTCCGGATCAACACATGGAGATTACTTCGCCTACGGTTACCTCGGGCGATGAGCCTCATCATCTGATGGTGGTGAACAGCCTTCTGTTCGATCACGACTTCGAGTTGCAGGACGATTACAAACGAGCAGAGACGGGTATGGACGCGGGAGGAATTCCGCTACTGGATCATCATACCATTATCGTTAACCAGCGAACCGGCGCGCATGGTACCTGGTTCGAACATCATCTCGACCCCGACCTGACATCCGGACCGGATGTCTATGAGGTTTCCTCGCATCCGATGGCGTATCCGGCGCTCCTCGCCGCGTTGATCTTTCCGTTTCATCCGAAGATGGACGACGTCCAACGCGACGCCAGTTTGGTCATGGTTCTGATCTGCTGGCTGGGCGCGATCTTCACTTTTCTGCTGGCCCGGAAAGTGGGACTCGGGAGCGGCTACGCGCTGCTTGCGACGTCGGTACTGGCGCTCGCGAGCCCATGGCTCATATATAACCGTTCATTCTTCGCGGAGCCGGCCATCGGCTTGTCCGTCGTCATCGCGCTGTATGCCCTCGAGAGCGAGCGTCCTGTTTTGGCGGGGTCGGCTGCGGCCGCCGCGGCATTTTTCAAACCGCCGATGGCGGTCATCGGGGTAGGTTTCGTCATCGATCGAATTTTGAGAAAGCGCTGGCGCGAAGTAATAGTGTTGCTCTCGGTGCTAGGTCTCTTTGGACTGATACTGGTGACGTTCAATTATTGGCTCGCTCGGACGCTGATCATTTCCGGCAATTTAAGTGGGCCTTGGCCATTCGGCACCAATACGGCGCACGACTTTCACACCTTGGGCGAGACCTTCATCGCGAGTGACAACGGGTTGTTCATCTGGGCGCCGTGGACGATATTCGCGATCTTTCCGATCGGTAAGGCTTTCTGCTCGATTGATGCACATCCTCGATTTCTGCGCGAGATGTCGCTGCCCATGGCGATGCAGCTTGCGGTTCTGGCCGCATCTAATTTCGAGGTCGGTAGCTGCGTGGGGCCACGCTACTGGGTGCCGTTTTTGCCATGGATGGCGGTGGCTGCGGTCTACACAATTCGATCGACTGGATGGAGCTGGAAGATAATATTTCTGTTGCTGGCGATCGTCAGTGCCGCGATCTCGATAGTCGCAACCCTGAGGTATCCTCAGATGTTCTCGTTATCGCCATGGTACCTATGGCACCCCGAGCAGTTCGTCGGCGGGAAAAGTCTCTTTTAGAGCGGCGAGCGCCGTCCCGCACACTCGCTGAATTTCCCCGAACGAGCTGAATCGACCCAATAAATCGGCGCCATCCCCCCCGACCAGTACCCATCATTAGTGTCTCGGAATCGGACTCGCTCATGTTGCACTACAGAACGCTCGATACGATTGAGGACTCTCGATCAGTATGATGAAATTCCACCAAACGGCTCGTGATCGTGCGATCGGCCACTTCGCTAAAGGTTCGGCTACAGGTGCAATCTGAGCAAAAAGGAGCAATAGGGAACAGCACTAAGTGTCTCAATGGCAACAACCTGTACAGTTTACCTACCAGCGTGTAGGATTTTGACGGGAATACTTCTTGCTCCAGCTTGGTACCGCGTAGGAATTACTCGGTTCCGAAAGGGATCGGGCTGCCGGGGAGTATTTCCGTTCAGGAGGCGTCCCCGGGGGTAAAAGTTTTACGGGGGGAACCATGAACCGAGCCCTTTGGTCGCTTGGGCGCGCCGCAACTTCGGGAGCGCCGATGTTGCCGATCTGCTTTGAGGCGGAATCGCCCCTATTCTCAATCGCTAACCACATCGAATTCTCCCTGCATGGCGCGCGGCTGGTAGCAGTTCCGGCCGGTTTCCTGGCGGTCGGGAACGGCGAGGTCCGTCGATGAGCGCCGTCGACCAGATCAGGGGCCTGAAGAATGGTCTGTTCGTCCGTTCACTGCTCCAGCGTTTCTTCGGTGCGCTAGTCGCAGTCGCGGTGATTGGATTCGCCGCCAGTGCCGCTCGCGCCCAGTCTCTCAGCCTCGTGACTTCCCAGGGGGCATTGAACGCGAATGACAACATTTCGTGGACACAACTCGGTTCCGCCAACGGAACCTTGCTGCAATCGAGCTTCAATGTAACTTCAGCGAACGACAATCCGGTCTCGGTCAGTCTCACCGGTGCCAACAGTGTGCTCGCAGTGACCTGCCCAGCATCGTCTTGTAGTTGGGCCGGAACCGGAACGCCTTCGGGCGATACGCTGATCTGGACCTCCAACGGCAACAATGGTGGAAACGGTCCGATAACGATGAACTTCGGCCATCCGCAAGCTGCCGTCGGCGCCTACATCCAGGCCGACGGCCCTTCGGCATTTACCGCGCAGATCCAGGCCTTCAATAGCGCCGGTGGTTCTTTGGGAACCCTTACTGAAAATAGCGATTCAAATGGTGATGCACTATTCATCGGAGTACAGGACCACTCGGGTCCGACGATCTCTACCATAGTTTTCAGTTTGATAAATGCGCAAGGACCTACTTCCGACTTCGCCCTCGATAGCGTTTTCTTCAATGGGCCGGTATTGCCGACGCCGACCGCAACCATTACGCCCACTGCGACGCCGACCAGAACTGCTACCGCGGCGCCAACCGCAATTGCCACTCCGACTCCGACCGCAATTGCCACCCCGATTGCCACTTCGACCGCAACGCCGACCGCGGCGCCGACTCATACGGTGACGCCTACCGCGACCGCGACCAAAACCGCGACTGCCACGGCGACTGCCACCACGACGTTGACTGCCACGCCAACGCTAACTGCAACGCTGACCGCGACTGCAACCGCGACGGTAGTGCCGACCATCCCGGTGCCTACTCCGACGGTGACCGCCACCGCGACGCCGACCGCTACCGCGACGCCGACGGTTACCGCAACACCTACCCCGACGGCGACACCTACCTCGAGTATCATCTTCGTCGGCGCGGGCCCCTTGTCCGACACCAGTGCCGCGGAGACCGCGGTCACGCTAGGTTTGCCATCCGGCGTCGAGTCCGGCGATACCTTGCTCGCTCAGATCATCATCTATGATGGCAGCGGTTCGGATGTCCCAACTCCACCGAGTGGTTGGACCAGCATTCGTCACGATGCGATCAGCAGCGGCCTTCAGGCGACTTCATGGCTGTACTCTAGGACCGCGGGAGCGAATGAGCCGTCTTCATATTCATGGAACATAAGCTCGAACTGGGCCGCGGGAGCGATGGGCGCCTGGCGAGGTGCCTCGACTTCACCGGTTGACAGTGCTTCCGGATCGACGGCCTCGGGCGCGCTGCAGATCGTTGCCGCCGCCCCGTCGCTTACTCCGAGCAACAACGACGAGCTGCAGGTCTACTTTTACGGTTCGCAGTCCAGTGTCGCCCCAACTATCTCGGTATCGAATGCATTAAATTCGCTGCTCAATCTCAGATCGTCGAAGGAGGGTTTCGCTCTTGCCTTCGCCGACCTGGCAGCACCCTACGCTAACAACGCGTCAACGACCTACTCGGCGACCGCGAGCATTTCCGGTACGGCGGTGATGACCGCGCAGGCCGTCCTGCTGCTGCCGGCGTCGCTAAGCCCGAGTCCGAGCCCGACCGGCACCCTTACCGCGACTATGACCATGACCAGGACGGCGACGCCTACCGCGATCCCGACTAACACTGCGACCGTGGTTCCGACCCAGGCGCCTACTGCCACTCCGACTTCGATTATTGTCGGTGGCACGCTTCCGACGCCAACCGCGATTGCGACGGCTCTTCCAGCAGGTATCACTTTCGTCGGAGCCGGTCCCTTAGCCGACTACAGCACCGCAGTAACCGCGGTCTCGGTGGCTTTGCCGCAAGGTATCCGGGCAGGCGACGTCCTGGTGACGCAGATCATCATCTACGACGGCAGCGCTTCGGATGTGCCTAGTACGCCAAATGGCTGGACCGCCATTCGCCATGACACAGTCAGCGGTACCAACCAGGCGACCTCATGGCTCTACTACAAGGTCGCGAGCGCGAATGAGCCAGGTTCCTACGGTTGGAACATCGGCTCTAATTGGGCCGCGGGCGTGATGGGTGCGTGGAGAGGCGCTTCTGCATCGCCTATCGATAGTGCCGCGGGTGCGACGGCAATCGGCGCCAGTCCGGTTTCGGTCTCTGCGCCGTCGCTAACTCCCAGCAGCAATAACGAAATGGAGCTTTATTTCTATGTCTCGCAGTCCGGTTCCGCGCCAAGCATCGTTCTGGCGGGACCGCAGGCTCAGCTCTTCGATGATCGATCTTCGAAGGAAGGCTTCACCCTGGCATTTTCGGATCTCACGGCTCCTTCAGCCACCAATGCGGCCGCTACCTATCCGGCGACGGCCAGCGTGTCGGGCAGTGCGGCGATGATCGGGCAGGACCTTCTGCTTGTCCCTGGACAAAGCGCGTCCCCCACTCCAACGATGACCCCGGTTCCAACCATTACCGCCACCGTGGTCCCGACCACCGTTCCGACTCCAACCACCACCGCGAAGGCCACCACGACTGCCGCGCCCACCGGGGTTGCGACACCCGGCACGATAACTTTCGTCGGCTCGGGTCCGTTGAGCAGCTCCAGCCTTGCGATGACGACGGTAACTGTGGGTCTACCATCTGGAGTCGAGTCGGGCGATGTCTTGCTGGCTCAGATAGTCGTCTACGATGGCAGCGGCTCGGATGTACCGACGCCACCAGGTGGATGGACTAGCATTCGTCATGATTCGGTAACTGACGGCAATCTGATTACCTCATGGCTCTATTACAAGGTTGCGGGAGGGAATGAGCCTTCCTCGTATGGATGGAACATCAGCTCGAATTGGGCGGCGGGTGTAATGGGCGATTGGAGAGGGGTTGCGACTGCGCCGATTGATAGCGCCTCGGGAACCGCGGTCGCGGGATCGAGTCCGCTCTCCGTGTCCGCGCCGTCCTTGACCCCCACCAACAACAACGAGTTGCAGGTCTACTTCTACGGTGCTCAGTCCCATGCGGGTCCAACCGTTGCGCTGCCGAGTGTGTTGAGTCAGCGCTTCGACACTGCTTCATCGGTGGAGGGCTTCACCGTCGCCTTCGGTGACCTCGCCGCTCCCTCGGCAGGCAATGCGTCGTCTACCTATTCTGCCACCGCGACCATGTCCGGCAGTATTGCGATGACGGCGCAGGCTGTCCTGCTGCAAGCGGTATCGGGATCGGGGTCTAACAAATAGCTACTGACAAACAGCTAATGATTAGATGAACCTCGCGCCGCTTTTTCGACGGAATAACCGTCGCGAGGGCGGCGCGGTTTCTTTCTCGCGCAGTTTTCGGCCCGTCGCTTGCGGACCGCATAGCGAGGTGAGAAGCTTCCGAAAGTGGAGCCTGGTTTCTCAGCCGCAATCCGCAAGCTGCATGGACTATTTGTTCGCGAGAGCCGCGCCGACGCGATCGCTCGGAATCTAACTGAACTGATTGCCCACGACGCGAAGACCATCCTCGACGTGGGCTGCGGGGATGGATTAATTGATCAAGCTATCATGGCGCGGCGGGGTGACCTCGCGATTGAGGGAATCGACCTTTTCCCGCGTCCCGAAGCGTTGATACCGGTGCGTCCGTTCGACGGCCGTGCGATCCCGTGCGCGGACAAAAGTTACGACGCGGTCATATTCATTGACGTTCTCCATCACGCCGCGGACCCGCGTGTCCTGCTGCAAGAGGCGGCACGAGTCGCACGCCAATCTATTCTGATCAAGGATCACTTCGCTGAAGGGCAGCCGGACCGAATGATCTTGCGGTTTATGGATTTGATCGGAAACGCGGGATACAGCTTCGCGTGGTCAGCTCGCTACTGGCCGCGGCAACGATGGCAGCAGACCTTCGAGGAGCTGAATTTGTCGGTGATCGAGAGTCGCAACCAGCTAGGTCTCTATCCCGCGCCGGCAAGTTGGGTCTTCGAGAGAACGCTGCATTTCGCAGCTAGACTGGATTTGAACGCGAAAGCCATTCCGGCCCGCGTCGCCCGAGGTCCAGAATGCTCAGCAGGAAAGCTGACAGGATAGTTTGGAAACCCAGCGCCGTGAGGGTGAGTCCCGGCACCACCAGCCTCATCGTGTGCGCGTATTGCAAACTCCCAAAGTGAGCCAGACGCCACTGATTGAACGCGAGCAGTAGCAGGGTCAGGCCGAGCAGCAGCGCGGCGGTCGCGACGATCAATCCCACTTCGAGAGAAACCGAAGCGAGGATTCGTCTAACGTAGGGATCCTCAGGCAAGATACCCTCCCTGGCGGCGAGCGCTTTGGCAAAGATGCCGAAAAAAATCGCCTGATATCCGCACAGGATCGCGAGGCTTCCGAACAACAGCGTATGAGCGTCGAAATGCATGGCGCCGATCTGGAGTCCGGGCATCGCGAGAAAATAGGCCAGTAGTCCCAGCGCGATTAGAATCACGCCTGGCACCAGGAACAGCTGACGGGGACTGCAGACCAGGAACAGGCGCAAAGTACGCCACCCGTCGCGAAAGGTTCGTAAATGAGGTGCGCGGCTGCGGCCGTCGGGGTGGAGCGTGATTGGAACTTCGGCGATTCTCGCGCCGAATAAGCACGACTTCACGATCATTTCGGTTGCGAATTCCATCCCGGTGCAGCGCTGCTCGAGGCGCTCGAAATGCGCCTTGGAGAATCCGCGCAAACCGCAGTAGACATCGTGGATCTCGGAGTTGAACCATCGCTTGGCGACCAGGGAAAAAAACGGATTCCCGAACCGTTGATGTAGCAGCGGCATGGCACCCGGCCTAATCGTGCCGCCCCCTGACTTCAAGCGACAACCTTGGACCAGGTCGAAACCTTCACGCAGTTTCCCGAGGAAGACCGGGATGGCCTCGAAATCGTAACTGCCATCGGCGTCGCCCATGATGATGAACTTCCCGTGGGCAGCGCCGATTCCACCCATCAAGGCGTTGCCGTAACCGCGCGCGGCGACCGCAACCACTCGAGCGCCCATGCGCTCGGCTATTTCTCGCGAGTCGTCGGAGCTCCCGTTGTCCGCGACGACAACCTCACCTGCGATGCCGTTTTCGCGGATCGCTCGTTGCGCCTTCTCCACGCATCCTGCCAGCGTTTGAGCCTCGTTCAAGCAAGGAATTACCACGCTTAGTTCTACATCGGTGCGATGATTCACGATGCTGCTGCCGCTTGATTCGGAGGCGTTTGAGGCCAAGGTGCGACCGATTCCCGTCTGCAATGTCATCTGTTCTCGTTCCACCGGTAATCTCATCCTGAGGAGCGCGACTCCGCAGATTTGACAATAACCGCCGACATCACAGTGTACCACGCGATTGAGTAACTAGAGTGAGCAACATGATATCATGGAACCGTCAAACGATCCTTCAATGATCGCGTTCGGATTCTCACTGACGAACGAAACCGAGGCTATAGTGGTGGTGCTGGGTCCAGCTTCAGGCAGAGAGAACGAAGCGACGAGATAGAGCGAACGTGTCGTACCCCTCATGCTGAAACTTCCCCCCAGGATTGTTGCCGCAACCCCTTATCTCGATTCTGATTGGGTTCGATATGGCGTGCCGGCCGTCTTATTGGCCGCAATTTTTTTCGTTTCGATGAGATATCAAACGGACAAAGTTGAATCGCCACCGTCGCCGCCCCCCGTTGCCGCGAGAAACCCCTTGCGGTCATCGCTACCTGCGGCTTCCTCGGCGCCTGAAGGTCGCGCCCTGACGGCCACGCAACCCTATCTTCAACCAGCGATGCCGATACCGCAGCGAGCCGTTCCACCCATCGCTCCTCGGCCGTACCACCAGACGGCGACCGGTGCCGCACCGGCCGATGTCCAGACCGAGGGCAGGCGAGCGCTCTGCCTCGCCGTTCAGCACGCACTTAGCGGTGCTGGCGGAACATATTCGAAGATGAACGTCATGCGGCTCGCGGTCGGAAACTATCGGGGGCAAGGCGGTCCGCGAGCGGCTATCCGGGCAGTAAACCTGGCCTTGGAGCAATATAAAAGCGGAGCATGGAGCGAGGCGCAGTGCCCACCCACGCTGGGAGCTGCGCCTTTAGCGAAGGGAGCTATCGCGGAAGTTATGCGCTGAAGCCCGAGCGGCCTGAATCGCGAGCGGCCTGAATCGCGAGGAAGTAACAGAAAGGGCCCCATCCCGTGGTTAGCGCGATGGAGCCCTTGAGTCGACTAAGTTTGGCGAGTCGAGTTAGTTGAGGCCGGTGCCCGCGCCGATAACGTCGAAGATACCGACGTCGCTGAAGAAGTCAGCGCCCACGCTCAAATTACCGCTGCCGACCGCAGACGAAAATCCACCAGTCGAGGGTCCGATATTGAATCCACCGGTGTACAACAGAGATCCCAGGATGGATCCATTGCAAGCGGTCCCCGAGGTGTCGAAGGAGATCGTCGACTGACCGGTACTGGTGATCGACAAGACGCCAGTGGCGAAAAAGCACACCTCTCCAACATTGTTCCCGTTGGGATACTGTGCATTCGGGAAGGTGATCACAATATTGAGAAGTAGGGAGGCCGTCCCGTGGTACAGCGGGCCTAGGCCGTCTGTAACATTTCCGTCAACTTCCAGGCATTGGCAAGTTTGGCCGACGTTGCAGACGAGTCCGGCGGCAATGCAATCCGAGGCCGGCCCGGAGAAGTTCACGTTACCCGAACCGGCAGAGGAAAATTGCTGAACCGAAGGCGGATCGCCGGGGGTGACAGCGGCGGGATTCGCCCCCGCAGGAACTCCAGCCATCATCCCGGTGCCGGACGACTGGATGGTAGCGCGGCGAAGGCTTTCCGCGTGCGCGGTTAGACTAAACATAAAGACTAAAGCTAGACCAAGAAAACCTACCCCGACTCGCGGCAGGTTACCGCAACGCTTGAGCATATGATGATCTCCTCTGATGCTAATCACTGATCGACTCGATTGTGCTCGGGCAGGTGCAGATTCCGCCGCCGGTGCCGTTGCCGACAATTGCCGCGCACTGTTGAATCAAATACGGATTGTTTTGAGCAGTATCTCCAGTGCCGTTGTCGAAAAGCGACACTTCTGTCTCATCCTCAGTCCCATCAATGTCCTGCACGTGAATGACGCTCCCCAAAAGGGTGGGAGTAGCGGTGAACCCGTTGGTGGGATCGCATCCGCCATTGCACGCTGGATTGATCGTTCCGGGGACGGAGAAGGAATTACAACCGATCGCGTTGGGTTGACCGACCGCACGGATGGCGATCACGCCTTGATGAGTATTGACCCCGGTGGGGTTAGAAACTGCCCAGTTGGAGGTCAGATTATGTTCAACCGAAAACGATTCTTCCTTGGTCGGCGACAAAGGGCATCCGCAACACTCGCCCATTTCCTGATTTTCGTCGAAAACGTAAATCATTGCGCATGAATTGATAACCGCTCCGAATGAAATATTGGCGTTCCCGTTTGGGTTTACCAAGGTCAGGATACTATCGCCCGACCCGAATCCGAACTCCCCTGATCTGGTTGGCGGGCTAACGTCGTAGTATCCGAAGAGCGCACTACCCGGCAACATTACCGCGCGGGCTGGCGTCGAGACTGACGCCAGAAAAGCCGCTCCGGCCGCCAACGCAAGTGCGCCTTTCCCTAGCCATCTAGGCTTCCTAAGGCTGATGCTCACGCGATTCCTCCTGTCCTTTTGTTCGCAGAGTCCTTCTCCTCCCGTAGTGATCGCCACTCCCGGGCGCCACACCATTGCTCTGTATTACGCAAGTTTGCTGTATCCCTCCTTTTTGCGCTTCAATCCGATCCCGTTCTTCGCCGCCGATGTGGCGATCTGATGCCTCTTGCCAGCTCACTTTGGCCGCGCCATAAAGCGCGTGCGTCGTTCCCGCGAGCTTTCCTTCCTGTCGCAGGGCGCGAATACGATTGGTCCGATTGCGTCCGACTGAGTGCGCAGGATCGATCTTCGCGGGGCGGTTCGGCTGCTTCACCGACAATTCTTTCCCCGCATCGGACATTGATGGCGAGCCGTCGCCACCGAGAAATCCTGTTTCGATTCCCGAGAGGCTCGCCAATTTCGCGACGTAAAAATAGGTCGCATGCGCCATCGTCCGGGCCTTTATCCATCGATAAACCTGACTTCGGCTTACTCCGAGTGAGTCTGCAACCTTTTGCGCTCCGCCTAAAATTCGCACCGCAGCGGCCACTACGTTCGCCTCTGTCCATCCGCCGTCATTCATATCGTCGCCTCACCTCTAAGTACCAAGAACCTTCGATTTGAGGTGTTCCCAACGTCTACCCGCCCAAAAAGCAGAGGGCGCCACGGATAAAGATGTATCGCGCTTTGCTGCGCATATGTCAAACGAAGAGGTAAGAAAAGGTCGTATTATCTATATTTTGCTCGAATTTGTCGCTCGGAGCCGAGGCTCATCGATAGACCTGCGAGATTTCCACTTAAATTCCTCAGGCGCACTGCAGATTACGGCATAGTCCGCTGCAGCACTGAAAAGGCGAAGAGCAAGGAAAACCTGAGGGCATGCAGCTAAATGCGTAAGCTGCGGTCGGAGCGACGACGGTGCTAACGAGGGGAGCTACGACGCCGGCGGCCGCAGCCAGGATTGCCACTTTCTTGAGCAGTTGGCGTTTAGACAAATCAACCGTCGCAGCGGCTGCGGGCGCGCTCTCCACCAGGTGGCGTCGGCGCAGACGCTCCACCCCTACGCCGACCAGCTGCCGTGCATCTGATGCCTCAAGCTTGGGAAAGAGATGGTTGGCGAGCTTATCGATCGATTGGCTGCCGTCACAATGCTTCCAAATGGCGGCCGCGCTCTCGTTGAGGCAATGAGCCCGATTGTTACTCACGTCGTATATCAACAATTCGCCGGCTACGTCCTCGATCAGTAGATTTTCGCTTCTCGCCGTTGGATTTTCAGGGCGTTTGATGTCGGCCATTTTGCTACTTCCCTCGTCGATGTAGTGTTTCAAAAGGTAAACGTGCCCGCTCCGACGTTATGCCGGAGGTGCGATCCAGAACTTCAAGCATCTGATGAGCTACCTCAGCTGCCTCGCCGCGCGGTCCCTTCACTATCTCCGCGTTCGCCAATGCTCGATGCAGCGTGCTCAGCACCCGTTCAGGATGCCTCCGCGCAGCGATCGAATGCGCCAGCAACGTCAGCGCGCCATTGCCCGCCGAGAGCCGCCGTGGACGCCATTTAGCTCCTGCTGCGTAATGGGTTATGGCGACCAGCCCGACGGGAACCGGTTTCACTCCGGCAGTTGCGCCGAACTGCTCGACGACATGGTCGCTGGATGCGTATGTTCCAGGTGCGCGCAATGAGAGCGGTTTGGCGAATGGTGATACCATTCCCTTTTCATCGAGAACTGCATATTCGTCGGAATAGTAGCTCGCCCCAAGCTTGATCAGCTCGAAGACCAAGGTGCTCTTCCCGGTCATGCTGTGGCCGGGAATCACGATCGCGCGCCCGCCATGCTCAATCACCCCCGCGTGAACGAATACACGACGCGGCGCTATCTCCGCAACCGTACGGCGTATATGCGCCTCTAAAACCTTCAGCATCCGAGGTAGTTCATGGTCGCGAGCGAGGCGTTCTGCGCCGTCGTAGAGAACATAGAGATCCTCCGTTCCGTCCTCGAGCGTGGAACCGCCTAGTACGAGCGAATACAGCCGCTCTAAGACACTGGATGAAGTGGGACGATGTCCAGGAGGCAATATGCTTTGGAGGACGCCACTGAAGCCGGGTTGGTCTACTCGGATGCCGATCCGCACCCCGAAGCTGGTGAACGCGAACCGTCCGCCCAACCCGTGAACCCAGCTTGATTCAAGGAGCGCGCGATTGAAACAGGTTTTGCAACCGCCGGCGCGCTCGGCCTTGCCGCTCCCGCCCCACCACGAGGGCGGGGGAAGGCAGCCGGTTTTTGGACCAAGGGTGTGGCGCGCATTTATGGAACTGGCTCCTCGGCTCTCTCAACGCCCTTGCAAAAGCGAGCTCCCGCAGCGAGGCAGGAGCTCGCTATGAGCATCGATCATCGCAAGTTGGTCTCCGGATCGCCGAGGAGGTTCCAAGTTTGCTGGACGTCGGGATCGGAACTCGAATTTTGCGCCTGGCGCGTCGCTTCGCCCACGGGCGGCGCCGCGCTGGTGAACAGCAGACCGTAAAGCGTTTGATCCGCTTCCACCTGTCCTGAAGGCACCGTCAGTCCCGACGAGGCCCAGACCGCGACCGCACCGCCGTTGGCAGTCAGCAGCGACTCGGCGAGGCTCTCGACCTGCGGGTCGGCGAAGAACCCGCTGAGACAGGTCATCATCGCGAAGACGGCCGGATGTTGACTGTTAGTCAGCGATGGCGCGTCCGTGTCGGTCAGCCAGTTCTGATCGGAGGACAATCCACCCCAGGTATTTTCGTTGCCGTGGCCGATGTAGTTCACCAGGTCGGGGCCGGCATCGATGGCGCTGATTAACGCCGCCGAGTTGTTGTTGACCGGGTCGCGGGTGATTTGAGTGACCGTCGCTCCGGAGGGCAACAGGCTCGCCAACGCGGTGCTGGAGTCGGTAAAGGTTGGCGTCACCCCCGGATCGGACGCATCCGAGGCGAGCAGGAAGGAGTTGCCCGGGGTGACCGTATCGTACGCGATGATCTTGTTCACCAGCGCGCTTACATCGGCAGGCACGATCGCCGGCAAACGCCCGATCGCCATTTGCGCCTGGTTGTTGCTTTGGAAGTCGGCGAACCAGCCATCGCTCAGCGCCTGGAAAGCGTCGGTGTTGATGAGCTTGGTCGGCACCAGGTCCGGACGTATCGCGGCGAGACCCAGGAAGTTGCGCGGATCGTAACTGGCGTCGCCCACCAGCAGCACGTAGTGCGGAGCATGGGCCGCGCTCTGGGTCGACAGCAGGAAGTTCTGGATCGCTATCGGGTCTTTTTCGCCGTAATTGAAGGCGTCGTAGACCTGCGCGATATCCACCATGGTCACGTTCAGCCCTTGCGACTCGCGATGCGCGGCCAGCGGCTGCAACGCGCTCATCAGGGTCGAGGTGGTGATCATGATGGTATCGACAGGAACCGCGAACGGGGTCAAGGTCACCGGAGTATGCAGCGTGACCGAATCCGGGGTGGACACGATTTCCGCGCCGAAGGCCAGAATCGTTCGGGTGCCGGTTCCGGGAGCAGTCGCGGTCGCGGTGTAGATCATGGCGCCTTTAGGCCGCTTGGCGCTGACCGACAATTCCTCGGGCGCCGACGGATCGGTGATATCGATCATGCGAACTTTCGAGTTGGTGAATCCGGTTACTGTTACCAGATTCGAGCCCGGCGCAGTGAATTCCAGCGTGTCGCCGAGCGCGGTGAAGGTCTGCTCGTAGCTCAGCGTAAGGTGATCGACCAGGCTGATGTCGCCGGCCGATTCCGAAGTGAGCGTGATCGTGTTGGCGCCATTCTCGATCGAAGACGCCGGAAGTTGGAAGGTCGCGTTAGTGAGACCGTTGAAGGTGACTGTGTCGAGCATCACACCGTTGAGTTCCACGGTAACGTTGTGCGGTCCGGCGACAGCGCCTTGCAGTCCGACTTCGAGCATCGCGTTGTCGGTGCTCGAAAGATTTACCGTGGTGAGGGTTTGATCCAGCGCAGTCGAATCCACGAATTGGCCAAAGAAGTCGATGCCATTGACAGCGTTGGCCGCGGGGAAATAGGTGATGCGCTGTTGCAACTCGACGCTATTGAGGAAGTCGGCGCCCGCGTTCACCTTGCTCTTCAGCTTGGAAGTGGCGACGTGGTCCTTGCTGACCGCCCCATTGACCAACCAGTAGACCCGCGTGTCGGTGCTTTGGGTATCCAGTCCGGTGCCGTAGAACTCGACTCCGCCCGATTTAATCTCGAGCGGTTGTTCCACTCCTTCGGCAAACAGATGCAGCTTGTTGCCGTTGCCGGCTTTGAGTCCATTGGCGGTGAGCGTGGTCAGCGGTACGTGATACCAACCGGGCTGGCTTACGCCGAGCTTGATGGCGGTCTGCGCGGCCAGCGGCGTCGCGGTCGGAATCGGTTTGGCTGTCGCCTTAGCGGCGACGAACATCATTCCCGCCGGATGCACGATCATCTGCGGCGCGGGTTGCGCGGCGCCAAGGTCGTGCAGCAGCGGCGAATTTTGCGTACCCGGCGTGTTGCCGGTGCCATTCGCGGCAATTATCGGTCCGTAGAACGTGCGATTACCGCTGATATCAAGCTCCTGAATCCAGTAACGAGTGCCGGCATTGGCATAGCTGTCCCACCATGAATAGCCGCGGCCGGCCACTAGCGAGACTTTGGGTCCCGTCAGTAATGCGGCGCCGGCGATCAGATCCGGTGAGATGAGCACCTTCTGCCCGTTCTCCTCGCGGTAGACGCTGAATCCGAGGTTGCTCGGCTGGTAGCCGGATTGCCATTGGATATGGGTTCCGTTCGAGTAGCTGGTCGCGTGGAATCCGCCCACCTTCACTAGCGTCGGCGTTTCCGTCGCGGTCGGGGTCGCGGTCCTGGTCGTAGTCCCGGTCGCGGTCGGGTTGATGATAGTCGGCGTCGCCGTAGGAACGTTCGGCGTCGGTGTCATGGTTATGGTCGGAACTCCACCGGTTGGCGTCGCGGTGGGAACTCCAGTAGTCCCCGTCGCCGTGGGAACTCCGCCAGTCGGAGTCGCCGTGGGACTACCAGCAGTCGGAGTCGCCGTCGGAGTTGGCGGCGTGGTCGCAGTCGGGGTGGGACCGGTCGCGGAGATCAGCAAGATCGCCTGCGCGGTCAGGGCCAACGATCCGGAGCCACTCGAGGTTGCCGGAAAGAGCGGAGATCCGTTGCCGGAAAACGGGGCCGGAATATCTCCAAACGCCAGGGTAAATCCTTCTTTGGTGGAACTGACGTTGAAGCGCTTGTTCAGCGAACTCGAGAGCGTAACGGTTGGCGCAAGCGCAGCCTGCGAACCATAGAAGTAGATCTGCCGATCGTTGTTGTTGACCGGTGTCAATGACGGTGCGGAAAGCGAAATCGGAGTGACTCCTGAGGTGGCGGCGCCGGAGGAATTTTCCACCGGCGAAATGGAGACGTTCCGCCAGTCGCCCATTACGCCCGCCGCAAAGTTGGCCGCGATGGTCCAAGTATATGAAGTCGGCTCGCTCGCTCCCGCGAGGTGGTAGTAGAGCCATGAGGTCGCCAGGTTGGCACTGTTGATCGAATCGTGCCGGATGAGGGTCCATCCGCTCGGCGCGATCGGAGTATCAGTGCCGGTCCCATCGTGAACGATGATTTGCGTGATCAGGATATCGCCTGAGGCTACCCCGGCGGGCAGGAAGACCTGGATTTTCGTCACCTGGATGGAGGAGTCGGTCAAGGTTCCGGCCGCCACAAAAGCGATACTGGAACTCGGCGTCGCGGTCGCAGTGACCGTCGGAGTTTGCGTAGCCGTTCCGGTTGGAGTGCCGGTGGGAGTCGCGGTTCGGGTCGGGATCCCGGTTGGAGTCGCAGTCACCGTCGCAGTCCGGGTGGTCGTCGCGGTGATGGTCGGGGTCGGGGTCCTGGTTACC
>Ga0210398_10002173_pt1 | contig 19361 bp, 11 predicted proteins | sample IncBWC4OmetaG_FD_161047 | JGI IMG/M metagenome (GOLD analysis project Ga0210398, IMG submission 161047) | Forest soil microbial communities from Barre Woods Harvard Forest LTER site, Petersham, Massachusetts, United States - Inc-BW-C-4-O | ecosystem: Environmental > Terrestrial > Soil >... | reverse complement strand
TTATCACTCTCGGGCCAGTCGAACTCCTTGTAATTCTCCACGTACCAGACGTTGTGATAGACGGTCGGAACGTAGATGATCTTCTTCCGAATCATCTCGGCGAATGTCGCGTCATCAATATTTATGGCATGCTCAAGCGTGTCTCCGCCTGCTTTGACCGCATCGCGGGCTCCTTCCGGGCCGTAACTGTGAATTGCAATGCGCTTACCCATCGTATGAGTTGTCTGGACCGCCGCCTGCATCTCTTCGAGCGTGAAGGTCTGGTTTGTTTCGACTTCGTTAAAACCGCCGGTCGACCCGAACATCTTGATGAGGTCGGCTCCCGCTCCAAGTTCTTGCCGCACTAAACGAATCACTTCCGGCACGCCCGAGGCTTCCCCCTGATTCGGGACAACCCAAGGGAATACCTCCCCGTATCGTGGCACCGGGCCACCAGCAGACATGGCCGGTCCGGCAACGAACATCCGGGGCCCGACCATCGCACCACGGTTGATCAAGTTCCTCATCGCGATATCACTGTAATTACCTGCCGCCAGGTCGCGCACCGTGGTCACACCAATCTCAAGGCACTTGCGGGCGTTCTCTTGCGCGAGAAATACCAATTCCTGCGGCAACATACTTGCGACTTCCGCGTTCGGATTCTTTCGAGGATTCTTGTCCCACCAATAGGTGAGATGCGTGTGCGCGTCGATCATCCCGGGCATCCCCGTGAACGCGGAAAGATCGATAACTTGCGCTCCCTGTGGAGTTGGAGAATCCCCACGCTGGACGCTCTGGATGCGGTCCCTCTTAACGATAACTATCGGATTCGTTAAAACTTTTCCAGTTCCGTCGATCAATTTTCCGAATCGAATCGCTTTCACATTCTGAGTGTCCGACTGACCAAATACTGGACAACCGATGAAGCACAACGCTAGCAAAAACGGCAGCACTTTCGATGTTCGCATTTCACTCCTTGGGCGCTCGTTGGCGCATCAGCTGGACTCAAATACTTTCCTGACGAGATCTTCTGATCTCATCATGTGACGTAGAATTTACACCCACGACCGAAAGGACGACGCTAAACGGCCCTTGTCTATGATCTGAGGACCGCGCGGAAAGAGACTAAACCCACGGCCGTGGTGGAAATCAGTTCCCCAAACCCCCTGTGCTGCAGATATCCAGCATTCAAGCACGATGCCTGTCGAAGCCTTCCCAATACACCCAATTCGGACGAGCGTCTTGAATCCGACTAACATTTGGACGGACTTAACACGGCGAGGAGATTCAGAGGGACGCCGAGCGCCAGTTCCCTGCTGTCCCTTGCCGAGACCCTATCCGGCGCGAATGTCTTTCCGCGCGGGCCTCCGGCCCGACCGCTCTCCCCCATGGGACCCCGGTGATCGGGCCGCTGCTTGGCGGAACACTGGCGGGACTCCTCCTCGCTGTTTCCTGAGGCTTGTTCGTAAGTACAAATAACCGATTCAGCATGCTGCGACGCTCCTCGGCGCTCCAGGGCGGTACGCCTGCGTTACTCTCGAATGGCATGGGAACAATCACCATAACTCCTCCGGAGGAGCGCGCTTCTGTCAGTTACGTTGTTCGGAAGGAAGTCGCAGGCCCAAGGCTGAAAATGGTCATCTATTCACACTACTTTGCTCCCAGCATAGGTGGAGTCGAAACCAGTGTCGAAGCATTGGCCATTGGCCTGGCTAAATACGAGAGAGTTAGAGGATCAGTGGAGTTTGATACTGTCGTGATTACGAATACGCCCCTCGGAGAATTCGAGGATTTTTCTTTACCATTTCCTGTCGTTCGGAATCCCGGTTTGTTGGAATTGTTACGCCTAATCTGGAAAGCTCAGGTTATTCATCTCGCTGGTCCGGCCCTGTTGCCACTGCTGCTCGCGAGGATCTTTCGAAAACCTATAGTAGTCGAGCATCACGGGTATCAGGCAATTTGTCCAAACGGGTCGCTACTGCACGAGCCGGACCGAACCGTTTGCCCAGGACATTTCCAAGGTGGGCGCCTTGATAGATGCTTTCGATGTGAGCGTTCCAAACTCTCGTCGGGTTTAAGAAGTTTGCGTTCGTTGGTGCTGACGATAATACGCAACACTCTGTGCCGGGGTGTCGAAAATATCGCTATAAGCGCTCACCTGGAGAAACGCCAAGCCCTGCCAAATTCTCGTGTGATTTACTACGGTGTGTCGGACACTCTTAGCGACAAAAACACTCCTTCGCCAGTTTCAAGGCTGGGCGCGAAATTGTGCTTCGCATACGTGGGAAGATTTATTTCAGAGAAGGGCATCCTGATCCTGTTGAAGGCCGCTGCTCGCTTGCAGGAAGAAGGACGGGAGTTCGAGGTATTGCTGATAGGCGACGGACCGGAGCGGACAAAGCTCGAGGGGGAGATCCAACGGCAGGGCCTCGGATCTCACATTCATATCACGGGATTTCTGCGAGGCCCCGAGCTGGTATCTATACTGGCGAAGGTTGACGTGGTGGTGATGCCATCGGTATGGGAAGAGACGGCAGGGCTGTCGGCCATCGAACAGATGATGCGTGGACGCCTAGTGATTGCCTCAGACATAGGCGGTCTGGGCGAGGTCGTTGGGAGCGCTGGGATGGTTTGCCCTCCGGGGGACGCGGAGGCTCTGGCGGCTTGTATGACCTATGTGATCGTTCATCCAGAATGCCTTGCCACGCTTGGGAACAAGGCTAGAGAACACGCGCTCACCACCTTTAGATACACACGAATGTTGGAAGATCATGCAGAGGTTTATCGGCGAGTCTTTTCCGGGCGCCGGGCTTTGCACCTGCCTTGAACCCGACGCACTTTCGAGAAATGTCGGGGGCGGATATTAACTATATCTATCAGCCAAAATTGAAGTTACCGCACGCTCGGCGACTTCGAGGCATTACTTTGCATTCAGCACACAGCGGATAAAGCGGATACACAACGCGGCTGTTTCTCTCGAAGCTAGTTTCTAGTGCCTGACAAGGGAGCAAATGTTTACGCTAAAACAATACCCGCTGTTATCTCCTGCGCTGGTTGAAATATGGAAACGACGGATGCGAACCGCAGGGCGAAACCCCGTGACACTCACCGGAGGAGAACTGACGGGACTCAAACCCGCGACTTCCTGCGTGACAGGCAGACACTAGCGTTCGGGCGTTGAATTCGACCTCCTGGTCCCGAACCAAGTACTTAAAGTAACCGAGCAGACCAGAAATAACCGCAATCATTAGATTAGTGAGGGAGAAAATATCTTCAAGACCGAACGCCAAGGTCTTTCACTTGGTCATTTGCATGAGTAATTCCCCCAATAACAGAGTCGAAAATAACTACGCCTGTGCTTGGCTGGCTTGAGGATTCGGTAGTTCGATCCGATAGCCCAGATTTCGGAGTTGCCGAATCATTCTCCATGTGCGCTGATACCTGGATTGTTTGCTGACTGCTGGGCCCCGTTCTTCGTAGCGGGCTCCCTGATGCAGGATCAGCCAGATCAGCCGACACTGTCGATGAGCAATGGCCCCGATGGCTTGATTATGACCGAGGCGCGGGACGCAACGGCGATAGACGATCTCGAAGATGCTTCCTTTGGCCTTCACGGCGGCGTTAGCAGTCTGATTGAGCAAACGCCGCATGTGACGGTTGCCCTTCGGAGAGCGGTGACTGTAGTTCACGCCGGCTGTCTCTTCTTCGCCGGGGCAGGCACCGACCCACGAAGAGAGGCATTTCTCGGAAGGAAACGTCGCTGCAGCAGGGCCGACTTCGGCAATGATCTGCTGCGCGGAGTCCACTGCGAAACCCGGAATCTCCGCTAGCCGCTGGACCGCATCCTGGTGCGGATGGAGCAAAGTAGCCAGCTCTTGGTCCAGTTGACCGATCTGCTGCTCGAGGATTTGCAAGTGCTCCAGTGTCATTTTCAGGAGCCGTCGGTACACGGGCTTGAGCTCCGTGCACGCGCCGAGCGCATCACACAATTGTTCCGGCGTAGCCCGCAACCTCTCATGGGCCAAAACGGCCAGCGCTGCGGGATTAGTTTCTCCGTCAGCCAGCGCCTTCAGCATGCGCCGTGCACTGACGCCAAGCAGATCGGAGACCAGGCTGGACAACTTAATATGCGCCTCTTCTAGAAGGGCCTCCAATTGGTTGTGTATCCGCACCACGGCGCGCCTCAACTGGTACTTCTTGCGCGTTACCGTTCGCCATAGACGTTGCTCGGCATCGGGCACAAAGCTCAGCGTCAATTCCTGGGCCACCAACCGCTTCACCAAGCGTTCGGCATCGCGGAAATCGTTCTTGCGTCCCCGTCGTCCGCGATTGGATAGCGCCTGCGCCAGATGCAACGTGCCGGACTTCCGCCTTGCGCCTTCTCGCTTCTCTCGTATTGGCTTCCAATACCTCTCCAGTGCTTCCCACACGGGTTTCCAATATTGCGCCGTCGACTCCATGACTACTTCTTCGGCCTCTTGCTCGACGAGCCACGCAGCCAATGATCGCAGTTGTTCAGGATTGCTGCTAAACATCCTCCGCTCAAATTGGTATTCGCTTTCGATTTCAACGTCGGACACAACTACAGCCAGCACCTTCTTGTGGACATCAATTCCCGTTATCTTGTAGGACATAGTTCCTCCTGGTCGGAAGCGGAGAGCGTGCTGCGATTACCTTAACCAGAGTCGCGGGCTATCGCTGTTCCCCCAGGGGAAGACAACGACGCCCAATTATTCGCTCAAACACGCACGCTCCGGATCAGACAGATGGACGGCCTCGAAACCTCCACTGATAAGCTCGACCTCGCCGCTCCAGACAGTGGGATTTTATCACTGAGCCCACTGAGCCATTTTTCATAAGGTTTCGCGGGCCGAAGGCCCTAAAAGGACAGATTGGAATAGAACAGGAAGATTATGAAACCGATCTCAACCCCCTCGCCCGCCAGGCCGGTGTCAAATGTATGGGCTGTTTAGGATTCGGTGCCATCGGCTAACTATAGCAAAGGCCATTCGTACAATCCCAGATGGACGCGCGTACGGGTTCTTGACATCTGTTCGCGTGATGCAGGCAATTTGTTTGGCTAACGTCCGTCAATTCTACAATCGCATTAGGTGTAGGAAAAGAGCAATGAGCGCTATGAGACCTATGAGAGCGATAGAATAGCCAATCCAGGCGACGACTGTCTCAAGCCGCTTCTTTTCCTTGTCTTCCACAAAGGCAACTTACAACAGCCCCCGCTTCTGTTCAAGGAGTCTTCAAACACCAAGTTGCCCGGTTGGCAGTTTGTTGAAGAATCCGGTTTTTCTGGTCCTCCGTTCTGAATTTCAGGTTATTGCTGCATTGTGAAGGTCAGTCTATATCTGTTCAGCGGAGCCGAATCGAAGCTCCGCGTCATGTTCCGCGCGCTTCGCCTTTCATTTATCGCTTCCTACATTTTGCTAATGCTGAGCTTTCACACCGGCGCATCCGGCGATGCGCTGATTCTCTCCCTTGGACTCGCGGCTAAATTTACTCTCCCCGCGCGCGCAGTTCTGGCGTTGCTCTTTGTTGGCGCAAGTGGCTGGGCCCTGGCATCCCTGGCGCGCAGGAGCAGCTTCCGGAAGAAAACAAGAAAACAGGCGAGGTTCTAAGGAAAAAAGCACAACAAGAAAATGGGGCGGGCGTCACAACCAGTTTCGGCGGGCGGCCCCATAGCGCCGAGTCTCAAATCTCCCTCGAAGCTATCGAGCTTTCCAAAAAATCGCGGGTCGCTGAGGCATTGTGATCCCAGCTGACCGAAGCTTGCACGAACTGGGCCGCCGCCGCGCCGAGCGTTTGTGCCGCCGCTCCGTCGCCCGCAAGTCGCCGAATGAGCGCAGCGAGTTCGACGTGGTTCATTGGATCTTGCAAGAGATACCCTGTCGATCCATCAACGACGTTTTCGCTCGCCCCTGCCTGGACACTCGCGATTACAGGCAATCCACAAGCCATAGCTTCCAATATTGGCAGACCGAAGGCATCTTCGAGAGATGGGGCAACATAGGCATCTGCGGCGGCATAGAACGAAAGCACATCGGCAGAGGGCGCCAGGAAACGCACCCGGTCCTCTAGCCGTAACTGCCGGAGGGCAGGCCGGTACAGTCCCGGATCATCCTTTCCGACCACCAAGAGCTGGATCGGAATCTCAATGATGGCCAAAGCTCGAAGCAATTGGTCGAGTCCCTTTTTCTTCCAGTCGTTGCCAATCAACAAGACGACAAAGTCGCGGCCGTCTAGGTTAAGACTTTGGCGCGAAACTGATCTCCGGGCCAGGCGTGCCCCCGAGTTAAAAATCGCGGTCTCGACCGCATTGGGAATGACGACCGAATCGGTTCGTCCAAAGTGTTTTTCGAGTTGGCCGGATACAAGCTTCGACACCGCCGCCAAGCGGACTCTGGGATCAGTGTAAATGCGGCGTTCAAGAGCCATAATCAGTTTGTAGTACAGTTTCCGGTGAAGCGTAACAGGCCATCTACTGACCGGCACTTTGAGGAGTGCAAGTTCGTGGTGAACGCGTGCGTAGAATTCGTGGAAAACAATGTGGACTGTAATGGTATCTGCATCCAGACAGTTTATACCTGGCGAGTAAATGAGCAAGGGCCGATCTCCAAAACGCTTTAGCGCGCTCTTCCGTACGGATCGGTTCGAAAAAAACCACCACAAGAATTTGAGAAGATGGGGACCTGGGATGTCAGAGACGCGGTACCAGCGGATGAACCCACTCTCCGTACTTTTTGGATCTTCTGTGAGGAGACCATTTACATTTTCCACCCGCTGGGAGAACAAATGGACCCCCCAGCCATACTTCGACGAGAGCCTTTCGATCTGCTCGATGATGCAAAGCTCAGTACCATGGCGACGGTCAAGAAAAGGCGACACGACAACAATCTGCAAGCAGGCCTCCTTTTGCGTAGAGTTTTCACTCGTTTGTGCGTGCGATAGGAAGATTTTTTGGAAATTCCGAAACTCGGAACAGAATGCCAAGCGTTAGCCAAAGATAGGCGTTCATGACGAAGTCTTGGTAAGCAATGAAGCCGTAGAAGCTTAGTGGGAAGACCAGCAGAAAGACGTACCAGAAAATCGCAAACGCGATTGGAAACCACACCGTTCCTTTCAGATTCTTGGCGGCTTGCCACGCGGAGCGAGTGACTGCAAAGGCCAATAGAATCCACAAGAGCAGGCCCACAATCCCGAGCTCGATTACCAGTTGGCCATAGCCGTTTTCCACAGCAAGATTCATCGGCTCGGCTTGCATAATGCGAGCTACGTATTGCACGCCCAAGGAGGCGGTTCCAATTCCATAACCGTACGGCCAACGTGGATAGTTAAACGCTGCGACGAAATTACTCAGGGGATAGCTCCAGGATCGAGAACTGAGCTCACTTGATGAACTGTAAGGGGAAAGAGTTTCGGTGTAGATCGCCAGCCGGCTAGCGACTTCTTGGGGGAATACGGCAACCAGAAAGGTTAGGGCTATGGCGACGAAAACCGCCGCCCGCTGGATTGCTCGCACTACTTTGATTCGCTGATCCCCGGACCATGTCGCACCCCATATGACGGCAGAAGCGATGACGATGGCGCTTCCAAGATTCCAGAGGAACACGCCCCGCGAAGCGGTCAGCAGAGAGGCGGCCGCAAGAATGCCAACCGTTGTGAACCCGAGCAAGCGACCAGACTGCTTGCGCATCAAGAGAAACCCGCTAAATCCGAGCGCCAGCACCCACGAGATTATCAGGAAATTCTGGAACCGGCCGGCGCTAACGAAGAACGATGTAGGCCGGTAAGCGGTCAAGCCCGTAATGGGGGAGGTGCGATACAATGTGCTTAAGCTGCGGATATCTTCTTGGAGCTCCTCGGGGTTAAGGAAAGTGTGTCCCAAGATGGACTGCACGATTCCAAATCCCGCCACCACAAGAATGAGGACGGAGTTAAAGAAGAGAAAGCGGCGCAGGTCCTTTTCAGAAACGACGAGGGCATAGCCCACGAAAAAAAGCGGCGCGTAGAGGAAACTGAGCTTCAATCCCATCAGACCATAAAAGATGCTGGTTGATGCGGGATTGAAAGCCTGAAGGACGCAATACCAAAAGAAAACCAGGAAAGGAATCAGAAAAGGGGGTCTGTAGAGCTTCGTCAAAGTGGACCTGCGCGCCGTGAAGAAAGAAAGATAGAGCACAACAGCGAGGCAGTCCTTGGCGAAGTATATGATCATGTTATTGCCGAGATACTTTCGGATCAAGTCCTCGACCGCGATCCACGCGATGAAGAAGTACACTCCTTTTCTCCAATCCTTAAGGATCACCGCAAGTGCCACGATGCCGAGCACGACCAGTCCCACATAGTACAAGGACGAAAAATCGCCTCCGATGATAAAGTGCGCACACTCGTAGGCTGCCAGCGCTATGAGAACCACAGTGAGCAAGTTGCGCCCGCTACTGTGGAAAAAATCGAAGGAATTTGTCAACTCGCTGAGTTTCATGTGCAAGCCCGTGGAAGGTAGCCTAGCCTCTTTAGGGGATAAATCTTTACGATCTCAGCTGAATCTGTCTTGACCATGCTGGGTTCATCTTAGCATTCGAAAATGATATGGGTCCTGAAAAAGACGAGGCTGGCCCGAATTCTAAGGAATGGCTCTATTTGTTCTGGTTCGTGAAAGAGCTCGCTGCATGGCATCCAAAACTCCACTGATATTCTCCTGGGCGGGCCAAGACTGCATATTCGAAGAGAGTGGCCGCGCCGGACCAATTCAGTTGGATCGGAAAGCGCTCTTTGGAGTAAGTAGTTTGGTGAGAACGGGAACATCGCCCCAGGGAAAGACGAAATCAGGATTCACGGGAGCTATGAGGTCGGTGGCAGCGCCAGGACGCTCGCTTCTTGTTTTCTCGTCAGCTCTTCACTCGTCGCTTCACCCCGCTTTCTCCACCTCCTAGCTAGCCCTGGTTAGGATAAACTCAAGACTCAATTCCTGTAATTTGGCTCCACTCTCAATTCACTCTCATTTTTGCTGACGGCAAGCATCGCTGCGTGTGGTCGGCGATGATCTGACGGAAGATTTCGTCGAGGCCAATGCTGATTTTCCAGTTGGGATAGTGACACCTAAACTTGGCAAGGTCTGAGATGTAACAGATGTGATCGCCCTTGCGGTTTTCCTCCACGTACTTCCAGTTCAGCATTTTCCCCGTCATTCGCTCGATTTTGCGTATGGCTTCGAGCATCGAAACGCTGTTTTCGCGGCCGCCGCCAAGATTGTAGACCTCACCGCAACGCGGGTTGGCAACAAATTCTTCAATGGCGCGGACCACATCATAGCTGTGAATGTTGTCGCGGACCTGCTTGCCTTTGTAGCCGAATACGGAATACGTGCCGCCCGAAATGGCCACCTTCACCAGGTAGGAGAGGAAGCCGTGGAGCTGGACGCCGGAATGTAACGGCCCGGTGAGGCATCCGCCGCGGAAAACGCAAATCTTCATCCCAAAGTAGCGGCCGTACTCCTGAGCCATCAGGTCGGCTGAAGCCTTGGAAGCACCAAAGAGCGAATGGAGGGTCCGGTCGATCCGACAATTTTCGCTGATGCCGTTGTAGTCTTCTGGCCGGGCGTATTCCCAGCGGGTTTCGAGCTCCTTAAGAGGAAGCTCGTTGGGGGCGTCGCCGTAGACCTTATTAGTGCTTAGAAGGATGAACACCGCTTCGGGGCAATGGAGGCGCGTGGCTTCGAGAAGATTCACGGTACCGAGCGCATTCACTTCGAAATCAAGAATGGGAATGTCACCTGCTTTGTCGTGGGAGGGCTGAGCCGCGCAATGAATAATGAGATCGAAGCGCTGCGAACGGAACAGCGTTTCGAGGGCGATGCGGTCGCGAATGTCTATATCGTGATGACTGAAGTTTTTAGTGACTCTGCGCAAGCGCTCCAGATTCCATGATGTGTCTCCGGGATCGCCGAAAAAAATCCGGCGCATATTGTTGTCCACGCCGTGGACCTCGTAGCCCTGACCGTCAAAATGCTCGACCGCTTCCGAACCAATTAATCCGCTGGAACCGGTAACCAAAACTGTCTTCGAGGCCATAATCAGAACCCTACCTTTTTGAAAGGAGTAGGAAGTACAAGAGACCTAATCTATTCTCCCCCAAGCTGGCCGCAAATTGCCAGATGCGGTGGATTCTCGTACAGTTTCGATCCGTTCCGGTTCAGTACTTCGGCATGATTTCCATTATACTGTGGAAACTACAGTCTCAGTTCCAGCGCTAGAAAAAATTCATGCTATTAAGGCGGCACATGTCAATCTTTCCCGAATTTATTATCAAGCCATTTCGTCCATACCTGCGCGCGATCCTAGGCACCCAGGGATCGGCGGCCTTGACGAACACTGTTCTCTACTCAATTTATCGCGAATCGCTTTTGTCGTGTGAGCGTAATCGCGATCCTAAGAGGCTCCTCACATATGGATTCCGTGCGTACTCACAGCATGACGAAGACGGCATGATACATGAGATCTTTCAGCGGATTGGTGTTTCAAGCCAAACCTTTCTTGAATTCGGCGTCGGAGACGGTACTGAAAACAATACTCTCTATCTCTTGCTCGCTGGTTGGCGAGGCCTATGGATAGATGGTAATGACGCGAATGGCGCCTCGATCAGCCGGCAGTTTGCGTCATTTTTGCAATCGGGTAAATTAACATTTCTGCATCGGTTCGTTAATCGCGATTCAATCAATAAAATCATAGAGAAGGGAAACCTTTCGGGAGAAATCGATCTCTTAAGTATCGATATTGACGGAAATGATTATTGGGTATGGGAAGCCATTTCACAAGTGCAGCCCCGCGTTGTAGTCGTCGAATATAACGCGGTGTTCCGCCCTCCCATCGCGGTAGTTGCCGACTACGACGAAAACTTTGTGTGGGACGGCACAAGCTATTACGGTGCAAGCCTGAAGGCGCTCGAATCGCTCGCCTCACAAAAAGGTTATGCCCTCGTTGGTAGTTCACTTTCGGGGATAAATGCCTTTTTCGTTAAGCGTGATCTGGTCGAGGACAAATTCTGTGCTCCGTTTACCGCTGAGAATCATTTCGAACCGCCACGATTCGGATTCTACAAAATTGGAGCGTTTGACATGCATCCTCCTGGAATCGGGAATTACCAGAAGGTATGATTAGCCGTACTTTTAACCCGCCAACTGCTGGCTGGCCCGGCGTCCACGTTTTCGTGTGCTCCTCAGGCTCCCTCCCTGCTTCTGCAACTCGTCCATCGGGGAGATCGCCACGAGCGCACCGAGGTAAGATTCAAAAGAATTGTCCGAACACCGGTGAAAGCAAATTACCGGCGCTGCGGGTTTTGGATTCTGCGGCTTGCTCCCGTCTTCGCAAGTAATTCTGGAGTTCACAGCTGCGCGGATTAGCCATACTGCTCTTTTTGTCTCCTATTACGTTTCCAGGTTCGTGCCTAATTGGTTCTCGAGTTGAGAGCGAAGTTAAGTTCATGCATACTCGCTGTCGAGAATTCGTTGATGGGTGTTTTCCACGACGAGTCGACGAGTGTAATAGCACAACTCGATTGACAGGCGAATCGGTACCCTTAGCTAAGTTTTTCGGATCATCTAGACGTCGGAATGGAACGGCGGAAAATCGGGAGCGAGGACATTTCACCAAGTCCTTCCGAACAGAGCTGTGCGACTCTATTTTCTGGCAGGAGTGAGCTGGCACGTCACGAACGCAACTAGACCGCTTCCCACAATTCACCGAACGAGGTAATTGACACACTTGGCGGACGAGATCTTTATTCTCAATAGCGGTCCAATAGAGCGGCTGGGCGGGATGGAGCGATTCCTGCAGTACGTCGCGAGCGGGTTCCAAGAACGCGGCTATGGCGTTCGCGTCTTTCATGCCGAGAACTCATGCCCGGAGCGTTGGCAGCACCCTAGCATCGATAACAAACTTCAATCCTTAGTAACCTCGGGGCTTCATGGCTATTACATCGGTAAGGCAGCGAAGCAGGCGCTTCACCCCGGGGTCCGGTTGGTACTTTCAAATTCTACAGTGGGATGGTATCCGCTTGGCAAAGGGGTAAAACATGCCCAGTTTTTTCACGGTACATACAGAGGCCAAGCCGAAGTCATCCGACCGTTCATCAAATACCGGGGCTATTTAAGACTGAAGTGGTGGGATTCGATGCTCCTCGAGCGGCTTTCGGGGAAGAATAGGATTGCGCTCTGTTGCTCTGAGCAGATACGGGCTGAAATTCGCCTCTACTTTGGATATGAGGCTCAAGTCATGTGGTATCCTATCGACCTTAATCACTTTCGCCGACTGGATATGCAAGACTGCCGCAGGCAATTGGGAATCGCGTCGAAAGCAGTAGGGCTATACGTGGGGAGTATCCACCCGATGAAGGGCTTCAGGACGGTCGTTCACGTGGCAAAGAAGTTCCCCGAAATGACTATGTTGGTGGCGGTGCGTGGTGCAGTGCCCGACGAGATTGAGAGGCTTCCGAACGTACGCGTGTTTCACAACGCCACTTATGATCTTTTGCCAATCCTTTATAACGCTGCGGACTTTTCCATGTGCCCTTCACGCTACGATCCGTTTCCCTTTGTGGTGGCTGAGGCTCTCGCTAGCGGGACCCCAGTTATTGCTTCGCCGCATGGCGCCAGCCTGACCTTTTACAATGAAGCCGTTCTAAAGCCGCTACTGATATCTTCGACGGATGATCTGGGGGGATTCGAACAGGCCGTGCAGCAGGTACTTTCGGACCCGCAACGGTGGCGCGCGTTGATCCAGGCTAGGGTGCGCCCACGATTGGAAGATATGATGGCGCCGGTGAACTGGTGGAGCCGATTTCAGTGCGCTGTAGGCATGTGAGGGCGGCAGGATTTACCGGAGGATTGACGAGCTTCGTGATGCGTTCGTACATGATTCCTTGCAGGAGAGGGCGATTTGAGATTGAGGGTAGAGGCAGTTTGGACATGGTTTTCAGCAACGCTAGAACAAAAACTAGAAATCTTGCATTACGATTGCAGGAGCGTAGCTCTCACCTCCAGCCTGCCCCCGATGCTCCAGTCGTGCGCATCTGCAGATGAGAAACAAGCGACTGGACATTCTCCGCTGTATTGCCGTGATCACCGTGATTCTCCATCATTCAGGAGAATCTACCTTCTTCACACGAGTAGGATGGACGGGTGTGGACCTGTTTTTTGTGTTGAGCGGGTTTTTGATTTCTGGCCTACTATTCAGCGAGTATAAGAGACGCCATTCGATTAGCTTCAAGCGATTCTTCATTCGGCGAGGGTTGAAGATCTACCCTGCCTTCTACGCGTTCCTCCTCCTCACAGGTATCGCTGGACAGCTGGTTTTTCATTCGCATCCAACTAGTGGGCAGTACCTCCATGAGATTTTTTTCGTGATGAACTATGAGCACGGAGTTTGGGATCACACGTGGAGCCTAGCGGTAGAGGAGCATTTCTACATCATCCTCCCCATCTTTCTATTCATTCTTGCGAGATTTTCCTCGAATCGCGAAAACCCTTTCCGCTCGGTTCCCCAGGCAGCCGCCGTGATTGCGGCCCTCTGCCTGATTTTTCGGGCCGTGTCAGTATTTGTTGGAAAGCCAAACTTTAACATGGCGTATATTGGGTCACATGAGCGGATGGACGCACTCTTCAGCGGCGTGCTCATCGGCTACTTTTATCACTTTCGGCCGGCAGTGCTTGAAGTACTGATGCGTCCCACAGGCAATCGTATTGCAATCGCAGCAGGTTCCCTTGGTCTGCTTTCTTCTGCGTACTTCTGCGGTCGAGAGAGCGTGTTTTTGGCCACCTTTGGATACTCTTTTATTTACCTAGGATTCGCTGGCGTTTTGCTACTGAGTCTTTACGTCCGGGGAATCCTTTCGCGCAAATTGGCACGGATTATGGAACTTGTGGGGAGTTTGGCCGCCTACGTGGGAATGTATTCCTATTCGATCTACCTGTGGCACGGACCTAGCGCGGCTTGGCTGCCCGGTTTTTTTCGACGCACCCTGGGATTCCCTGTCGGAGAATACGGTCGCTTCGCGGTTTATGTCATAGGAAGTCTGGTGATCGGCGTTGGAATGTCTAAATTGGTCGAGTATCCAATCCTTCGTCTGCGCGATCGGATCTTACCGGCTCCCAACATCGTCCCCGTGGCAGAGCAGGTGGGAATCGGACCAGCGCCCACGACGACGTTGGATGCCCCCGTTCCGACGTGAGAAGCCAGAAGGTATTTTTGGATCTGCAAAGGGTGGGGCGACTTGATTCTGGCTACGGTGCGCCCACGATTGATGATGGCCCGATGAGCTGGTCATGACTCCAAGGGTGTGACAGAATTAAAAAAACTAGAAATACTCTTTTCACTGTAAAATTAGGAGGCGATGGTGAGGATCCCTTGTCCCGCAAGCCCATATTGGTGAGGCAGGACGCGACGCCAGAGAGGCGAACACATTCGCTGCTCCGCCATCCCGTCTTTGCTGTGATCGGGCTTAGGCCTATCTTGGGACAGCATACCCGTGCAGAAGACGCTGCTTTGAAGGAATGGGCAACTGGAAGATCGAGGTTGGTCGAGATTGGCGTTGCAGAGGGTGCTTCCGCTGTCGCGCTCCGCCGGGTGATGTCGGCCGAGGGAAGCCTTTGGTTGATTGACCCGTTCCACCTGAGCCGCGTGCAACACCTTAACGCCATGAAACGCGCGGCACACCGGGCAGTAAATGGTATTAGCAATGGGCGCGTTGTTTGGATAAACAAATTTAGCTTCGACGCGGTAAAGGACTGGGTCGATCAAATTGACTTTTTATTTCTGGATGGTGATCACTCTGAAGCGGGAGTTCAAAGGGATTGGGATGACTGGTATCAATACGTGATGCCAGGAGGGATAGTCGCTTTCCACGATGCAGCGATATTTCGGGGGGGGTGGACTCAACCAAATTGGGGCCCTGTCAGGGTTGTAGATAGACTTTTTCGCTCCCGGCCTCTCTCAGGATGGAGAATTGTTCATGAGGTGGATTCGCTGGTAGTGGTTCAGCGCTCCTGAACAGTGCTGGCTTAAGCACAGCAAAATTGAGTTCAAAATACTCGGTTCCTGTGCTCACTGGTGCTCTATTGCCTCCTTCGATGGATAGTTATGGAACTACTAGAACCGACAAAGTTTCTGATCGAGCTCAAGGAAGCCGCCAAGGTTAAAGAGAGTTGTTATCAACTATGAGAGAAGCTGATCAGTTGCACTTTTGTCCAAGACATCGCATAAACTCGGTCAGGTCGAATCTGTGAAGATAGCTTTCAGCTACAATGCCTCACGCCGGCATGTGACCGAGAAATTTCTTTCCGAGACACTTGCTCCTGGATCCGCAATTCATTTGGACTTGGATCTATTCAGGCCCAACATAAGCGTCTTGCAATTGCTCGAGATTGCGCGGAGTCACAACGAAGTTCCCGACGTATTTGCGCATCTTGTCCATACACCTGGCCTGCCGCGCGATCTTGCGCTAGCTCCTGTGCCTACAATATCTTTGGACATCGATTCGTTTGGATGGACTGCCTCGCGGATCAGGTGGTCAATGTTATTCGACTACGTATTTGTTTGGCATCTGTCATTCGTCCCTTTGTACCAAGCTGCTGGTCACCCAAAAGTATTCGCTCTTCCGCACGCCGTTGATGCAAACCTATTTAGCCGAGGTAACTCCAGTACAGCCCGCCCCTTTGACTTAGGGTGGATCGGTGAGTTTGGCTACGGTCATTACGCCAGGCGGCGAAGAATCATCGAGTCGCTTGCGACTCGATTCAAAATAAATGACTTCCGGAAAAGATGCACCAAAGAGGAGCTCGCTGAAATCTACCGTCAATCTAAAATTGTGGTGAATGTGAGCCGGGACGATTTCCCTTCAGAAGCGAACATGCGTTGTTATGAAGCGATGGCCGGAGGCGCTCTCCTGATCACTGGGATACCCACAGAGCTGACAGAGTGGGGCTTCTGTGAGGGCACACATTTCGTAGGGTGGCGCAAGGAGGCGGACATTCCCGATCTCGTCGACTACTATCTCCACCACGAAAAAGAGGCTTCCGAAATTTCTCACGCTGGCCAAGAATTGACGCTAGGCAATTTTACATTCCAGTGCTGCATGGATAAGATGAAAACCATAATTCAAGAGCATCCGCGTCAGTTCTTTTCGCCGGCCCGAAGCTGGCCGGCTGAAGATGTCTACTTGGCGTATCTTGAGTATTACTATCGATATCAGTTGCTTGATGCTACGCTGGAGGAATTTGCTAGATTGAGGAATGCAAGTCCTCGGGCTTACCGGAGGGGACTCCCGATGGTGCTCAAGACTGTGCGCCATGTTCTAGGTCGTAGCCTGTTTTGAGTGGCAAGATGAGTATCGGTTTAGGTTACGGAGGAACTTGTATGCGAGTTTTGGTTACGGGTGGAATCGGTTTCATTGGGACAAATCTCTCCCATCGACTGTTGTCCGAAGGCTATGAGGTTATTCTTTTTGACAACCTTAGCCGCGCGGGGGTTCAACAAAATCTCGATTGGCTAAAAGCGAAGCACGGCAAACAGTTGCAGTTCGTCCAAGGCGACGTACGTGATTTCGATGCTGTTCAGACGGCAATACAAAATGTAGATGTAGTATTCCATCTCGCAGCTCAGGTAGCGGTGACAACTTCAGTCTCCAATCCGAGAGAAGATTTTTCGATAAATGCACAAGGGACTTTGAACGTTCTGGAGGCAGCCCGACACCAAGAACCAATGCCCGTCGTGCTATACACATCGACGAATAAAGTGTACGGCGGTCTCGAACATTTGCGCATCGTTGAGCGTTCATCCCGATACGAGTTCGAGAATCTACCGGATGGTGTGGCGGAGAATTGCCCACTCGACTTCCACTCGCCCTACGGGTGCTCGAAGGGCGCAGCCGATCAATACGTACGTGATTATCACCGCATTTATGGCTTGCCCAGTATCGTCTTCCGTATGTCTTGCATCTATGGGCCGCACCAGTTTGGTAATGAAGACCAGGGCTGGGTAGCACATTTCTGCCTTACTGGAATTCGCGGCGGGCACTTAACAATCTATGGCGACGGAAAACAAGTGCGCGATTTACTCTACGTGGAAGACCTTGTTGAACTTATGCTTCTCGCCTACAAAAATACTAATCAGATTGCCGGTGAAGTATTTAATGTCGGCGGGGGACCAACTAACACAATTTCCGTTTGGACCGAGTTACGGGATGTTTTGCGACCACTCATCGACAAGCTGCCTTCGACGGATTTCGACGAATTCCGTCCAGGGGACCAGAAAATTTATGTAAGCGATATCCGGAAAGCGCAAACGCAGTTGGGTTGGGCCCCCAGTGTGAAGATCGCGGAAGGCTTAGGGATGCTAGTCAACAGTTGGAAAATGGATCGGCAGAACTTCCGCGTGTGTAGCGGACTCTGAGATTCCGACCCCGATAATTTTACATGTTCGGCATCGAATCCTGGCCTCACCATTAGGCTTCGGCCATTCTGCAGCCGAACTTCGATCCACGAGTCCACCGGTAAGTTGGCCGGGGACTCCGCCACTTGCACTTCCACGAATCTCGCCGACGTGTTTTCCCGCAGCCGTTTTTTCCACCATTAGAAATGCTGCGCGCACAGCGCGCACAACTTCCTAAAGCGTACTTTCGCGAAGCGCTCTTACGAATCGCCGATCATCCCATTGCTCATCATCCTTATTCACATACTCTCCGTCCAGACGGTCCTGGCAGGACGCTTACCGCACAACTTCTGCTCTCGGCAGAACGCCGCCACACTCCTCACTCTTCCGCTCCGCATCTGTTCGGAAATCAGTCTGCGCCACTTCGTCCATGCATTCCTGCTTCGTTTTCGTTGCGTCATCGCGCAACTGTGCTATGCGACGACCATCTTCCGCAAGATGCGGTTCACGTAGCGCTCACATAATTTTCACATGTGGAGTCGAGGAGCAGAGGAGCAGCGCATGCATGCTTCCGTTTCGACACCCCGCACATCGGTAGGGTCGAGGGCTGATGGCTTGCTTCGTAGATTCGATCGTGAGCGATAGGTGAACCACAGATAAGAATCATCCCATGCTGACTACTAATTACATACCCAGACGCCATTGAGACGTTTCGCTAACGCCCCCGTACCTCCACCGGCACAGATAGCGGCAATCGTACAGTCAGGGCAATAGTAGAAATTGCCATTACCCGGGGTACCTAAATTTGCAAAGGTGATTCCCGTAAGAATAACAGTGGCGGTAGAATTAGCCGGAAGCGCAGGGCTAGTCACCGTCGCCGCAAGTCCCGTAGCACCAGGAAGAACGAGAGCTGGAGTAGCTATACCCTGCACTCCCGGCATCATCATTGTCGGGCCACCGGACGGGACACTGGCCTCAACTATTCCACCAAGCCCAGGTGTACCCGTTGTATAGACAGCCGAAGCAGTGGTTAATCCAGATGAAATCTGACTAAACCCCCCACCGCTGCTTCCATATATATTATAGCTCTTGGGAAATCCAGGTACGGAATGCCAATTTACGGTAATCGTTTGATTCCGCCCAGTAACCGTACAGGAATTGGATGGCAATGAATAGATCCCTTCGCTTCCATTCCACCATACTGGGGCTACTCTAAATGTATACGTACCAGGAACGACAGAACCACCAGCACTAATCACGCACGTTGGAGCCGTCAATGTGGCATTGGATATAAAATGAGGATATAGAGGCCCTGTAACTACGGCTGCCTGATTAGCATTAACCATGTAATTGAAATCCAGGCCCAATATACCATCATTGGTTAATCCACTGATAAGCGATGAACTGGATCTGGAGGGATTGGAACTAAAACCAGCACCAGCTATGCTAATTATTCCGGTCACGGGGACTCGTAAGCCTGAAATTATCAAGTGATTTATCCCTGCCCCGCCAAGAATGCTCTCAGGGAAGTCATTTAGAAATAATGAGCCTTGAGCATTGGAAATTCCCCCAGCGGGAAGGTCCACATACAGTTGTTGAATTGTTGAATCCAGGGTCACATTGCTGAGCCTCACCATGCCATCGAACATCTGACTGACTGTCAGAAATGGCGCAACGCTGCCCTGAGTGTAACCTAGGTCTAGTGTAAGGTTGCTGCCTCCGTCACTGATGCCCACGAACATTAAATTACGGTGCGCCATGAAGATACCCTTCATATAGGTGGCACCGCAAACGTTACAGAACAATGCCGGTGTATGAGTAAAGCCGTCCTGAGTAGGAGAAGTAGAACCTGCGGAGATGTTCAAATCGGTAAATCTACCAAAGGCAGCTGATTGTCCAGCATGGCCCCTTAGATATACGGCCACTCCCATGTAATCGTTAGGAGACGTC
>Ga0210398_10002171_pt1 | contig 19376 bp, 30 predicted proteins | sample IncBWC4OmetaG_FD_161047 | JGI IMG/M metagenome (GOLD analysis project Ga0210398, IMG submission 161047) | Forest soil microbial communities from Barre Woods Harvard Forest LTER site, Petersham, Massachusetts, United States - Inc-BW-C-4-O | ecosystem: Environmental > Terrestrial > Soil >... | reverse complement strand
AACCCTTTACTCGGACGAGACTCATTGGATTTCGTTCGACTGGAGTCAATTCCCAACGCATCGCCCAATTGAAGAGCAAGTGCATCATTTCCCGGATGTGGCCCTTACTTTTTCCAGCGAGCTTCAAATCGTTGACCCAAAGCTCGACGGGAAGGGGCTTCACCTGGGCGATTGGAACGTCTCGCCACTTGGGCTTTATATGGGTATTGATCCAGCTTACGTACCGGGAGCGCGTTACCTGACGTTCTGGTAGCGCCTCACGAACATATCGATCAATGACCGCACCGAACGAAGTCTGGTTAGCTGGTTGAGGGTCGTTGATGATGAGTCTTCGACTCTCGGTAGCCTTCCAAGCTTCGACCTCCGACATTTCCTCCACTGTTCCGAGTATCACAGAATGCGAACCACTACGATCTCGATACTCCCAGACCCAGACATGCGGGCCAGTCTTACGAGATTTCTGGCGCACATACCCGAACTGGTACCTCTTGCGCTCAAACATTGGCATTCTCCTTTATGTTTGAGCCTCAAGGGTGGCGTGCCGAGTGTAATTCCATTCGCATCCAACAGTCCAGTTCACTCGCGTAGAAATACCAACGTCCGAAACGGAAATGCCCTGGCACCTTGCCCGCACGCGCCATGCGCTTGACAGTCCTCGGGTGAACTCTCACAAAGGCCGCGGCTTCCTCGCACGTCAGAGGACGTTCGACAACTGAGAGTTTGCCGTCGCCAAGCAACGTCGATGTGATTGCTCTGCTGTCTCCTCCCCCTGTGGCCCCCTTGTCCGTCTCTGTGAGTGACAATTCGAATGTTTCTTTGATTGGAGATGTCAGTTCTCGCGTCCCCTTATCCTGCTGTTCAGTTCCAAACAAGGGGTCGGACTGCAGAACCGAAGCATTCATTACACGGCGCGGGGCATGCTGTCTTGAGGACGCTGTATTCTCGCGCACACCGAATTGGGTTGGACGGGTCTTCATGATTGTTACCCGGTCTTCGTGAGAGCCTCTCCTAGATTCTGTTCCGGGTTCTTGTCGTTGGCGTGTTGGCTTAGCCAGGCTTTGAACTCGTCATCGCGTTTGAATAGGACTTTCAGGGCCTCCGTTATGACGTAGGACGGAGTGGACTCGATGAATTTGGCGTATTGGTCGAGCTGCCTTTTCACCGACTCCTCTACTCGCGCCTGAATCGTTACCGACTTTGGTTGTTTGGGTGGTGCCTTAATGATTGCCATGCTTTCTTTTTGTTCCTCCTTTACGGTTTTGTCTTACATCCTGTCTTACGAGTTCTCCGATTCCCTTTTCCTGCGCGGCCAAAACACGAGCTGCGCATTCCAGCAGCAAGAGGCGGGAGTGACCCCCGAAGCCCGAAGGGATCGGGCCGCGATTTTGCGGCGCGATGGGGTCGCTCCCGCCTCTGATCGTGTTTTGGCCGCGCTCCGTTCCTTGCCGTCTCTGTCGCATCTGCTTGCTCTTTCTGTCTCTTATCTCCATGCCAGGGTGATCCCGGAGGTGAAATCTGTGGGGAAAGATGTCTCCTCGGAACTTTTCACGGCCACGTTTACGTGGTGACGCGGGTGCCGCTCGAACAACGCCACTTGTCCGTTCACGGTTGCACAAATAAAGGTGACCTGCGAAGGCATCTGAAACTTCACGGATTCAGACCGCACAGTGTTCTCAGTTATCTCCCCCGCACGCCACGTCCGGTACAGATTCTCTATGCCTGCATTGCCGAATCGCTCTTTTCCCTGGTTCATGAAGAGGATGTCGTCATTGCTCAATTTGCCGTAATTCTTCTCGTCCCATGTTCGCCGTGTACGGAAATAGTCGAACAATCCACGGGGGGCTGCCGGGTTCCAAAGCCTCTGAAACGTCCCATGAAACAGCTTGTTGGCGCGCTCGAAATTCGTGTCGCGGGTTGCGACGTAATAGAAACGAAGCTGCGGAAGCTTCGTGAAAAGCGTCAAGTACGCCTCCAGATGAGTCCTGAAACTATCCATGCTTTCAAACCCTGGATCGATGAAACTGAAGGTCATCACAGGGGAGAGAGAGACGGCAGGGTTGTAGAACATGGGAAACTTATCCACGAAATAGCGGTCCGTGAAGTCGCCCTTGATAGCTCCTGAGTATCGTTTGTGGGGCAGGATTTTCTTGTCGATTCCGAACTGGTTGCAGAAGAAAGAAAGCTTCTGTTCCTCCGATTCGAGATAAGTGAAGCCTTGATTTCGGAGAATGAAGTCGAGAGCAATGAGCCGCGTTCGGATGTATTCGGTCGAGTGGACACGCCGGAAACGAACATTCTCCCTGCCAATAGCTTCATAGAGATTCCGCGAGAAGAGATGAAAGACTCGGCCATTCCGAAGGTATTCCTTCGAGCTAGCGTGCTTCTTTTCCACGACCTTTCGGGCAAAGGACACGCTGCGTTTGCCGGGCTTGGTCTTGATGAACTGGAGAAACTGCTGGCAGGTGAAATACCCGGAATGCGCCGCCACAAGGTAGAGAAACTGGGCCTCCTCTTCCGTATAGCCAAAATACCGGAGTGCTTCTGTATGGATGGGCAGGATTTTCATAGGGCGAAGATCCTTGCGCTGATTTCCTGAGTGTCGAGAACGCGGCGCAATTTAGCGTGGTCTTGCTGATGGGCAAACATGTGAAAGCCGGCTTTGGCCTTTTCGCCAAGCCCCTGGGGTCGATAGTCGCGAGTCGCTATTTCTAGATCGAGGCGGCGGACTTCCCGACAGTCATCCTCATATTCGATTCGCAGGTCGGGAATGGGAATCTTGCCATCGACCACTTTCAGATCGAATCGGTTCGCAATGGAGATTCGTTCGTACTTTGCGTCCTTATCAGGCCGTATCCGGGAAAGGGCTTGGTAGAGGTCTTTCTTCAGCTCGTAGTCGAGGACGACGCGGCGAACCCTGCCGCCCGAGGCTTCCACTTCCTTCGCAACCTGCTGATAGAGACGGTACAGGTCGGCGTCATGCCTGACTTCCTTGGGCTTCACAAAACCGTGGTATATGGCCTGTCGGTCTGACACGAGTTGGGCACGTTCCAGCAGCCGATGGCCATCTTTGGTGAGAGTCAGGACTTTCCTCGAATAAGAACGCCCTTCGATGGTTTTCTGTTCGGCGAGACCGTGCCGGGTCAGGTTTTTAATGTCATGTCCCATCCGCGAGTGCTCGCCGTTGTATGAGAAACGAGCAAGGTCGTCAGCGGGAACCACGCGGAATTTGCCCAGTTCGATCAGCGTACGAACTTCAGAAGCTCGCAATGCGTATTCCCGGTTTCGACCGTGATAAATGGTTCGCTCACGGTCAGGACCACGGCCAGGAGCCGATGAATTTGATGTCCTGTCAGGGTCGGCTCTACTTTGCGAACCGTTGCCGCGGGAAGGCTCGGTGCTCCTCTCGATAAGATCGCGGGTGGTTCCTTCGCTCCTCCGAAAAGCAAATGCAAAGTCTGAAATGCTGTAGGGATGGTCCATGAGGAGGCTCCTTCGGATTCACCTTGGCGAGAAGATAGGGAAAGACTTCGAGCGAAATGGGGAGAGAGGAATCCGATACTGTGAACTGCCACACATCGTGTTGCTCTTGCGAAAGCTGGACTCAGGTCTTTGGGGACCGCGCCTGATCCTGCTCCTCGGGATACAAAAACACCTCTTCTACGTTCTTTCTAAAAACGCGTGCGATCTTGAAAGCCAGCGGCAGACTCGGGTCGTACTTGCCGGTTTCTATAGCGTTGATCGTCCCGCGAGCGACTCCCACATGGGCTGCAAGCTCGGCTTGCGACCATTCTTTTTCCGCTCTCAATACGCGTAGCCGGGTTTTCATCGATACCGCCACGAGTAAAGAATCAATCCAATGCTCCATAGAATGATCATGAGCGCGGGAATACCTAGCCAGGAGACGGGATGAAAACCGAAGCTCTGGAAGAAGCCGATAGCCGCAGAAAAAACCAACGTCCCTGTAAAGGCAAACGTCAGTGCACGGTAGTTGACCTGCCGTTGGTGCTCATCGTTTGAGCGAAGAAAACGTAGCAGGAACAAGATGGCCGTCGCTGCTCCGGAGACAGCCAGCACGAGTAGGGGCGTACGGAAAGGCCGAATCCGGCCAACAGGACTGGCGGCAATGACGGAGAGAAGCGCCGCAAGATAGAGGAGTAAGAGCGTGGTTCTACGGCGGTCGGCTAGCTCATCTCGAAAGGGTTGCTGGGGCACAGTGGCCTCCCCGAAGACACCCATTAGAGTACGTCAAGGCGACCTATATGTCAAGCATAAGATACTTTTTGTATCCCATAAGGTTTTACTTTGACCTTTGGGAGCCATCGCCATAGGCCACGCTCACTGGCCGTCGTTTCCAGCCCGCAAACAATGGCTTGCCGGGTTCTTCCCGCAATTTGTTATGAACTTCGCATCCGCAACTACCTTTTGTGAACTGTCTCTTTCTTCTTTTCCTCGGCCACAACTCGGAGGTCGTATCGCTTTAGCCGAATATAGCAACTCTCCAGTTTAGACCGTAGCCGTTTGGCCATTTCATAGAGCCTCTCGATCTCTGCTCCGTACGCTGCGCACCGGATCGCCTGTTGTCTGTCCTCAGGTCGTAGCTTTGTCTCCATGACAACGGCTCTATCTTCGAGTGCGATAGGATCTGAAAAGAAGAGCTTTCGAATGTCCCGAGTCCTTCCGCGCGAGAGCGCGAGAACGCGGGCGCAATGCAGCTTAATCATGCCGTCGCATACGATGTTCGCGGCCTTGTCGATTCTGCGCGTTGCTCTTCGGAGATGAACCGTTATCGATTCAGGTTTGCGTTTCATGGCTTCGCTCCCTTCTTGCCTCTGCCTCTGACTGGCGGCTCCTTGATGCTCATCGCCTCTACCTCGGAATCGGCTTCATGTACTCGCGAATCATTTCGTAGTCGCCGGTCTTCCAATCGCTGATGTCGGCGCTGACGATGGACATGTCACAGGCGAAGCGGACCGAGAATAGGGTCTTGTCTTTGAAGCAGACATTGACGCAAAGCGTTCCGTCGTCGATGGAATGGCTGATGTAATCCAGGACTTTGCCTTGGACGCCCGCATACCGCCTTCCGGGAGAGCGTAAACGTGGCTTCTGCGTTGCCGGCGCTTTACGATTCATCATTGGTCGCCTCCTTTTCCTGCGTCGGCGAGGCACCGGTTTGCGCATGGTTCGTTAAACGTTGTGATGGCTTCGAGTGGCTAGATTTGCGCTTCTTCGTTGTTTTCTTACGCTTGTTCCCAGTACGCTTTCGCTTCTTGGCTTGCTCTTCGTCGTAGCGTTCTTCGTCGGACATATCCCAACCGGGCAGGATTACCAGGCGCGGGGGCAATCCCTTCTTCTTGCGGCGTTCCTCGGAGTCCTTAATTTCGAGATAGATGTCGTCCGGGTCCTTGATTTTTCGGTTGTAATCGCGCTGGAACTTGTACGCCCACACGGCGTCGTTTTCTACAATGTCGTCGAAGTTGTCAAAGAATTCCCGGTTGGCGTCCACGCGTGCGCCTTCCACGTCCGCACGGGCGTAACGGATTATGTCGCTGTGGTAGAGCTTCACCTTCTCCATGCGCTGGAGGCCCTGAATAACCTGCTCAAATGCCGCGTTTAGCTCCGTGAGTTCTTGGAAGAGGCGGAGATTCATCTCTGTTCTCCCTCGCGACGCTCCACGTCGCTGGCAACATCGCCGGGCAGCTTCGAGTACAGCCCCTCCCAGGCACGCTGTTCGTCACCGCTTAGGAAACGTACCTTTGGCACTCTCCCTTCCAAGCGTCTGCGCTCTTCGATCGCTTGCACGTCCCGATAGACCTGCACTTCGTCCAGGGCTATCTTTTCGTACTCGCGGTGCAATTTCTCAAAACGAGCCTCGTCGCGCTCTTCAGAGTTCTCGATGTTATTGCAGAAGTAGCCGTTGACCAGGGCACGGTGCATTTCAAATAGCGTCAGCTTTTCATCGAAATAAGCAGGCTTTAGACCTGAATCTTTGGCACGCTTGAGCCGTTCTAGCCCTCGGACAGCATCGTCAATCCCTCGGTTCACCAAAAGAATTGCTTCGTAAAGATGGGCCTTTTGCATGACAACATTCCTTTCACCGGCATAGCCGCGAGCTTGGCAGTTAATATGGCGCGTCGGGACACACGTCTCCGATGGAGTCAAGTGCCGACCCGGATGGGTACACTGTTTCAGTTGGACAGAGCTACGGTGGAGGATGCGCAACGCGCAGAGGGATGGAGCGTGGGATAGAAACGAAACGGAAATGGGCGGGTTGCACCCAAAAGGGGAACCCGCTACTTTCTATGGTAGCCATCGTTGCCTCTAATCCAGGTGATGGTGGTAAGGGGCGTCGCGCAGCCTTTAACTGCGCGGCGTCCCGGCTCCTTTAAGTCTTCTTGCTGTTCTTCATCGGCCTCGTCGTCTCTATGCTTTCTGTCATTCTAAACGTAGGTAGAATTCCAGGGATTCTCTCAATCTCTTATGCGTGCGAGCCTACATCGATAACCCGAGCAGGGGCAGAAGTCTTTTTGTCCGCAGGCTCAAGACGCGTCCAGTCACCGACAACCTACCACAGTAGTCCATTCGTAGTCAATGCTACATATTATGGTATTCCTGGATTTGACGGCAGACGGGTTCTGCGAGAGTATTTCGGTCATGTTCAGAGACTACTCAGGGATTATGCACATATGCCGAAGATGAAGCGCACTTCGATCAGCTTGGACGACCCAACGGAGAAGCTTGCAAGAGACTTGATGAAAGAGCGCGGCATAAGTAATTTTACTGACTATGTGAAGGGATTGATTGCTGTGGATGCTCTAGTACAAAGAGGACCGATGGAACTAGCAATGGTTCCACGATGGGTCGTAGTCGCTTATTCTTTTGATGTGGTAAAAGGAAGAGTAATACCGAATTCCATTGCTCCCAAGAAAAAGAATCCGGTTTGAAAGAACAAAAAACATCGTGAGGTTTAAGCTTCTGGCAAGCTGCACGCGCCCCTGGGGGCGTTTCGTCCCAAGTGCTTGAGATTTGCGGATGAATGAACCGGAAGCTGACTGATGCCAGCGTTACGATGTTTGCGGTTAAAGGCGGGACAATGCAGGTCACTGAAGAGAATTAGGATGAGAAGGCCGCCAAAAACACTGAAGCCGACCGTTAGGTCGGCTTCGCTTCCTACCCGCCAAGGGATAGGGGGGATACGGGAGTAGTATACTCCTCAGCGCCATTTTGTCAATGGCGGCTTTGTGTTGGGAGGTTTTTCGCGATCCACGGGGGCCCGGATTTGGCGAAGGTTACTGTATATATTGATGGTTTCAACCTGTACTACGGAGCATTGAAGAGCACGCCTTACAAGTGGCTCGATTTATCAAAACTCTGCCAAGCTCTCCTCCCTTCTGACACAATTCAGTCCATCAAATACTTTACCGCAAGAGTTAGCGCACTCCCGACCAACCCCACGTCCGCACACGATCAAGGTTTATATATTCGCGCGCTCAAAACAACGCCTGTAACGATCAAATATGGACACTTCCTCACGCATTCAGTTCCAATGTATTTGTCAGGCGTAACTCCGCGAAAGAAGGTTTGGGTCGACAAGACCGAGGAAAAGGGCTCCGACGTCAATCTCGCGTCCCACCTGCTGCGCGACGCTTTTCTGAAGCAGTTCGAAGTTGCAGTTCTAATCTCCAACGATTCCGACCTTGCCGAGCCCGTTCGAATCGTATCGCAAGAACTGAAATTCCCGGTCGGCATCATCAACCCGCACCAGTACCACAGCAAAGAACTACAGCGATATGCTACTTTTGTGAAACGAATCCGGCAAGGCGACCTCATTGCGAGTCAATTTCCCGTAACTGTCTATGACGCCAAAGGTGGCTTTACAAAGCCGGCTGGTTGGTAGTTTCAATTCGAAGGCTCTTAAGATATGGATGACAGGTGCGAGCGCAACAAACTTTCCCAATTTCTTGACGGCATTCACTAGGAGCTGGCTTCCAGGAATTCTGCTGCAATCACCGAAACGTGCCTCAGGCACTAAGGCGTCGAGTAGTCGATTTCTTAGCCGCAACATATGCAGTACAGCATGGGTGAGTAACACACTTGCTAAGTGCTTCGTGATAGAATCCGGCGTTTGGAGGTCGCATGACACCCGAAACAACGCAACACCTCAACACCGTTGAAGGTGTAATTGTTAAGGCGAAGGCGATTCTTGGGCGCCATTCTTACCCAGATGATTTGCGAAGCGTCGTCGTCATGGGCACTCTGACCCAAATTATTGAACACCACGAGGCGGTGCTGCTTTCAATTCGCAACGACAAAATGGGCTCAGCGTTCGCGTTGGTCCGGTGCATTGTCGAGGGTGTTTATCGCGGGTTGTGGATAAATTTTTGCGCCATCGATGCGGAAATACAGGATTTCGAGCAAAAAGATCGCATGCCTTTGAACGTGAAAGAAATGGCGAAGGCCATCGACGCGAAATATCAGGCGCAAGATTTTTTTGAAGACCTTTACTCTAGAAGTTGGACTGCGCTGTGCAGTTACACTCATACCGGAATGCTTCAACTCGGCCGTCGATTTACCGGCGCGACCGCAAAACCGGCCTACACCGACGAGGAAGTCTTTGCGGCTACAACCACCGCAACAACTTGCACGTTGCTATTGGTAGCAAAATTTCTCGCTGTGCAGGGGCACGCTGCGGATTGCAAGGAAGCTGAGGCATTGATCGGGACGTACGGCCCCGCGGCCAACAAAAAGGCAAATCCCGGCGCATGATAGACTCTGCACCAGCGGAGGTGGCCTGTGGGAAGAAAGCATTCGCCGAAGGGCCAAATCGTTTTGAAGAAAGCAGAGAAGCTGGAAGCAGTCGGCGCAGCTCTGCCTCCGGGGTCGTCGCCCGAAGATTTCGTAGCAAAGTTCCAAGAGTTGTATCCCGAAGATTGGCGCAAGATCACTCGCAGATATCGGGCGCACGAGCGGCAGAATACGAAAGGCAAGGGCCACCCAATGCCTGAGCCAGGGCAGTATCTTTTGAACATGGTGAAGAATTTCATCAAGACGAATCCGCCAGACTGATTAGCTTGGCGCTTGCTAGATTTCGCGCCGTTGAGGGAATATGGCATACAAGCCCGGAGATACGGTCCCCGAATCTGGAATATACAAAGTGACGCATGACCCGAAGCACGCTGCCTCGCATGAAGTTACCTGCATTGAGGGCAAGACTTTCCCACCGTGTAAGGGCTGTGACCACCCGAGATTTGTTCTCGTGAGATCGGCAAAGCATGTAAAAGAACAGAGGTCATTCAAACCTTAATTTGGCCTGGCAGCCAAATCGTGGCTGGAGGCGAGCGGATGGCGGTCGAAGACAAATTCAATATCAACCTGAATCAAAACCTTTGGGGTTTGGTCGTCGCTTTTGCGGCGCTGGGCGTCGCTGAGCATTGGTGCTTGAAGTGGCTTTTCAGGTTATCCCTGACCGTCGCAATCGTCATGAGCATTTCGGTATTCTTCACCATTTTGTTTTACACCGTGAATTATTGCCGCGAGAAGCTCAAGTGAAAATACGGGTAACGGACAAAATCCGCGCCGTTAAGGTAAAGTTCGACGTAATGCTCGAGCCGACCGGGAAACTGAGTCGCTGCCCGGTTAAAGATTGCAAAAGGCTGGCAACTGAAGGCCACCACATCCTGTACGAACGCCACAAAGGCGGCCCGAAGATTTTTGACCTTTGCGGGGAACACCATTCTTGGATTACGCGGGCACAATCCCATGCGGGCCGCAAGCAACGTTTCGAACTAACAGAAAAGCAACGGTGGTTCTTCTGGTTCAAGCTCATTAACGGCGAAATGAGAAGGCCGCGTAACACCGCACTAGACCGCGAGTGGCGGGAGCGGGAATAACCGCGCTAGAAAAGGAGCGCTGGCCAAGTTGTCGGCCTGTCAGCTTGCGTGAAAGCCAATCGCGTTCTGCTTGACCACCTGGGGTGGAACGAGTTGAGCTTCCATTTCGGAAAGTAGCTCGCGGCCTTCGGGCGTCAGTTTCATTGTGAACCCGCTACCGTTCACAAATTTCCAGATGTCTCCGATTTCTGAATAATCCCACCAAAGCCAAGTTTCCGGCTCGAACTTCTGTAGCTCTAGACACGACCGTTTGTGCAGAAGCACTAAAGCACCAAGGACGAGTTCATCTGACGCTTCTCCTAGTGCTGGGTCGCCAAGTTGGTGCGCATATTGGCGGACAAAATTTCGGTACGTGCCCAGCGTAGTAGCGTGCGGCTGGGAGCCAGTCGCAAGGTTAGCGACCCGCAGCGCCGCAAGTGTGTAGAAAAAATTCTGGTACGTCATCTGTTTCCACTCCTTGAATGCAAATGTAACACGGAAATGCACTGCGTTTCGAACTGCTGCTGGGCTGTGCTCATTGCCAGTGCGGTACGTGTTAAAATCTAGCTAGCGTCCGCTCATGCTGAGTCAAAAGAGCGGCGGAGGTAAGCGCGAAATGAGATACAAAGAAACCAAATCGAGGAACAGTGTTACAAAAGACTTTGGCGGCAGGCGCGAAGTCAAAATCAAGATTCCCACGAATACCTGCCATCCTGGCGCGAACGTACAATTCCACAGCCTAGCCAATCCGCCGAAATGGACATGCGAGAAGTGTGGTGGCGTGCTTTTGGTTGAAACAGTTGTGAACACTGCTGAGATTACAGAATGATTGCTCAAACCGCGACGCATCCGAGAAAAGAAACTGAAAAACGTGCTTTGGAAGCCGCACGCAGCGCAAGCCCGATCATTCCGGTTGGAGAAGCTCAGGATTTTGAGAAGCCCGATTTCAAGATACTGACAGGCGACGGCCTCGTGGGTATGGAAGTAACTGAACTTCTGCCTCCGGCTGGAAGCGACTCGTTTTCGTCGCCATTGCATGAAAAAAGCTTCCACGAAAGAGCTGTCCAGTTAGCGGAGCGAGAGTACAACACCAGGTCGGGCGCAACGCCAGTGAAAGTGACAGTCTACTTGTGGAAGATCGAAGATGGAAGATATGATAAGCGAGATATGGCGCGGGCGCTGGCTGAATTTGTCAGGACGCACCGCCCACAATCGTCGCGGGTGGCCACTTTCACGCGGCTAGACAAGTTGCCTGACGGCTTCGGCACCGTTAGCATTTGCACCGAAAGCGGCCCTTGGTTTTGTGGAACGAAGTCGGGCATTACCGCGTCGCAGATACCCGATCTGCTGGCGGAAAGAATCAAAGCAAAGAACGATCTGCTTCCAACCTACCGATCTAAACTGCCGGGCGCGCCGATTTGGCTCCTTATATTTAGCTGCATGGAAGTCGCCAGAGGTGTTCCAATACCCCACGGTCTCAATAAATTGACTTTCCCGTTCGACTTTGATCGGGTCTTCTTCTTTTCTGGCTTGGATAACGCAGTTGTGGAGCTTCGCAAAGGCGAGTTGCAAACACTTCAAACGCCTGAAATCCGTCTCTAACTTCCTCCGGTGCGCCCGGCATGGCCCCAGTAGACCTCAAAGCAGCATTTCTGCACGTCATTGATGACCATCGCTGGCTGGCGGCGAGCGGGTGCTCGTGGAATCTGGTAGGTGCGAACGCCGCGAATGAGACTAAGCAAGAGGCTCACAGGTTGTTGCCAAATATCGACGTATCGATTCTAGACTCCTTATTGGTACATGCCCGTTCACTGGTCGATTTTTATACAAAACGCCAACCCAGAAGAGACGACATAACATTGCGTGGTTTTGGTCTGGCGCTCGACCCACTACTTTGTGCCGACCTAACGAAATACAAGAAGCCGATTGAGATCCATCTGCTTCATCTCACTCATTGGAGAGATTTCGACTTCCGAACGCAGCATTCGACAGGCGGCGCAGCAATGACGGACCGCCCAAATTGGAACAGCGAGGCAAACAAGATTGTAGAACTAATTCTTGAAAAAGCACTGAAGAACATTTCAGAGCAAGGAAACGCGGGGTGGCCGCTAGCATTCAAGGCTCTACTGGAAGCGTCTAAAGACCGATACCACAACAAATTTTCCGTTTGGCCGTCTAACCTAAGCGAAAAATCGGACGTTGAACGGTACCTCAAAAGCCTTGGGCTATGATTCTCTTTCTGCCCGACGGCGTGACAATGCCATTGTTCAGAGACGCGGCAGAAGTTGCTGGGTATATAATCGCTCTCAATAATGAACAAAGACCAAATCCTGCAAGAGATTAAGCGAACGGCGGAAGCCAACGGTGGGAGTCCCCTGGGCAGGCTGCGATTCTTCCGCGAGACGGGCATCAAGGAATCGGACTGGAAGGGGAAATATTGGGCACGTTGGAACGACGCCGTCTCCGAGGCCGGACTTGAGCCAAACCAGAAGACGAGCGCGTATGAGGAAGAACTACTAATTGAGAAGTTCATCTCACTGATTCGGGAGTTGAGCCGCTTTCCCGTCGTGGCGGAAATCAGGATGAAGGTGCGCAAGGACCCCAGCTTTCCAAACGACAAAACCTTCGGGCGGTTTGGTTCCAAGCCAGAGTTCGCGGCAAAGATTCTCGATTACTGCCGGACACGATCTGGATATGAAGACGTAATCGCTCTATGTGGTGCCGTCACGCAACCTCTCCACCAGAAGAACGAGGAGACCAACCAGAGCGAGACCGTCATCGGCTACGTATATCTGATGAAGTCCGGCAAGTTCTACAAACTCGGTCGAAGCAATGCAGCCGGACGCCGTGAGTACGAATTGGGCATTCAACTCCCGGAGAAGCTGAAAACGGTGCATGTCATCCGCACAGATGACCCGGCAGGCATCGAGGCGTATTGGCACCAGCGGTTCGAAATGATGCGGAAGAATGGCGAGTGGTTCGATCTCGATGCTGCGGACGTTGCTGCGTTTAAGAGACGTAAATTCATGTGAGCCGAACCATCATGCCGAAAGCCTCCGTTCTGTTCCTCCTCGGAGCCGGATTCGACATCGACGCCAACCACGAGGCGGGTCCGGTAATTAATCCTTACTACGGGACCAAGACCGACTGCGGGTATCCGCTAATCGCCGATATTCTCCAACTTTGCTTCGGACGGAACGAACTGCCCGCTGGCAAATCTATCGAACAACTCTTCGCCGAAGCGAAGGAAGCGAACGACATTGAACCGATGGAACGGCTCGTGGACCGACTAATGGAAGCGGACCACTATCTGGCCCGAAGGCTGGCGATCCCCGACACATCAAACGCCTATCGAGATTTCTTCGAAAAATTCAGCGACGCGCATTTTCTGACCTTCAACTACGATTCGCTGCCAGAGATTTATCTTCATCACCACGGGCGATGGTATCCAGAAGACGGCTATGGGGTTCCCGTCAAAACCGAATTGCGGTTTGGAGTAAGTCTGCCTCCGAACCGAGCCTCGACTTCCCTGGTTTTGCATCTTCACGGTAGCGCGTGCGTTTTTGCCGAAGACTTCGTCATAGTGGGAAATCCCTTGGAGGAAGTTGCTCAGCTTGTTCAGCGCACGGAGCCACTCTACGCTTTTGATGCCCATGCGATGTCGGACTGTTTCCCGCACTATGGTCGGGTGATGCTTGGAACAGGTTTCGTGCGACCGGAAGAACGAGTAATCGCTCCGGTTCCCGACAAGACCGAAGACCTAAAACAGCATTTCATTCGGGCAACATACGCCAGAGCCTTGCAACTTGTGCGGGATGCCGGGACTCTCGTCGCAATCGGATACAGCTTCAACGTGTTTGACCGAGGCTCTTACCACTCAATCCTTGAAGCATTGGGGCAATCGAGCGGTAAGAGGTTGTTTGTAGTCTCGCCGGAAGCTAAACGGGTGAGCGAAAGGCTATCTTCTGAATATCCGAACATCAAAATCACGCCCATCGAAAAGACCTTTGGGAAGTGGGCTGCGGCTTCCTTCAACTTGCGGGTCACGAGATCATGCTCGCTGCTCAAGTTTTGGGTCTGCTATACGTGAAGTTCGATCTCGGCGCAGCGTGAGCGCAAATACCCATGAGAAAACGCATTTCCATCTTCGCTGGATTGCTGGCAGTAGCCGGAACCGGCTGCGCTTGGCTTTTGTTTCGAGAGGGAAGGAAAAAGAAAATGTCAAAATTGCCCATCGGAATCGGCGATGAAGAAGCGCAGAAGCGGTTCCTAAGCCAAAATGCTGGCTTTTTGGCGGAATGTGGAAAGTTGTACGCACTGCTGGAAAAAGTCTTTATCCGAAGCCTCGTGAGTGCAAGAGCGGAGCGTCAAGTTGAGGAGATTGCCGACAATCTCCAGTTAACCGAACCCGAGGAAATCGTTGTTCAGGATAGAAAGATGGCCGAGGTTGTGGTCTTCTATCTTGGCCGAGCCGCTGCGGACGATTTCGGCGAGATGCTGATTCTCGCTGGAAACGGACGAGGAATCGGTGCGTACAAAATTCTTCGTGGCATGTATGAGCGAGTTGTGACGGCAGCTTTCATTGCCAAGAAGCCATCCGAGGCACGTATCTTCCTGTCGCATTCTTTCATTCAGCGAGAGAAACTGTGGAATAGGCTAAAGGAGATCTTGCCCGACATCAAAGACGAGCGCACGCCAGAGCAGATCAAAGAATTTGAGGATGAGTGCAAAGAAGCGAAAGCCAACTTGAAGGCTTCGATCTGCAGCAAGTGCAAGCAGCCCATAACTCAAGAACAGTGGACGAGGGTGAGTTTGGATACGATGGCACAGCAAGCTGACGCAAACCTTGGCGTGTCCTACGCGTATTGTTATCTGTTGCCAACATTTCACTCTCACGCGACAGCTTTCGGGTTGGAATCCCGCTTACGAATGACAGAAACGGGATTCTCGTTTAAAGAGACATCGGAACCCGAAGCACGCAAGGCTGTTCTGTACGCCCACGGACTAATTCTCCGATTGCTCAAACTCCAAAACAATTATTTTGAACTAGGGTTAGACGCCGAAATTGACGACCGCTGGAATGAATTTCCGAAACTCTGGAAGAGCGAACCGAGTGAAGAACCGCCTGTGGGGCCGGTCGGGGATTTGTAGCGATCCTAGCCGCTAGAGTAATTTGACCCGGCGTTCACAGTCGCGCTCGGGTGCTTGAGAGAAGTGCGGACACTTGACCTGGTTGGTTCTCCGAATCGACTGTCGTGCCACACCGCAGGGATTCGTTCATTCGAGCCATTGGTGCCACCCTTGAGGCTCTTATTGCCGCCTTTTGCCGCCTCGGGAAATCGCTAAGTCATTCTGAGCAAATGGGATGGTTGGTAGGGGCGGTGGGGATCGAACCCACGACCTTCGGCTTAAAAGGCCGCTGCTCTACCACTGAGCTACGCCCCTATGGCGTGAATTTCTTATTGTAGCATGAGCGCTCCAGCGACAAACGCATCCACCAGACCAGAAATTCCTGACACAGAGCCGCTCAAATTGTGGCCGGCGCACCCTCACAAATTTGCTCCGTCGGGCCAAGCGCCGAACACACGGCATGCGGTTCGCGGCATTGGGCACGCGGCTTCTCATTCAAGAAAGCGCCGGAGCAGTGCGTGGACGCTTGCGTTTCCATTCGTAGTCTTTGCGCAGGCGCGACTGGTGCTTCTTCAGTTGCGACTCCAGTTCGGTGAAAGCCTGCTTGCAACTGGCGCGGACGTTTTCGCCCGTGCCTGTGGCGTGGAGTGTTCCGGTTGGTAACGAGAGATTCAGCGAGAACGAATTCTCTTCGCGGTGGGGATTTTTTGTAAACACGCCGTGCAACAGAGCCAGATCTGGTTCATAACTCTTCAGCAGGCGATTGAGTTTGCTCGCGTAACGTTCGACTTCTTTTTCGGCGGGCTTGTGCGGCTCGACACTCTTGTAACTGATAGTCAATTTCATGGATGCACCTGTAGGTGTTCTTACAGCAGAGGCGGGCGACGCGGGATGCTCTTATGCACCGCATCATGTTCAGAGCATACCAGCGCGCGCTCCCCGCGGCAATCACGATGCGAAACATTCGTGCCACTGACTCAACCGGAAACATAACTCCGCATACGTTGACATTCGCGCATGCCTCACTCTACCCTGCCATCGTCGGTTTCGAGTGTTTGCGAAAAAGCGCACAGTCAAGAGCGACTGTGCTACCGACAACCGAAACTAGTTAGCGCATTGCAATGATGCCTCCTACGAAAAAAGCTTCCTCCAACACCATGATTCGCGTGGGACCGGCCGGTTGGTCTTATCCGGACTGGGCTGGGTACGTCTACCCTTCGCGCCGCAAGAAGGGCTTTCATGAAGCGACGTACCTCGCGGAATTCTTTGACACTATTGAGATCAACACTTCGTTCTACAATCCCATCCGACCGGACCACGCGGCGCAGTGGATCGAGCGCGTGACGGCGAACCGGCAGTTCGTTTTTACGGCGAAGCTTTGGCAGCGATTCACTCACGATATACTTTCTGCAAATGCAGACGGGGCCGCGGACTCGACAATCGCTATGCCAACAGCCGGAGACGAGCGGGCCGTTCGCGCTGGGTTCGACATTTTGCGTGCGGCGGGAAAACTCGGCGCGGTGCTGCTGCAGTTTCCTTTCTCGTTTCATCGAACGCGTGAGACCGTCGCTCATCTTACAGCGCTTTTGAAGCGTTTCGCAGATTATCCGCTGGTTGTCGAAGTGCGGCATGCTTCCTGGCAGACGGCGGAAACTCTTGAGCTGCTTGCGAAATGCAACGCGGGGTTTTGCAACATCGACCAGCCCATCATCGGGCGGTCGCTTGAACCATCCGCAGAAACCACTGGCAGGGTGGGGTACGTGCGGCTGCATGGGCGGCGTTATGACACGTGGTTCATTGACGATGCTGCTGTTCCTTCGCACGAACGCTACAACTATCTTTATTCCACTGAGGAGCTTGTACCGTGGGCGAAGCGAGTCCACAAAATCGCGGAGCGATCGCGCGATGTCTTCGTCATCACCAACAACCACTATCAAGGAAAAGGTGTGGTTAACGCGCTGCAGCTCATTAGTATGTTGAAAGGTTCCAAAGTGAAAGTGCCCGAGCCACTGAGGCAGCAGTTCCCAGAGTTGGAGTCCATCGCCGATACGCCACCGGCGGAGCCTAGCTTGTTTCCGTTGAAGCGCACAGACTGAAGTCTGCGCCACTCGGGATTGGTGGCTGCATCGCGTATTTGGCCTGAGGCAGTAAATCCGATTTTCACGTCAGCATCCTGAATTTGTCGGCTGCATATCCGAAAGACCCCATCCTTGTAAAACCAAGCCGCAAAGGGTGGGCCGCCCGCTTCAAGGACGGCCCACCCGCCTTCTTCTTGATCGGAGGCTCAGCGCTACCCGAGGAACTTCTTTTCGGCGGGAGATTCGGGTAGCTTAATGTTGCGGATTTTCCCGTGGGCGGTCTCACAGGCTTCCAAGTTTTTCTGTAGCGCTTTGATTAGTTGTAGCGCGCTCGGGAGCCATAATTACGAGGCCCTGTTCCACGGACGCAAACTTCCCGGGAGTTGCTTCATGCACGAAAGAGAAACATAGTTGAACACCGACCTGACTGTTTTCGACGACCGTATTGTTGACGTAGAAGACCGATCTTGCGGGATTCGGTGCTCTTTCAACCTTCCGATCATTTGACAAGGTGGAAAACGTAGCTGGATCGTTCGCCGTAGTCGCACCATGGTCAGCGAGACGTGATTAGATACTTGTTTGCGTTTAAAAAACCAACCGTAATTCCCTGCCCTGTCAACCCAGGATAAAAAACTTGGTAACAGTCATAAACTCTTGATGGGCGCGGAGAGGATGCCACTCCTGTAGTTCACTGGGTGTAGACTGTCGTTCTATGAAGACACTCTTTAGCGTTACGTTTTTTTCGTTCTTGATTGGAATGGGCTTTCTGTCTTGTTTTGCGCCGTGGACAACGACGCCGGCGGGGAGCGCTGCGGAGCATGATTCGTTGGGTTATGCGGCGATTTGGTCGTCGCGGTATGGTGCGGTGGCTGGGGCAAGGGTGGATCCCGGAGCGTTTGCGATGCTGACTGGGGTGGTGCTCTTTTTTGCGATTGTGATTGGGGCGGGGGCTTACTTTTTCCGTGGCCGACGGGGGGCGGAACGTGAGGATGTTTGAGATGGTGGCGCGTCTCGCGCGGGTCAAGCCGGGATGACCACGCGACCCGTTCCCTCAGATTTCGTCGGGGCCTCGGGCTAAGGAAGCTAAGCGTTTGGGAGCGGTGAGGAGGTAGCTGGTTAGGAGGAGTTCGCGGACTTCGGACCAATCGATTGTGGGCAGGTCCAGGCGGAGAGCGACCCAGCCACGGGAGCCGATGTAGGCGGGGAGATAGTAGCGCTTGGATTGGGCTTTTGCCAGCGCGGCATTTTCCCCTGGGAGGACTTTGCAGGTTACGGCGACGATTCCGTCACCGTGGTGATTGTCGAGGAAGTAGGCGAAGGTTTTTTTGCGGACTCGGAATGAGGCGTGGGAGCCGGCCAGTTCGCGCCGGGCTTCGGGGAGAGCTAGGGCTGTCACTGTGAGACGTTGGAGGATGGGATTGGTGCTGGGAGTCTTGGACATGACGGGTGCTTTGGGTGCTGCTTTCCGAGGAAGCTTGCCTGAGTTTGCCGTCGAGAGTCTAGAGTTCCAGGCTGGCGGTTCAAAGTTTAGAGAACAATCCTGAGAGAAGTCAAAAGAGTCAGACGGAAGCCCGGCTCCTACAGACCGGGGACAGAAGAATTGGTTAGTGCCTTGGTGGCTTGGCAGCTGGTGACAGGTGAAGTGACCGAGATGCAACGGCGAGGGGCCTCTGCAGGTTGGGGAAGGTGTTGCGAAACTGAGGCCTGGAACATTTTGGGGTGGGGAACGTAGTATCGGTCAGTGGCAAGACTCGAAGGGGGTAGAAACATGTACTGCGATGGCTGTGGGAGACCGTTCAACTCTGGGACCCGATATTGCAGTTCGTGCGGGAAACAACTGATGACGGGGCCGGCAACGCCAACCATGCCGACCGCAGGCGCGGCGCGCGTGGCGGGAGATGGGCGCGTCAGGCGAAACATAGGTATAGTGGCGGGATTTTGGCTGGCGAATGGAATTCTGCGATTGATCGAAGTGGGCGGGATGATGGTCTTTCGCAGGCTGTTTTTTGAGAACGGATGGGGTTGGCGCGGATCAGGGAGATGGCCGTTCGGAGGCTCGTTCGCGTTTAGTCCGTTTTTGATGGGTGGGATTTTCTCGGCGGGCATTTTGCTTGCGCTGTTTGCGGGAGTGCATTTGTTGCTGGCTTGGGGGCTTGCGGAACGGCAGCCTTGGGCACGGATATTGGGAATCGTGGTTGGGTTCTTGGCGCTGATACGTTTTCCGTTCGGGACGGCGTTGGGGATTTATACGTTGTGGGTTTTGTTGCCGGAGAGTTCCGGACGGGAGTATGACGAGATGACG
>Ga0210398_10002170_pt1 | contig 19382 bp, 14 predicted proteins | sample IncBWC4OmetaG_FD_161047 | JGI IMG/M metagenome (GOLD analysis project Ga0210398, IMG submission 161047) | Forest soil microbial communities from Barre Woods Harvard Forest LTER site, Petersham, Massachusetts, United States - Inc-BW-C-4-O | ecosystem: Environmental > Terrestrial > Soil >... | reverse complement strand
AACCATACTCGACACCATTCTCCGCATCGCAGGCATCGACAGCCTCGTGCTTGTCGGTATCGCCACCGACGTCGCCGTCGAATCCACCGCGCGCGCCGCATCCGACCTGGGATACCGGACAATCGTCGTCTCCGATGGCTGCACCGCCGACAACGATAAGAGCCATATCAATTCGCTCGACGTACTCCGAAAGTGGTTCGCGGAGACACCCACCGCCGATGATGTCCTCAACACCCTGGGAGCTCCTCGGGCCAAGCTCGCCTACACGTAACACAAGATCCCACATTTGCGTCGCAAAGGAGCCCGCAAATATGACTCAACATCGGAAATTCTCAAATTGCCGCGCAAACATGCTCGCCGCGACTTTGGCGCTGCTCGGTAACGCGAAGGCATTCCCGGCCGACGCCACTTCTGGTGATTGGCCCGAGGTAAACCACGACAAGCTCGGAACGCGTTACAGCCCTCTCGCATTGATCAACACACGTAACGCGAAACACCTGAAGAAAGTCTGCGAATACAAATTTCCCGACAAGGAGCCTTCCCAGTCTGCCCCGATCGCAATCGGCGGGGTCATCTATGCGAGCACCGCACGCTACACCGTGGCGCTCGATGGGTTCGACTGTCACGCGATCTGGACATATAAATGGGAACCTCGCGGGCCCGAATTACTCAATACACAACGGGGCGTTGCATTGGCCGACGGCAAGGTCGTTCGCGGCACCTCGGATGACTACTTGATTGCGCTCGATGCGAAGGACGGCCACCTCATATGGGCAAAGCAGATTGCCAATCCCAAAGATGGCTACTTCATCAGCATGCCCCCGCTTGTCCACCGTGGTCTGGTCTATATCGGTCCAGCCGGCTCCGAATGGGCGTCAAGCGGCTGGGTGGGAGCATTTCGACTCACGGATGGTGAGCAAGTTTGGAGGTTTAACATCATTCCAGCGGATGGGGAGCCTGGGGCAGATTCGTGGGGGCCGGATCCCTCGGTGCGAAAGCATGCCGGAGGCGACCTATGGAACGCGCTGTCTTTAGATGCGGACAACGCCGTCTTGTACGTGCCGGGCGGAAATCCCGAGCCGGATTACTATGGTGACTCAAGGCCGGGAGCCAACCTTTACACCAATACCCTGATCGCGCTGAACGCAAAGACCGGTCGACTCCTCTGGTACAAGCAATTCGTTCCCCACGACGTCCACGATTATGATCTGACGCACACTCAACCAGTCATCAAGACAAAGTCGCGAACCCTGATCGTGACGACGGGCAAAGACGGGGTGATGCGTGTGGTCGATAGCCACACCCATGAGATCGTCTACAGTAAGTCGTTCACAACGCTGTTCAACACTGACGCTCCAATGACGACTTCCTTTGCTCGAGCGTGCCCAGGCCCTTTTGGCGGAAATGAATGGAACGGTGCGGCACACAGCCCCAGGCTCCGGACAATCTTTGTCCCCGCCGTGGATTGGTGCGCCGCTTTCAAGAAGAACGCATCGGCGCCGGACGCTGATAAAGAGTACACGACCGCTAACGGCTTGTATTTCGGCGGCGACATGAATTTCGACGAATGGGGCCAAGCCCGCGGGTGGCTGACCGCATTCGACGCTGCGAGCGGCAAAAGAAAATGGCGCTACGCCGCCTCAAAGCCCCTCCTCGGGGCCGTAACAGCTACGGCCGGCGACGTCGTTCTGACGGGCGAACTGAACGGTGATCTCGTCGCTCTGCACGGAAAGTCTGGAAAAGTATTGTTTCGTGGAAACGTCGGCGGGCCAATTGCGGGGGGCGTGGCGACCTACGTCGCGCGGAATGTGCAACACGTAGCCGTGGTGTCGGGATACGTGGGGGTCTTCAGTTTCTACGCGCCCGAGATCGGCGGAAGCAATCCGACGATCAACGTTTTCCGGCTGGCCAAGTAGAGATGCCGGTCCTGGGTGCGAAATGTACTTAGTCGCCACAGTGACTCTTGTGATGGCGCTCGTGGCCTTGCTGATACTGGGATTCCTGCGCGTGGCGCGCGAGTTGCTGTCGCGAAATGTCTACAAAACTCCTTCATGCCATGATGAGGGTAACTTTAAGCGGATCGAACGCGAGTCCGGCCATTGGATGCCGGGGATGGTGGATTACAATGGCGATCCAAATACGTGCTCACCAAACGCCGAAGCTCCGGAAGATGATTCTGAAAAGCGAGGTCAGGTAAGACCAACGCGTGGCGGCTAAATACCCATTCGCGTCCGCCGCGCACTTACACCAATCTATTGAATATTGATATTTGGTCTAGTAGCTTTCGTGATTCTTGGATTCCTAATATCGGTAGACATCCTGGCTAAAGTCCAATCCGCTCTTTCGTAGCCAGGCGCTCGCCTTAACTTGGGGGTTTTGCTGCTCGACCGTGGTTTCACATTCAGCTTGTCGACGATAGCCTAAGGAGACGCTCCGATGTCCTCGCAGAACAAGTTCGACGCTCAAAGACCAGATCCGCAATCCGAGCCTTTCTGCGAGGAGATCGCCGACATCGATGGACGCGAGCGCCTTGATCAGCCTCAGCTTGAGCCCATAGCTCAGCGCGTCAAGGTAAACCTGGTTCGCCGTCGCCTGTTATTGGGAGGGGCTGTAGTCGGAGTCGGCGGTGTGGCGGCGGCGGTCATCCATGACGGCGAACTAGGCAGTCCACCGCAAACTTTTCGAGGCGCTGTTCCATGGCAAGAAGGGACGGCGGACGCGCCGCCCGGCGCTTCAGGCTCAGGGTACGTGTTTTTCACAGCGGAGGAAGTCGCCTTTATCGAGGCTGCCGTCGGCCGGTTGATTCCGAACGATTCGGTGGGTCCTGGCGCCGTCGAGGCGAACGTACCTTTTTTTCTCGATCGGCAACTCGCCGGAAAGTTCGGCCAAGGCGACCACTACTATTTGGGGGGCCCGTGGCCCAAGGGCACACCTGAACAGGGTTATCAAACCCGCTTCAATCCCGCGCAACTCTATCGCGCTGCAATCGCGGCCATCGACAAATATGTGGGCGCTAATTTCAACGGCGTCTCCTTCCGTAAGCTGACGACCGAGGACCAGGACAAGGTACTCAAGGGACTTGAGAGCGGTGCGATCAAACTCGATGACAGTGTCGACAGTAAAACGTTCTTCGCCATGCTCTTGCAAAACACCAAGGAGGGCTACTTCTCCGATCCTATCTATGGGGGGAATAAGGATATGGGGGCCTGGAAGATGATTGGATTTCCTGGCGCCCACTACGACTATAAAGAATGGGTGTCCCACCACGGAGAGCGCGTGCCCTACCCCACGGTCGGATTCAAAGGCCGTCCTGGCTGGAAGGAGACTTAAGATCATGGCAACCACTTTGAAACCCGTCGATGCCGTGTTAGTAGGCTTTGGCTGGACCGGCGCCATCATGGGTCAGGAACTGTGCGAGGCGGGCCTCAACGTGCTGGCACTGGAACGCGGTCCGTGGCGCGACACGGCAACGGACTTCGCGACTGGATTCGCGCAAGACGAGCTGCGTTACATGTGGCGGCATCATTTATTTCAAAACGTTGCCGACGACACTTTAACTGTACGCAACAACGTCAATCAGGAGGCGTTGCCGATGCGCCATCTCGGCGCCTTTCTGCTCGGCACCGGTGTCGGCAGCGGCGGTGTGCACTGGAACGGTCAGATCTGGCGGTTCCTGCCCTCGGACTTCTTGACCAAGAGCCACAACCAACAGCGCTATGGGAAAAAGGCCGTCACAGACTACGATCTCACGGTTCAGGACTGGGGCACCACGTACGAGGAGCTGGAACCCTACTACGATCAATTCGACCAGCTTTGCGGTACCAGCGGTAAAGCGGGCAATCTGAATGGAAAGATCCAGCCTGGTGGCAATCCCTTCGAAGGCCCTCGAGCGAACGAATATCCGACGCCGCCCATGATCCAAACCTATGGGCCCACTTTGTTCGGCAAGGCGGCCGCCGAATTGGGACGCCATCCCTTTCCGCATCCGACCGGTAATCTGTCTCAACCCTATACGAATCCACTCGGCGCACAGTTGGGTGCCTGCACCTACTGCGGATTCTGCGAGAAATTCGGCTGCGGCAACTATTCCAAGGCGAGCCCGCAAACAACCATCCTTCCCTCTCTCATGACGAAAGGGAACTTCACGTTGAAGACCGAATGCGAAGTGCTGCGGGTGGAGTTAACGCCGGACCGCAAGCGAGCGACCGGCGTGACCTACGTGAACAGCGCGGGCGAGGAGTTCTTCCAGCCCGCGGAGATGGTGATCCTGTCCGCCTATATCTTGCAGAATGTTCGTCTGCTGCTCCTCTCTGGGATTGGCAAGCCTTACGACCCCAAAACAGGTGAGGGTGTGGTCGGCAAGAACTATGCCTATCAAACCATGTCCTCGGTAAATGTCTTCTTCGAGGACAAGATCTTGAACCCCTTTATCGGCGCGGGCGCCTTGGCGACCGTCATCGATGATTTCAATGGGGATAACTTCGATCATTCCGGCTTGGGTTTCATCGGCGGCGCCTATATCGCGGGAATGGTTACCGGCGGGCGCCCCATCGAGATGATCTACACGCCAACGGGGACACCGGCCTGGGGCTTGGAGTGGAAGCATGCCGCCGCAAAGAATTACTTGCGCTCATTCTCCCTCAGCGTTCATGGCTCCTGCATGAGCCATCGCGGCAACTACTTGGACTTGGATCCCACCTACCGAGATATCCACGGTCGGCCGATGCTGCGTATGACGTTCGATTTCACGGACAACGAACACAAGATGTCCGACTACTTGACCGACCGCGCGGCCGAGGTGGCGCGCGCCATGAATCCGCGCGAGATCAAGCTGAATCGTCGCACCGGTTCCTTCAGCGTCGTCCCCTATCAGACCACGCACAATACCGGCGGCGCCATCATGGGCGATAACCCGACAAACAGTGTCGTCAACAAGTATCTGCAGTCATGGGATGTGCCGAATGTCTTCTCCATGGGCGCAGGCGCATTCCCACAAAATGCCGGCTACAATCCCACCGGCACGGTGGCCGCTCTCGCCTACCACGCGGCCCATGAAATCAGGGCGCGCTACCTGAAGAATCCCGGTCCTCTGGTGCAGGCCTAACCATGAGCACGCTACCTCGCATTGGCATCGCCATCGCCGTCCTGGCGCTGATTGCCGTCCTGCTCGTGATCTTGCGCCTGACCTCAAGTTCAGCGGCCTCCCTACCTCCCTCGCACCGAAACGGGAATCCTCCCGGGATACTGCCGGTCGATCTATTGAGGCAGCCGATTCCAGACACGACGCCGAATGCAGCGCAACTGCGGCGTGGACAATACCTGGTGGCGACAGGCGATTGCATGTCCTGTCACTTGCGCGAGGGGGGTGAAGCATTGGCCGGCGGGTTGGGACTCAACACCCCCTTCGGCGTGATCTATACCCCCAATATCACCTCCGATAAGGAAACTGGAATCGGCGATTGGACCGCCGACCAGTTCTACCAAGCCATGCACAAGGGAATCGACGATGAGGGAAGCAATCTCTATCCCGCCTTTCCCTACCCTTGGTTCACACTCGTCAGCCGCGAAGATGACGATGCCATTCTTGCTTTTTTGAAGACCACCCCCGCGGTCAAATACACGCCGCCAAAGAATGACCTACCCTTTCCTCTTAACCTTCGTTCCGCCGTCAAGGGTTGGAATCTGCTCTTCTTCACGGCGCACGACTTCAAGAGCGATGCCAACCAATCTGCCGAATGGAATCGCGGCGCCTATCTTGTCAACGGTTTAGGCCACTGCGGCGGCTGCCATACGCCGAAGAGCGCGCTTGGCGCGGATAAATCCGGCCGGGAATTCCAAGGGGGCACTCTCGATAACTGGGTGGCGCCGGATCTGACCGCGAACGAGCGCACCGGTCTTGGTTCTTGGAGCATCGACGATGTGACCGAATATCTTGGCACCGGCCGCAATGCACACGCGGGCGCGGGTGGCGCCATGGCCGACGTGATCACCTACTCCACATCGCTGATGAGCGAGGCCGACCGCCACGCGATGGCGGTCTATTTGAAGAGCCGAGCCGCGAGCCCGAGCATCGCCGCTGCTCAACCGGATGCGGGTGCGATGCGTCGAGGCGCCGAAATTTACTCCGATGCCTGTGCATCCTGCCACTTGGAAAACGGCGTGGGACAGCCGAGGTACTTCCCGCCCTTGGGCCCGAACGCCATGCTGCAGCAGGCGGACCCGATCGGACTTGAGCACCTGATCCTGGCCGGTGCTCGTATCGGAACCAGCTCCACTCGCCCTTCCCCCATGACCATGCCGAGCTTTGCTTGGAAGCTCACCGACCAGGAAATCGCGGATGTCTCAACCTTCATTCGCAATAGCTGGGGTAACCAGGCAGCCGCAGTGTCCGCCGCCGACGTGCGATCTGCCCGAAAAAAGCTGAACCTGGACATGGTGCACCTCACGGCCAATTCGGGTGATCAAAACTGAAGCGCTAAACCCTTCGAAGCGGACTAGGAGATCAACCATATGCGCGTGACTCTCAGCAAGGCCATAGTCATTTTAGCTTTAGGAATCTCATTCAGCACAACCGCAGCTGACTTGCCGACGCGGCATGTCTTGACGCTCCAGGCCGCAAAACTGGTGATTGCAGCCGCAGAGGCGGAAGCACTGAAAAATGGATGGCCGTGCGTGATTGCCGTGAGCGACAGTGCAGGCTACTTGATCGCACTCGACCGAATGGACGATTCACCCATGCTCGCTTCCGTGGAACTCGCGCCGGCCAAGGCGCGCACGGCTGCGCTGTTTCGCAAACCCAGCAAGGCTTTGGAAGACTCCATTCACGCGGGACGCGTTGCTGCGGTGACTTCAGGCTTTGTGGAAATGGCCGGCGGACTGCCATTGACTGTCAGTGGCGAGCTCATCGGTGCGATCGGCGTGAGCTCTGCACAACCCGATTGGGACGTACAGATTGCTGCCGCTGGCGCAGCTGCTCTCGTCGTCGGCGTTCCCCAGCGTCAATAAAGCCGGCGTTTGAGAGCTTGATTGCGCCAGAATGGCTAGGCTTGGTTTTGGTGCACGACCTGTGTCATCCGACAACGTTTGGCAGGCGGTCAGTACAATTTGTAGCGGACCGCAACGAAAAAAGTGCGCCCCAGCAATCGATAAGTCGAGGTATCGGTATTGGCATCGTTGCCGAAATTCAAGAACGGTGGCTGCTGATTGGTGAGATTGTTCACGCCCAGCCGCAGTGTCAGGGAATTTCGTATGGTCAGCGCAGCTTCCACGTCTTGATAGAAGACATCATCCACCCGGCGGCAGTACTCGTCGACCTGGAAGAGGACGAAGTTACACTCGGTATATCCGCCAATCCATTGGTTGCTGTAGCTGAAATGCCAGGGCCCCCGATCAAAATAAACATGCGCCAGTGAACGCCAGCGCGGCAGCGCCGCGGAGTACGTGGAGTACGTGCCGGCTTCGCGGATCGTGTCGCCGCCGGGAAATAGCTGCGTGTCATGGCGCGCCAGATAGCTGGCCTGCATTGACAATGTGAATCGTCCGACGCTGCGATCCGCAATCGCAGAGGCCGAAATATCTATGCCGCTGACGACCTCGTTGCCGAAGTTCCGTGGAATTGTTGACACAGAGACTATGCTGCCATCGGCGGCTCGCCGTATTAGGCTGCAAATATCCGCCCGGCCCCCGTCGGCGCATTGCTGCAGGATATCGGCGGTTCCTGGATCATTGATGTAGCCGTTCAAATTGATCTCGTAGTAATCCAATGACGCGCGAAAACTCGGCAGATCCTGCGGCCGAATATCAACGCCGGTGTCAAACGAATAGCCGCTTTCCGGCCCAAGATTCGGATTGCCGCCCTGAAATACATTGAATACATTCGCGGGATTGAATGACTGCACATACTGGCCGCCGGGCACGCCGTTGGCGGCGCAATGCACGCGCTGGATCGGGGTCGGATTGTTGCCGCAGGGATCGACTTCGAGATCAACCCCTACGCTCCCGGACGAGTAAAGCTCCTGCAAACTCGGGGCGCGAAATACGCGCGCATAGTTGGTGCGCAGCGCCCAAGACTCGAAAGGCTGCCAGCGCAAGCCGGCCTGCCAAGTAAAATGGCCGCCAAAGCTGGAAAAATCCGAGTGCCTAATACCCGCGGATAAATCCAGTGCTTCGACTAAGGGGTGCTGCCGCACGAGCGGTGCACGCATCTCAAGATACACCTCATGGGCCGAGATGCTTTCCTCAGGGATATCTTCCTGACCTCCGCTGCCGACGGCGCCGCCGCCCCGATTGGGATCAAATATGTAGCTGCCTTCATCGTGCCGGTATTCCGCTCCCGTTGCCCATTGAATCGGGCCGCCCGGAACCGCGCCCCAGGGCCCCCGCGCATCGATGCTCGCAATCCGCTCCGAATCGGTGCCATGATCCACCAGAGTTTTGCTCAAGGAAGCAAGCTGCGGTTGAGTCAACGAACCGACTCCGCCGAACAGGTCGATCGGCACGCAACCGGGGATGATGGCGCTTGCGGGCACGATGCCAGAGGCATTCGGCGAACCGCACACGATCTGGCCCTGCGCGTCGGGACCTGACGGTCCAACAGCGGTGGCGAGCAGTTGTCCCGGAATCGCGCCGATGTCGGTTTCGGTGGCGTTCGATCGGGAAAACGATACCGCCGGGGCGATTTTCCACAATCCCTCTTGAATGCCGAGCGATGCGAGTTCGCGATTCATATCGACTCGCTGTTGATACACGCGATTGCCAAGTTCCACAAAGCGACGGCGCAAACTCAAATCCTCACCGAAAGGATTGTAGTAGTTGCTGGCCGGAATGCCCGGCGTGCCGTCGGCAAGAATCGGCGCCGGATCGAGATCCGTATTGAACGGCGTCGGCGCGATTACCTGCGACGAATAACGATGATTGAACAGGCCCTCTACGTGCAGCGACACACTAGATGTGAGAGGTTGCGTACCAAACAACCATGCGCTGCTGCGCTGGTTGGGTGTCTGTAGATAGTTATAAGGGGCGAAGTTGTACTCATCCGCGTCTTGCGCGAGCCGATAATCGGCTGCTGTGCGTCCAGCCACCCCGCTGACGTGGGTGTATACGCCTGCGGAAGCCCGAGCGCATTACCGCCAGGCACAAAGAACAAGCCTTCCGGCAGGCTGCCGCTGCCGTTCAGTTCCTTGTCGCCGTTAGCATCGTCAATGGTCAGCGGCACCGCAGAATACCCCCGGGCGGAATCAGAGACGGGACGCTGGTCGACGTACTCGCCACCCATCATCCACTGACCGCCAAACAGTTCGTGCCCGGCGTTCAAGGTCAGGGTGCTGATGGCGCCATCGTCGTGATACGTTTGGGAATGCTCGGCGGCCATATCAATGCCGTTCAGATCTGATCTGGTAATCAAGTTCACGACACCGGCCACCGCGTCGGCCCCGTAGATGGCCGAGGCGCCCGTAGTCAGCACCTCGACGCGATCGATCATCGCCGCCGGTATGGAGTTCAAATCGACGGAGTTATCGCCGCCGATTCCCCCGTTCGGCAATCGATTCCCATTGAGTAGGACCAGCGTTCGCTTCGGTTGCAGTGACCGTAAATCAACCCGAGCGGAACCATCGCCGTCATTGTTGACGTTGGTATTCAACACAGATGACGCGCTCATCGGCAATGTCTGCAGGATCTTGCTGAGAGAATCGAAACCGCCGCGCGCGAGGTCGCTTGAATCAAGCACGGTAACCGGCATGATCTCATCGTTGATGCTGACCGGGATTCGAGAGCCGGTCACCACGATTTCATTGAGCGCTTGCCGACCGTCCGCCGGAGCCTCCGCACTCGCAGCCGATTCCTGCGCTTGAACTGTGGTGCAGGCTATCAGCGACGCGCATATGCACGGCAAAATATCCCTGGCCACTCGGCTACGCATGCTTGAATCCCAGGCTGGCGGCTCTCTGGCCGGAATCTACAGATGAAGCGGAATCCCTCTGCGGGCTGCCGCGATGCCGAGAAATTCGCGCGCTGCTGCCCGTCGGGCGGAAAACCTTAAGCCTCGGTGTCGACAACAATTTAGGGTGGCTTGAACAGATAGGCGTTGGCGCTGCTCACGGGCAGGGTCTCGGTGCGCTCCTTGAGCTTGACTTCCAGTGAGCCGCGAAATGATCGATAAATGGTGTCGATGGCGCTGATGTTGACGATGATGCTGCGATGAATCTGCCAAAAGATGGCCGGATCCAGTTTTTCCTTCATCTGCTTTAGGCTCGAGTTGAGCAAAAAGGTCGCATTGCGCGTCACCACGGTGGTGTACTTGTTGTCGGCGCGCAGATAGCACACCTCTGCGGCGGTAACGATACGCAGCTCCGACCCATCCGGCACGGAGAGCCATTTAAGATACTGCGGCTCACTCACGGTCCGGCTGCGAAGCAACGCCACCAATTCCTGCAAATCCACGGGCGGGTGCCGCAACCGGGTGAGCAAGCGCTCGACTGCGAGCTTCAAGCGAGCGGTCGAGATGGGCTTGAGAATGTAGTCGATCGCGCCGCGCTCAAAAGCCGCGAGCGCGTGCTGATCAAAGGCGCTGATGAACACCACGTGCACTTTGCCGCTGACGCGGGCCGCCACCTCAAGGCCGGTGGCGCCCGGCATCTGAATGTCGAGGAATATGATATCGGGCGCAAGTCGATCCACGGCCTGCATGGTCTCCAAGCCATCCGCCGTTTCGGCGCTGATCACAAGATCGGGCCACAAGGTGCGCAGCGACTCGCGAATCTCCAGGCGCAACAGCGGCTCGTCCTCGGCAATGATTGCCGTGAGCCGCTTCATCGCGCCGACATCCTGGATTTTCCGGCCACCACATTTTCGGTCACCGAGTGTTGCAGGCGCTGTATGAGTTCATCCATTTTGCGATCTGCTTGCGGCGCAGCGCTCGCGTATAAACCCCTGATCTCGCCCAAGGATTCGAACAGCGCGCTGGGATCTATTTGGGCTCGAGTCATGGCGAGTCGAGACTCGGTCAGTTGCTGCTCCAACTGCACACGGCGTAATTCCGCGCCGCGGATCCCCTCGAGAATGCGCTGCGCGTTGCGTCTATTGAGAAAAGCAAGCATCGCATATCCGCCAAACATCAAGGTATCGCCAGCTACGTAGATCATCATCGTGCGCTGCACGTCAATAGGCACACCGGGCCTGTTTATCCCGCTGTAAAAATGGAACCAGCCACGTATGTACCACTGACCGAGGGCCGTGCCAACGCTCGCCATCACCAGGGGCACCGCGACCGCCAGCCACGGTCTGATGCCCCGGCGGATGGCCTCATCGGCGCTCAGCGCAGCCAGCAGCACCAGCAACGCACCCAGGTTTGTAATAACCAGCCCCGACGCGAGCATCGTGGACGGCAAGTCCGCGCTGCCGATGCTTTGGCTGCTTCTCACCAATAGTGTGGCAAAACCCAACATCCAGGCCGTGAGCACTCGTCGCCACGTGATTGAGCGGGCTACTGCGGGAACGAATCCCGTCATGAGGCGGCCGTTCACGATCCGCGCCCCAACGGTAGCGAGATTGCCGCGACGACGCCCCGCGGCTCTGCGTGCGCCAAAGACAACTGTGCCGCGTGCCCATATTGCATCATGAGCCGCAGCCGCACGTTCGACAGGCCGGTTCCCGTTCCGTGCCGTTGTTGATCGCTGATGCCGTGCCCGGAATCCGCCACCTTCAGAACCAGAGCTGCACCGCTGCGCGAGGCGCTCACGCGGATGAACCCGCCTTCGATGATCGGATTGATGCCGTGTTTCAACGCGTTCTCGACCAGCGTCAATAGCATCATGGTAGGCACGCGGATCTGCGCCAGATCTGTAGGCAGATCGATGGCATAGGAAAGCCGGGATCCCATGCGCACGCGGAAGATGCTCAAATACGCATCCAGCAGCTGCATCTCCTCCGCCAGCGGCGAATCGTCCTGGCGCAGCTTGGGGAGTGCGGCCGAGAGATAGCGCAATAGATTGTCGAGCATCTCGACAGCGGCATTGCGGTCATGATGCGCGAGCGTGCGAATGTTGGCGAGCGTATTGAATAGAAAATGCGGTTCGATCTGTGAGCGCAATAACTGCAGCCGGGTTCGATCAAGCGCTGCACCCAGTGTCGCGCTTTGTATGTGCGTGCGCATCAAAGTTCCCGCGGCACCGCGCGCCGAGCTGTTGTATTGGCACACCGCCGCCAGGAACAAGGCGATCTCAAACTGCTCGAGCAGAGTCCCGGGCCGCCAATCGGTGGTGTCGACGGCCAGGTAGAAGCTCCAGAGGGACATGATTGTCACGGGTATAGACAGCCAAGCAATGCGCTTGAGCACGCCGCTCGGCGCAAGATTAATGGCGAGGATCAAAATCGGCAGCGGAAGCAAAGTCGCCATAGTAAATTGCCGAATGGAGAGCGCGATATTGCGCGCTGACTCGGATGCGCTGATAACCGGCAGATTATTGGCGTTGTCCTCCAGCGCCTTAGAAACGATCACAACGAATGCCAGTAGGGACGCGTAGCCCAAGCCTGCGAACAATCCTCGCAGGCGCCCGGTCCAATACAGGGTCTGAATAGCGGGTCGCCGCATGTCACCGGACCTGGTCGACTGGTCAGCCATCGCTCGATGTTAGCCCACCAGACCGAGCCAATGCCGCATATTGCGCAAGAGCGCCTTGCAAGGGATGGCCCCTTCCAATGCAGCACGACGCCAGCCAATTGGCTGTCCGGTCGGCCGCGTGCTCCCGTTATCCAGTAGTGAAGATAACGGAAGCACGACCTAACACGTCGAATGATCTTTAGGGCGAGATGCGCTTCGCTGCCGAGGTGCCGACTACCTCGTTAAACATCGTGCCCGCAAGATTGTACATTTTTGTGTCGTTGGTGCCGGTATACGAGTTGCCGTCGCCGGACACGTCATCGGTCTCAGTCTCTACAAAATGTCCGGCGAGAGTTCCGTTTGAGTACAGCCAGCCGACGTGGTACCGGGACACTTTGTTCGGGCCAACAGCTTTCCACGAACCCATGCAGATGTTGCCACCCAGGATCGGGAAATCGATGTTCTCCCATTCGGTTCCGTCGCTATGCCATTGAATGAAGGCCTCGCCATACACGACTCCTTCAGTCGCGTAACTCACCTGCCAGGTGCCCACGATTTTATGGGCGGCGTAATCTGTCCCGCTCCAGACCCCTGGTGCGTGCAGAGCCAGGTTGGGCGACTGGTGCAAGTTGCCCCCCGATGCCGCGTTCGGGTCCATGCAGGACGCACTCGCCTGCGCCGAGAATAGTGCTCCGAGAACGCCTGTGCACAAGATCGCACCCACTCCTTGAAATGCAATCTTCCTTGATGGTTTTGATGCTGCTTTCATCGTCATGATCGTATTCTCCTGTTTTATGCAGTTTGATGTGGACGTGGTTGCCAGGGCTTGGTGAGGGTTTTAGGTCCGCCTGTCTCCCCCTGAGCCAACCGATCTTTTCCCCTCGTTGACGAACCTTGGGGCGCAGCGTTGTGCGCCGTTGGGGGAGTATAGGAATCGGTGTGCGGCCGCCAACGTCTTTCCGACGGAGCCCGGATCCGGCGGAATGAATACCCGAAAATTCAGAGCGAATGCCGCCTCTGCCGCCCGACTCGTCTCAGTCGGTGAGTTATGGGCTGCTGGCGAGTTGGGCGCGCGTGGCGGCAGGCGTGAGCAGAATATTCGCAGTTCCGAGTATTTTGATCGGTTGCAGATCGCGCGCATTTCCGTCTCGGATTGCAATCTGGACGTCGCGCGCTTGGTTGGGCGGCACCGACACAGCGGATTGCCCATGTTGCTCGAAGAGCGTCGTACAGACGGCTCTGATGCAGTCTTGCACCACGAGATCGTAGCCGTAGTCGGTCAATGTGTAAGTCGCGGAGTCGTTGTAAAGCCGCGCCACAATCGTGCCGATGCTGCCGCGTTCCGCTCCAGGCTCGGCGTGTATTTGATCGAATCGAATTTCCGCGATCCGTATGCGGTTCTTTGCCTCCGGATCTGCCTTGTCCAATTTCTCCATGCGAAAGCGCTCGAAATCGACCGGCTTTTTCTCAACCGCCGGCGGTACCGCGGTAACAAGTGCAATCGGTTCTCCGCGCTTGGCAAAGACGACGATGACAACAATCGCGACAATGGCCACGGCAATGGCGGAGATGCTAACCGCTCGAGTTTTCGGATAGAGGAACGCCAGCGCCACCAAGATAAAGACCACGATCCACAGCATTGCCTCTATTCTCATTCGAACTCAATCCTTTGCACCGCGGTAGGGATTCTCCTACTTTGTTGATTATATGCACTTTTTATCAAGTTCACCGTGTCAGACGCGCGGCTTTCCGCCTGCACCCCTTCAAGCTGCTGGTACACCGCGATCACCTCGCGCCCATCGAGCCAGGCTGGCGCGAGGCGCACCGGGAGGCTGCGCGATCAGCGCACATCGTGGCTGCCGCCGATCACTACAACAGTTTTGTCCTTGATGCTCATTGGTCCGCTCCTGTGTCTCGTGTTTGCAATCGCCTCAGCCGCAAGCAGCGGCCGGCGATGCTCACCGGCTTGCTCCCGTGTACGTGTCTGCTATAAGTAGAACGCTTGAGAGGGAAATGGAGGATGACTATGGCAAAGACTTGTTCCATCGTTGCCTTGCTGGTAATGACCGCAGGCTGTACCGACCTTAAACCCATGGAAGCGCGAATCGCGGATCTGGAGGGACAGGTCAATAAACTGCGGTCCGACCTTGCGATATTGTCGAGCAATGCGACGGCGGCCAACGCGGCGACTGCAGCGTCCGCGGCGGCGGCTTCTATCACCGCGAAGGAAGCTTTGTCGACCGCCGAGTCGAATACTGCAGCCATCGATGCAGTCAACGCGAAGATTGATCAAATGTTCAAGAGGCGTCCGTCGAACTAGAGGGACGACACTGCAAGAGTCCCAAGCCGCGTCATCGGCCGGAACTCACCTTTCGCGCGTGATGAGTATCACGCAATGGGCTTCAAAAGAGACCCCAGCGACTGCTCGGGGCTACGCGCAAAAACGCGAACGCGCGATGGCTCTCTTCGGACGAACTCAGGTATTCCAGCTCGACCGGTCTCGGGAAGTGTGAGTCCTGCCCGATGTCGTCGGGCTGTTCTCAGCTAAAGTGCGTTGGTTCTCACATAACGTGGCCCTGAGCGCGTCGATAATCTCTGATAGGAAAACTGATGCTCGGCCGCGGGCACCCACGAGGGACATAGAGTGAACTGCATCTATCGTCTGGTCTGGAACCGCACACTGAACGCGCTTCAGGTGACGTCTGAGTTCGCCCATGGCCGCACCAAGGGTGGGTGCAGCGCTGAAGGCGGCAGGTGCCTTGCCGCGTGGTTGGCCGGCGTAGCCCTGACTCTGCCGCTGGGAGCGGAGGCGGCGACACCGTCCATCGGCACCAGCGCGGCCAGCGCCACCGTTACCGCCACCTCCCCCGCCGCGGCGAACGCACTGCCCACCGACGGCACCGTCACCGCCGGCACCGGTCGCATCACGCAGGGTGGTAGCACGCTCACCGTCACCCAGCAGAGCCAGAACCTGTCTCTCAATTGGCAGACCTTCAATATCGGCAGCCAGTCCACCGTGGACTTCGTGCAACCCGATGCCGGCGCCATCGCGGTCAACCGCATCGCCGACACCAACGGCAGCCAGATCTTCGGCCACCTCAACGCCAACGGCCAGGTGTTTCTGATCAACCCCAACGGCGTGCTGTTCGGCCAGGGCGCGCAGGTGAACGTGGGCGGCCTGGTCGCTTCCACATTGAACGTGGCCGACGGCTCGCTCGGCAGCGACGCCGTGAATTTCAGCGGCAACGGTAGCGGCAGTGTGACCAACCGCGGCACGCTCACCGCCGCGCCCGGCGGCTACATCGTCTTGCTGGGCAATCAAGTCTCCAATCAAGGAGTGATCCGCGCACAACTAGGCAGCGTAGCCCTGGCCGGCGGCAGTGCGGTGACGCTGGCCTTCAACGGCGACCAACTGCTCAACATGCGGGTGGACCAGGGCACCTTGAATGCGCTGGCCGAGAATCGGCAACTGATCGTCGCCCCGGGTGGCCAGGTGCTGATGAGTGCCAGTGCCGAAAACCATTTGCTTGCCGGCGTCGTGAATAACACGGGCGTGATCGAGGCTGGCGGCGTCAGCACGGCCGGTGGCGCGGTGCGCCTGGTGGCCAGTGGCGGCGATGCCGTCGACAGCGGCAGCATCAATGTGTCGGGCGTGAAGGGCGGCAGTGCGCAGGTTCTGTCCGACCAGGACGTCAGCGTGACCGGCACAATCGACGCATCCGGCACGCAGGGCGGCGGCAGCATCCGCGTCGGCGGTGGTTACCAGGGTGGCGAAGGGCTGCAGACAGCCGCAGTCACCTATGTAGGGCCCGACGCAAAACTGGATGCCGATGCCACGCAATCGGGCAACGGCGGCTCGGTCGTTGTCTGGGGCAACCAGGGCAATAACTTCTACGGCAAGATCAGCGCGCGCGGTGGTGCGACCGGCGGCGACGGTGGTTTGGTGGAGACCTCGGCGCACAACGGTCTCAATGTCGAAGGGCAGGTCGATGCTTCGGCTGCCCGCGGCCACGGCGGGACCTGGCTGCTCGATCCTTACAATGTGACGATTGCGGCAGGTGGTGCGGCCTTTAGCAATCCATTCACGGCCACCGCAACATCCACCATCAGTCCGACGAATATCGGTACCTCGCTGAGTGGCGGCACCAATGTCTTTATCTTCACCAATACGCGGGCCAATGGCGCGGGCGCCGGTAACATCACGCTCAACAGCCCGATTACGGCCTCAGGTGGCGGCTCACTGTACTTGGAGGCGGTCGGCAGCATTTTTCTCAATGCGAACATCAACAGCGACGGTGCGCATGCGCTCAATGTAAACCTGTGGGCGAACTACGGCGGTGCCGCCCAGGGAACAACCTATTCCAGCAGCGCTGCCTGTGCGGCCTGCCAGGTAGTGATCGGAGATGTCGGCAACGCCGGCATTTCCACCTTCGGCGGTAGCGTCAACATCGAGACCGGTAATACCAGCCATGTCGGCGGTTCGTTCGTCATCGGCAATGGTTCCAATACCGGCAGTATCGATACGAGTAGCGGCCTGACTGACGGCACGCTGACCGTAAACGCTGCAGGTATTACCCAGTCCACGACGGCAGGAAACAGTATTGTCGCGGGTAGCGCGACCCTCAACGGCGGTAGTGGTTCGATCAACCTCACGAATACCGACAACACCTTCGGTGGTGCCGTCACCCTCACCGGCAACAACATCAGCCTCCTCACCAACAGCAACCTGACCCTGGGATCGGTCTCCGCCGGATCGGTGACTATCCAGACGGCAGCGGGAAAGAACCTGACGCTGACCGGCGCGATTACGGCGACCGACGGTGGCGACGCCTTGGTGCTGGTCAGTGGCGGCGCGTTCACCAACAACGCCGGAAGTGCCGCTCTCGATGCGGTCACAGGCGCCTGGCTGGTATGGTCGCAAAACCCCGCCGGCGACAATCGCGGTGGCCTCGCCTATGCATTCAAGCAATACAATGCGACCTACGGCAGTTCGGCAGTGCTTGGCACGGGCAACGGATTTCTCTACACCCTCGCGCCGACGGTTACGGCGAGCCTGATAGGTGTTGTCAGCAAGACCTATGATGGCACCACGAACGCCACGCTCGGTCCGGCGAACTATGCCACAACCGGTCAAGTCGATGGCGACACGGTGACCTTGAACGACCCTGGCAGCGGCACTTACGACACGGCCCACGCAGGTACGGGCAAGACGGTGACCGTGAACGGGCTGGCGATCGCCAACGCCACGAACGGCAGCGCCATCGTGTACGGGTATCAACTCGCCGGCACCACGGCGCAAGGAAACGTCGGCACGATCACACCGGCGCCGCTGACGATCAGCCTGTCGAACGTCACCGATGTCAACAAGACCTACGACGGCACCACGGCAACGCCCGGCGGCTTTAGTCCGACTTACAGCTTCGTCGGCCTGGTTGCAGGCGACAGCGCCACGGTGAGCAGTTCGGCGACACCGGTATTCAACTCGGCCCACGTCGCCACGGCGACGGCGATCACACAAGGCGGCCTGTCGCTGACGTCGATCACCGGCAACGGCACCGATAACTCCGTGCTGGGCGACTACACCTTATCGAGCACCACCGCCGCGACCGGGCCCGGCGTTGCCAGCATCTCGCCGATCACGCTGACGGCAACCGCCCCGAGCATCGGCGGCACGCTGACCAAGACCTATGACGGCACCACCGCGGCGACCGGCGCCACCTTGAGCGGCGGCAGCGTCAGTGGCGCGCTGAGCGGCGACAGCTTGGCACTCAATACCAGCGGAATCACGCTGGCCTACAACAGCAGCCACGTGTTGAGCGCCAGCAGCATCGGCGCCAACGGCAGCCTTGGCGTGAACATCAACGCCAGCACAAACGGCAGCCTGAGCACCGATTACAGTTTCGCACCACCTGCAATCAGTTCGGTGGCTGGAACCATCACACCGGCGACGCTCACGCCAACCTTGACCAACAGCGGCGTGACCAAGACCTATGACGGCACGACCAATGCACCGGTCGGATTTACCCCGACCTACAGCTTCAGCGGACTGGTCTCCGGCGACACCAGTGCCAGCCTTACCGACACCGGTGTGGCGTACGACAGCGCGCACGCGGCCACCGCCACCAACGTCACGGTATCGGGCTTGAGCATCGGCGGCATTACCAGCACCAACAGTTCGTTGACCACCGATTACTCCCTGGCGACCGGCAGCGTCAGCGTGGCGGCGAGCATTACACCGGCGCCGTTGACCATCGGCCTGTCGAACGTCACCGATGTCAACAAGACCTACGATGGCACCACGGCAACGCCCGGCGGCTTTAGCCCGACTTACAGCTTCGTCGGCCTGGTTGCGGGCGACAGCGCCACGGTGAGCAGTTCGGCGACACCGGTATTCAACTCGGCCCACGTCGCCACGGCGACGGCGATCACGCAGAGCGGCCTGTCGCTGACGTCGATCACCGATAACGGCAGCGATAACTCCGTGCTGAGCGACTACACCTTATCGAGCACTACCGCCGCGACCGGGGCCGGCGTTGCCAGCATCTCGCCGATCGCGCTGACGGCAACCGCCCCGAGCATCGGCGGTACGCTGACCAAGACCTATGACGGCACCACCGCGGCGACCGGCCCCGCCTTGATCGGCGGCGGCGTCAGCGGCGCGTTGAGCGGCGACAGCTTGGCGCTCGATACCAGCGCCATCACGCTGGCCTACAACAGCAGCCATGTGTTGAGCGCCAACAGCATCGGCGCCAACGGCAGCCTTGCCGTGGACATCATCGCCAGC
>Ga0210398_10002169_pt1 | contig 19386 bp, 20 predicted proteins | sample IncBWC4OmetaG_FD_161047 | JGI IMG/M metagenome (GOLD analysis project Ga0210398, IMG submission 161047) | Forest soil microbial communities from Barre Woods Harvard Forest LTER site, Petersham, Massachusetts, United States - Inc-BW-C-4-O | ecosystem: Environmental > Terrestrial > Soil >... | reverse complement strand
TTCTCGATCGCCGCCATATCAGCGCCCGGTTTGCGGGCTTGGCGCGCGGGAATTCGTCGCCGGTATTGATGAGGTAGATCTCGTTTTTCTGCGCGAGCCCGAGCGCGTTCTCGATGCCCGCGTCGCCGACCCCGATCACCGCGATCCGCTCAGCTTCGTAGGCGTCCGGATCGTCGAGCTGGTACTGCACCATCGGGTGATCGCCGTTCATGCAGTCGGCGCCCGGGTTGCTCAGATGGTTGAGGTTGCCCTGTACGCCGATCGCGAGGATCACGTATTCCGCGGTGATCGTCGCGCCGCCGACCAAGGCCAGCTGGAAATTACCCTGCTCACCGGTGATCGCGTTGACCTCGGTGCTGAAGCGGATATTGGCCTTGGTGTCGGCGGCGGTCTTGGTCCAGGTCTCGATGATCTCTTCGCGCGATTCCTCATGGAATTCGATCTCGAGGCCATCTTGAGCCGGCAGCTCGACCGGCGTCGCCATGACGAGCTTGCGCTTCTGATATTTGAAGATCGTATCGTTGAGGTGGTCGGTGCGCTCGAGGAGGACGTGCGACACGCCCTTCACTGCTGCGTGAGCCGCAGCACTCAGCCCTGCCGGGCCCGATCCGACGATGGCAATCTTAAAATCCGTGCTCAACCTAGCCGCCCCCATCCAGGCAATGAAAATCTACCAAGTGGCGACAGCGAGGGGTAGCGCAAATCGCGGTTTTGCACCGTCTTATGCACCGTCTTTCGAGCGTCTTGCCGCGTCCGGGAGAAGCGGGCAGGCTGCGGGCCGCCCGCAATAGCCAAACCCCAACCAAGACCCCAGGGAGCCCGCCCAGATGGCCGAAACCCGCAACAAGCTTGCGCTTTATGCCAATGTCGCCAATGAGCTGACGCATTACGACATCGATGTCGCCGCGGCGACTTTGACGCGCCGAGCCTCGGTGCGTCTGCCCGCGAACGTACAATATGTCTGGCCGCACGCCTCGCAGCCCTTTCTTTATGCCGCGACCAGCGACAGCGCCTCCGGAATGGGCGCCGCTGGGGCGAATCATCACGTCAGCGCGGTCCGGATCGATCGCGATTCGGGGGCGCTGTCGCTGCATGGGGCGCCGATCCCGCTGCCGACGCGGCCGATCCACATGGCGACCGACATTCCGAGCGAGCATGTGCTGGTCGCGTTCAACAATCCGAGCGCGATCCACATCTACCGCATCAATGCCGACGGCACGCCGGGCGCCGAGGTCGCGCAACCCGGCCCAGTCGACGCCGGCATCTTCGCCCATCAGGTCCGCGCGACGCCGGACAACAAGGGGGTGATCCTCGTGACCCGCGGCCACGACCCGGCCGGGCCCAAGGCCGAGGAACCCGGCGCGCTGATGCTGTGGGGCTTCAAGGACGGGGTGCTGTCGAACCAGCAGAAGGTCGCGCCCAACAGTGGGCTCGGGCCAGGCTATCTGTTCGGACCGCGACACCTCGATTTTCATCCGACCAAGCCGTGGGTCTACGTGTCGTTGGAGCGCGAGAACCGGCTCGACATGTTCACGCTGGAGGGCGGGCGGCTGTCCGAGAAGGCGCAGTTCCGCAAAAACAACCTGTCGCAACTCGGGGTGCCCGGCGCGCGGCAGGCCGTGGGCACGGTGCATGTCCACCCCAACGGCCGCTTTGTCTATGTCGCCAACCGCGCCTCGACCACCGTCGAGGACGGCGGACGGCGGGTCTTCGTCGGCGGCGAAAACACGCTCGCCGCCTATGCGATCGACCCAAATACTGGCGAGCCGAGCGTAATCCAGCATGTCGATACGCGCGGCATCCACTGCCGCACCTTTCACATCGACCCGTCCGGCAAGCTGCTCGTCGCCGCGCATATCCAGGGGATCACACTCAAGGACGGCAGCGAGGTGCCGTGCTGCCTGTCGCTGTTCCGGATCGGCGACGACGGGAAGCTCGACTTCGTGCGCAAATACGATGTCGATGTCAGCGGCGGCCGAACGCAGTGGTGGATGGGGATGGTGAGCTACTAGGCGCTCAGATACCCCGTCTCGTCCCAGAGCTTGATGACCGGCTCGTGGATGTTGTGCTCGTAGCTGAGCGCGCTGAGGCTCGTCGTGCTGAGCACGAAATAGCGGCCGCCGCCGGCGCCAAGGCCCAGCCAGCACGCGGCCAGCGCGCGCAGGAAATGGCCGCTCGAAAAACACAGTACGTCGCCCTCGACGGCGCGTAGCGCCTCGACCGCGCGGGTCGCGCGCACCGTCACCTGATGCACCGATTCGCCGCCCGGGCAGCCATGCTTGAAAAGGTCCCAGTCGGGCCGATCCTTGTGGATGTCGTGCGTCTTGATCCCCTCGTAATCGCCGTAATTCCATTCGACGAGGTCGGGCATGATCTCGGCGACCGCGCCAAACCCGGCCAGCTCGCAAGTGCGCTTGGCGCGTTGTAGCGGGCTGGTGAAGACCTTGGCGACGCTCATGCCTTCGAGCCGTGTCTTGAGCTTCAGCGCCAGTTCCTCGCCATGAGGCGTCAGCGGCAAGTCGGTGAGGCCGGTATGCTGACCGGACAGGCTCCATTCGGTCTCGCCGTGGCGGGCGAGCCAGATCGTCGGTTGCGGCATGATTTTCTCCCCCTGACGGTACGGCGCCGGATCGCCGATAATCACGGATAATGATCCCGCAAATGTGACGGAGGAAAGCCCGATGAGCGACGAACTGCCGACCGCCGCCCGTGTCTCCGATCCCGGCATCCGCGCGCTGTACCGGCTGGAGAATCGCTGGCAGGCCTGGCTCGATGTCGAGGCGGCGCTGGCCAAGGCGCAGGCCGAGCTCGGCATCATCCCGCAAGAGGCGGCCGTCGCGATCAGCGCGGCGGCGCATTACGACAAGATGGACCGTGCGCGGCTCGACGAAGGCTTTGCGCGCACCGGGCACACGATCGTGCCATTGGTGTGGGAATTGTCGCGCGTCACCGGAGAGGAGCATGGCGGCTGGGTGCATTGGGGCGCGACGACGCAGAACATCACCCAGACCGGCGATCTTCTGGTGCTGCGTCAGGCGCACGGCATCTTCATGAAGCAGATCGCCGACGCGCTCGACGCCGCGGGGAGCCTTGCCGAGAAGGGCGCCGAGATGCCGATGGCGGGGCGCACGCACGGTCAGCACGCGGTGCCGGCGACCTTTGGCTACAAGGTCGCGGTGTGGGTCGACGAACTCATCCGCCATGTCGAGCGCTTCCGGCAGGTGGCACCGCGGCTGTTTGTGGCGATGCTGGGCGGCGGCGCCGGCACCTATGCCTCGCTCGGCGAAATGGGGCCGAAGGTGCAGGCCGGGATCGGCAGGCATCTCGGCTTTGGCTCGATGCGCGTGCCGTCGCGGGTCATCCTCGACCATCTGGCCGAGAACATCTGCCTCTTGGGCATGCTGGGGGCGAGCTGCGGGCGGATCGGCCGCGAAATCTACACGCTGATGAAGACCGAGTTCGGCGAGGTCGAGGAGCCGGTGCCGCCCGGCACGGTCGGCAGCTCGACGATGCCGCAAAAGCGCAACCCCAAGCTCTGCCAGGACATCATCGCCGCGGCGGCGGAAATCCGCTCGATCGTACCGCTGGCGCTCGAAGCGATGCAGACCGAGCACGAGGCCGACCGCACCACCAGCCTGATGATGGATTCCGCCGAGAGCCGCGCCTGCATCGCCACCGGCGACATGCTGAGCCGGCTGGTCGAGATATTCCGCGGGCTGAAGCTCGATCCGGCGCGGATGCGCGCCAATCTTGACCTTGGCGGCGGGCTCATCATGGCCGAGGCGGTGATGCTCGACCTCGGCGCCGCGCTCGGCCGCCAGCACGCGCACGACGTCGTCTACGATTCGGCGATGGCGGCGGCGGTTGAGAACAAATCGTTTGGCGATCTGCTCGCGGGCGACAAGCGGGTCACCGCGCATCTCGACAAGGCGGCGATCGAGAAGCTGCTCGACCCGACCGCCTATACCGGGCTCTGCGCCCAGATGGCCCACGACGCGGCGAACCGGGCGCGGCAGACGGCGAAGGAGATACGCGCCGGCTGATCGCGCGAGCGACAGGAAGGTCGCGACTAAATTATCGACTATGCTCAACATCGGCGATGACAACGTGGCATCGTTGCGAACCTATATGTTCTCTATTCGTTCGATTTCAAGTCCCCCGGCGATGAAATTGTCAGCGGCGGCGTCCGGGTTTCCGCGCTCGACCGGCCGGGGGCGTTCGTGTTTGATGGCCGCGGACAGTACAAGGTCGCGCGGTGCGGACAGCGAAGCCCCCGATACGTCTCGGTTTTTTCACCCGGCTGCTCGACCGGGTGGACGCGGCCGAGCGCTACCGGCTGGCGCTCGCACAGATCGCGCACGCCGAACGCTGCGGGTTTGATTCGGCGTGGATCGCGCAGCACCATTTTCACGAGGATGAAGGCGGACTGCCGGCGCCTTTTGTGTTTCTCGCCCATGCGGCGGCGCAGACTTCGCGGATTCGCCTCGGCACCGGAATCGTGACCCTGCCGCTCGAGCTGCCGATCCGGGTGGCGGAGGACGCGGCGGTGCTCGATTTGATGTGCGGCGGAAGGCTGGAGGTCGGGGTCGGGCCGGGCGGCAACCTCTCGGCCTACACGGCCTTCGAGCGGGACAGCGACGAGCGCACGGCGCTGCTCGTGCGGCATCTCGGCGTGCTGATCGACGCCTGGGCGGGGCGCGAGCTGCCGGGCGGCGACCGGCTCTACCCGCCCAATCCCGGGCTGGTCGACCGGGTGTGGCAGGCGACGTTCACGGTGGACGGCGCGCGCCGCGCGGGTGCGGCCGGTGACGGGCTGATGCTGTCGCGCACCCAGCCGCGGCCGAAAGATGCGCCGAACCTGCCGCTGGCCGAGATCCAGAACCCGATGATCGACGCTTATCTCGAAGCGCTGCCGAAGGGCCGCGCGCCGCGCATCCTCGCCTCGCGCACGGTCTTTGCCGCCGACGACCGCGGCGAGGCGCTGCGGCTGGCGGCGATCGGGCTCGAGCTGCAGAAAGCGCGGTTCGCGACGATGGGGCGCGCGGGGTTTGTCGAGGGCATGTCGGTGCACGACCAGATCGCCGCGATGGACATCCATATCGGGACGCCGAACGACGTGATCGCGTCGCTGCGCGCCGACAGCGTGCTCGGCCGCGCGACCGACCTCACCGTGCAGTGCCATTCGATCGACCCGCCGCATCCTTTTATCTTGCGGTCGATCGAGCTGGTCGCCGATGTCGTGGCACCGGCGCTCGGCTGGGTGCGCGACGGCGACGCCGCGGCACGGCACGTCGCGTGACGGGGGCGTGACGGGGGTGGATATGGAGACGGATGTCATCGACACGCTGGTCGGGATCGCGCCCGGCTCGGCGCTCGACGCGATCCGCGCGCGGCGGAAGCAGGCGCGCGAGCAGGCGCAGGCCAGCTACCGCGCGCTGTTCGCGCCGGACGAGGCCAGCGGGGTCAGCGGGACGGAGCGGTTCGCGGTGGCGGTGTTTGCCACCGGGCTGCACGGCGAGGCGGAGACCGCTGCATATTATAAGGAGCGGCTCGTCGCGAGCGGCGCGCCGGCGGAATTGCGCCAGGCGATCGACGCGGCGGTTGCGGCGGCGATCTCGGCCCCTGGGGGACAAGGCCCGTACGGCTCGTTTCCGGCCGGCCCGCTGAGCCGCGAGGATGCGCCCGGCCCGACCCATCGCGTTGCGCCCGATACTCGCCTTGTGTTGGGCAAGCGGCTCGCCACGGCGTTCGAGCATATGCACATGCTGGTATTCCACCCGCGCGACGCGGCGCCGGCGGCATTGCAGCCGTTATTAGATGCCGGCTGGTCGACCACCGACATCGTGACCTTGTCGCAGATCACGTCGTTCCTGGCGTTCCAGATCAGGGTCGTCGCCGGGTTGCGCGTCCTCAGCGCCAGCATTTGACGGAGAGGTTTCGCGATGGCCGACACAGTTCTCGAACCGCCGCCGCATGACGTACCCGTCGTCTTTACAAGGGCGCTGCTCGACTGGCTGCCCTGGCTCGAGCCGCTGGCGGAAGCGGCGCTCGACGAGCGGCACAAGGACGCGCTGGTCGATGCCGCGCGGGCGAAATCGGCGTATTTCCGCCTCTTGACACGCGATCCCGGCGCGCTGAAGGCGCGCACGCTGACCGACAAGGACATCTTCTACAACCCGGACGCCGGGCTGCCGCGGGCGGAGCGCGAGCTGGCCGCGGCGGCGACGTCGCGGTTCAACGGCTGCATCTATTGCGCCTCGGTGCACGCACGGTTCTCGGCGACCTATTCGAAGCGCGAGGAAGACGTGCAGCGGTTGCTGGACGAGGGGGTCGGCGCCGATCTCGGCGAGCGCTGGAATGCGATTGTCGCGGCGGCCGTGGCGCTCGCGGCGACGCCGATCGCGTTCGGGCCGGAGCATGTCGAGCGCCTGCGGCGCGCCGGGCTCGACGATCTGGCGATCTCCGATGTGATCCACGCCGCGTCGTTCTTCAACTGGGCGAACCGGCTGATGCTCTCGCTCGGGGAATCGAGCGCGACGGGCGGGGCCTAGCGGCCGCCTTCCAGCGCGGCGACGATGGCGTTGACCATCGGGCGCATGTGGAAATTGTCAGGCGGCATCACCGCGACCGTGCCGCCGGCGGCCTCGATCGCGGCGGCGACAACGGGGCCGACGGCGGCGATCCTGGTTTTGGCGAAACCCTCGGCGAGCGCCGGCTCGCAGCTCTTGGCGCGGGCCACGGCTTTCAATCGGCGCAGCTGCGGACCGCTGGTAAAGGCGACGAGGTCGATCTCGCCCGCCGCCATGGCGTCGATCGCCGCGACGACACGCGCCTCGTCCGCCGCCGAGGCGTATACGTAGGGCAGCACGGGGTCGACAACGGCACCAGCGCTCCGCAGGAAATCCATGAGGTCAGGAGGTGCCTCGGGGTAAAGCTGCACGCCGACCCGCCGGGCCGCGAGACTTTCGCCGGCGAGAGCGGCGATGATCCCGGCGGTGGTCGGCGGCTCGACCGAGAGGTCCGATTTGAGGCTCAGTTCGCGCAGGCGGCGTGCAGGCTTTGGTCCGCGCGTAATCTTGCGCACCCGCGCCAGCGCGGCGGCGAATTTGTCGGCGAGGCCGTGCGTTTCGGCGAGCTTATGCAGGCGCTGCAAACCCTCGCCGGTGAAAAGGATCAGGTCGTCGGGCGGGGCGGCGACAAAGCGCTCGAGCCAAGCGACGACCGGCGCGGGGTCGTCGATATCGCGGATCGCCACCAGCGGGCAGCGCGTCACCGCCGCACCGTGGCGCTCGAGCATGCCGGCGAGCAGCTCGATCTCGCGCGTCTCCGGGACAATGATGCGCCGTCCGGCCAAAGCACCCGTCATGGTGCTTTAGCCTGGCACGCGGCGTGCCGCGATCTAACCCGCGAGCCCGTTGGCGGCGACCGCGTGGAGGCGCGCCGCGCCGGCGCCGGCAAAGGCGTCGATGACGATGGTGAGCAGCGTGTCACGCGGATGGCTGGCGACGATCGAGGCGAGATCGTCAAAGCGCGCCTCGATGCGCTCCTCGACCCCGTCGGCGCCGTGCGTGACGATGGTCACCGGCAGCCGCCCGGCGACCTTGGCCGCGGCCAGCTCGTCAACGATGTCCTGCACCCGCCGGGTGCGCTCGCGCGATGGCAGCCGCGCCGGCAGAAGCCGGACGACGCTCCAGCCGTCGCGCGCGAAATGTACCGAGCGCGACGCGGCGGCGTCGCTGCGCGCCGGCGCCGGCTCGGCATAAGTGCCGAGCGGCAGCGCGAGCGAGACACGATCGGCCAAGCTGCGGTCGTAGATCACGACATTGGCGTCATCGAGCGCATGACGCGAAAGGGCGTGAAGCTCCGCCCCGTCGGCGGCAGCCTCGATAAGCCATAACTGCCCCGGCGCGACGGCCGGAAGGGACGGCGTTGGAATTGACGCCGGGGGACGGGGCGCGAGCTCAGCGGCGCGAATTGCCGGAGCGATAAGGGTAGTCGACACGATACAGCCTCCTTAGCGGCATTTTTCGAGCGCCCGCAAGGTCGCGGAGAAATCGGCGCTGTAGATGGAATCTATTTTACAAAAATAAAGGTGTCAACTTGGCTTTATAGACAATTTCATTATGTTAAATAGCGGCAACAAAAAAGCGGAGCCGAAGCTCCGCTCGCCGGCACGGCTTTCGCCGAAGGCGGCCGCTCAAACCGGGTGGGTAATCCCGAGCAGCAGGCCCACCGGCACCGCCACCATCGACGCCATGATAACGATCGTGAGCGCGCGTTCCGCCGGGGTCCAGCTCCGCCAATCCGACATGAACTCACGCATCTCAACCACCCTACCCTTACCGCCGCACCAATTACGCACAACCTATATACGGACGCTTCTAAAGCTTTGGTGAACGCACCGCCTGCGGTGCATTGACGCAGTGCAAGAAACACCAGGATTCAGGGAGGAAAGCCGTGCCGACCTATATCGCTCTTTGCAACTGGACCGATCGCGGCGCCCAGCAGGTCAAGGAATCGCCCCAGCGCGTCAACATGGCGAAAAAGGCGCTGACCGAGATGGGCGGGGAATTCCGGCAGCTTTTCATGACCTTGGGCGACTACGACCTCGTCTTCATCTACGAAGCGCCGGACGATGCGGTCGCCGCGCGATTCATGCTGCTCTTGGGTCAGCTCGGCACCGTGCGCACCCGGACGCTGAAGGCGTTTCCCGAAGCCGCCTATCGCGAAATCATTCATTCGCTGCGCTGATTTCGCCGATACGCGTCTTCGTCGGCCCTGATCCGGGAGCTGTTGCCGACGGTTACACCTTTGTCGTGGCGGTGCTGCGACATTTTGTCCTAAGATGATGTTGGAACGGCCGATGGAGTCCCCCATGAACGTCCATGCCATCCTCCGAAACAAAGGCGATTCGGTGGTCACGATCCACCCCGACGCGACGATCGATCGCGCCGTCTCGGTGCTGCGCCGGCGCGGTATCGGCGCGCTCGTCGTCAGCGATGACGGCGAGAGCGTCGTCGGCATCCTCTCCGAGCGCGACATCGTCGATGCGCTCGCCCGCTTTGGCGGCGACTTGCTGTCGGTGAGCGTCAGCGAGGTGATGAGCAGCCCGGTTGTCACCTGCGAGCCAGGCGACAGCGTCGCCGAGTTGATGGCCGAGATGACCAACCGGCGCATCCGCCACTTCCCGGTGCTCGATGACGGCCGGCTTGTCGGCATCGTCAGCATCGGCGATCTGGTGAAGAGCCGGCTCGACGAGATCGAATACGAAGCGCACTCGCTGCGCTCGTTTATCGCCGGCGCCGCTTAGACGGCCGTCGCGCCCCTACCGCTCCGTCCGACCGCATGATAGGGGAAGGCCGGAGGTAGCAGCGCATGTCTCCGATCGAAGCCGGCGTGCGCGGCGGCGGGATCGCCATCCTGCTGTTGCTCGCGCTGTTTGCCTGGCGCGACGCCCGGCGCTTTTTGGCGGCGCGCTATTTTGTGCCGTTCATGCTGAGCGGGATCGGCTATCTGATAGAGTCGGCGCCCGGGCTGATGATGATCGAGCCGGCCTGGCTGGTGCCTCTGCGATTCCTAAGCTGCCTCTCCCCTGCCCTGTTCCAGCTCTGGGCCTGGGCCGCGTTTGACGACACCTTCAAGCCGTCTCCAATCGTTTGGCTGCCCACCGCGGCAATGGCGGGGCTGACCGCCTGGGCCATGATCGCGCATCAATGGTTTCCGTGGCGAATCGTGCAGAGCGCGGCGCTGCTGTTGGTGTGCGTCGGCGTCTGGCAGGTATTGAGCGGCCGCGGCGTCGATCTGGTCGAAGGCCGGCGGCGCATGCGGCTGACCCTGGCGATCACGGTCGGACTGGTGATTGCCGGTCTGACGATATACTCAGCTGTCACCAGCCCGGCGCTGCGTCTGCAAAACGGACTGGTCACGGCCGGGATTGTTCTCGTGTTGGCGCTGCTTTCGGCGGTCTTCCATCTCGGCTTTACCGTGCCGCCCGATCTCGTGACCGTGCCCGCGCGCATCGAAGCGCCGCCGAGCGCCGCGATGACTGCGCCAGTCGCGATCGACCCCGAGGAGCGCGCGCTGCTGGACCGGTTGCGGCGCCTGATGGACGACGAGCGGATCTATCGCGAAGAAGGGCTCGGTATCGCCAGCCTCGCGACGCGGCTCGGTCTGCCCGAATACCGGCTGCGGCGGCTCATCAACCAGCGTCTCGGTCATCGTAACTTCAACAGCTTTGTCAACGGCTACCGCCTGGCCGAGACAATCGCCGCGCTGTCCGACCCGAGCCAGGCGCAAGTACCGATCCTGACCATCGCGCTCGATGCCGGGTTCCAGTCGATCGGACCGTTCAACCGTGCCTTCAAGGCGCAGACCGGGATGACGCCAAGCGATTTTCGCCGCGAGCGGCTCGAGCAGGCAGCCTCCCGGGCGGCGGAATAGGAGCCCGTCCCGCTGGCCGATTGTCCCTTGGCCGATTTCGAAATCGGCGAGGTTTTCGAGAAATCGGCAAGGCTTCAGTCGAGAAACGGCGAGACCGACCACGGCGCGGCGCGCAGCGTATGGCCCGTCAAAACCCGGCCGAGCCGCGCCATGCACACGATCTACCTGATCCTCTTTTGGTCGACACCGGTGGTGATCGCCTTGGCGGCGATCGAGGGCGTGGCGCTGCTCATCATCAGCCACGGCGCCTATGACTGGCGCGCGGCGTTGTGCTCGCTCGCCGACCTGCTGGTTCGCCAATACGTCATCTTTGCCTATTTGGCGTTCGGCGCCTTCGATTGGCTGATCGGTTTAGCCTGGGCGCACCGGCTGTGGACCGTGCCGTTCGGCAGCGCCGGATCGATCGCCGCGCTCTTCCTCGGACAGGAGTTCTGTTATTACTGGTTCCACCGCTGCAGCCACCATTTGCGCTTATGGTGGGCGGGCCATGCCGTGCATCACTCGCCGAACGAACTGAACCTGTCGGCGGCGGTTCGCACCGGCTGGACCGGGCGACTGGTCGGTGTCGCGCCCTTCTTCGCACCGCTGATATGGCTCGGCTTCAGGCCTGGCCCCGTATTTGTGACGCTGAACCTCAGCCTGCTCTATCAGTTCTTCATCCACGCCACGTGGATCCCGAAGCTCGGGCCGCTCGAATGGGTGCTCAACACGCCGTCGCACCACCGCGTGCACCACGCCAGCAACCCGGAATACCGCGACAAAAATTTCGGCGGGGTGCTGATCGTCTTCGATCGGCTGTTCGGCACGTTCGCGGCGGAGCGCGACGACCTGCCGTGCCGCTACGGACTCGTCGTGCCGCTGCGCTCGTACAACCCGCTATGGATCGCCTTCCACGAGTTTGTCGCGCTGGGCCACGACCTGTGGCGGGCGCAGCGCTGGCGCGATGCGCTGCGCGCGTTCGCGCTGCCGCGGGCCGTCGCGCCGGCCGAATGAACGGTCAGGGCGCGAGCCGCTGCTGCTCCAAATCGGTCCAGACTTCGAGGAGCGGCGCGCATCGCGGGTCTTCCGCCGCGGCTTCTTCAATCGCGCCGCCGAGCAGTGCAAAAGCGTCCTCCTCCGGCTCCTCGTCGACCTGCAGGAAGCCGAGCGCCTCAGCGATGTAATGCGCGATCTGGTCACGGTCCGTGGTGGCCTTGGATCGTTCGATACAGGCGGCGATGACCTCGATCGGGTTGATCTCCGGCATCACAATTTCTCCCCCAGCCGACCCACGCGACCTTCAAATTACGCGAGCCTGATACGGCTGGCCAACGCCAAGATCGCTTCGGCCGCGCCGGACTCATCGACGGATTGCGCCGCCGGCGCTGATCTGGCCGAATAGGAGGCATGAACAACCTGCTCGCCGATCTCCGCATCGTCGAATTCTCGGCCTTTGTCGCCGCGCCTCTGGGCGGCATGACGATGGCGCAGCTGGGCGCCGAGGTGATCCGCATCGACCCGCTAAAAGGCGGGATCGACCATTATCGCTGGCCGGTCACGGCGAGCGGGGCGAGCCTCTACTGGGCGGGGCTAAACAAGGCCAAGCGCTCGGTGGCGCTGGCGCTCGACAAGCCGGAGGGACGCGAGCTGGCGAAGGCGATCGCCAGCGCCCCGGGGCCGGGCGCCGGGATCGTGCTGACCAATTTACCGCCGCTCCCTGGCCTCGACTATGCGAGCCTCAAGGCGGCGCGCGACGACATGATCATGTTGCGCCTGATCGGCAATCGCGACGGCTCGGCGGCGGTCGACTACACGGTCAACGCGGCGAGTGGCTTCCCGCTGGTGACGGGGCCCCACAATACCGATGGGGGCGGGGGAAACCCAGTCAACAACGTGCTGCCGGCCTGGGATGTCGCGACCGGGCTTTATCTGTCGACCGCGCTGCTCGCCGCCGAGCGGCATCGCAACCGCACCGGCCAGGGCCAGGAGGTTGTCGCCGCGCTCGCCGACGTGATGCTCGCGATGGTCGGGCATCTCGGCTACATCGGCGACGTACAGGTCAACGGCACGTCGCGGCCGCCGCTCGGCAACGATCTCTACGGCAGCTTCGGGCGCGATTTCGCGACCCGGGACAGGCGACGGGTGATGATCATCGCGCTCACCCCGCGGCAATGGCGCGCGCTCGGTCGCGCCACCGGGCTCGCCAACGAACTGGCGGCGCTGGGGCCACGGCTCGGCGTCGATCTCGACACCGAGGCCGGACGTTTCGACGCGCGCGACGCGATCGCCGCGCTTGTCGCGCCGTGGTGCGCGGCGCGCACGCTCGGCGAGATCGAGGCGGCGTTTACGGGCAGCGGCGTGTTATGGGGGCCGTTCCAGGATTTCGCGATGCTGGTTACAAGCGATGCGCGGTGCTCGCCCGCCAACCCGCTCTTCGCCGAGATCGACCAGCCGGGGATCGGCCGCTACCTCGCTCCGGGGCTGCCGCTCGATTTCGGCGCGGCGCCGCGCCAGCCGACGCGGCCTGCGCCGCTGCTCGGCCAGCACACCGACGAGGTGCTGAGCAGCGTGCTCGGCCTGTCGGCGGCGGAGATCGGCCGGCTGCACGATGCGGGCATCGTCGGCGGCGCAAAAGGTTAACGCTGCAACCGATCGGCGTGCGCTAACGTAGAATTCCCGTCGGAACGGCCGCGCGGATTGCTATCATGACGGGCGAACTCGCCCTACCCGGCGCAACTGAAACGCTGAGATTGATGCCGATCTTCATCAGCTATTCCTCGAAAGACCAGAAATCCGCCGAGGCGATCTGCCACGCGATCGAAAATCGCGGCTTCCCGTGCTGGATTTCGAGCCGGGACATCGGCCCCGGCGAGAATTTCCAGTCACAGATCGTGCGCGCGATTCGCGGCGCGAAGATCATGGTGCTGGTCTTCTCGAGCAACGCGAACAATTCCGAGGAGATCAAGAAAGAACTGGTGCTCGCCGGGCAAAGCTCTCTCGTGGTGATCCCGGTGCGGGTCGAGGACGTCACCCCGGACGACGCTTTCGCCTATGAATTTGCCACACGGCAATGGATCGACGTGTTCGGCGACTGGGAACACGCGATCGGGCGGGTGATCCGCCAGATCGAGAGCGTCGTCGGCGAAGCGCCGGCAAAGCCGTCGGCGGCCACCGAGGAAAAGCCGGAAGACAAAACGCCCGAAGAGAAGCCGGCAGCGCCGAGCGCACCGGCCGTCGCGCCAACTCCGGTCCCGGCCGCACCAATCGAGGCGAAGCGCAAGACGCCGATGGGGGCGATTGTCGGCGTCGCGGCCGCGGTCATCTTGATCCTCGCGGGCGTTGTTGCCTGGCAGATGTGGCTGAAACCGGCGCCGCAAAATGCCGTCGCGACCGCCACCGTACCGCCGCCCATTGCCATACCGCCGGCACCACCGCCGTCGAACCAGACGCCTGCGCCCGCCGTCGCCTCCGCCGACCCGCTTGTCGCCCGCATCGCCTCGCTCGCCCCCAACAGCAGCGAGAAAGTCAGAGCAGATCAGGCGCGGGGCTACCACGAGGCGGCGGCGCACAAAGCGTTGGCTGGAATTCCAAATTCCTCCACCTTCTGGCATATCGTTCGGCCGTCGGCCGATGAGGCGCGAGATGCAACCCTCGAACTGTGCCAAATCGCCGCCGGCCAGGCTTGCGCGCTGATCGCGGTCGACGACGCGCTGCAGCCAATCCCGCCGGACGGCAAATGGCCGGCGCAGGACATGCCGCGGGTCAACTACGCGGGTGATTTCGACCCAGGGCAGATGCCCGGGGCCACGCCGGAGATCCGGGGGCGCGCGGATTTCGCGGGGTACGGCGGGCTGAACGAGCCGAAGGCGATCGGCTTCCACCTCGCCGGGAACATCCGCTATTTCATCGCGACCGGGCCAGATCAGCACACGGCGGAGGTCGACGCGCTGAAGCATTGCGACAACGACGAGACCGCCGCGCGATCCGACCTGCACCAATGTTTTCTCTACGCCTCCGGCAATCGCGTGGTGTTCCCGCAGCATTCCTCGGCACCGATAACGGCCGAGACGCAAGCAGCTGCCAACCCCGCGCCCAACGCGACAGCACCCGCGCCGAACGCCGCCGTCAGCGGGGAGCCGCCGAAAACCTTCCGCGACTGCGCCAATTGCCCGGAGATGGTGGTGATCCCCGCCGGGAGCTTCACGATGGGCGCCGCGCCCGGCGAAAACCAGCGCTATCAGGTCCCAGCGGAAGAAGCCGCGCGTGACGGGCCGCAACACCGGGTCACCTTCGCCAAACCCTTCGCGCTCGCCGAGTTCGACGTCACTCGCGGCGAGTTCGCCGCTTTCGCCCATACAACGGGGTTCACGCCGCACCCCGGCTGTATGACGGTGATGGGCAATAACTGGGTGCCCCAGCCGAAAGCGGGCTGGGAAGATCCGGGCTACCCGCAGACCGACAACGACCCGGTGGTCTGCATGAACATGCTCGAGATCAGCGCCTATCTGCGCTGGCTGAGCAACACCACCGGCAAGAGTTACCGGCTGCCAAGCGAGGCCGAGTGGGAGTACGCGGAACGCGCCGGCTCGACGACCACGTTCTATTGGGGCGACGAGGTGAAGGACGCCTGCACCCACGAGAATGTCGGCGACGAAGCTTACGGCCGAAAATACGCGGTCAATGGGCCGATCCCGTGTAATGACGGATACTCCGACTTGGCGCCGGTGGGCTCGTTCAAGCCCAATGCCTTCGGGCTCTACGACATGGCCGGCAACGTGTTCGAGCAAATCGCCGACTGCTGGAATGAGAACTATGTCGGCGCGCCGACCGACGGCTCGGCCTGGATGAGCGGCGAGTGCGGCCGGCACGTCGTGCGGAAAGCCGCCTTCGGCAATCCGCACCCGTTTATGTTCCGCGCCGCCAGCCGCAACGTCGACGGCGAGATCGCCAAGCGGAACCGTTATGGCTTCCGGGTCGCGGTGAGCCTCGAATAGCGCGAATCGGGAGGCGCGATTGCGCGCGCGGCACTTGCGCGACGCCCGAAGCCAGCGCCCCGCAACGCCGCGTACGCGACGCCCGGACCAGGCGTCATGCGATCGCCATATTTGCTGCGTAGCCATCCTGTGGGGAACGTCGCAGCGTTGCGTGGATTAGTAAAAAGATGCCAGACAGTTACGCGCCTCTACCAAGAAACTTCGCGCATCGTCGCCTACCATCCCTCGCCGAGCGCTTCCTGACACCCCCAGGCTTTGTTTGGGGCTCGTTTCCGACCGGTGACGGCGCGGAGCTGCGCTGGGGCCATCTGGCGGCGGAGAACCCGGTCGCGGAGTGCGTGCTGGTCGGCGGGTTCGGCGATTTTATCGAAAAAGGGTTCGAGGCGATCCGCGATCTCGCGGCGCGCGGTCTGTCGATCTGGACCATGGACTGGCGCGGCCAGGGCGGCTCGACGCGGCCGAAACGCTGGCCGCACCGCCCGCGCGCACGGCGCTTTGACCGCGATGCCGACGAGCTGGCGCAATTCGCCGCAGCAAAACTCCACGGCAGCGCGCACCGCGTGCTGATCGCGCATTCGATGGGCGGTGCGATCGCGCTTTTGTGCCTGCACCGCCATCCAAAGCTATTTGATGCGGCGGTATTGTCGGCGCCGATGCTCGGCATGCCGATCGGCCGGACCCCGCCTATTCTGCTTCGCGCCGTGACCGGCCCGGCGCGGCTGACCGGTCTCGGCATGTGTCATCTGCCAGGCACCATCCGCTGGCAGCCTGGCCGACCGCCGCCGACGCCCGAGCGCAGCCGCATCTCAAGCGACGCCGAACGCTGCAGAGTCCGCCACGCCTGGGTCTCGAGCAACCCGGCGCTGCGGCTCGATCAGCCGACCTATGGGTGGCTCGACCCGGCGCTGTCGCTGATCGCGCGGATCGGCAAGCGGCGGTTTCTCGCGGACATCACCACGCCGATCCTGCTGGGCAGCGCCGGGCGCGAGCAGATCGTGGCGACGGCGGCGCATTACCGCGCGGCGCGGCTACTGCCCGATTGCACGCTGCTCGAGTTGCCCGAATCAAAGCACGAGCCGTTTCTCGAGCGCGACCCGATCCGCAACGTTTGGCTCGACGAGATCGGGCGCTTCCTTGGCGACCGTCTGGACCTAGCAGGCGCTGGTCATTCGACGTTGCGCAACGGCGTCCAATAGGTCGTCGACTCCGTGCCGCGCTGGATTTTCACCAGGCCGTGGCTGCCGGTGCTCTCCAGGATCGTGACGGTCTCACCGGACTGGAAAAAGACGCAGCGGCCATCGGTCAGCGCATCGGCCAGCTTGGTGTCGAAGCTGGCGCTAAGCCCGAGAAAGAGTATGTCGAAGACATCGTGCTTCGCACGACAGCCCCAGGCGGCGCTGCCGCCGATGTGATGCGCCGCCGCCGCGGCAAGCGGCGTTGCGGGTGCCACGGGCGGTGGGGCCGCGGCGAGAACGGGCGTAGCGAAGATCAAGCCGGTCAGGAACACGGCGCCAAGCTTTGACATCTGATCCCTCATGATGGCTGAACCCGGTGGGGGTCGTGCCTCAGCCAAGCACGGCACAATAAATATTCGTTTTCAACCACGCTTTTGCCTCTGCACCGGCGTCATGCCCGCTCCGGTGGAAACGCCACTTGAAATCGAGCGGCGATATCCCCTACGAGCGGCCGCGGAGAAAGTTGCATGACCATCGTGATCGAATTGGTTAGCAGCGAGACGGCCGAGCTTCGCGAGCTGATCGGCGAGCTCGACGCGGTGCTCGGCGCCAATTACGAGCCGCATCAGCGGCACGGCCTGTCGCTCGCCCAGCTGTTCGAACCGCATGTGCGGTTCTTTATCGTGCGGCTCGCTGGCGACGCGGTCGGGTGCGGCGGGGTCGCCCTGTTCGACGACTACGCCGAGGTGAAGCGCATGTACACGCGGCCTGAGGCGCGCGGGCGCGGCTTGGCGAAGTTGTTGCTGGAGCGCATCGAGGCCGAGGCGCGCGCCGCCGACAAGCCAGCATTGCGGCTGGAAACCGGGCCTCTGCAGCGCGAAGCCATCGGGCTTTACGAAGCCATGGGGTTTGCCGCCCGGGACGCGTTCGGCCACTACGCGTCGATGGCACCGCGCGACGTCGAGATGAGCCTATTCTTTGAAAAGGCGCTCGATTGAGCCTCAGCTGCGCGGGGCGTGCTTCGAAAGGATGCGCTGCAAAGTGCGGCGATGCATCTTGAGGCGGCGCGCGGTCTCCGACACGTTGCGGTCGCACAGCTCGAAGATGCGCTGGATATGCTCCCACCGCACGCGGTCGGCCGACATCGGGTCTTCCGGCGGCTCCGGCGTCTCGCCCTCGATCGCCAATAGCGCGCGTTCGACGGCGTCGGCGTCGGCCGGCTTTGGCAGATAGTCGATCGCCCCCGCCTTCACCGCCGCGACCGCGGTGGCGATGTTGCCGTAGCCGGTCAGCATGACGATGCGCGCGCCCGGCCGCTGATCGCGCAGCGCGCTGACGATGTCGAGCCCACTGCCGTCGCCGAGCCGCAGATCAACCACCGCGAAAGCCGGCGGATTTGCGGTCGCCGCGGCGATGCCGCTGGCGACGGTGTCGGCGGTCTGGACGATAAAGCCGCGCCGCTCCATGGCTCGCGCCAGGCGCTGATTGAGCGGCGCGTCGTCATCGACGATGAGCAGCGTGCGGTCGGCTTCGGGAAGCCCCTGCAACGGAGCAGCAAGCCCATCCGCGCCCGGGACTCGGGAGGGTCGATCGATCGCATTCATGCGGATTGCCTTTCTGTCGCTCCACGCGGGCTGCCGGCCCCTAGTGATTGCGCGCGCGCCACAGTCTCCAAATTGGCACGCTCCCAAGAAATGACAACATGCGCGCCGCCATCAATAAGGTTATCAAAATTTAATGTTGCGCCGCTGCGTTCGAGCAGGCTCTGCGCGATAAAGATGCCAAGCCCCATGTGATCCGGGTCGCCGGCGCGGGTCGAAAGATAGGGTTCGCCGAGTCTACCCAAGAGATGCGGCGGGAAGCCGGGACCGTCATCGGCGACTTCGACCGTGACGACCTTGGCATCCCAGAAGATCGTGACGCTGACCTCGTGCCGCGCAAACTGCACCGCGTTCTGGATGAGGTTGTTGAGCCCATGCATGATTTCCGGGCTGCGCCGGACCAGCGGTTCGTCGTCATCCGGTCCGCCGGTTGCCGCGAAGATCAGCCTGACGCGCGCATTGTGATGTTGCGTCCCCGCCGCCTCGACGAGCGCCGAGATCGGCAGGCTCGTATAGGGCGAGCTGCCGTCCTCCTCTGGCTGCTGCGCGAGCTCGGCCAGGATATGCCGGCAGCGCTCGGACTGGCTTAAGAGCAGCGCCGCATCCTCGGCATGCGGGGAATCCGCCGGCAGCTCGCGGGCCAATTCCTTGGCGACGACCGCGATCGTCGCGAGCGGGCTGCCGAGCTCATGCGCGGCGGCGGCCGCCAGCGCGCCCACGGCCGACACGCGCTGCTCGCGGGCCAGCGCCAGCTGCGTCGCCGCCACCGCGTCGCGCAGCCGCCGAGCCTCCTGCGCGACCGACAGCGTGTAGCCGCCGATAAAGAGCGTCGCGATGACCAGCGCGACCCAGATGCCGAGTACCAAGTCGGCCGGAAAAGCAAAAGGCGACATCCCCTGCCAGGGCAGCGGATCATGCGTCACGCCGAGCACGGTGATCGCCGCCACCGCCAGCGCCGCCAGCACAATGACCGGGCGTTGTGACAGCGCCGTCGCGGCCACCGTCACCGGGGCCAGCATCAGAATGGAGAACGGATTTTCCAGCCCGCCCGTCAGATAAAGCAGGATCGCCAGCTGCATCGTGTCATAGGCGAGATAAAGTGCGGCAGCGGTCTCGCCGAGCCGGGTCCCGGCGCGGTGATACAGCAGCGCACCGAGATTGAGCAGCACCGAGCAGCCGACCACAACCAGCGCCGGC